>Ga0308160_10007578_pt1 | contig 10756 bp, 6 predicted proteins | sample PhyFR1_FD_201036 | JGI IMG/M metagenome (GOLD analysis project Ga0308160, IMG submission 201036) | Phyllosphere microbial communities from UC Gill Tract Community Farm, Albany, California, United States - DLSLF.R1 | ecosystem: Host-associated > Plants > Phyllosphere > Unclassified | place: USA...
TACAACGCAGTCGCTTCACCTGAATACCATCCAGCACCAACGCTGCCATTTGTAGGCAGTCCATCCAGGTGTCAAGCGCATCAAATAGCCCCTCTTTGTCTTCCTGCATATCTTTGTTATACGCCAGCGGCAAGCCTTTCAGCGTCATCATCATGCCGGTCAACGCACCCTGTACCCGGCCACATTTGCCACGGATCAATTCCAGCGCATCCGGGTTTTTCTTCTGCGGCATCAGCGAAGAGCCGGATGTCACGCGGTCAGACAGCTCCACAAAAGCCGCTTCGCCACTGTTGAAAAAGATAAGATCTTCGGCAAAGCGCGACAGGTGTACCATGCTGATAGCAGCGTTAGACAGCAGCTCTAGCACGTGGTCGCGATCGGAAACACTGTCCAGGCTGTTACTGGTCGCCGAGGCGAAGCCTAACCACCCAGCAAGCTGCTCACGATCAATCGGGTAGGCGGTTCCAGCCAGTGCACCGCTGCCCAGCGGGCTAACGTCCAAGCGTTTTAAGGTGTCTTGTAGGCGGCTTGCGTCACGTGCAAGCATCTCCACATAGGCCAGGCACCAGTGGGCAAAAGTCACCGGCTGCGCGCGTTGCAAATGGGTGTAACCCGGCATCACCGCGTCCTGATGGGCTTCGGCTGTTTCCACCAGCACCTGTTGCAGGTGCACGATGCCATGATGCAGTTGGCTGACCTGTTGTTTGCACCATAGTTTTAGATCGGTCGCTACCTGATCATTACGGCTACGGCCAGTATGCAGTTTTTTACCCAAATCGCCGACTTTGTCGATCAGCTTTTGCTCCAACCAACTGTGAATGTCTTCCGCATCGCTGTTGACGATCGCCGACGGATCAGCCTGCACCTCTGCCATTAGCACGCCTAGCGCCTGCTCTAGCCGCTGTTGCTCCGCCTCTGTCAACACCTTGACCGTCACCAGCGCTTTTGACCAGGCCACAGAACTCATAATGTCCTGCTCCGCCAGGCGATAATCGAAACGCAGAGAATCGTTTAATTGTTTGAACCGTTGATCCGCCGCCTGTGTGAACCGTCCACCCCAAAGTGCCATACTTTTATTCCTGAATTTTATGCGTGTAAAAGCGCAGCATGCTGCGCCCTTACCTATAAGTTGCAGCGTTGTTGGCTGCGTCGCTTACCCCATGCATTCACTTACTTAAGTAAACTCCTGAGGCTTCCCACATTTGCCGCCTAGCGGCAACGCTAAAAAGTTATTTGTTCTTTTTCTCGTTCAACGCACGGATGCGGGAAGACAACGAGAATAGGCGGATAAAGCCACCAGCGTGGCGATGATCGTAAACCTCATCTTCACCGAAGGTGGCGAACTCTTCAGAGTACAGACTGTTGGTGGATTTCTTTTGGATCACCGTCACTTGGCCTTTGTATAATTGCAACACTACTTCGCCGTTGACCTCTTTGGCCAGCGCCTCGGCAGAAGCCTGCAATGAACGGCGCAACGGGGCGAACCAGCGGCCGTCATACACCACATAAGACATTTCCAGCCCCAGTTGCTCGCGCCATTTGAAACTATCACGATCCAGCACCAGTTGCTCAACGCCGCGCAGCGCCGCTACCATGATGGTGCCGCCTGGGGTTTCGTAGCAGCCACGGGATTTGATGCCCACCAGACGGTTTTCCACGATGTCGATGCGGCCCACGCCATGTTTAGCGCCCAGTAGGTTCAGGGTTTCCAGACACTTGTACGGGGATTGATGCTCGCCATTCACTGCTACTACGCGGCCTTTTTCCACGGTGACGGTCACCTGCTCCGGCTGATCCGGTGCTTCCTGCGGGTCTACGGTCCACACCCAGCAGTCTTTATTCGGCGCGTTCCACGGGCTTTCCAATACGCCGCCTTCCGTCGAGATATGCCAGGCGTTTTCATCACGGCTGTAGATTTTCTCCAGCGATGCTGTGGTTGGAATGCGGCGCTCTTTCAGGTAATTCAGCAACGCCTCGCGAGAACGCAGGTTCCACTCACGCCAAGGTGCGACTACTTTCAACTGCGGTGCCAGCGCGGTGTAGGTGGTTTCGAAACGCACTTGGTCGTTGCCTTTACCCGTCGCGCCGTGGCACAGCGCATCGGCACCGACTTTCAGCGCTAATTCAACTTGGGCTTTGGCGATGATTGGGCGCGCCATCGAGGTACCCAGCAGGTAGCTACCTTCATATAACGCGCCGGTCTGCAACACGGGGTAAACGTAATCTCGGATAAACTCTTCTCTTAGATCAACCACATAGCACTCTGAGGCACCGGATTGCAGGGCTTTTTGCTCTATGCCTTCCAGATCGCTGCGCTCCTGGCCGATGTCTGCGACAAACGCCACCACTTCACAACCACCATGATTTTCTTTCAGCCATGGAATGATGGCCGAGGTATCTAAGCCGCCAGAGTACGCCAGAACGATTTTTTTGATGCCTTGATTTTGCATGATCTATTCCTTTTTAATTCTAAATTTAAGCGAGGATCCGGGTGCCAATGGGCACGCCGTTAAACAGAGCAGGAAGCTGATCGGCATGACGCCAACTGGCAATATCCACTGACCGATCCAGGGTGCGGGCAGCATCAAGCGCCGCATTCACCTTCACCACCATACCATCGGTGATAATGCCCTGGGCAATCAGTTGTTCCGCTTTCTGCGTGGTTATTTGCGTGATGCGCTGCCCTTTGCCATCAAGGATGCCGCTGACATCCGACAGCAGGATCAAATCCGCGTCCAACGTGGCGGCCAGGGCCGTTGCCGCTTGATCAGCGTTTATATTCATTAACTGCCCATCGGCGGTAATGCCGATGGAGCTGATTACTGGAAAATAGCCAGCATCCAGCAGGGTATTGAGCAATGCTGGCGAACCCGGCTGCACATTGCCGACATGGCCCAGTGCCGCATCAAGTTGGGTCACTGTGACGCTGCCGCCATCTGCTAGGCTTAGACCAACCGCATTAATCCGCTGTTTTATCGCCCACGCCAACAGTGTTTTGTTGGCGGTGCCAGCCAACGCGCCGGTAATAATGTCGATCTGATCGGCAGGGGTCACCCGCAGGCCATTTTTCTTCACCACGGGCAGGGAAAGCTGTTTCATCAGATCATCCACTACGCAGCCACCACCGTGCACGATAATCAGTGGGCGTTGATGCTGCTGAAGGTAGCTATCCAACGCGGTAAACAGGCGATCCAGTGCTTCTTCACTGCCTAATAACATGCCACCTAATTTGATAATTAACGGGTTCATCGTTTTACTCATACTGGTTTAAAAGAGTGACTGGGTTTCCGGGAAGCCGAAACGGATATTCAGGCATTGCACCGCCTGAGCGGCTGCGCCTTTCAGCAGGTTGTCTTCTGCCACTGCGGCGATCAGGTGCTCGCCCTGCACTGCAAAGCCGATGTCGCAAAACGGCAGGCCGATCACCGCTTTTAACGCTGGCATGCCTTGGTCGTACAGCCGCACCAGCGGTTTGCCATCATAGGCAGCGTGATAGACGCGGGCCACATCCTGCACAGCCACGCCAGACTTCAAACGGCAGGTAATGGTTTCGAGAATACCGCGCGGGAAGTGAGCCAAATGTGGCGTGAAGATCACCGGTACACCCAGGTGCGCGACGATTTCTGGGTGGTGACGATGGGTGAAAACGCCATACGGTTGTAGGCTTATCTCGCAGAAGCTGGTGGTGATGTTGGCTTTGCGACCAGCACCGCTGACACCACTGGTGGCGTTGATCACCGGCCATTGGTCAAGGTTTAGCAGCGCTTGATCAATGAGCGGTTTTAGCGCCAACTGAGCCGCCGTTGGGTAACAACCCGGCACGGCGATCAACTGCGCCTGTTTGATCTGTTCACTCTGCCATTCCGCCAGACCGTACACCGCCTGATCCAGCAGATCGTCGTGCTGATGTTCGAAACCGTAATACTGGCGGTAAAAACTGGCGTTGCGCACACGGAAGGCAGCGGAAAGATCGAAGACCACGCAGCCTGCCGCCAGAAACACTGGCGCGATATCGTGACTGACTTCATGGGCGGTGGCGAGGAACACCACGTCGATACCTTTGGCCGCTTGCACAACATCAACCAATGGCTGCAGTGGGAGATCGACAATGCCTTTCAACTGAGGATGCAGATCGGAGAGCAACTTTCCTGCATCTGCACTTTGCGCTGAAACCGCTAAAGCGGTTATGTTCATGCATGGGTGGCGATTGAGGTAAGCCGTCAGCTCTGCTCCGGCATAACCACTGGCACCAACAATCAGCGTATTCAACATGGGGCTGTTCACCTTTTTGGCTAATGTCTTGTTGTATTCAAGGGGGCACCCGCGATGTTGCGCAGTTCACCCACAGAGTAGTCGAGCATTGATGTTTTTATAACCATCTGAGTGCCGGGTTTCCTTATGCCCTAATTTAATGTATTTTTATTCATTAAAATTGCATGAATATTGATACTACCCTCACCAAAGGCTGTCAACAGTGAAGATGAAATTACCGCCATTTATTGAGCTGTACCGGGCATTAATCGCCACTCCTTCGATCAGCGCCATCGACAGCGCCCTCGATCAAAGTAATGAAGCATTAATCAACTTACTGGCTGGATGGTTTGCCGATTTGGGTTTTCACGTCAACGTACAACCAGTGCCGGACTCCCGCAATAAATTCAATCTGCTGGCCAGCTACGGCGAAGGCCACGGTGGCCTGCTGTTAGCCGGCCACACCGATACGGTGCCTTATGATGCAGGCCGTTGGACGCGCGATCCTTTTACCCTGACAGAACACGATAACAAGCTGTATGGCCTAGGTACCGCCGACATGAAAGGCTTCTTCGCTTTTATTCTGGATGCGGTGCGCGATATCAACGCCGCCAAGCTGACCAAGCCGCTGTACATTTTGGCCACCGCAGATGAAGAAACGACGATGGCTGGTGCACGCTATTTCGCCGCTTCTACTGCCATTCGCCCAGATTTTGCCATTATCGGCGAGCCGACCTCACTACAACCAGTGCACGCGCACAAAGGCCATATCGCCAATGCCATTCGCATCGTCGGCCAGTCTGGCCACTCCAGCGATCCGGCGCGCGGTGTCAACGCGATCGATCTGATGCACGGATCCATTGGTCAACTGATAGCGCTGCGCAACACGCTGCAACAACGTTACAACAATCCAGCCTTTGCGGTGCCTTATCCCACCATGAACTTTGGCTATATCAATGGCGGTGATGCAGCCAATCGTATCTGCGCTTGCTGTGAGCTGCATCTGGACATCCGCCCACTGCCGGGCATGACACTCGACAATATCAACCAGTTGGTGCATCAGGCACTAGAGCCGATCAGCCAGCGTTGGCCAGGCCGCCTCACCATCGAGGAACTGCACGCCTCAATTCCCGGCTACGAATGCCCGACCGATCACCCCATGGTGGCAGTGATTGAGCAGTTGTTAGGCACCCATATTCAGGCCGTTAACTACTGCACTGAAGCGCCGTTCATTCAGCAATTGTGCCCAACATTGGTACTTGGCCCTGGTTCCATCAATCAGGCACATCAACCGGACGAATATCTTGATATAGGGTTTATCGAGCCAACCCGTACATTGCTGGGGCAGTTGATAGATCATTTTTGCTATCAGTAAATTTAGGGTAAGTAGGGGAATCATCGTATGATCCCCCTATCGCCAAATAAGCATAAAAAGGCTGAAATAAGCCTGGCTGATCACCGGAACACCGTAATTGAATTTCAGAAAATATGCCGATTTTGATGTTTTTTTGCTAAAAATAGTGTCAATTGACCATGGGGCAAACATGTGGTGCGCCGGAAACAGGCGCTCTTTGTCTAATGCGTGAAATTGACTTACCAGACAAAAAGTCATCGACCCCATTGATTTCAAATTGCAGCCAGGCGGTAAGCACATGCCTCCTTGGACGCTTGACTCCAACAAGTGACCAGAGTGATAAATCAGCCGGGACAAATCGGTCGGGAACCGATTCAAATGCCGCAAAGCAGCAGCCCGAAGGGGCGTGGGCCATTTAACTCAGTGAAGCCAACGCCACTGCGGTTTGAAAGATGAAGGGTAAATACAGAACTGGGCCAGGGGTTATATGAACGAACAATATTCGGCAATGCGCAGTAATGTCAGTATGCTCGGCAAATTGCTCGGCGATACTATTAAAGAAGCGTTGGGTGAGCCTATTCTCGACCGCGTTGAAACTATCCGTAAGCTTTCCAAATCTTCACGCGCCGGTAACGAAGCGCACCGTCAGGAACTGCTCTCCACATTGCAAAACTTGTCCAACGACGAGCTGCTGCCAGTGGCGCGTGCCTTCAGTCAGTTTCTCAACCTGACCAACGTTGCCGAGCAGTACCACAGCATTTCGCCCAACGGCGAAGCCGCCAGCAATCCAGAAGCGCTGACTCAGTTGTTCACCCGGCTGAAGGATAAAAAACTCAGCACCAAAGAGTTGCAAGACGCCGTGTCCCAACTTTCCATTGAGCTGGTGCTGACTGCGCACCCAACGGAAATTACCCGCCGTACCTTGATCCACAAACTGGTTGAGGTCAACACCTGCCTCAGCCAACTCGACCATAACGATTTGGCTGACTACCCGCGTAACAAGATCATGCGCCGCCTGCGTCAGTTGGTGGCCCAGTGTTGGCACACCGACGAGATACGCAGACATCGTCCTTCGCCTATCGACGAAGCCAAGTGGGGCTTTACGGTAGTGGAAAACAGCCTGTGGGATGGCGTGCCGGCCTTCCTGCGCGAATTCAACGAACAGCTAGAAAACTCTATCGCTTACAGCTTGCCAGCGGAAGCGGTGCCGGTACGCTTCACTTCCTGGATGGGCGGCGACCGCGATGGCAACCCAAACGTGACCGCCGAGATCACCCGCCACGTTCTGCTGCTCAGCCGTTGGAAAGCCTGCGATCTGTTTATCCGCGATATTCAGGTGCTGGTGTCCGAACTGTCGATAACCGAATGTACGCCAGAATTGCTCGCCCTCGCTGGCAACGGCGAAAAGCAGGAGCCGTACCGAGAAATAATGAAACGGTTGCGCAGCCAATTGATGAGCACCCAAGCCTATCTGGCGGGTCAACTGAAGGGCGAGCGGGTATTGAAGCCACGCGATCTACTGGTAAATAACGACCAGTTGTGGGCCCCCCTGTACGCCTGCTATCGGTCGCTACAGGCCAGCGGCATGAGCATCATCGCCAATGGCCAGTTACTGGATACCCTGCGCCGCGTGCGCTGTTTTGGCGTGTCGCTGGTGCGCATCGATGTGCGCCAGGAAAGCACCCGCCATACCGAAGCCATTGCTGAGTTGACCCGCTATCTGGGCTTGGGTGACTATGAAAGCTGGTCGGAAGCCGATAAACAAGCGTTCTTGATCCGTGAGCTGAACTCCAAACGCCCACTGGTGCCACTGAGGTGGGAGCCAAGTGCTGACACTCAGGAAGTGTTGGAAACCTGCCGGGTGATCGCCGAAGCACCTCAGGACTCAATCGCCGCCTATGTGATTTCGATGGCACGTACCCCTTCCGATGTGCTGGCAGTGCATCTGCTGTTGAAAGAAGCCGATTGCCCATTCGCGCTACCGGTCGTGCCGCTGTTTGAAACCCTTGACGATTTGAACAATGCCGACGATGTCATGACCCAACTGCTGAATATCGACTGGTATCGTGGCTTTATTCAGGGCAAACAGATGGTGATGATCGGCTATTCCGACTCGGCGAAAGATGCCGGCGTGATGGCGGCATCTTGGGCGCAGTATCGTGCGCAGGATGCGCTGATCAAAATCTGTGACAAAGCCGGAGTGGCGTTGACGCTGTTCCACGGGCGCGGCGGCTCCATCGGCCGGGGTGGGGCACCTGCGCATGCGGCGCTGCTGTCACAACCGCCAGGCAGCCTGAAAGGGGGCCTGCGCGTTACTGAGCAAGGTGAAATGATCCGCTTTAAATTTGGTCTACCAGAAGTCACCATCAGCAGTCTGGCACTGTATGCTGCCGCCATTCTGGAAGCCAACCTGCTGCCGCCTCCGGAACCGAAGAAAGAATGGCGCACGCTGATGGACGAGCTATCCGAAACCTCGTGCAACATGTACCGCAACTATGTGCGTGAAAATCCTGGCTTCGTGCCGTACTTCCGCGCCGCGACGCCGGAGCTAGAGCTGGGCAAACTACCGTTAGGTTCGCGCCCGGCCAAACGCCGACCAAATGGCGGTGTAGAGAGCTTGCGCGCTATACCGTGGATCTTCGCCTGGACGCAAAACCGCCTGATGCTGCCAGCCTGGTTGGGTGCCGGTGCCGGTTTGCAGGAAGCCGTGAAAGCCGGCAAGCAAAACCATCTGGAAACCATGTGCCGCGACTGGCCATTCTTCTCTACCCGTATTGGCATGCTGGAAATGGTGTTCGCCAAGGCCGACCTGTGGCTGGCGGAATACTACGATCAGCGCCTGGTGGGCAAAGCGCTATGGCCGTTGGGCCAGCAGTTGCGCCACCAACTGGAAAGCGACATCAAGGTGGTGTTGACCATCGCCAACGACGCGCACCTGATGGAAGACCTGCCGTGGATCGCCGAATCCATTGCGCTACGCAATGTGTATACCGATCCGCTGAATGTCCTACAGGCCGAACTGCTGCACCGCTCACGCCAACAAGAGCACCCCGATGCACGGGTTGAGCAGGCGCTGATGGTCACCATCGCTGGCATCGCCGCCGGAATGCGCAACACCGGCTAGAGGGTATGCTGCAACACAGCTCCTGTTCGCTGGGGGGTTGGCAATCAAACCCAAAAGGGCGTTGCTTTTACACAACGCCCTGCTCGCATAATCAGTGGATCAGGCGGCAGCCATTGGCCGCACGCCCAAAGTATGGCAGATCGCATAACTCATTTCGGCGCGGTTCAGCGTATAGAAGTGAAAATCTTTCACCCCTTCGCGGCTGAGGATCTTCACCATATCCATGGCGATATTGGCACCAACCATTTTGCGAGTTTCCGCATCATCGTCCAGCCCAGCAAACATGCTGGTCATCCAGCTTGGCACACGCACGTTGGTCAAGCTGGCGAAGCGTTGCAGTTGCTTGAAGTTCGATACCGGCAGCATGCCCGGTATGATTTCCACATCAATGCCTGCGGTGACACAACGGTCACGGAAACGCAGGTAACTTTCCACGTCAAAAAAGAACTGGGTGATGGCGCGGTTGGCACCAGCATCAACTTTACGTTTCAGGTTGATCAGATCTGCCTGAGCACTTTTCGCTTCCGGGTGCACTTCCGGGTAAGCAGCGACGGAGATATCAAAGTCACCAATGTCTTTTAGCAGCGTCACCAGATCGGTGGCGTACATTTCAGGCCTGCCACCGTCCGTCGGCGGCAGATCGCCGCGCAGCGCCACGATGTGGCGGATGCCGCTGCTCCAGTAATCGCTAGCGATATCGCGCAATTGAGCCGGGCTGGCGTCGATGCAGGTTAGGTGCGGGGCAGCATCCAAGCCGGTGCGATCCTTGATCCCCTTAATGATGCTGTGGGTGCGTTCCCGCTCGCCGGAGTTAGCACCGTAGGTCACCGAAACGAATTTAGGTTTGAGGCTGCTTAGACGATGGATCGATTGCCATAGGGTGTCTTCCATCTCGCTGGTACGCGGTGGGAAGAACTCGAATGATACGTTAATCTGACCGTTTAACTCCGCCAGACTCTGATTCAGCGCTTCCCGCTGGTTTGCGTGATAAAAACTCATACCCTGTCCGCCTCTTATCGATCATTGCATTGCCACAATAAACATCTATACGTTTAGACGTCTATATAGAAATTGCCGCAGGTCGGCTAAAGAGTCAACAGGAAAGTGGGAGTAGTAAGATGATTAATCTTCACCCACTAAGCGAAAGAATTTCATGATGAAAACAGCTGTCATTAATTTGGCAGGAAAAGTGCGGGGGCGCGGTGAAGCGCCCCTAGAGAATTACAGTAGTTGCGTCAGACGGTTTAGGTCTGACTGGATCGCGCCCGCAGTCACATCGCGGCCAGCGCCCGGCCCACGGATCACCAACGGATTGTCGCGATACCAGCGGCTTTCGATAGCGAACACGTTGTCGCACGGCAGCAGCGAAGCCAGTGGGTGTTCAGGACGCACTGCTTCCACACCGACCCGCGCCTTACCGCTAGCGTCAAAACGTGCTACATGACGCAATACTAGCCCCATTTCTCTGGCAGCGTCAAAACGCCGCTGCATATGCTGGTTCAGTGCATCGCCGTTCTCAAAAAACTGGTCAATGGAACCCTGCTCACAGCCCGCTGGCACCAGCGACTCGACCCGTACCTGATTAGGCTCAATGCCATAGCCGGCTTCGCGCGCCAAGATCACCAATTTGCGCATTACGTCCTGACCGGATAGATCGACCCGTGGGTCTGGTTCAGTCAGCCCTTGCTGCCAAGCTTGATCGACTAATTCGGTGAACGGCACGGTGCCATCGTACTGTAGGAATAGCCAAGACAGAGTGCCGGAAAAAATGCCGCTGATCGCCAGAATGCTGTCGCCGCTGTCGCGCAGATCGCGCACTGTATGGTTGACCGGCAGGCCAGCCCCCACGGTAGCGTTATACAACCAATGGCGACCAGTCTTGGCGAAAGCATCGCGGATTTGGCGATAAGTGCCACCGTCCGACGCCCCGGCCAGCTTGTTGGCGCTAATCACATGAAAGCCATAGCTGGCGAAATCCAGATATTGCTCAACCAGGTGCTCACTGGCGGTGAGGTCAAGCACCACCA
>Ga0308160_10007580_pt1 | contig 10753 bp, 13 predicted proteins | sample PhyFR1_FD_201036 | JGI IMG/M metagenome (GOLD analysis project Ga0308160, IMG submission 201036) | Phyllosphere microbial communities from UC Gill Tract Community Farm, Albany, California, United States - DLSLF.R1 | ecosystem: Host-associated > Plants > Phyllosphere > Unclassified | place: USA...
CACTCGTCGGCGCCGTCAGCCTCTCCGTCCTTCCTCCGGCGGCAGGTGGCTCTGCCGCGCTCCGGCGGCCCTGCTCCGCCGCCCGGCGGCGGCACCCCTGGCGGGCCATCGTCGTCAGGTATCCAGCTGTCGGCCCAGGCGGTGCCGACGTCGGATGCGGCCAACAAGGACGCTGGCGGGATGGTCAAGTTCATCTGGGGCACGTCGATCGTCATCCAGGAGTCGATGGACGCGTTCGACACGTTCCTCCGCGAGTTCAAGATCAAGTACCGGCTCGCGTACGACCGGCGGCTCGGCGTCCGGTCCTCGACCCTCCGGGGTGACCAGGACGGCGAGACGTTGACCTACGTCAACTACCTCCGGCTCATGCGTCAGACGGGCGAGTACAACCTCAACCTCGACACGCTCAACCTCAAGGCCTATCCGCCGACCAAGAAGCTCTACCACCAGCTGTGCAACTACCCGCAAGAGATGGTCCCCGTCATGGACCAGGTCCTCAAGGACTGCATGCTCAAGGTCGCCGAGGCCGACATGGATGACGGCCACGACGACATGCAGGGCGAGCTCGGCGAGGAGGAGCTCCGCGCCATCGGCGCCGGCCTGTACAAGGTCCGACCCTTCGGGGCCGAGAAGGAGGTCAACATGCGCGACCTCAACCCGGGAGGTACGTGATGAGATCGCAGCGGAGACGAGTTACAGCCTCGAGGCAGCGCTGACCGACTGTGCCTTGACCCTTCTCCCCTGGTCGCCAGACACCGACAAGCTGATCTCAATCAAGGGCCTCGTCATCCGGGCGACGCCCATCATCCCCGATATGAAGACGGCCTTCTTCCGCTGCCTCGTCTGCTCGCATACGATGCAGGTCGACATCGAGCGCGGCAAGATCGCCGAGCCCGACGTCTGCCCGCGCGATGTCTGCAAGTCGAAGGGCTCAATGAGCCTCATCCACAACCGCTGCGCGTTCGCTGACAAGCAGGTCGTCCGGCTCCAAGAGACGCCCGACGCCGTCCCCGACGGTCAGACGCCGCACACGGTTTCGCTCTGCGTCTACGACGAGCTCGTCGACCTCACCAAGCCCGGTGACCGCGTCATGATCACCGGCATCTTCCGGTCCATCCCCGTCCGCGTTAACCCGCGCAACCGGTCGATTAAGGCCCTGTTCAAGACGTACGTCGACGTCGTCCACGTCAAGCGGACGAACGCGACCCGCATGGGCTACGACCCGACGACTCGCCAGGGCGAGGGCCGCCCGCCGGGCGTCGGCGTCGGTGGCAATGAGGATGAGGAGGAGGAGATGATGTCGAACGCCGCGGGCGGCGGCGGCGCCGGCGCCGGTGGCGTCCAAGAGGTCGAGCAGAAGCTCATCGCCCTCTCGGAGCGGCCCGACCTGTACGAGGTGCTCGCGCGCTCGCTCGCGCCATCAATCTGGGAGATGGACGACGTCAAGAAGGGCATCCTCCTTCAAATGTTTGGCGGCACCAACAAGAGCATCGCCCGGGGCGGTGGCGGTGGTGGCCCGCGCTACCGTGGCGACGTCAACGTCTTGCTCGTCGGCGACCCCGGAACGTCCAAGTCGCAGATCCTGCAGGTGCGCGCTTCTCCTCGATGCTCGGCCAGTCAGGTTGCCCGGAAGACTGACCTCGCCCGTCCGTTCGCCCTCGCAGTACGTGCACAAGATTGCGCCCCGAGGCGTCTACACCTCGGGCAAGGGCTCGTCCGCTGTCGGTCTCACTGCCTACGTCACGCGCGACCCAGACTCGAAGCAACTCGTCCTCGAGTCGTGCGTCTCTCTGTTCCCTCTTCTCTGCGGCGCGTGAGAGGGCGCTTGCTGACCGCTGTCCGCTCTTCACGCACCTCAGCGGCGCGCTCGTCCTCTCTGACGGCGGTGTCTGCTGCATCGACGAGTTTGACAAGATGTCGGACGCGACGCGGTCGGTCCTGCACGAGGTCATGGAGCAGCAGACGGTCTCGATCGCCAAAGCCGGCATCATCACGACGCTCAACGCCCGGACGTCGATCCTCGCGGCGGCCAACCCGGTCGGCTCCAAGTACAACCCCAAGTGGCCGATCACAAAGAACATCGACTTGCCGCCGACGCTCATCTCGCGTTTCGACTTGCTCTACCTCGTCCTCGACAAGATTGACGAGAGCATGGATCGCCGGCTGGCCAAGCACCTCGTCGGCCTCTACCTTGAGGACAAGCCCGAGAGCGGGTCGCTCGACATCCTCGTGCGTCCTTGAGCGTCCTCGCCTCACCCGTCCGCATGGCTGACCCCGCGTTTTGACCCCCCCTCCCCACAGCCCGTCGAGCAGCTGACGGCCTACATCACGTACGCTCGCAACAAGATCCATCCGGTGATCAGCGAGCCTGCCGGTGCGGCCCTCGTCAAGGCCTACGTCGAGATGCGCAAGGTCGGCGAGGACCCTCGGTCGTCCGAGCGCCGCATCACGGCGACGACGCGGCAGCTCGAGTCGATGATCCGGCTGAGCGAGGCCCACGCGCGCATGCGCTTTAGCGACTCGGTCGACCTCGAAGACGTCAAGGAGGCTGGCCGGCTAATTCGCGAGGCGATCCGCGAGAGTGCGACTGATCCGATCACCGGCCAGATCGACCTCGACCTCATCAACACGGGCGCCGGCCAGCAGCAGCGGCGTGTCGCGGGCGACCTCAAGCGGGCCATCACTCAACTCATCGACGCCAGCGGCAATCGCGGCCTCCGCTGGTCCGAGGCGCTCAAGAAGCTCGAGGAGCAGTCGAGCATCGTTGTTGACAACGCCGAGTTCAGCGAGGTTGTCCGCGCGCTCGAGGTGCGTCGTCGGCTCCGTCCTCTGATCTTCCCACGCAGGACCGCCGCTGACGCCCATGCTCTGCTTGACCGCGGCAGAACGAGGGCGTCCTCAAGGTCTCGGGCGAGCGCGAGAAGCGCATGATCAAGAAGCTCAGCAGCGACTAGACCGCCCTCCCCTTCTCCTGTCCGCCCTCTTGTACCTCTGTAGCCTCCTGTCTCCCCCCACCCTCGCTTATTATCCCGGGTCCTCCTTTTAGTCGCTTCCTCTGCCCGATGCATGCGTGTGTCGATGCCTCAGTTTGGCAGGCACCTTTGGCAGGAGCGAGCCCTGCCGTCAGTAAGACTCGGCCCGGACGCCGCTGCCGCCGCCGCTGCGCTCGCCCGCCCCTAAGCCTCGCGAGGGTGCGCGTAGCCTATGTGCATGCGTCCATTCGTCCCGGTCTACAGTCGCTCTTCAGGCCGTCTTGATCTCGTCGTACTGGCCGTAGTGCTTCGTGAGGCCGCCGTCGATGTCTTCAGGCTTGCGGAGCTTGCGCTGCATCGGCACGTCGGCCTGTGTCCCGGTAAGGTCCCAGCCGCGCTCCTGTCCAACGGAAGAGCCCACAGCGGACAGGGTGTCAATCCTGATCAGCCCAAGCCTCGACGAGACCTTCAAGAGGGGTCGAAAACGCACGAGATCGGCGCAGACGGCGTAGTAGAAGGCAACCGGGATGACGACGGCCAGCGTCAGGGTCGGGACGACGTTGTCGCGCGTGAGCGTGAAGCCCTTGTACATGTCCTCGCGCATCTGGTGCCAGCGCTCGATCGCGGGGTCTTTCTGCGAGAGCATCATTTTATGGCGCAGTCCGTGAGAGGGTCAGCAAGGTCGGCAAGAATGGCGGTCGGCAGCTGGATGAGGGGCGACATACCAGGAGGGGCTCTGGTGAGAAGGGCGCGGCAAGGCAGCTCTTGGAAGGTCAGCGGTCTGTCTTCTCTCCTCCTGCCGGCGTCGAGTCTTCAAGGGGGCGTACTGTAGTGGCCGTGACCGGCGCGGAGAAGTCTGCTTGCCCGCATGGTGTGGATGTCGGGGCCTTGAGCGAGGGAGGTAGAGAAGGTGGGAGAGTAGAAGCAGGTCGCAAGCTGGGCGAGCTCGCTCGCTCGTCCGGGCGCGGGCCGAGATGGCGGCGCGCGAGACCGGGCCGAGTGCGCAGAGCTCGCAGACTGCTGCTGGTGCGCGCGTACGATCGCCCTCGAGGCCATCCCACAGCATAACTCTCGGACGGGACAGACCTCTGGTCCCAGGACGACCGTCAAGGTCTCACGCGCTGCTACGAATCTGCAAAGGAGGGCGACCGAGACCTCGTCCTTCCGCGCCCGTCTTGGCCGCCGACGCCTGATCGACCTGTGCGCCTCCTCTCTATAAGCTCGCTCGCGCAGATGGCTTTGGTTTCTTCCTTTCGATACGAAGCACAACAGAAGGGGATGAGGGCGAGGACGGCGAGGAGAAGGTGCAAGTATAGGGGATGTTATGGAAGGACGCCCTCCTGCCCCTCCTTTTGCGCCTGCTTGGTCGCCATCGCTTCCGACCACCGCTCGAGGACCGGTTCGACCACTCCTGCCGACGAGCAGAAGGACGTCGGAGGCGTTGGCGACTGGCCCCGCCAACGAGCAAGTAGCAAAGAGGGCAGCGTTTGACCGACCCTCTTTACATGCCCCGACCCCGACCGCGGCCGCGCATACCGCCCCGGCCACCGCGTCCTCCACGGCCACCGCGGCCGGCGTCCTTCTTGCCGGCCGGCCCAGCCTTGGGCTTGGGCGAGTCATCGACAAGGAGGGTGTCGAGCGGGAGCGAGTCGGGCAGGATGAAGTAACGGATCGTGTTGCCTTTGATCGTTCGTGAGCGAAGGGTGGGGAGGCGAGAAGGGGGGTCAGTCAAGGCTGAGGGCGTAATCTAGTGTGATGGAATGGAGGGAGACGGACCACGCAGCGAGAGGGCGTCGAGCGAGGTCGGCGCCGGCGCGTTGCGCAGCGTCAGCTTGACCGTCTTCAGGTGCGTGTTCATCTGCGGGTCGACCGCTGGCAGGCGTCGACAGAGGAGGCAGACTGTCAGCCTCGCTGTACGATAGAGGAGCAGAAGACTCCCGGAAACGTCGAGACGGCACGCTGGGTACGTGCGCGCGCTTCCACGGCTGAACGAGAGCGGCGCGCCGTGCCTCAAGACGACGCGCCCAACGCCCTCGAGCTGGGTGGCCAATCCGCCTTCCCCTCTCCAACGGGGACCGGAGTTGCCTCTACCGCAGTGCCCGCTGCTACCTGGGCCTCGTTTCACTTCGGAACGCCGATCTAAAGCCGCGCTGCACATCCGCCCGTCGTCGCGCAAACGCCAGGAAAGGAACCGAGACCGCGGAGGGGCAGGTGAACGCACCGACAATCGTGCCGTGGACGATGGACCCGTTCTTGAGCTCGACTGTGACGGTCTCGTTCGAGAGCTTCATAAGGAACCTGTTCAAGCGGAGCAAAGGGAGGTCAGACTAAAGATCCTCCTTTTGTAAGGGACAGCGAGCGCTCGTCACGTCTCGCCGCCAGACTTCGTCCTTTGCGCGGCGAGCTCGACCCCGCATCCCGTCGTTCGTCATCCAGCAACCCCCCCCCTCCCGACTGCTTGAGGCTAGCCCGCTCGATGGCGCTGCGTAACGACGACGACGCCGAGGCGCGATGCGGTTCGTCGTGCGAAGGGAGCTCGTGGCCTGCCCGCATGCTGTCCTTTGCGCGCGAGCCTGCCGCCGAGCAGACGGCTCATCTCGACCCGTCCTGGGCCGACTTCCAGCGTTGACCGGTGGTGTGGAGTCGATCTGGAGCAGGAGGAAAACAGACGTACCGTACGAGCTTCATCTTGACCTTCTTGTACCGACGAAGAGGGAGTCCGAGGAAGCTGTAGAGGACGAGGAGGATGGGGTCGGGTTGGAGGTTGCTGCTGGCGACGAGGGCTGCTGGCGGCGCAAGAGCGAGCCTGGCGGGGCAGGTTCAAGCTCCGCCCGCGCGGGGCGCAGCACCACGCACCAGCCCGCCCACGGCCCTCCGCCCCTCCTCCCATCTGCATCCCCTCACCGAGCCCTGCCATGGGCAACCTGCCCTCGCGTGCGATCGGCGCACCGGCCCCGCCGACGACGCTCGACTCGTACGTCGCCGAGCTCGGGGCCGACATCGTCTACCAGGCCTCGTACGTCCCTGACCGAGCAGCGGACCCAAGCGGCCGAGCCGGATGAAGCTCACGACCGCCGACCTCCCTTGCCCCCGGCTCGGCTCTAGCATCGGCCACTCGCGCTTCCTTAAGACGATCAAGGCCGCCCATCCGAATGGGCCGCTCGTCGTCAAGGTCTTTGTCAAGGCCGACCCGGGCCTCTCGCTCCTGGTTCACCGGCGCCGGCTCAAAGGTGCGTGCGTGCGTGCAGGCGCAGGGCTTGCGTTTGGCTGGGTGAGCGTGGAAGGGGGCTAGGGACAGGCCAGCATCGAGGCCGCTCGCAGGGATTCCTTCTAGCCAGTAGAGCCGTCACTGGCAGAGAATGTCGGCTGTGGTGTGCATCGTATCACTTCGCACCTTAAACTGACACCTCAGCACTTGGCCTCGCTCGTCCCTCGTCAGCCGACCGGGAGCTACTCGCCAGCATCCCAAACGTCTACCCCTACCAGGCGATGGTCGAGACGGACCGGGCGGCCTACCTCGTCCGACAGTACCTCGCAAACGACCTCTACGATCGCATCAGGTGCGTCTCCTTGGTCCTTTTGCTACGCCGCCGGCGCGGGGTCGCGCGACCTCGGCTGTCAGGGTTGAGCACACGTCGTTCAGCGAGGCGGCCTGCCGTTGAGAGGCGCAGACAGGCTTCCAAGCACTGCACTGACTCTGGTCTACCTCCCTGGCTATTTATGCAGCACGCGCCCCTTCCTGGCCGAGATCGAGAAGAAGTGGCTAGCCTTCCAGCTGCTCGTCGGCATGTCGGAGATCCGCACGCGCAAGGTGCGTCCCCCTCGAGCTTGTCCAGCCACCGTGACGCTCGCACTCGCCTGATAGAAGCACTGACATCTGTCATCGCCACCGTCCATTTCGCGGGCGCGGCCAGCTCTCGCACGGCGACCTCAAGCCGTCCAACGTGCTCGTCTCGTCCTCGCTCCACCTGCTCATCACCGACCTCTCGCCCTTCAAACCCGTCTACCTCCCTGAAGACGACCCAGCCGACTTCTCCTTTTTCTTCGCGCCAGCCCCCGGAGGCTCGTCCCGTGCATGCTACCTCGCGCCCGAACGCTTTTTCGCCGCCGGCTCCAAGGCCGAGGACCGGCGGCGGGCGGCCAACCTCGAGCAAGGGAGACGTGATGGAAAGGTGACGGAGTCGATGGACGTCTTTGCCGCGGGCGCCGTCATCGCTGAGCTCTGGACCGATGGCCGCGAGCTCTTTGATCTGAGCGGCATGCTCGCCTTCCGCAAGGGCCAGTCGAGTCCGGAGAGCATCGTCCGTTTGATCCCGGATCCGGCTGTGCAGGTGCGTGCTGCGAAGTCGGTTCTTGGGTTTCGCTAGCCCCACAGAAAGGCCCTACAGTGCTGATATATGCTCACCCTCCGGACCTCATTGCGGCGCTCGACGTTCTGCAGGACTTGGTCCGGCGGATGACGGCGCTCGCTCCGGCCGACAGGCCGTCGTTTGCCGGCGTCCTCGCCGCCTTCCGTGGCCGTATCTTCCCCGAGATCTTTTACACATTCCTGCACGACTATGCCTGCGCGCTGGCCGAGGTCCGACCGGCGGCCTTTAACCCGGCCGCAGCTGAAGCGGACGCGCAGCCGCCATCATCGTCAACGTTGGACGGCGAGGGGTCCGCGTCGACTCCGCAGCCGGCGATGTCGGGCGCGGCGACCGGAACGGGCGGCTGGGACGCCGCTCGGCGGTCAACGGTCGCGGACGACAAGGTCGGTCGGCTCTGGGAGGACTGGGAGAGCATCAAGAGTTACCTCGAGACAGATGCCGGAGAGGCCGAGGGGGGCCCGGCCGGCAACGTAAAGGGTGTCCAGCACGGTGCGTCTTCCCGCCTGCTGCCACGCTGCATCTACGGCTTGATTGCTGACATTCGGCCCAACAGACGGCCCTGCGTTGCTCATCCTCGGCATGCTGACGTCCGAGCTCCGGTCCTGTCACCGGCCAACCTCGCTCGTCCGCGCGATGGACCTCATCCTGCGACTCGGGCCGTACGTGACCGACGAGGCGCGACTCGACCGAGCCATGCCGTCCCTCGCCGACCTGCTAGCCGACGAGCGGCCGGCCGTCCGCGCCGGGGCGGTCCGCAGCCTGACGACCCTGCTCGAGACGGTCCAGGTCGTCTCGCCGACCAATATGGCCCTCGTCACCGACTTTGTCCTCCCGCACGTCCGCCACCTCGGTCACGACGACGAGGTCGAGGTCCGTGTCGCGTACGCGAGCTGCCTCGCCGGCTTGACCGAGACGGGCGAGCGCTTCCTCGACCTGAGCGAGAGCTTCCGCAGTCTGGGCGGGAGGGACGACGGCATCGGTGCCGGCGACGTCGAAGAGGTCTGTCTGCCGCTGCTCTCAAGAAGCATCCTATTTGGAATTTGACGCCTGCTCCTGCTGCTGCTGCTCAAACGGCCAGGTCTCGTACGATCAAGCCCGGGACGAGCTTCAGACGCTCCTCCAGGCCGAGCTGGCGACACTCCTGTCGGACCCATCGCCATTCGTCAAGCGGGCCGTGCTCGCCGACATCACGACGTTTTGCCTCTTTCTCGGCCGGCAGGCGACCGACGACGTCCTTCTCTCCCACATGCTCACCTTCCTCAACGACGGTGACTGGCGGCTCCGGTGCGACTTCTTCGAGAGCGTCGTCGGCGTTGGCGCGCTCATCGGCAGCGCTGGGCTCGAGGCGCTCGTCCTCCCGCTGCTGCTTCAGGCACTCGCCGACCCGGAGGAGGCGGTCCTCTCCCGGGTACTGGCGAGCATGCGCGCGCTTGCCGACCTCGGTCTCTTTGGCCGGCGCCGGCTCTGGGAGATCGCAGGCGCCTGTCTCGGCCTTCTCGCTCATCCAAACGTTTGGATCCGGCAGAGTGCGTCACCTGCTCTTTGTGGTTGTCGAGCCTTCCTTGGAGGACTCACCCGCGCTCTTTTTCACACGGCAGCCGTCGCCGGTCTGCTCAGTGCGATCGCCAAGCGACTGTCCATCACCGACCAGTGGTGCATCCTCTACCCGAGCATCCGGCCGCACCTCCGCAGCGAATCGACGGCACTCTCGGAGACGATCCTGCTTGATGCTATTCTGCCACCAGTACGGCAAAACACTGGAGCACAAGGCTCCGGAGGAGCACTGACGCACATTGCACCTCACTTCGAATGCTCTCGCAGATACCCCGGTCGGTGTTTGATGCTGCTCTGCAGTGGGCATCGAAAGCAACGTCCTCGCCGTTCTGGTCGCTAGCGCGACCCTCGATCAAGGGCGGTGTGGTGGGTACCGTTGCACGCAATGCCCGATCAGACTCGCTCGGCCTGCTCGCCGATGCTCCGGAGGCGTCAAAGTCGGAAGAGTGCGTCCCGCCGATGAGGCCGCTCTCACCCCTGCCCTTTGATCTCAATCGATCTCAATCTGACTCGTACGGGTGTGTCAGGGATGAGAGGGCGCTCGCTATGCTGCGGCAGAAGGGCCTCCTCGACAGCGATGAGCCGCGCCTAACCGCAATGCGGGCACAGCTGCTGAAGCTGGCACGCCGACAACAGAGGTCTGTCTGACCCTGCGGCCATCTATGGCGCGTAGGTAGGTTTGCTAGCTGACTTAGAAACCCGCAGCTCCTCTGGTCCCGAAACAACCTTCTCGGATACGCCAGCGACGCTCGAGGTCGTCCCGCTCAACTCGCTCGGCATCACGCCTCGCAACATCTTCTTCAACATTCAGCCGTCGGGTCCCGCCATCGGAAGTAGGCGGCTGAAGGGGCGCACTCCGTCTCGGGCGTCCTTCCTCGAGCGTCGCCCGTCCACCATGTCAGATGGCGGTCGATCAAGTGCAGCCGAGCCGCTCTCGCTCTCACGCCTGCGACCGATGGTACCCGTTGTCAACGACCTACCCTTGCCGAGCCCGCTGCCGACATCGAGCGCCCCGCCCTCCGAGGCCGCTCTATCCGTCAGCCAACACAGCCAGGCTCGCAGCCCAAACGGCAAGTCGGCACCGCAGGTAGGCGTTGCCCTCGCGACCGCGTCGGCCCTCATCGACAGCCAGTCGGAGCGGCCGCTCGAGGAGAGCGAGGCCGAGCTCATCTCAGCCAGCTCGAGTCCGGGGCCAAAGGAGGCGCCGTTCGAGGGCGCACCCGCTCGCATGTCGAGGGACCGGATCCAGGGCTACGGTTCGTCTCGCGTCTTTGCTCCTGTCATGCGCCCTTCTGAGCTGACGACACCTCTCTGTGTCAGACGGAACCGATCCGAACATCATTCACTTCCTCGAGGTCGCCTACCTCGACAGCCTCAAAGAGTCGGCTCACGACTTTGGCCCGCGCATCAGCCCGGCAGCCGTCAGCAGTCGTCGGAAAGCATCGGCCAGCCGGACGACCGTCGGCTCGCGGGCGTCCTCGGCCGCTCAAGATAACGCACCCTTCAGCTTCCTCGAGGCCGGCTCACCCGTCGTTAGTCTAGCAGCTTCGCCCGATCAGATCTGCTTCGTCACGACGCATCGCGACAACTCGCTCCGCGTTTGGGACAGCGCCCGGCTCGAGCGCAACGTCTCGTCCAAGCCGCGGCTCGTTCACCAACTTGGCGCTACGCCAACGGCGCTCTGCTTTGTCGAGGACACGCACTGCCTCGCCGTCGCTAGTGCCGACGGTGCCGTTGTCGTCCTGCGCGTCCACATCTCGTCGCCCTACTCGCATCCCAAATTCCGGGAGGTCGAACTCGTCCGCTTCTACCAGTGCGAGACTGCGGGCGATCACGCCGTCGCGCTCAACTCGGTTT
>Ga0308160_10007584_pt1 | contig 10751 bp, 16 predicted proteins | sample PhyFR1_FD_201036 | JGI IMG/M metagenome (GOLD analysis project Ga0308160, IMG submission 201036) | Phyllosphere microbial communities from UC Gill Tract Community Farm, Albany, California, United States - DLSLF.R1 | ecosystem: Host-associated > Plants > Phyllosphere > Unclassified | place: USA...
CTAAGAGGCTTGATTTTCCTCCCACTAGGACTTCCAGGAGGGTTACCTCCATCCATACCCAAACTAAATCCACCGTCCGCAGGTGGAGTGGCTCCAGGGGCAGGACTTCCAAATCTGAACCCTTGAGGCTGACCAGCGGGGGTCGTACTTCCATTCTGAGCAGGTGCAGAGTTCCCAAAGCCGAATGAAGGTTGAGCAGGTGCCGCAGCACCATTACCAGCTCCGCCAAATGTGAATCCAGGAGCGGAAGTGGGGGTCGTAGGCGCGGCATTGGACTGACCGAAACCGAAGGAGGGAGCAGCAGCAGGTGCAGGGTTACCGAAACCAGGCGATGGACCTGGGGCATTGTTGGATCCGCCAAAGTTGAAGCTGAATCCCCCAGCCGCAGGGGCAGTGGGAGCCGCAGCAGGTTGAGCGGAGCCGAAAGGATTAGAAGCAGGAGCAGCGGCGGGTGTAGTACTTGAGCCGAAGCCGAAAGAACCGGATTGAGCAGGTTGACTTCCGAATGGGTTGGAAGCAGGAGCAGGCGCAGTTGGCGTACTGGATCCGAAACCGAATGACGTTGAAGGAGCAGCAGGCGCGGTAGTACCATTCTGACCGAAACCAAACGAGGCAGGTTTCGAACCAGATCCAGAGCCCTGATCAGGTGCACCACGCTTCGTCTGGGTACTGCTACTGGCTCCACTTGAACCAAAAGCGAATGGCGCGGGTGATGATGCAGGTGCGGCCTCGGGAGCTTTGGCGCCAAAGCCACCACCGAAAGGACTACCAGCTGGGGTGGTTGATCCAGAGGATTGACCAAATGAGAATCCGGCAGACTTATCAGCGGCGGGAGTAGCAGGTGCGCCGAAAGCTGGTGCTGCCTTTACAGGCTCGGCAGCGGGAGTAGAGCTAGCGCCGAAAGAGAATGTAGCTTTGGGCGTTTCGGCGGGTTTAGCTGCGGCAGGCGCACCAAAGGAGAATGGTGCGGGGTTGGCGGAAGCAGCGGGTGTAGGTGTGGTCGAAGCGGGCTGACCGAATGGGTTTGGGGCAGAAGAGGTCTCGGCGGGTTTGGAGGCACCGAACTGGAAATCAGCTTAATTCCTCATCAAAACGAAAAGGGACATACAAAGGAAGGAGTGGAAGAAGCGGGAGCAGCAGCCTTGTCATCAGACTTGGCACCGAAGGTGAACGACCCAATCGGCGCAGGCTTCTTGGCAGCAGGTTCCGAGGCACTCGAAGCAGCCCCACCGAAATTGAATGACCCAATAGGAGCGGGCGCTGGAGCTGGCTTCGAAGCCTCGGCAGGCTTGGCACCAAAGTTGAAACTACCCAAGGGTGCAGGGGCAGGCGCAGGCGCAGGTGCCGCGTCAGCAGGTGTCGATGGTTTACCGAAAGAGAATGGTGCGGCTGTCGTACTTGATGTCTCGGTGGCCTTGGGTGCACCAAAGCTGAATGGTGTAGGAGCAGCAACGACGGGGGTGGAAGTTCCAGAGTCGGGAGCTGACTTCCGTCCAAAGAAGTTGGGTACTTCCCCTGAATCGCTGGCGGGTGCGGGAGTGGGAGTAGGAGCAGCCGGGGGTTTACCGAGACCAAAGCTGAAAGGTTTCTTGGAGCTATCGGTCGATGCGGGTGGACCACCAAACAAGGCCACAGAAGGAGCAGCGGGCGTAGGCGCTTTCGAACCAGAGAGTGAGAAGAAACCATTTTCGTTGGGCTTGACGGTTTCCTTTGAGGGTGCGGGAGCGCTATTCTCGGGCGAATCTGGTTCGGCAACGATAGATCCGGCGGCCAAGGGGGAAGATGCTCGTGGGCGACTAGCATTCAATCTCGAGAGTGGACCACGGGCTGGGACACCCAAATTCGAAGTAGAGGGTGCGGCGGGTTTACTGAGCGAAGAGTCGGACTTTTGAGGAGCAGCAGCAGGAGGTAGATTGAAACTACCGAATGAAACCCCACTGAAGGAAGGTAGCGAGATCTTGGTCTGTTCAAGCTCTTCCATATCTGGTAAATCCTCTTCTCTAGCCGAGAAGCGCCCACCAGCATTGGGCGAGGTCGCTCTAGATCCATGCGCAGAAGATCCATGTGCCCTCTTTGTCTTTTCCGTTCGTGCTCTCAAACTCGATTGTTGTCTTGGCATCTCACCTTCAGCTCGAGGTTGGTAAGTCGACGAAGACTTTTCGCTGGGCGAAGGAGCAGTCTCCATGATGGTAGGGACCGGTGGCATGGGTGGTGGAGCCTCACGTTCTGGCGAAGTGGGTTCGGCAGTAGCTTTACGCCTTCTACGTCCAGTATCTTTTGGTGCGGAAGTCTCGACAGCGGCATCCTTGACTGTTCCTTTCCCTCGAGTCGATTTCTTTGGGCGGGGCGTCTCCTCTCCATCAACCTTCTTCAGTCGCGATGAACGACGAGGCGTAGGTTCGGGCGAACGTTCAGGCGCAGGTTCAGGTGTAGGGGTTCGAGCAGAAGCCATAGAATGATCGGTTGCTTGACTTTTCGATCGTGATGGGCTTTTGGTAGGGCGGTCATCTGTCATCAGTCACCACATCCTACCAGACTGCATATGACTTACCAGTAGCAACACTCCTCTCCCTCTGCTCCGACTCGACAGCTCTACGACGACCATAAGGACTGATCATGACCGAAACTCTCTCATCTCCTCCTAGACGTTCCTTATCCCTCCTCTGCCTAGCACTCTCTCCAGCTTGAGCAGTTGCTAAAGGTACATTGATCGCGCGGCGTATCTGGCGTGATGATGAACCAATGAGAGAGGCTGGCAAAGTGTCGGAATGTGTTTCCTTCCGGGCATCTGCCAGAGGTGTCTTCCGCATTGATTCGAGCGCGAACAGGATCCGCTCTGCTTGGTTGGGCTGGACTGCTGGGATTTCGGCTAGATCGTCAGCTTTCTCCCTAGCCGACAAGAAAGAGATAGCTTACATGATCGTAGCTCACTCTCTCGCACAAAGCCTTTTTCTGAATTCCAAACCAGCTGACCCTTTCTGATTGGTGGCATACTGGAACTTGGTGCCAATGAACTCATTCGATCTGCCCGAGGCGATCCAGGTGCTTTCGACCACCTATCACGCATAAACCAATCCTGCTTTCATTAGCTCTACCCACAGAGGTATGACATACCAAGACACTTCCGTCCCTTGTCCTGTCTGCTCCATCTACACTCATGGACTCGTCTGCATCGGCAGCACTGGCTCCGGAATTGCCGAATAGCATTGAGCTGGATCCCCTGATTGGCTTTGTCGTCGTGGATTGTCGTCCCATGCTGATATCTGATGCGATACTACCTGCGCGGCGGAGGTTATTGGCGGTATTTGATCGAGCAATGCCATTACTGGCGGATGGCGTTGGAGCTCGGAAGGGAGAAAGGGATGGCAAAGCGTACTGGTATCAGTTCAATCCTCAAGACAATATACTCACATCTCGGACCTCTGATATCGAATCACGAGTTTGCCTTTGAGGTGTCCTGGACCGACCACCCGCAGCCTGTTGTTTCCAAGGACTCCATGTCCCCTTGTCTTCGACCATTGCCTCCTCTTCATCCCCATTTGCCAGACTAGCCAAATCCATTCCCCTTGACCGCGTCATTGCTCCTCCTGCTTTCCTTCTTGCGGGCGAGAGAACGCTAGTTGGCGGATCTAGATATGGCATCGATTGGGAATGAGGTAGATTTGAGATCGCCTTGGTAGTTGGTAATTTCTTTAATCCACCAAGAGCAGGTAGAGGAGGTAACATCTCCCTTTCCTTTCCCTTTGATCCACCATCTCCACGCGAATGAGGATCATACGTCCCCCTCTGCTTGGGTGGTGAGACCCGTCTCAGTTTCTTGACACTAGGACTCTCTGGATCTTCCGAATCTAACCCAGCTCCCCATGTTGATTGATCCCTCTTTGCAGATCGAGGTGTCGCAAGCCATGAAAGAGGTTTCGAAATCAACCCTTTCAAACTTCCAAATAATGAAGATTCAGATCCTGATCGTGGGAAAGAACGTTGACTCTGACTAGTAAGGATAGCAGGTCGAGTCGTAGGTGCCGTTGGTTTCGTAGGGGATCCATTTCCATTACCATTACTGCCGTTGACATTGAGGAGTTCGTGTTGAGGAGAAGAAGTCGCGGATGGGCCAGAATAAGAGACGGGACGAGAGTACGGTTTGGAGATGGCGTGAATACGTGGATTGGCGGATGGTCTTGCTGCTCCAGAGAGGAGCTTTCGGGGAGAAGAAGGGAATTGGTCAAATGGATTTCCGGACATGTTGAGTTGAGGTCGGGGTCGGGGTCGGGGTCGAGGTCGAGGGTGGAGTGGAGCGAGTAGGATATGAGTCGAGTGTCGTTATGATCGTTTAAATGCGAGATGCGATTGATGCTTCTGAGGGTACAAGCACCATGGAGTATACTACTGTATCCCCTTTGTTTGATGTCTATACACTGGTGCAATAGTGTTTACGTTGAGTATACCCTGTGTGGTTAACCAGAAATTCCAATTCAACCTCACACCCCTTAGCCGAGGAATATTCATTCAAATCATTTAATTCATTTTATCCCATTACATCTACGTCAGTGGCAACATCCATCCAGGATAATCATACATCTCATATCGTGCAATCATATCACTGGTAATGGTATATCTACTGTTCAAATCCTATGCAATCCAGTACCCCATATCCTATAACCATGCTAACAAACATACAATGACGAAAATACAAACGGAAGCACGTGAAACACAACCCTCCTCTACGTAATCAACCGAGACCTGGGCAGCTATGGAGGCGGAAGATCAAAGTAACCAGCGCCCGAGTCTGTCAGTCCTTGGCCGAGAATCGTAAGACCACGCCCAATATCTTCGACGAACGCATCCGTCCGCTCTCCAGGTTCAGGAAAGTAGTTGTCGAGAATGTGCATTATGTTATGCTGAAGCAGTCAGCCATCATCCCATCGTATTTTAAACGTACCTTGATATTGGTGATGAACCCCGCAGAATCGACACTGATATCATGGGTCATACCATCTAGACCGAGTCGATGACCTCGCTGAACAGGATCGTCTGGTAAGACGCGATCGCGGCGTGGAGCAGTGACTACAGTAGGAGGTTGATCTTCGTGCCATTCTGGGGGATTGGCATCTTCAAGACCATACACGGGTACAGAGTGTTGTTGAGGTGCGAGTGGATTATTACAAGGACGTATACCTCGAGTATAAGCTTCTTTGACCTTTTCGAAATCGGCGTCGAAAGCGGCATCGAAATCGTCGGATGGATCTAGGTCGTCGTCGTCGGCCAGTGTCCTGATTCTCGGGGTTCTTTGACCGGTACGTGACGGTGACATGGGACGTATGAGTCGTGTGGATGAAGCAGGAGTGAGATCATCGTTGTTGGGTGATGAAAGGTCTGGGACGGGATGCGAATCCGCCAGCATTTGACGACGTTCCTCGGCTTGCGCAACGAGCATAGTTGCTTCATTACGTATTTCGGCGTCTAGCGTGGAAGTCTGTTCCATCGGCCTAGCTAATTGTTTGGATGGAAGATCTTCGCGCGTTCGAGTGACTTTAGTAGGTTGATCATTGGGAGTTGGGATAGGTGTAGCCCGTGCGGTGGAAGGTTGAGTATCTCCTCGAGGAGGTTGTGCGCGTGCTTGACCGGTGGATGGACGAGGTTTCTTGGTGACTGGCTTGGCTTTAGGTAGACTATGTCGTGGTGTAGGACGATTCGCAGTTTTCGGAACCTGCCCAGGGTCCTCTGGAGCTTGTGGAGAAAGGGGTGAAGTGGATAATGAAAATGGTCTACTTCGCTTTTGTTGCCGCTCGAGTTGAACCGATTGTATCACTTGTTCCGGGATACGGGGTGGTGCCAGGATAGGTGTTTCCTTTTTCTTCCAGTCTATAAATTGTGATTTCGTGTGCCGAGGGTTTGGATTTCGAGTAGTTCGAACAGGACGAGATCGTTTAGGTGATTTCATTTCGGAGGAGGTGGATGAGATTGAATGGATCATTACGTGGGAAAGAGGTTGGTATGTATATGTATAGTACACAGTATGTTGTAGAGCGTATTGCAAGGTATAGAATAGACAATGAGTTGTGTAGAAAGAAAAATCCGTCAGCAAACAATGTCAATGTGAAGAGAAACAAGGTATATGTTGGAAAAGAAAGCGGCGCGTCGTGAGGAGGGGTAGAGTTGAAATCAACGGTACTCACATCCGCCAGTTTTCTTTGGAGAAGTAGGAGTGGGCAACATGGGCGGAGCTGATCCCCTGGACATTTGCCCATCAGTATGCGGTGTTGGACTTTTGTCATCTAAAACAAAAAGAACATATTAGCATATATTTCCTCGCCGCGCCCCATGGTGAAACTCACTCTTAACGACCGGTTGCTCTGTCTTTGTGGGTACGGGAGCTCCAGTACTATTCCTCCCATTTCTCGTTCTTGATGATGGTAATGGATCAGGTTCAGGTCCATCATTCTCTTCCAAGATATTCCCAGCATCATCCTCAACAACCACTACCCAGCCTTTCCAGCCCTTTTTCTTTCGCTTCTTTTCGGGTTTCGCACTCCCGCTCGCTTCTCTTATTCCATTGGCATTACTCCCCATATTTACATGTACTCCATTCGTTCCAATATGATGATTCCCATTACTACCACTTCCACTTGCTTGACCATTGGTATGTAGTGTCGGTATTGGTATTGGTAATGGTGACGCGAATTCTCCCGTAGATTCCAGTGTTCGCGTCCTTTCAGATCGAGATGGTGAAAACATATGTGGAGTACGTTGAACTGGTGGATGGGTTGATGAAGACATTGCTCAATAGAGTACTAGTGACTATCTAAAGAGGGAGCATAGGAATATGTGTCCAAGCTACTTGGGTATATATATCAATATGGGTTGTATAGGTAACTTTGACTTTGTAGAAACGCGAGATACTCTAGATCGAGGGTGGCACTACCCTCTTCTCTTGCCTCTGATGCCTTGTTTGGGGGATATCTATTGCCGCACACTCGGTGTAAGCATTGTAGATTCCAAAGTATATACATTCATACCCGTACACCTCCGTTCCGTGACATGAAAACGGTTCAACCTCATGCACCCTACCTTTCCCGCCACTGGAAAGCTGCCTTTGACAATCGCCAAGATTCTAGGATCGTCCCCACCGCCCCGTTTCACTTGCATCCGCGTGACTTCTGTCCGGGTAACACGCACGCACGATGCTAGACATCAGAACAGAACACATGTGGAATCATCTCCATGGAAATCGCATTATATATACAAAGATCAAAAGTCCATCACACTCGTCAATTACGTCCTCCTCGTAGCCTGATCGTTCTCATGGACTCCCATACTGACTCGAGCTTAACGCCTGATGGAGTCATAACTAGTACATCAGCATCGTTCAAGCACAAGACAGGTCAACTTACGTAGGGGGAATCTCACCACCACCTCCAGCATCATCGTCTCCAAGCGCGCCACCATCCTCGTGAACAGTCACTGGTCCACCACTTCCACTAGTTCCAGTAGGACTCATGGGTGTACCACCAGATCCAGATGGTCCCTCATTATTGACCCTGTACCTCTGCTGTTCCTGGTATGCTTCTCTCTGCTTGGAACTCATGCCCGCACCAGCAGCGGCACCTCCAACAACAGGACCAAGGGCGGCACCGGCAGGAATGGAAGGCATAGGGAAAGGAGTGGTAGGTGTCGTAGCGTTAGCACCATACCCAGCGTATCCGGCGGATGAAGCTGATGATGGACCCCTTGAAACGTTCTGAGCGCCATAAGCAGGGTAATTGCCCTCGGAAGTAGCGGGTTGAGATTGATTGTATTGTGACATTTCAGGCGAATGTTGAGCGGTAGAAGCGACTCCGGGAGTGTAGAATGGTTCGACCTGTGGTCCGGTATCGGCTAGATCGACTGGGCCATGATTCTGAGCTCGGCTGGGGTCAAACTAGATGTCAGCCGAATAACAATGCCAAAGGACGATAGACGTACCATGTTGTCGTCGAAGTCGGCGTGCATGTTCCTCTTTCTTCGTCGTAGTAGGAACCAGACCAAGGCAAGGATGGCCAGTAGACCGACAACACCACCCACAACACCTCCAGCGATGGCACCGACATCTGCAATCAGCCTCGGCCTATCGATGAGTGAATTTCACTTACTCGTTCCGCCCGATCCTGAGTTTGCGCCTCCTGTCGAGACTGATGCAACACCTGATGAAGTGATGAGTTGTCCATCGGATCCGGTGATGGTGGTAGTGCTACGCGTCAGCAAAACTTTTAAGTGACTAAGCGGGACTTACAAGAAAGTGGTAGATACCGGCTGTCCAGCACTACTGATACTGCTGGCCGAGCTTGCGATGGCACTACTTCGACTAGCTTCCTCGGAGCTCTGCGATGGGGAAAGGCTGCTACTGGCTGCCGCAGCGGAAGATTCCGGAGCAGCAGAGGATTGTGCGCCAGATTGAGACTGAGCGGCAGAAGACGAAGCAGCAGCCTCTGACGATGACGAAGCGGGATCAGTGGTTGCTGAGGAGCTTTGCACTGCGCTGGACTCGACAGCGGAGGACGATTCGACGGCAGACGATGTGGGCGCGACCGAGGAGGAAGCAGCGCTAGTAGGATCGGTAGTAGGGTCGGCGGCTGAAGAAGTTGATGAGCTAGGTTCTACTACAGGTGGTGTGGTGGTGGGCACGGTCGCAGATGAAGCTTCTGCCATTTCGTCCTAAGGGGTGGAGCGTGTAATGTAGTCTTGAATTATGGAAAATAATAGAGGTGACGAGTACAATCGCGTTGAGCGATGATGGAAAGGATGGGTGTAATTGAATATTTTCAGGGTGGTGGGTATGATGATGTATCAAAACTGCGTATAGTGGGTGTAAGAGGGTGGACTAGGGTAATGGAAATGATAGGGTCTAGTGTGTAGGGTGGCTTGAGTGGAAAAGAAGCAGACAAGCAGACTCGGTCTCGTTCAGGCCGAGATGAAAAACAGAGCTGTGCAGTGAAACTGGAACAGGTGTCTTGTCTTCTTTTTGTACTTTATGATATGATACGATAATATGGAAGAACAAACTCACAGGATGACATTGTTTCTAATTGTAAACTTTGATTGGAAGGCTAGTAGTAGTCGTGCTATAGAGCGTCGATAGACAAATGAAGGTTTAATGAAAGGATTTGATTTGTCGCAGTCAAGGGATGATGATCCTTTTCCTTTTCCTTTTCCGTTTCGCGATGAAAAGAAGTACGCAGATCACACAATAGGGTTTTACTGATACTCGGCTGGATATATAATTATGTATATGAGTGATGAATAGTAGACAACTATGAGCAATAGAAAACCAGTTTTCACAAGCACAGCGTAAACCCCCCTTACCGGATATTGTTACTACAGTTTACAATGACAGACGTAATCTCTCCTCTCGCGCCCTACCTCCCTCTTTCCCCCTAGTAATTTCAGAAAAGAAACCCCTCACCCTCCCTCTCCGCTTTATTACCAAGCTGCTATGCATTACATTACAACCGAATAGAACGGACTGGTACCTGGATCTGAGGGATCATGCATCCTCGCTTGCTATAAGATGGAGCTGTGCTGGAGCACATGATCATCATGGGAATCAGTTACTGTCGCTTGATGGATCATTTACGTGAGCTTAGAACGTCCAGAACTCAGCGCATGGATCTACGTATGCTGGTGGACCTGGAGGCTGTGGTGTAGAGGAATTATGCATACAAGCATGCCGTTGCAAGCCTAGAAACGTGAAAATGATACAAGTACAAGAGAAACTGCCTGATGGCCCCATAACAAAACGACATAGCGCACCCTACTTCTGCTCCTTGATAACAGTCTCTACACGTCGTTAGCCAAGCATCGCGATACACGTTGAAATGACTCACTCTTCCTCTCAGCCTTAGGTTTCTCCTTCCCAGCCCTAGTATGTGATCTTCTCCTATCCTCCTTGACTTTCTGAGCCTCAATCATATCCCGCTTAAGTTTCGTAGTATTATGTATACTAGCAGGAACAAATCTCCTTTCTGCGACTGAACGGACATCTTTGGAAGTAGACCATTTCTCGACGAGTTTCTGTCGGTATTCGATTGATTGACGTTCTTTGGTTGAAATGGGGCCTATCTTCTTGGATGCGTTGGATTTCCATATACTACTGATTAGCCTCGTCCATGATTAAAGAGAGGATACATACCGGACGTTACCATCTTCTGAGGCTGTGAGGACAAAGTCGGCCGTCGGGGTGTATGCGACGTCGAACACACTGTCATTAGCTAAACTTGCCAATGCGGTAGTCAGCTCACCGTTGCATTCGCTTGGTGTGGTAGACATCACGAGACTTTCCACTATCTCGGTCCCACAGGCGGACTGTTCGGTCATACGATCCAGAAACGAATCCTTCTCCAGTTGGACCTGATCGTCAGCTTAGGTTAATGCGAGCTCAAATTAGCTTACTCCAGTCACAACCCATGACACCACCAACGTGGCCTTTGTAGATTTGATTAGGGGATTCCAGATTACGAATGTCGAATGTATACAAATTATGATCTTCCGAACCCAATAGCAATACAGTCGGCAGGGTAGGACACCATGAGAGACAATTCGAGCGGAACTACCATCAGCCCCACTTCTATTCAAGCTGGAACGCAGACTTACCTGCATCATGATCCTCCTCTCTGCTTTGCCTGTCCGTATATCATACAAACACATTGTCCTATCATTCCCAATACTCGCCAATACACTTGTTTCACTCTGATTGAACTTGACACCAGACACGGTCT
>Ga0308160_10007585_pt1 | contig 10751 bp, 9 predicted proteins | sample PhyFR1_FD_201036 | JGI IMG/M metagenome (GOLD analysis project Ga0308160, IMG submission 201036) | Phyllosphere microbial communities from UC Gill Tract Community Farm, Albany, California, United States - DLSLF.R1 | ecosystem: Host-associated > Plants > Phyllosphere > Unclassified | place: USA...
ATCATTCCCCAAACCGCGACACCAGATCACCCACCACCTCACAATGGCCTCCTCTTCGTATGTAGGAGATGTCAGTGCCGAGGACAAACAGCCAAGGAAAAAGCTGGACAAGGGGAAGGGCAAGATGAAGCTATCGCCCGAGCTCCCAGACGAGCTATGGAGAAAGATATTGGAATTCCGATACAATGAAATCTGTGAACGTGAGCTGTTCGCATCTTCATGTCCCTCTCACCTATCCCACTTCTCTCCCCCGGATCCCAGTCTCAGCAGCGAACATCCTATGAATCTCAGCTGACGCTTGAATAGGCTGGGAAACGACCGGACTTATGGCCGAAAGCTTGACCCCCCTCCTCATCTCGCGATCCATATCTCGAGTAGCTACCACGGTCCTTTACGCCCACCCTCATATCAGCGAAGGGAAGCTCGACCGATTCATCAACACCATACAAAAGCCTAGCCCGTACCTGGCGCTTGTCAGCAAGGTGTCACTCGTACATCATCTGACGGTTCGACCCACCCCTATACGACAGAACAATGGGCCGGATGCCACGTACAATGGAGAGGGGGGATTCGTCGATGCTTCACTACCGAAACTTGCTCGCTTGTTTCCAATCCTGAAATCCTTCGTTCTCAGAGACTGCCTAATACTCACCCAGCAAGATGCCATTACGGTCTTCTCGTCGCTGCCCCTCATGAAGCCCCAAAAAGCACGCCTCGAAATCAGAATGTGGCGGCTCACCGATGACCAAGTCGGTCGTGAGCTCGCCCTTGCTACCAAGTTCGATACTCGTGGCTTTGTAAGGCGCGAGACTTCGCCTTACTCTTCTTACGGTCTGGAAGGTAGATGGAGAGATGCATTATATGGGGATAGGGACATGGATCTACCGGCGGACTGGCTCGATCCAGACGAGCGCAATCGAGCAAACAACGAAGAGCGAGCTCGCAGGCAGGCCGCCGTCCCAGCGGTCCAAGTTGCTGCTCCGCATGACTTTGTCGACCCCGAGAATCCACTCGGACCTCGTCTCCAAATCCCGGTGACCGGAATGGATCCTCTTGGGCGCGCAATCGAGCTATGCAGAGACGTCTTCAGAACCGACTTTGCCCGAACATCCGTACCGTACGATATGAACATCAGGCGGGAGCTAGTGCGTATGGGCCCTTTTCGCCCACAGATGACTCGACAACACGCAACCATCGTTCTCCAGCGACTTGGACATCATTTACCAGCCAACGCACCTGAATGCAACGACCAAGATATCGTCAAGAGGGCAAATTTCTGGGCGAACTCCTCGCGAGTCCGGGCGATACAGCAGGCACAAACGAACAGGCAATCGACCAGTAGCTCTACCACCCAGCCAGCGGGTACAGAGACTCACCCCTCGGCGCAAGTCGATTCTGCCAAGTTGGCCGTATTGGCAGCAGTGCACCCTTCCGCCGATTCGCAAACTCCACCGGGACTGCATCGAATCTCAAGGGAGATAGCCGCAAGGATCGCCGAATACTATCACCGTAGCTCTCAGGTGTACAGCCCATACACCGGCGTGGGCTCGAGAGATGCTCCCATCCGAATCGAGGACAACGAGTATGACGATGAGGAGGCAGAGTATGCCTTGTTTCAGGAAGGATTGCGACAGTCAAGACTCCATCTTCAAGCGTTTTCGCAACTGAAAACAGCTTCTTCGTCAACCACCCAGGGCGGTTCTGGTTCCGGTTCTACGAGTAATGGCGCCCCAGCCGAGTCACAGGTGGCTACGACCTGCCAAGGCGACAAGCCTACCGAAGCTACACCTTTGAACGCGACCCAAGACGTCGACCAAGCGGTTCCCACCACTATCCAGACCGGAGATACCGTAGCCGATGCCGAAAACAATTCAATCGGTACTCCGTCTCCTCCGCCTCATCCTTCGTTGAACAGCGAGAACGTTCGTAGCGGTCTATCAACATACCGATCCATCCGACGGTCGATTATCAACGCGACTGAAGACGACATGGATTCAGACCACACATCATCGACGCGTTTCGACGCCTCAGCGGCTGATGGGTGGAGTCTGTGGCACGAGCAACAAGCCTCGGGGATAGCTCCTCCACTCTGGGCTGGTGTTGGGTCGACCTCGGGCCCACCATTGAACGCAGGGCTGCCGCAAACCTCGACAGCGGACTATCACGCCGAAAACGCAACTGGTCCGTCTACAGACATACGTCCATTAATTCAAGAGTTGGTGATCACCGACGCTCGCCGACATCCAGCTCGCTTGGCCAGTGCGATCCGAAAGCAGATGCTTCACTTGATCGAAAACACCTGGTCGCCGACGCTACAAGCTTTCTCCCTAGTAACTCTAGATCCCCTCGCCTCGATCATCGCTCAATCTCCTCAATTGGACTTTTGGGTCAATATCCCGGTCCCGCACATTCGAGTTCGGCTGCCCCGAAGCATCAACTCCCTTGCTATATTCAAGGGAACAGCAGAAAACGCTAGAGACAGGTCAAGGCTCTATGCTCGGTCTATCAGGCCCGTTATCCAAGCCCTTCCCGACGCCAACGCGCATACAACCTTTCTCCGAGATCAATATCCGCAAAGTGAAGTCGTGGATCCAATCGTCGGAGGTGATGGATCAGGAGGTGGACTAGTACACCCCAATACCAGGCTATTCGAGGTCGAGGTTAATACTATAAGGGAGATGATGGATGATATGTGGAACCAAGCGGGTGCAGAGCTCCCTCCTCAAGTCTGTCGAATTTTGACTGGTACACAGGACTGGTCCGAAGTGGGTCTTCGTAAGTCATTCCATTCTCACTTCACCTCATGCTGATTGTTAGGTGCAAACAGCGAACTTCGTCAGGAAGATTTGACTTTCCCATCGCCCAAGACGGACGATTACGCATCCCCCCAATACTCCGGATCTGATGGAATGTTTGATTCCGATGACGAAGGGGGTAGTCTTAATGGATTTGAACTAGATGATGGATCGGCTGGAGAGGGATATGATGCCGAGGCGGCTAGAGCACAAGCAGAGAGGATTGCGCAGAGGAAGAGGGATAGGGCGGCTCAGGATACCGCAGACTAGTCTGTGTGCTGGTCACATATCTGAGCGGGTAGCGTGTGAGAAGATTCTATCAATGATGTTCAGTAAGTATCCTATGTTGATCCATATTATGAATGAAGTACATGTCATAAGTCGGTTGACTCTAACATTTCTTCACCATCTAGATATTTATCTGCTGTACAGTTATTGGATCGAACATATAGGTCCGGGAGGGGTGGCTGCAGCCGCCCCAGCAGTTGGCTTTTTCTGCAAAACGATGGGGACCATCACTCCTCCTGGTAGCTTGCATCCTGGGAATCAGCTTGATGGTTAACAGTGAAAGAGAGGGCTTACCTTCAGGTAGGACCATTGGGAAATCCGCAACTGAAGACATAGGTAAAACAGCTCCACCAGGTAATTGAGTCCCAGTCGGCAAACTACTCGTCAGCTGAATCGATCCACGCTGGGGGAACATACAAAACACCTTCGGTGATAGTATGGTACGCATGATATTTTATTCCATATCCATCTGGAACAATTGCATTCTACCATCAGTTCCAGACTAGGTGAGATGACGTACAGGTACTTGGGCTTCTACGGTAGCTGCGAATGGGTGGGCTGGTTTACCGACTCCGAGACCGTCTGGTTCTCGGGGTACGAAAGCTGCTGGCGGAGGCATAGCTAACTTTTTCAGCGATAATCTTGGAGTGTAGCGCACAACTTATACATATGTACTGCTGAAGACTAAGGCTTGAGTGTTGATGATCAGGTGAAAGGAGGATGCCGATCAGGATCGGCGGGGGCAGAGGGCGACTCTTGGGACAGTCGCGCGGCTGAGTGGTCCAAGACCAGCCAGGCTCCCCTGAAAATAACAGTCGAGCCTGTCCATCAAGTCTGGTGACTTGAGCTAAGGTGTAGTCACCAAAAGGAGGCAAGCAGTCCTCGAATCCTAGACCCCAAGTCACTGCAACTCAACTTGATCGGCATTACGTCCGCCTTTTCAAGACTAGGATACATCTCCTTTGAAGAGCTCCAGCAGGTCTACCGCCTTGGTTAGCGATGACCTAGCTTGGACTCTTCGGCTTTATGACACTCTTTTCACTCCGGTCCACCCGGACCAGGGTAGGACTGAAGGCGTGAGGCTCAGCGTTCAGTCATCCTTTCAAGCTGTAGTGTCTCGAAGAGTGAAATGGATTGCCCCTAAGGAGGTACAAATATGCAAGAATTTTAGGGAGATTCTTCTTCCCACCAATCGACCACTTTGCTGCGAAGAACGCGCTTCATTCTTCTCGACTACTGAACCATCCCACCAAAATCACGCCATCATGCAAGCCCCCAATCACCTCAGGGAACGCACCTCCAACTTGACTGATCCCTACCAGACGATCCAACCTGGACGTACAATGACCGCAGAAGATGCACACGCGTGTTTCTACGGACCTCAGAAGTTCATCCTCGTCACCGACCACTTTGTGAGAAGTCTGGCCCCCGATGGCACTCCAACGCAAAAAGCTTGGACCAAGGTCATGACTAACCACGATCCTTCTCAAGTCGATCAACGAGCGATCGTATTCTACGGATCACTGGCTACTCAGCGAGCGGATGCCGCATTCCTTCAGCGACAACGCACGCGTCTGGAAGAATTCGACTTGAACTCCAGACAATCTCAAAATGGTACTCGCTGGGGACGTGTTGTGCCAGAGGTTTTCCAGCTCATGTCCCGGGAAGAGAACAAGCGAACTTGGCTGAACAAACCGAAGAGCCTCCAAAAGCTGTCTTCCAATAATGCGGCGGATGTCGGTGTCGGTGCTAGCGCCGGCACGCCTGTATCTCTGGCCTCAAGCACGGACGACAAAATCATTGCTTTCTGCGGCCGAGAGCCTTATTCTTTCGTGGAGCCTGCCTTCATTCGATATATTGACACTGATGGGGACTGTACCGAGGTCAACCCATGGCAGCTCCGCCACCACTACAACGAGGTTCCTTTTCTACACAATGATATCATTAGAAGCCTAATCCCCGTTGGAGATACAGAAATTCAAGCTTTGACAAAGACAAGAAACCACCTCTTGGCGCTCAACAGGCATAAGTCAGCTAGCAAAAGCTGGGTCGAGGCCACGGCCCAAGATATCGATAAGATGATGGAAAGTCAACTTTGCAATGCTCGCTTCTTTGGCGGGCTTGACGGGAAGTACGTAGGTTTCAAACCCTCTAACCTAAACTGCTCTCCCTGCAACTCTCGTACCACTTGCTTTTCTTCTTGATCTCTCCCAATATGCTCCTTGAACACTATATGTATGGTGTCCTGTCTCCCGAGTATACAGTAGCTTTGACCTCCAAGTCCTTAGCCTCTGCACCGTTGCAGAGACGTGATTGTTGACTCTCTATCAGAGAAGATAGGCGTACTCAGACAAGACTAGCAACCATCATCATTTCATTCTACTACTGTGTAGGTTGCTAGCCCAAGTTTGACCATGCGGGCTGCACTGGGGGTGATAGCCACGTACCTCAGCAGTTTCACCCCAATTACATCAACGTCTTGCATTAATATTACGGATTCTGGCCATGTAAGGCAGACTTCTCTCAGGGCGCGACAAGAATCGCGCCTGAAAAAGCCTACCTTGACGGTTTCATGAGGACATCAAAGTAAGAAAACCATACTCCAGACTCGAAGATACCAAGATCATCTTCCTACAGAAGAATTGTACGAGCAGTCAGGTGTACTAAGATAGCGGTTCAACAGAGGCTAGAAGCGGGGTCAGAAGAGATTGGTCGGCGGTACAAGCCCAGCGAGACGGATTTGCCACCTGCAACCTTTATGAATTGCTTTCCTTTCAGCAGCAACACCAGCCGGTCTCGTCCTTGAAAAGGTTAGATTCTTTCATAACCATCTGACCTTCCCTGATTCAGGAAGGCCGGGTGGAACCTCTTTTTACGCTTAGGGGAACCTCAAACGGTACCAATCTCCATTCTTTCATCATCCTCCAAACCTCAGGCTCAGTAAGGCGAGGATTCACTTATAGTACATAAGGCCCAGATCCCAGTCATGCTTGTTGTCTTCTTCCTAATTGATCACAGAACTGCAAGACTTGACACCGACCTTTACCCGCCGCGAACTAAAAACCCAGCCTTCTTCGCTCCGCAAGCGTTCACAGCACTGGATCACGAAGGCATCGGATGCACTTTCTTCGCATTGCCCGTCGTAGCGAACTTCTTGCTCGATGAGGCATATACAAAAGCTGTGAGCGCTCGCTGGAATCCCCACGCTACGACTTCTCTTCTCGTCAATGACTGGGCCGACAGTTTGTCGGTATTGGCCCAAGACATGAAGGGCTCCGATGGCGAGCTTGAGCCCACCTGTATCACCATGGTGACACCTCAGACGCTTGCATTTCATCCGATTGACCAGGTCAAAGCTCTTTTCCTCGACTCCGAACCTGTGACGGTCGTCGAGGTGTGCATGGTCGAATACAGAAACGGGCAGGGAAAGAATGAGAAACGGTACTATCATCGGACTCTACAGAATGACGGCAATGAACAAACGCTGGCTACAGAGATCTCGGCGCGATCATCTGCCGTCGATGTCGTGACATCGCACATCGCCTCATGTTTGAGGGATCAGAGACAGGCACTAATGACTTTTCACGCAAGAAAAGACGATGTGTCGAGGTGTCACGCCGGCAGTTCGAAGATTTACTGTATGATCCAGACGTCCGCAGGCACTTGTACAGAGGCTCAGACCTTTCCGGACTTTCTTCATAGGTTTGCCTTGTAATCTTCTCCTCGCAATGACGTCACGCACTCTACCGCACCATACGTATGCATAGTCCTCATGTGCCCCTTGTTGATCATCGGTCCATGCCCAAAAAGGCGTAGAGCTTGGAAAGATGGCGGACCAAAAACGCAGCAAGATCGTTATTACTGGTTGGCATCGATCCTCCTTGGCATCACCGTCGAAACCTTCGGAAAACCACCCATCCCATCCTGACTCGGTTTCATCACCAGCTGATTTTGCGAATAAGACAGATTTCCCAATATCAGTCCCTGCCCATCAGTCGGACCTTTCAGAGTACGATAAGACTCCTCACATGATCTATACAGCTCGCAATGATCACTATAAGATCTTCCAGTTCTATTGTCCCATCTTCTATCTCGCCTGTACCCTTGAATGCTTGACGTATAGCGTTGAGGAATATAGTGGTTGGACATCTGTTCAGTGCCACCCCGGGCGATGTCTGATAATACAGCCGCAGACTATATATCAGTATCCAGCCAATCTGGCGAGGGCATGGGACTAACCTTCTCCGAAGTAGGTTCCGCCATACTAGGATTTCACCTCGTTCGTAGAGGATCAACCAAATCCCTCTACGGCGATACCATTCCCTCTTTTCGTCCAGCTCACGTCGCCAACCAGCTACGTTCCCAGTCTTGTAATGATGTATCAATGATTCGAAGTGGGTAAGGGAGTAGGCGCGTAACATGGCCGGATCGGGTAGGAGACCGAGTAGGAGGTTGACGGGTATCAGACGTATCAGGATAGCACTGCATCTGATCAGCCTCGCGTCTCAAGTACGATATTGACGTACCGCCGTTGCTGCCAAGAATCCTGTGGACACCAGCCCCAAGCTTTATCCAACCAGAACTTGGCCCCACGCATGTCGAGCAATTTGACACCAAGTCGTCCTCGCCAGTAATAGCTCTGACATATGTCCGTTGGGCGTAGATGATTGGCTCGAGCATTAATCCGTTTATCTTCCGCAGGTGAAAGTGAGGCGAATGTACGAATGAGCTCAGTAGCTTGGGTATGTAGTTGACGCTAGCGATTAGTACGAATCAAGAGTGATGACCAACCTGAGCAAAGATCCTCCATAATGTATTGGCAAGCTTCCACACTACATCGCCGACTACTGGCCCACCCGTTGAAATCGCTACATTCCAGTCTTCTATACTGTACGAGGTAGAAGCAATCTGCATGGACCGCTCAAGCGTTTGACGTGTAGTGTCCCGTATTGACCGAGGGGAGCGAGAATCTCGAGGCGGTAGATTGGATAGACTGGCGGCCTGATATGGTGAGCTCTGTATCAAGCTTTCCATAGTATATGACTCACTCGGCTTGAAATGTGTACGACCGCTTGGCTGAATTGCAGGATTGTAGAATTCAGACAAGCGTAGGTATGAATCCCATCCGACATTGTTGCGTAGATCTTGTTGGCTTCCCTGTCTCATCAGCGTGCGCAGATTGGGAGATAGGTTTTCACGTACGTGTATGCCGAAATCAAAGCCGTGAACTTGGCATAAACTCCCTCGAGATCCTCCCTATCTGGCAACCGCACAAATCTGAGCAGTGCCACAACAAAAGTAGCAAAGTTGTCCCTGACATCTTGTGGGAGTCGTCTAGCATATTCCGAGGCCTCTCGAGTCGACAAAGCAGACTCGGGGAGCTGTAGCGTCAGTATGGTGTCTAGGATACCAAACGTAGACTGACTGAATTGAGGGCGGATTGAAGTGGTCGGTAGGCTTGATGTACTGGATGTAATGGTACGAGGGAAGCTATACGATCGGCTGACTTGTCCGCGATTGCCGCCGCTAAATCTGACAAGTACGATGGTAGTAGGTTGGCCATGTTCTAATGGCTATGCGTATGGGTATGATGATCTAGGTACAGGCTCAAGGACATGGCTCACTTGATTTGCAAGTAATCTAACATTACCCCGGATTTACCCCACATTCCGAGAATTTCAGATCAAGCGGTTAATCCAAGTCTCTCCTCACTGTCTACTATACTCTATACACATATCAACATGGCACCACCGCCTAGACATGAGCGGTATAACGCCAAAGCAAGAGGATCAGTAGCTGGTGGATCATCGCATAAGAAACGGAAACGAGGATCGCAAGCTCCAAAAGAGGGAGATGATGTTTTTGTGGAAAAGGAGGAACCGTCCACCGCTGCCTCTATCGCGCTGGCCAGCGAGATGAGTCTTCAATCAGGTATGGGAACCAAGAAAAGGAAGAGACTGGAATCTTATATCGTAAGCTCGACCTTCCCGTGTTCAACAAAGCTAATGATCAGTCAAAGAAATTACAGCTAGAACAGAGAGACAAGAATATCCAGCTCCTGGCCTCCCTCGCGCCGAAGACCGGAACGTCATTATCGCTTCTATCATCAGCTACCCTCGGTCAGACACCGCTCGCCCCGACTTCAGCTCAGGAGAGGAACGAAGGACGCGAAGACCGGGTAGTCAGGAAGGGAATTGATCGACTGAGGAAGAGGCACGGGGATGGAAGTGATAGTAGTAGTGAAGAAGAAGTTCGGGGCAAGGGGAAGGGCAAAGCGAGGGAGCAGATTATTGATGAGACCGCCCCTATCGATCAGGCGGCCGTTACTTCTGCGAATGCAGTAACGAAGGGGAAGAAGAAGTCTAAACAGGGCGATTGGAATCCAAATCTTCTCCCCACCGCGCCTGGCTCATCGTCGTCAGATTTCGATTCCTCAGATTCGGACAACGACTCCGCGGCCGAGGCTGGACCCTCTACCGTCACGACAAATGCCGAATTCGGATCACCTTCGCCAGCGCCAGTGGTACTTACACCAGCAACAGCACCACCTCGTCAAGCTGTATCGTCCGCTCTCAAGTCTGTTAGTACGCCCGGAGGAGCCCTGAAGGCTACCAGCACTGCTGGAGGAGCTCTCAAGTCTGCCAGTGTGGCAGGAGGCGCTTTGAAGAAGGGGTCAAATGGAACTGCTGTAGCGCCCAGGGTCGAGATACGTCGGAAACAGCGTGTCGTAAGTATTCCCTTTCAGCTGCAAATGAAATAGCTAATCTTCAAGGTACAACCCCCATCAGAAGAGTCGGATGACGACTCGGATGACGACGAAGATGATGAGGACGAAGACGATTCGGAAGGTGACGATGAAGCTGAAGATGAAGATGATGAGGATGAGAGCGGTTCCGACGAGGAAGAAAGTGAAGACGAGGAACCAGATCCACCAGTCAAGAAACGTTCACTAGGCTTCAAAGCTTGGGCTCAGGAACAGATGGATCAAATTACCGCCCCAGTCACCGACCTTCTCAATCAACCCACCTCCACAGCAACCAAGACCGAACCCAAACCCTCGATTCCAATCCCCAAAACGGGCCACTTTGTCGGTCCACTCGGTGCTCAGCTTAATGTACCTACTACCTCGCTCCTTGATCAAAAGACCTCACAATCTGCTCGACCTGATGTGAAACGTCGTCCGTCTGTCTCGGAGGCTAGAATGGAACTTCCGATTTTGGCAGAGGAACAGCCGATTGTGGAGAGTATACTTATGAATCCTGTTGTTGTGATTTGTGGAGAGACTGGTTCGGGAAAGACGACCCAAGTTCCTCAGATGTTGTACGAACATGGATTCGGATTCAAGGGATCAGGTGAGTTACAACATCCTGCGGTGGGACCAGAACTGATAGAATAGATAACCCCGGTATGATTGCCGTCACGCAGCCTAGGCGAGTAGCAGCTGTATCTCTAGCCACACGAGTCAAATCTGAGCTCAACCTCCCCGCACATTCCGGTATAGTCGCCCATCAAATCCGATATTCATCCACCACCTCCTCCGAAACAGCTATCAAATTCATGACGGACGGTGTCCTGCTTCGAGAACTAGCTTCCGACTTCCTTCTTTCAGCATACTCGGTCGTAGTAGTTGACGAAGCCCACGAACGAGGAGTCAATACCGACGTCCTT
>Ga0308160_10007587_pt1 | contig 10749 bp, 24 predicted proteins | sample PhyFR1_FD_201036 | JGI IMG/M metagenome (GOLD analysis project Ga0308160, IMG submission 201036) | Phyllosphere microbial communities from UC Gill Tract Community Farm, Albany, California, United States - DLSLF.R1 | ecosystem: Host-associated > Plants > Phyllosphere > Unclassified | place: USA...
ACAGAGTATCGTTTCCGCAGCTGCCAGTGAGGTGGAGGCTATGTGCTGGTATGTATATGGGTTGATGTATGTATATTCTGAAATTTCAGATCATGACGGATGAAATCGCGGCAACGTAGGCAACCTTAGAATAGGTGAAGAGGAATAACACGTCATAGATACATTACTCGGGGTCTCCATGTAAAAGTTGAATCATATCACTGCAACGACCAACTATACTTTACATTCAACGTATAGCAACAATGTCAACAGCAGCTGCTTCAAGCAGTAAACCAACAAAACCAACAAGGCGATCAAAGAAGTCGGCACCAGTATCAGAAAGTTCCGGCTCGGAAACCGATTCCTCAGAGGACGTCACGGAAGATGAAGATGGTGTCGACCTCACGCCCGCACTGGACGCTGCGATCCTTAGGACGCTAGCCAAGATTAGGAACAAGAGAGGAGTGTATGAGGGCGAGAATGTTCTGGAGAATGAGCTGAAGGAGGCGGAGGAAAAGGTCATTTCTGCTGGAATCAAGGCTATGCCCAATAGAAAGGAGGAGATCAAGGTAGGCAATGTCCAATTGGATACGAGCGGATCGTGACTGATTGCAGAAATACACTCTTGCGGATCATCATCGAGCTGCCCTCCTCAATGGCACAGCAGGAGACGAAGACGAAGAAGAACAAGAACCCCTAACACACGTCGAATCGCAATACAAACTCCGAAACGAGGCCGTCTCAGCATTCAAATCCCTCGCAGATGAATCGGACGAAGAAGACGCCGAGGGCGGACTAGTAAAGCGTGAAAAGGAGGAGGAAGAGGTAGATCTGGATGATGAAGAGTATAGGCGTTTCCTACTAGAGATGGGAGGTGGGGAAGATGAAGTAAGGAAGATCCTCGGTATTGGGGAGAGTGGAATTCATAATGTTCGAGTTGAAGAGGATGAAGCCGATGAGGCTGATCAGCCCGCAGAGGCGGAGGTGGCTGAGGGAAAGAAGAAGAAGAAGGTCAAGAGTGAGAAATCAAAGGAGAAAAAGGCAAAGCAGGATGATGATTTCTTGATGGAGTAGGTCTCGTCTTCATGTTGAGAGGCTATGCTGATGATAGTTACATCCTGAATCGAGGCTGGATTGACCGTTCAGAGGAAAAGATACCGACATATGACGAGATTGTTGGGAAACGTAAAGCAAAGGCAGAGGAGGAAGAGGAGGATGAAGAGGTCGCACCTAAAGCTGGGGGACCAAGCCACCCATGGGGTGATCTAGATGAGGAGGACGATTTCGATGAGAAAGCAGAAGAGTTTGAGCACGCCTACAACTTCAGATTCGAGGAACCGTACGTTCCTCCATCTTTGGTCTAGAAGTAGCTGATAAGTAGGGGATCATCAAATATCCTAACTCATCCTCGAGAGATCCCGTCTCTAGTTCGACGAACGGATGATTCGCGAGCGACAAAGAGAGCAGAAAGGGCAGAAAGGAAAGCAGCTGAAAAAGCTGAGAAAGAAGAAGAAGCCCGTCGATTGAAGGGTGAGAAACGTAGAGAGATGGAAAAGCAGATGGCCAGCTTGAGGAAGGATCTAGGTATCAAGGAAGGTAAAGGAGAAGTCGACTGGGATGAGTTGGAAAAGGTCATGGATGGGGATTTTGATGAGGATGAATGGCAGAGGGTTGTGGGCAAGATGCTAGAGGCGAGAGATGATGATGTAAGCTGTTTGTGGTACTTCTGCGAATGAGCTAATCAAACAGGAAGAGGAAGAGGAGGATGATAATGAGAAACCTGAGTGGGATGATGATGTCGTCGAGATGGAATATGAGGAACCAGAGGATGAAGAGGTACAGATGCACATGACATATGTACCCGACGATGATGCTGGGTACCCAGACGAAGACGAGGGGCCGATTAATATGGTGAGTCTCTGCCTTTCTCTTTCTGCCTTCGTATCGAAGGAGACTGGGCTAACGGGCAGGACGCCGACTTTGATGGTGAACTGCCAACTAAGAAGCGAAAGAAGAACAAGAAGGGCAAGAACAAGGCTGTCGAGCCAGAGGTGGAAGAAGTGGAAGAGGAGAATCTGACCGTTGCGGACAAAGCGAAGAAAGTCAAGAAGGCGATGGAGGAATACAAAGCACTAGATCACGAGGATATGGTCAGTCCCATCCTTTTCCACATGAGCTATACTGACTCATAGATCGGCGACATGCCCACACGTTTCAAATACACCCGCTCGAAACCTACCGCCTTCGGCCTTACACCCGCCGAGATCCTCCTAGCGACAGATAAAGAGCTAGACGCCATCGCCGGTCTACGTCATATCGCACCATACCGTAAACAAGGTCTAGGAATGCAAGGAAGGGGAATAAGCAAGAGGATCTACGATCTCAAGCAGAAACTCAAAGAAAGGAAATGGGGAGAAGAGATGGAAGCGGATGAAGATGGGAAACCGAGGACGATGTCACGTGATGCTGGGTGGAGTGGCAAGAGGAAAGCCAGTGGGGATGATAAAGAGGATAGTGGGGAGGGGACGAGGAAAAAGAAGAGATTGGGCAAGAGTCAGAGAAAGAGAGAGAGGGAAGCTAAAGGGTGGGTTGCGCCTGAAGGTGGGGAGGCTTCTACTGGGACACCGTCGGTCAATCGATTCGAAGCTCCTGAACAAATCAAGACTGAGGAAGTGGCGGCTCCAGCTACTGGAGAGGGTGAGAAAGAGGGCAAAAAGAGGAGAAAGAAGAAGAGTAGCCAAAAACAGGAAGAGCTCAAGATCTTTGACTAGCCAAATCATATATGTCATGTTATGCTATTCATCGTTATTTCATAGGGAATCGTAATCATCACTTGCGACGCTTGGTAGCTCTATCATCTTCTCTGCGTGGTATCGGACCGAAATCGCTCCCACCCCCTCCAACACCACCACTTGCTCCTCGAATAGACAATCCCGATTTATCTTTCCCCTTCTCTCCCTCTTTCTCCTTATTTACTTCTTTCTCCTTCTCTCTAACTCGATTACGATCCCTATCCCTATCTCTATCTCTATCGCGTTGTGAAGCGTTCATACTCCTATCATCCCGATAACCCTGCCCCTGACCCTGACCATGCCCATGACCCCTCCGCGAATCATGTCGCCTATCATTCCTCTGTCCACCTCTATGTCGACCATCCTGACTCCCACCTGCTAAACGAGGTGGTGGACTGAGCAAATCCCTACTAGGTCCCGCTCTTGGTGTAGCTATAGCTGGTGTCGTTTTGTATGTTTCGAGTTCTTGGCGGAGTTTTTGGACTGTTTCTGCGTGATGCTGCAAGTCGGCACTACACGTCAGCTCGCTGTTAGACTACATGCCAGGAGGGAACATACTCTAATGAGGTGATAACCTTTTGTGAATCTGTCTATTAGCTCTGGGCTTCAAGGGCTTAAGGCAGCTGACCCTCCAGTGCCCGCTCCCATTCAGCTGTATCGACCCGCCCGGACTCTAACACCATGTCGCCAAGCTCCTCGTTCTCCTTGACCAAAGCCCTCACCCTATCCACAACCGCTTTCAGATCCACACCTTCCATCTGACCTTTTCTCTCAGATATGGGCGGAGGGTTGGTTGGTAGATGACCATCTAATGTGATATTTGAGGATGAAGCAGAATCAAGACCGAATGTATATCTCATAGCTTGATTATCCCTCGTCAATTCGGAGATATGATGGCGCATCACATTCAGAATAGGTAAGAGGGCATGTGGGATTTCTATCTTCTCCTCGGTCTCGGATGAGGCAGGTGGGACGGGGACAGTAGTCGAGGTAGGAGGTGTATATTTCGCTTTCATACTTGCCAGCTCGGCCTGGAATCAGTACCCCTCTCGCGCTTCGTATGGTGACTGACAGCTAGAGCATCCCTCTCTTTCTCCAATTCCAATACCCTCTTTCCCAGACGCAGTTCATTTGAATTCGGGCCAACGGTATCGGGCATAACGGACAATCTGGACATAGGTCTATCCAGATCTATCATCAGCTCACTCCCGACATGAGGACTCACCAGTCTCCATAGTTTCTACTTGTAATTCCGTCTCTAATTCTAGATCATCATCTATCCCTTCTAGATCTAATACGTCCATCCTATCTTCCCTCTGTGGATATGTAAGCTTCTTGCCAAAGGATACCGCTACACTGACCCACTTGAGTATCGGATATATCCGATACCTCCACCTACCTCCTCCACTACTCAGGATGAGTGACTACTGTTATCGACTATCAATGATGGGTTTGTACGTTATCAAAGTCCCAAAGACCCTCTCGCCGGATGTAGGTCTCTCAAGTCCGATCAATTGGCCAAGCTGATAGAAAAGGTGTTTGAGAGATTATTAACTTTCCTCGAGCCAGAGTCGCAAGCTAGGATCAGGAGATTCTATCATCAAGAAGATGCTATTCGTACATCCTCCACATCGACATGTCCGCAAGTATTGACATACAGGATCACTTTTCGGTAGAGTAGCCCCGATATGGTACCTGCTAGATACTGGACTACTCCCCCGGCCATTCCTACAATTCCTCAAATTCAGCGAAGAGGGAAAAGGGAAACCTATCATCGTCAGTCCTGAGCCGATGAGAGACTCCGAATCTTGGATTGGTTATTGGGATCTGACAGATAGGTGGAGCCTGGATACGACCCCAAGGTGGAGTACAATATCTCACACGATGGTGAATATGTGTTATTTGGAACAACGAGGGGAAGGAGGATAGGGGTAGATATCATGGCCATCCCCCCTACCCCGGACGAAGTGGAAGAAGCACTCTCTGATCATGTATGTCATTCATATCTGCCTCATTCTTGTGTCTTGGAATGCACAGGGTGGATCTGACATGTAGATGACGATATCAGAAAGAAGGGGCATGGCTCTCCCCCTCTCGCCTAGGGAGAAAACAGAGAGATTAACAAAGATCTGGTGTCTGAAGGAAGCGTATGTGAAAGCTATCGCAGAAGGGGTAGGATTCGGATTACAGCGAATCGATGTTTCGCTCACCGATGATGGGGCTCTAAGATCAGTCAAAGTAGATGGGAAGGCCCTGGAGGATGATGGGTGGAGTGTTGAGCTTGGTATCCTGGAGGGTGGATATATCTGGGCTTGTATCACCGAGTCGAGCGAGAAGATGGGGGAGCCCAGAATCGTACCGTACCAGGATATCATCAATGTCATGCACTCATGACCCGTGACCTTTGACTCCGCTTCAGAGTATCGATACATATGCAGACACGACATACAACCTCAAATCTCCATCTTTGCTTTCATCTCGAACTCGAGTCGTGGATCAATGGAACCCAGCAGCAGCCTCCAATACCCTCGCCACATCGCTCTTTGAAGCTGCCTCTGCTTTGCCATCTACCCCAAACCTCGTTACTTGCTCATGTACACTTCCACCTTTTAATACTTTCTCCCCATTTCCACCAGTTGCTATATCCATGTTCAAGAATTTTTGTACACTATCATCAGTCCTCAGCTTCATCGAAATGGCAAGATTGGAAGAAAGACGGTTGGAAGGGGAGACGTGGACTCACAAATCACCATCAATAAACCCAGCTGTATCCCTCGGTACCAATGGCTTCCCACCTCTTCTGAATTGCCTCCATGAAACCCCTCCAGGTCCTTTATTGTATTTATCCATGTTCCTCTGTAAATCATCCAAAATCTTGGCAGAGGGTAATGAGAGTTCACCAATCATCCCGAGTCGGCCATCTGTAGTAGCGTAGATTAAATCTGGGGTGATTATATCGGGTGCTGAGGCTGGTGGGGCGAATGCACCAGGGGCGAATTTAACGATTTGTTCATGTAGACCGAAAGTTGCTGCTGGTTCTATCTTGTCCCTTAGGCGGAATGTTAGGATGTTGGAAGAGCCCTATGAAGTCAGCTTGTCCATTGTCCAAAGCTGGAATCGCTTACATCAGCAACCACCACACCCTGACCCCTATCCTTGATCCCCGCAAGAGCAACAACCTGATGAGTAGCCAAATCCCGATCGTCCCCATAAATCATCCCACTCTCATCATCAACTTCCAACATCAAAACACTCCTCATTCCATCACCAACAATCAACTTCTCTTCAGCTTGATACTTGGATGGCGGAGCAGTGAAGAGCGAATGAGCGATGAAGGTACTGGAGAAATTTGATAATTCGGTAAGAACGTCATCTTCGTATTTCATGATCGACACTTTTGAGGCGGCGGCATAAGCTAGGAATTCGTGGATGATAGTAATATCGTTTACTGCGCCGACTGTTTTCAGTTCGGCGCTGATTTCGAGGGTCCATGTATTGGTCGATCGGTCGTGAACAGGGTCGAGAAGAAGTAGACGACCTTCCTTGGCTGGACTTGCGTTTTCTTCATACACCAAGTCGACTTCCTCGTCTTCGGGTAAGAGTGCGGTGCCAACAGCGATATAGTGATGCTCGTTAAGCAGAACTTCAGAGAGGCTCGACACCTCTTCCCGAAGTCCAAGAGGTAAGGACACCAGGACTGCACTATCAGCTAGCGCCTTTTATCATTGCCAAGCTGACTCACCCTGCAAACTATCCTGATCCCTCAGCTCAAGCCAGGCATTCTGCCAATAATCCCCAGTGATACTATCGATAGTCCTCTCAATGACTCCAGCAGCGATAGCCCGATAAGTGGACGACCACACAAGCTTACTAGCCGATTTGCACCCCGTATCAAGGGTTTGGATATGCAATTTCTTCAACCCATCCACTTGAGATATCGATAATTCGGTGGGAATCGCCAATATAAGACTCTGGCCTTTCTCGGTATCGATAGCTGCTGCTGCTACCAGACCAGTGAGGCTTGCCGACGAAAAGTCAATTTTGTCGCCGTTGAGAAATATGATTGATGTACGGTCGCTCAGGCCTATTGCGAGTAATTCGTCCCCTGAGGCGGTACGGCTCTGTACAGGATGCAGAGTCAGAGGCTGCGTTCCGAGGTACGAGATCTTGCGGTCGCGAAGAGTGAGTGTCGATTGTGCGGACGATTGATCGAGATCGAATTCGTGGACGACCAACGAGCCGTCGCTGAGTCCTCCCAAAAGCTGCAGGCGTGAGGCATTGAGGGCGGGTCTCATCATGAGTGAACCAGCAAAGTACTGTTCTTCAAGTGATACCATCGGAGCGGATCCTGAGTTAAGCTGATCAGAGGTATAGATCGATATCATATTCGTCCATGTCCCGACAGCGACAAAGGTAGATGAGCCAGTAAAGAGAATAGCCACCGCAGAAATCTCAGCACCGACATTGCCAGTTCTGTCGATTAGCTCTTCCCTATCGGGAGTGGGTAGACTTACGAGATCCGCTCCAAGCTCGCAGAAGAAGCTTTGAGGACATGCACATCCCCGCCAACAGTGGACACCACAATACGATCCTCATGAATCTGAGCAGACGTAATCTCACCCGGTGCTTGCCAGATTGCAGTGCTCTTCCCAGTGGTCAAATCCTCCCATAATGTGATCGCAGTAGAGGTGACATGAATTAAGGTCGTAGAGCCAGGCAAGATGGCTGCTGCTAGTGTGGGTATTGAGGCGATGCTGCTGACGAGATCAAGTTCCTCGACTTCGGGTGATAGTCTCAGTACAGAGGTCGATGAGGATGTAGAAATGAGTAGGTTCGAGGTACTGCCATCAGCTTTGAAAGACAAGGTTACTCACCCATCGCCGGAGTCTAACGACCAGAGACGTTCCACCCCTTCCAGCCCTTCGATAGCCGCTACCTTTTCGAGGCCGGCACCACTTCGGACCACTCGGAGGGAGTTCGCATTAGAGGATCCAGACGCGATTACTAGATGTGACTTCCTCATTAGCATGGCCTAGTCGTCAAGAATGCGTTGACTTACAGTACCGCCACTCTGATCGCCCACCGCACAAAAGTCTTTCACAGGCGCCAGATTGACCCACCTCTCCAACACCTCGGTCGACCCCACTGAGGGCTCACTAACGATAATAGAGCTCGGGCTCGACACCTCTTCTTTTCCTTTACCCTTCAGCCTCCGTCTAGGGCTAGATGAAGGGGCAGTAGGTGAAGAAGGAGGTCCTGGCGATGGGATATCGAGGTGGAGAAGTGTCGAATCACCACATGCTGATGCGCAGAATAGGTGATTTGGAGAGAGTGGAGTGAGGGAGGATGCGGGTGATGTGAGACTCATGTCTGATTTGCCTATGTTGACGGTTCTGCCGTTTCCAGAATCGTTGTTGAAAGTCCACGAGAAGGCTGTGAGCCGTCCAGAGTCGTCACTTATCAAGATCTTTCCGCCTTTGGTAGATGATTCGACCGTGGTTGCGCTACATTTCAGCTTAAACGCGCGCACGAGAGCGGAATAGCTTACGATAGGATAGTCCCGAACCCCTGCCTGACCCTCCAAACCGGATTCACCTGCCATCGTGCTCCATCTGCATTACTAGACTTCCTCCTCTTTCCAATTTGTTTCATCTCACTCTGCGGACTTCGATTGATAGCACTGGCCCTGGGACTGGTAGCAGGAGACTGCGAGCTTGTCAATTGCTGTGACGAGTCTCGCCTTTCAACCTGACTAATGGAATACAAGACCGAGTACTCGTCTCCTATCACTAGTGCCAATCTCTCAGAGCCGAGAGTACCAGCGGGAATGACGTGTCGTGCACCAGGGCAGGAGAATGGGATTTGGCCGTAATCTATCTCTTCGTCTGATGTTGGAGTATATTGGGGTGTGACTACATTTAGTGCCTTGCCGATATCGTGTAGTGATTGAGTAGTTGTTGAGAGGGATCGGAAATTGAGTTGTATCTCGTTATGGGGACTGAGAGAGAGCATCGAGACCATCGGCCCATGCAGGGTGGGAGGGCCGGCGTGGAATGCGAGTGACAGTAGGTTCTGTTCTCGGACGCTGAAGATAAGCTCAAGGTCCAAGCCCAGATCGATTGACCCACTTGATATTGAATGTCTCCCTCACTCGAAGACGCTTGTCAGAAACAGCTTCATTGACCATCCCAGGCCTCACGGCACTCGACCTCCTCCTCTTCAAGTCTTTCTCCTTCTCCACCTCCAGCTCTACACATGACAATACACCGACCCATAGACTGATCAAGGCGGTACTTCCCTCAACTATCACTCCTCGGTAGAACTCCGCTAAGCGGAGAGAGGGTGTTGGGGGATTTAGCAATGTCGAGGAAGCTACGATAAGGGATGAAGTGGAGGGATTGTATGTAAGGACCAATAATTGAGCGTTCGGTGGGCCCAACAGAACCAGCAGATGGGGCCTTGCATCCTGGAGATCAGCTGATTCTGAATCCCAGAACAGGCACCATACCTTTACGACCACCTTCTCAATTCCAACGATAGATCCCCATACTTCAAGATCGGCTTGAAATACCAGACCAGCTGGTCCAACATCCCATACTTCCACTCGATCTGGTTTGGCAATCACAAGCGAGGAAGAACCGGGAGAAGTAAGGTCCGCGACTAGGAGGGATTGGAGGATCGGGGTAGGCGGTTGAGCCTGGGGGATTAGCGATGATGTCTGCCTCCACCTTGGGATGACTTACCGATGCGATGTACAGCATGGCTGTGGCTATTCTCACGGACCACTAGGTGATGACTCTGCCTTCGATACGAGTATAAGGTAGATGTTACCCTACCGATAGTCAGTATATAGTCTATACTGGTGAGGTATAGGTGTAGGTGACCTGTGCAGGTATGGTCATGGTGGACAGGGATAGAGTAGCTTCCCTCCACTTTATGATTTGATTCCGCTAATTCAATGACCGTGCCTGAGTAATGACCATCTTCAACTTTTTGGAATTAGTAGTCTAGTACCAACTACAGTAACAATGACAACACCAAGCACAACACCAACACAGGAACAGGTCGAGGAGTTCCTACTATCATGTCGGTATGGGGAACTAGAAGAAGCTCAGGCTTTCGTCGAGAAGTTTGGGGAGGGAGCTGTTGAGAGCGCTAGGGATGACAGGCGCAATTCGGCTGTTCACATGTGTTGTGGAAATGGGCATGTCGGTAAGTCATGTCCGATAGCTTACCAATACTGTATGCTGATAACTCAGATGTTCTGAAATACCTGTTACCTTTCCTATCATCATCGGTCTTGACCGCCGTCAACGAGAATGGATCCCCACCTCTGCATTGGGCAATCATGAACAATCACGTCTCAATCGTTCAGCTCCTAGTAGAGGTACCAGAAGAAAAGGGCGGTGGTGTTCCTTTACTAAAGGTACGTCATCTCCATCATTCGTCTCTTGCTCAAGGAGTATACTAACAATGCAGCAAAAGAACCGTTCCGAGCGAGATGCATTCTCAGAAGCCCTATTCGCAGGTGAGGGTAAGGAGGAAGTAGCAGGTTGGATCGAGGGATACCTATATAAGAAGGAAGGACCTGATGGTGGCTATGGGGAGGATGGGATGGGAGATGATGGCAAGGTCGAGGAGGAGGGGGAGATCGATGGGGTCGATGAAGTTACGGAAAAGACGGAGGAAGTCACGCTCAAGGAGGAATAGATTTGCTTGCAGGATTGGACTGTTCATGTATCATAGTACGGCATTCCTTTGGGATTTGAGGTCCAAGAGAAGACATGCGAGAATGACCGTTATCTGACGTCGTTCGTCGCCCGGCCTTTCTCGCTGTCGCAGATAGTCAGTGTCGGCAAGACTTTCTGTTATTATGTCTCATCAGCACGTATCTCTGGATTCCAACTCTGTAGCAAAGGTTGGCCAGTCAATTTGGCTGCCATCTAGCAGGCAGTATATTAGTGATCAATGGATACAT
>Ga0308160_10007588_pt1 | contig 10747 bp, 10 predicted proteins | sample PhyFR1_FD_201036 | JGI IMG/M metagenome (GOLD analysis project Ga0308160, IMG submission 201036) | Phyllosphere microbial communities from UC Gill Tract Community Farm, Albany, California, United States - DLSLF.R1 | ecosystem: Host-associated > Plants > Phyllosphere > Unclassified | place: USA...
CCGAAGCCCGAGACCACCATGCGCAGGGTGTCGTCCGGATCGAGGTGGGTGTTGACGATGTGGGCGGCGACGATCTGGTCCGACGGCAGCTTGTTGAACAGGTTGCGCACCAGCGTGGTCTTGCCGGCGCCGACGTCGCCGGTGATGACGATGAAGCCTTCACCCTGCGACAGGCCGTATTCCAGGTAGGCCATGGCCCGCTTGTGGCCCTTGCTGCCGTAGAAAAAATGGGGATCGGGGCGCAGCTGGAAAGGCTTGGCCGAGAGTCCGTAATAACTTTCGTACATCGTGTCACTCCGTATTTAGAGCTGCACCGTCACGGTGGCCGTGACGGCGTTTTCGGTGTAGTCGCGGCGCGTGATGTCGCTGTCGCCATTCGTGCGGCGCAAGTCGATGCTGCCGCGCACCGAGCGGCCGAAGCGGTGCGACAGGCCCACGCGCAGCGAATTCTGCTTGCTGGTCAGGGCGGTATCGAGCGACTTCGCATAGGTGGTCGAGAGCGCCGCCTGGACGTCTGAACGCGCGCTCAGGCGGTAGTTGAAGGCCGCCGTGAGACCGGCCTGGCGCACGCTGTCGTTCAGCGCGCGCAGCTGGCTGCCTAGCAGGCCGCTGTCGCTCTCCGACGACGACAGGGCGGTGCGCTCGCTGGCATACGCCGACAGCACCGCGCTGCTGTGGCGCCAGTTGAAGGCGCTTGACGCCTGCAGCAGCTTCTGGCGCATGTAGCGGTTGGTCAGATAATTGATGTTGTCGGCCAGCGAAGACGGCAGGCCGGCGGCGAGGATATACGCCTCGACGGCCTGGCGCCGCAGCACCGGATCGGGAATCGTCGCCGTGAACAGCGAGTCGAGCATCGAGGCGGTGTCGATCGCGGCCGGCAGCGAGAACTGCGAGCGGCTGGTGGTGACGGCGTCGGAATAAGCGATTTTCCAGGTGCTGTGGCGGCTGCGGTGCAGGGCCGACAGCGAACCGGTGTTGCCGAGGTAATGGCGGCCGATCGACATCTGGACGTTGGTGCGTGCCGATGGCGCCCAGGCATAACCGACCGACCAGCTGGCGCCCGCGGTCCTGCCACCCAGGGCCTGGTAGTCGTACTTGTCGTAGCCGCCGGTGGCGCTCAGGCTCAGGGTGGTGCCGATGCGGTAGTTCAGGCCGAGCATCGCGTTCTGCGACGAGGTATCGCCGAAAAAGTCGTTGTCGACGTCCTGGCGCGCGGCGTGCAGGTTCCAGCCGATATTCCGGAAGCCGGTGCCGCTGACGATGTCGAGCGCCAGGCCGTCGGCGCTGCTGTTGCCGAAGATCCTGCTCGAATCGGACTTCACGACGTCGTGGCTGTAGCGCAGGGTACCGGCGGCGAAGGTGCCGAAGCGGTGGGTCAGGTAAGGGCTGATGCGCCAGGTCTTGACGTCGGTCTGGTTGTCGCTGGTGTAGCGGTTGCCGTTGGCATCCTCGGCCACCGGGCCGAAAGCGGAAATACTGCGCGAAGTGGAGCCAGCGCTGGTATCCACGTAGAACAGCTGGTCGACCACGTTGAAGCGGCCGGCGGCATCGTACTGGTACTGGCTGTTCTGCACGCCCGGCACGTTTTTCTCGCTGTAGTCGTACCAGTAGCCGCGCGCATTGGCCGTCAGCTGCACGCGCGAACTGTCGGCCTGGACGGCGATGGCCGGCGAGGCTTCGGTGATCCAGGACGCGCGCTTGGTGGCGTCGCCGCGCGCATTCACGTTGTCGGAATAGCTTTCGCTCAGGCTGATGGAAGGGCTGACCTTCCATTCGGCGTGGGCTGGCAGTGCGGCCAGCAGCGCTGCCAGCGGAACCAGACGAAACGGTGCCAGGCGAAGCGGACGCAATTGACCGGACAGCCGCGAACGCTTAGCCGTAGTGATAGTCATACGTCTCTTCGATGCCGGGGATGTCCCGGGCCTTGTTGTAGATGAGGTTCACGTTGCTGCAGCCTTCGAGCTGGCGCAGCGATTCCTTGACCGCGTGCTGGGTCGTGGTCTGGGCCTCGACCACCATCACGATCTGGCCCATGTGGCTGGCCAGAACGCGCGATTCGCTGGTCAGCAGCAGCGGCGGCGAATCGAAGATGACCACGCGGTCCGGGTAGCGGTTGGCAATCTCGTTGACCATGTTGCTCATCGTCGAACTGGCCAGCAGTTCGGTGGCGCGCGGAGTGCTGGTGCCGGCCGGCAGGATGCTCAGCGTATCGACATTCGTGCGCAGCATGACGTCCGACAGGTCGAGCTTGTCGTCGATCAGGATGTCCATCAGGCCGCGCTGGGCCGGCAGGCCGAGCGTGCGCAGCACCGATGGACGTGCCACGTCGGCGTCGACCAGCAGCACCGTGTGGTCGAGTTCCATGGCGATGCTCATCGCCAGGTTGATCGCGCAATACGTCTTGCCCTCGCCCGGCAGCGAGCTGGTGACCATGATCAGGTTGTTCGGACGGCCAGGGAAAGCGGCTTCGCCGAAGGCGCGTTTCAGCAGCGGACGCTTGATCACGCGGAAGTCTTCCAGCAGGCTGGTGCGGCCGCTGGCGGCGGTCACCATGCCGGCTTCGCGCATGCGGGCCAGGTCGAGGTCGATCTTGCGCGCGCTGTGCTTGCCGCTCGCGGGGCGCGCGCTGCGGGCCTGGGCCGGGGCGGCGTGCAGGCTGGCCGCGCTGGCGCTGGCGGTACCCGACGCGGCACCCGAAGCGGTAGCCGATGCGACGGCCGCGGCCGCGCTTTCGGCCGGGCTCGGCGCAAAGGTCTCGAGCGGGACGGCGTGGATCGCCGCGGCCGGGGCGGCAACAGGGCTAGCGGGTACGGCGGCCGCATGCGGCTCCAGCGCGAGGATCTGCGCCTCGGTCTGCGCGTCGGTCTGCGCGTCGGTCTCGACAGGCGCAGGCGCCGGGGTATTGCGGGTGTGGTCAATGCGGCTGGCCGCTTTTTCGATAATGCTCACATTCGCTCCTAACGTTCTTCCTTACAGGCCCGGACGGGCCATCATCGTCGCCACGCCCGCGCCATACAGGCCGAACAGCAGCAACACGGTGGCGGCGAGGCCATACAGGCGCTTCTTGCGGCGAACCTTCTGGGCATCGGTCCAGTGCATGTTGATGGTGCCGAGGATCGGCATGCCGCTCACGTCGCGCAGCGCCGCCTGGCTCAGGAAGGTCGGGCGGAACTGGCTCATCAGGAAGGCACCGGCCAGTCCGGCCGCCAGCGCGACGATGAAGGCGGCCGAGAACAGCACCGGGCGGTTCGGGCCGGTCGGCACCGATGGCGCCAGCGGCGGCTCGATCACGCGGAAGGCCAGCATGTCGGTGGCCGACGACAGATCGCCGGACAGGCGCGCCTGTTCGCGGCGCTCGATCAGGCGCTGGTGGTTTTCGCGGTTCACCTGGTAGTCGCGGTTCAGCTGGGCCAGCTGGGCTTCGACTTCCGGCGCGGTGGCGCTCTGGGTGCGCAGGGTGTTCACGCGGTTCTGGTACTCGTTGACGCGGGCGCGCAGGGCGGCCACGCGCGACTCGGCGTCGGACAGGGTCACGTTCAGCTGCTGCATCATCGGGCTGGCGGCCAGGTTCGGATTCACGCCGCCTTTTTTCGCTTCGTCCTTCTTGCGCTGCTGCAGCTGTTCCATCAAACGCTTGGTGGCGATGATGTCGGGATGCTGCTCGGTGTACTGCAGGCGCAGCGAATCGAGGTTCTTTTGCGTGGTGGCGATGCGCTCGGCCAGTTCCGGATCGGCCGGGGCGGTGCCGTCCTTGCCGCCGCCCGTCATGCGGCGGCGGATGGCGTTGCGCGACTGCTCGGCTTCGGCCAGTTCCAGGCGTGCCTGGCTCAGGGCGTCGTTGGCCGAGGCCACCTTGCTGCCGAAATCGGCGCCTTCGCGCGGCAGCAGGCCAACGTTCTTGATCTTGAATTCCTTCAGGGTGTTCTCGGCGGCCGCCAGCTTTTCTTCATAGCTGCGGATCTGGTCGTCGATGAACTGCACCGCCTTGTCGGATTCCTGGCGTTTGCCGCCGAAGCTGCCTTCCATGAAGATGGTCAGCAGCGACTGCACCACGTCCTTGCCCAGCTTCGGGTCCGAGGCTTTATAGGTGATCGTGTAGATGTCGTCGCGCTCGGTACCGGCGATGGTGATCTTCGACATCAGATTGTCGATCATCTTTTCCTTTTCGTCGGCATCGCGCGCTTTCACGTCGAGGTCGGTCATGCGCATGACCTTTTCCACGTTCGGACGGCTGATCAGGGTCTGGCGCATGAACATCACCTGCTGGTTGACGTTCGGCAGCGAGGTCATGCCCGACAGCAGGGGCTTCAGGATGCTCTGGGTATCGACATATACCCGGGCCGTGGTCGCATACTGGTTGGGCAGCCGCAGCACGATGGCCCAGCCGATCAGTGCCACCACCCAGGTGATGGTGACTGCATGCCAACGGTATTTACCGATGGCCTTGAGGAAATTCAGTATAAGGGCTGTTATTTCTGCCATCTGTCAGTCTCGCCATGAACGCCGGACGCGGCTGCGCCAGCTACAACAATCAACAAAGAACCCGCATCATCGCTTGTAGTTTGTACAATTGCAATTGCGTGCTGGAAAATTGTGCTAATAAAGACGCCGGATGGCACCACTTACAACACAAATTCTTAGCTGCAACGCATAAAACCCGGCCCCTTGCCAGCCTGACGGGGTATTATTGTCATCAGGCAAACTTTGATGGGGCCTAAATGTTGCATTAGGTCAACCGTGAGACATCTGAGGGAGGGAGCACGGGGTCGCTTTTGATCAACATCAAGCTGATGTATTGTAATGTTTAAAATGCAAAAAGGCCTGCACGATTGATTCCTAATCGAAATAATAAAAAACTGGCGGCATCGCCGTTTGGCCGGCGCAGCCGTGCCGTGTTTGCTGCCATCGTGCTGGCGGCGGCAGGCTTGTGGGCACTGCCGGCGCCCGTTGCGCTGGCCGACAACCTGGTGCGAACGATTCCAGCCGTCAAACCTTCGATCGTCGGCGTCGGGACTTTTCTCAAGACGCGCAGTCCCTCGGTCATGTTTACCGGCACCGGCTTCGCGGTGGGCGACGGCCTGAGCATCGTGACGAATGCCCACGTGGTACCCGACAAGCTCGACGGTGCCAAGATGGAGCAGCTCGGCGTGGTGGTCGGTAGCGGCCAGGACATCGCCTTCCGTCCGGCGCGCCTGGTGGCGCTGGACCGCGAGCATGACCTGGCCCATCTGCGCCTGGAAGGCGGGGCGCCGCTGCCGGCAATGACGCTGGGCGACTCACGCAGCGTCGCCGAAGGGCAGGCGCTGGCATTTACCGGTTTTCCGCTCGGGATGGTGCTGGGACTGAACCATGTGACCCATCGCGCCAACTTGTCGGCGCTGACGCCGATCGTGATGCCATCGATGAGTTCCAAGCGCCTGGATGCGCGCGCCATCACCCAGCTCCAGCGCGGCGGGCTGAAGATCTTCCAGCTCGACGGCACGGCGTATCCGGGCAACAGCGGCAGCCCGGTCTACGATCCGGACAGCGGCGCGGTACTCGGCGTTATTAATATGGTGTTTGTTAAGGGTTTGAAGGAAACGGCGATCACGACGCCAAGCGGGATCAGCTATGCGATCCCGTCGCAGTACGTCGTAGAGCTGCTGCAACAAAAATGAAAAAAGAGAAGTATTTCAATCGTGCATGCCTTTGAGGAAACACGGTTACGATACAATACGCCGGTTTGATGGCTAAATAACAATTTTGTGGCATTCGACACAGCGGGGCGTTGCCGGTCGCTGCATGCCGGGAGAGGAATTCACGTGAGCAAGATCATGACGAACCTGACGAAACTGGCCCTGGCTGCTGCCTGCGGCCTCGCCTTGGCGGGCTGCGCCAGCAAGCCAGCGGCGCCATCGGCTGCGGCGATGGCCCAGGCCGCACCTGCCGATTACCTGATCGGACCAGGCGATTCCGTGAATATCATCGTCTGGCGCAATCCGGAAGTGTCGATGTCGGTGCCGGTTCGTCCAGACGGCAAGATCACGACGCCGCTGGTCGAAGACCTGCCGGCTGCCGGCAAGACCTCGACCGCCCTGGCGCGCGACATCGAAACGGCGCTGGCCAAGTTCATCCAGCAGCCGGTCGTGACCGTCGTCGTGACTGGCTTCGTGGGCAACTACGGTGAGCAGATCCGCGTAATCGGCCAGGCCGCCAAGCCACAAGCCCTGGCTTACCGTCGTGACATGTCGTTGATGGATGTCCTGATTGCTGTCGGCGGCGTCACCGAATTCGCTTCGGGCAACAAGGCCAGCATCATCCGCAATATCGACGGCAAGCAGGAAAAGCTGAATGTGCGCCTCGACGACCTGATCAAGGAAGGCGACATCTCGGCGAATATGCCGATGCGCCCGGGCGACATTCTGGTGATTCCAGAAAGCTTCTTCTAAGAAGAAAAACCCCGTGTAGCTGTCGGGTTTTCTTACAACGACGCCGCCCAGGCGTCGTTGTATTTTGGCCCTTGCCTTTGCCGCCCCGCCTAAGTGCTTGATTCTTTGTTGCATTTAGTCAATTTATTCAAGCTGGTACGGGGTTTGCTTTAATAATTAAAAAGCAGAGGCCCGGCAGGGCTATGGCATACTTTCGATGACCCAGGAAAACGTCGATATGGAAGATCACGAAAACCGCAGCATCCCGGCAACCGAGACGCAGGCAGCACAGGAAGCAAACGAAGCGCCTCAGCTCGACGCGCGCGGCGCATCGCGGCGCCGCTTCACGCGCGCCGGCGCTGGCGCGGCCGGTGTCATCCTGACCCTGCACAGCCAGCCCGGCATGGCCACCTATGGCAACTATGGCGGTATCTGCGCGTCGCCATCGGGCTTCATGTCGATCAAGACGGCCAGTCATAATCCGAAGAATTCCTGCAGCTACAACCATTCGTACACCTATTGGCGCGACAACCACAAGTCGTGGCGATCGCGCTGCGGCACGCGTCCGGAAACCCGCTTCAACGAGGTGCTGGCGGCGCGTAACGCTTACCATGGCCTGAAGCATTTCACCCTGCTGCAGATTCTCCAGCAATCGAAGGAAGTGCGCGCCATCGACCGTTCGTTCGTGGCGCTGCAGTGCGTGACCGCCCTGCTCAATGCCCGTGCTTCGCGCGCGGCCGGTATTCCGAGCGTGCTGCCGGAAGACAAGGTCGTGGACATCTGGGACGAGTTCACCATCAAGGGTTCCTACAAGCCGAGCGGCAGCGCGCGGGCATGGAGCGGCCTCGAAATCTCGGCCTACCTGCAAACCACCTTCCGTTAAGCCGCCAGCATTGCACGCATGAGTCGTTCGCCGATCTGGCGCCTGGTTCCCGGCCAGCGCCTGGACCACCGCTGCCACGACGGTGAATGTGTGCTCTTCAATGATCTGACGGGCGACACCCATTTGCTGGAACAGGCCGTCCTCGACCTGCTGGACGCGCTGCGCACGGCGCCGCGCGCCGCCGCCGAACTGGCGGGCGACGATGGCGCCCCCGAATCCGATCCCGACGTCCTGGGCGAACTCGACGAAGTGCTGGCCGACCTGGCCGCGCTCAGCCTGGTCGAGGTGGCGCCGTGCTGACCGTGGCCGGCCTCGGCCGGCGCGAACTGGCGGCGCGCCTGCGCGGCCCTGGTCTGCGCCTGCAGACCGGTCCCTTCGTTACCTGTGTGCAGAGTCCGCTGGCGCCCCTGGCCGAATCCCTGGCCGCGATGTACGCCGACTATCCGGTGCTGGAAGAGGGCAGCCTGGCCGATTTCCACGTGCGCCTGAGCGGCTCGAACGGCCTGCGCCGCCTGCTGCGCCCGCAAGTGCATTTTCACTATGACGGCATGGCGCCGTTCCAGCCGCTGCCGCTGAACCAGGCCTTCCCGATGTTCGAGTGGGCCATGAACTGGTGCGTCTCGAGCCAGGCCAATTCCTGGCTGGTGATCCACGCCGCCGTGATCGAAAAGGGTGGCGTTGCGGCGATCCTGCCGGCACCTCCCGGCTCCGGCAAGAGCACGCTGTGCGCGGCCCTGGTCAACCGCGGCTGGCGCCTGCTGTCCGACGAACTGACCCTGGTGCGCCTCGACGACGGGCGCGTCGACCCTTTGCCGCGTCCGGTCAGCCTGAAGAACGCTTCGATCGGGATCATGCGTGGCTACGCGCCGGATGCCGCTTTCACGCGGCCGGTGGCCGATACCGTGAAAGGCACCGTGGCCCACATGCGCGCGTCGAGCGAGAGCGTGGCGCGCGCCTGGCAAGCGGCGGCGCCGGCCTGGATCGTGTTTCCGAAATGGGAAGCCGGCGCGCCGGCCGAACTGACGTCCGTGCCGCAGGCACGTGCCCACATGCGCCTGGCTGAGAACGCCTTCAATTACAGCCTGCTGGGCAAGGCCGGTTTTCATGCGGTGGCGCGTCTGGTGGACGCGGTGGATACCTTCGACTTCCGCTACAGCGTGCTGGACGAGGCGATTGCCGTCTTCGAGCAACTGCTGCTGGAGCGCGCATGACGACCGCGCCGCCGCTGTTGCTGAAAGTACTGTGCGAGCCGGCCGCCATGGCGCAGCTGGACGAGCGCGACTGGGACCTGCTGCTGCGCCAGACCCTGGCCTCGAACCTGGCCGCCACCCTCGGCCTGCTGGCCGAGGAGGCAGGCGTGCTGGCGGCCTTGCCCGCGCGCGTGCAGCGCCGTCTGGGCTGGGCGCGGACGGTCTGGGAGCGCCATCTGCAGGCGGTCGATTTCGAACTCCGGCAAATCGCGGTCGCGCTGCGCGAGACCGGTGTGCCGCTCATCCTGCTGAAGGGCGGCGCCTATGCGGCCGCCGGCTTGCCGGCCGGCGCCGGGCGCCTGTTTTCCGATATCGACCTGCTGGTGCCGAAGGAGCGCCTGGCCGACGTCGAGAGCATGCTGCTGCTGCACGGCTGGGCCGGCACCCACCACGATGCCTACGACCAGCGTTACTACCGCGAATGGATGCACGAGCTGCCGCCGATGCAGCACATGCGCCGCGCCAGCGTGATCGACGTGCACCATGCGATCCTGCCCGAAACCGCGGCAGCGCGGCCCGACCCGGCGCGCCTGCGCGCGGCGGCGCGGCCGATTCCGGGCGGCGACGGTTTTTACACCCTGGCCCCCTGCGACATGGTGCTGCACAGCGCGGTGCACCTGTTCAGCGAGGGCGAATATCACCACGGATTGCGCGATCTGTTCGATTTGCACCGCCTGCTGAACGGGTTCGGCGCCGAGCCGGGCTTCTGGGCGGCGCTGCCGGCGCGCGCGCGCGAGCTGGAACTGGCGCGTCCGCTGTTCTACGCACTGCGTTACTGCACGCGCCTGCTGGGTACCCCGGTGCCGGCCGGCGTGCTGGAGGCCGCGCGCGGCGGCGCCCCGAACCCGGCCCTGCTGGCGTTGATGGATGCGCTGTTCCTGCGCGCGCTGCAGCCGCCGCACCCGAGCTGCGCAGATGCATTCGATGGCGCCGCGCGCGCCGCACTCTATATTCGCGGCAACTGGCTGCGCATGCCGCCGCTGATGCTGTCGCGGCATCTGTTGCATAAGGCATTCCTGTCTCCGAAAGCGGAGCCGGCGCAGTAGCACGGGCGGGCTGGACCCGCCGTCAAGGAGATGGACAATGAACGCGGATCACGTTTTGGATCGCCTGCATGGGTTGCGCCAGTTTGTGGCCGGCGGCAGCCTGGAAGCCAGCCTGCAAGGGCAGGCCCGCGAATGCGCACGCCTGCTGGGCGCCGACAGCTGTTCCATCATGCTGCTCAGCGGCGGCGGCGGCGGCGGCGATGGGCGCCTGCGTGTGCATGCCCATGCCGGCGCCCCCGGCGACCGCTTGCCGGCCGCGGCCCTGGAAGCGAGCATCGGGCGCGGCGAAGCCATTTGCGGCCAGGTGCTGGCCAGCGGCGAGGCCTTGCTGGTCGAAGACATCGGCCATTCGGCCTACGCGCTGCTGGCGCGCCGGCCGGACGATCCGGGGCGCAGCATGATGTCGGCACCGATCCGCATCGAAGGCCGCACTGTCGGTGTGGCGAATGTGGCGGGCACCGGTTTCACGCAGGCCGACCTGGTGTTGTTCGAGACCGTCTGCCTGTTCATCGGCAAGGAAGTACAAGTAGCGCAGTTGCAACACTTGCTGGGTTCGGAATTTGCGCGCCAGGCGCTGGCGCACGATGCTGCGGGACCCGTCTCGCTCAGCTACCGCAACCCGGAAGATGTGGCCCGCATCCTGGCACGCTCATTCTATAAAGAGCTGACGCGTGCCGGGTTCGAGGCGCCGCAAATCGTGGGGGCGGCCAGCGAGATAATCGACCAGCTCAACAGTAAATTGCACAAAAAGAATTAAACATTATTCTTGACATTTTCCATTTGGAAATGTATGTCGAAATTCTTTACAGATGAGTTGGCGAAATTCTAACAGTTGTGTCTAAGTTGTTGATTTAAAAAGAATGTGAAATCCTGGCACGGGCCTTGCTAATAGTTGAGTGTGTTTGCCAAAACCGATCAACCACATCAAGGATTACCGATCATGAAATTTCTGAAGAAAATGGCGTGCGCCGCCGCAGTTGCAATGTCGATGGCTTCGGCCGCCCACGCTGGTCCAGTCCTGAACGACTGGGTCTTCAACCCAATTGGCGGCGGCTACGAAAGCGGCCAGCAAATCAACGAATACCTGGACGTGAATGGCAACGCCTTCATCCAGATCAACCCGACCGGTGGCTCGAGCTTCTCGTTCACCGAACACGCTGT
>Ga0308160_10007589_pt1 | contig 10746 bp, 13 predicted proteins | sample PhyFR1_FD_201036 | JGI IMG/M metagenome (GOLD analysis project Ga0308160, IMG submission 201036) | Phyllosphere microbial communities from UC Gill Tract Community Farm, Albany, California, United States - DLSLF.R1 | ecosystem: Host-associated > Plants > Phyllosphere > Unclassified | place: USA...
CGATTAGACGAGGGAAATATTGGCGCTGATGGAGGCATTGTCGGGATCATCAAAGGACCAGGTAGGCTGAATCAGCCGGCTTGGCGAACCTTAGCCGGTTTTTTAACTGCGTTGATTATACCCTCACAGATGGAACCCCTTACGCTGGGGGATACTTCCATGTGTCCTTTGCATTTTCCGATGTGGACTATCCGAATCAACCACCGAAGTGTACGTGATATTTCCTGGTCAGAAGCCGAATAGCTGGACATCCAAGTTGACTTCCTACTGCCCGGGACATTTCTCCCCTCTAGGTACGATGAGGACGAAGATTTTTCATCCGAACATTTCAAAGGCTGGAGAGATCTGCGTGGATACGTTGAAGAAGGCATGGACGAGGAATTTAGGGATTGCGGATGTTTTGGTGGTGAGTAGTGAAACATCGGACCGATGCGGGATGCCTGTCAAACGAATTTCACGGTTTAACGATCCTGATTCCCTTGATATCTCGCCATGTGTAAATGCACAAAGACCGTCAAATGTCTGCTCATTCACCCCAATCCTGAGTCCGCACTCGATGAGGAAGCGGGAAAACTTCTTCTTGAAGATTACGAGGCCTATGCGAGGGTAAGCAGATAAATCGAGCTAGTTGAAAGCACCGAATTCGTTGAGCTAAATACCATGACATACATTTATGATCATAGATGGCTAGAATGATGACCCGAATCCATGCGCATCTTGGCGTGAGTAGCGGTGGAGTCGAGGGGAAGTTTTTTTCGGATGCGGACTAACCCATTCGATGAGCGATTTCAGATGCCTCCTGAAGAGTTCGGAGACGATTGCACGCAAGAGGAGCACAAAACGATCACCGTGCCCACAGGACCGACCCAGTCGACGTCGGCCTCCTTCAAAGATACTCAGTCGGCCTCCCAGATGGCGAACACACCACAAATCAAAGGAGCAGGAGCTGAACACCATCAGAATCCGGTAGTCAAGAAGGAGGTTACGAGGCCGAATGTGCCTGTCAAGGTGGCTCCTAGACGAGGACTCAAAAGATTATGATGGCGCCGAGGCAAAGAGGGCGGCCTGAAGCAGCCCGCGCCGGAGCTGGTGTTGGAGGCCGACATTACGAACTTGTGTATCCATACTACCCTTACGACCGGACATTCATGTCCTTGATGACTCTTGATACAAACCGATCATATGGATACCAACGCCGACTTACAGAGTTGGTGCAGCTGGCAGTATCGGTGTATATTAGCCGTCTGCGGCCCGCTCATCAAGTCGCTTCGGGATTACTACTATCAGCGCTCGGGTGATGACATCATAACGCATAGACGCGTTTAAACGCATATTGCCCAAACCACAGGAAGCTGTCATTGACCTGATCCGGTCATTAATTACCATCTTCATCTTTGACATTAATCTTTTACGAAGCCTGCTTTCAATGGATCTACGCTTGTAGACTCGATGGAGTCCACCGCCACTTCCGAGCATCAGTCCAGCTTGCTCGGAACCATGAGCCGGGCCATCGACGAGGCAATACACAAAGTCATTGACCCTATCAAAGAAGCTTTGGCACCCGAAGCCCGTGAAGGTGAATCGGTCAATCAGACCGTCGTCTCTGAGCCTTCTCTAGATCGAGCAGCTTTTGCAAACGAATCAGTCGTGCAGGAAGCACGGGAGGAACCCGGAAGCTTGATCTCCACTGCTTCTCCAGGGGTCGTCGGACTAGCTCAGTCTCTTGGCCCGAACTCGAGCGCCATGGAAGGCCAGTCCAATACTGCTCCTAATTTGACTCGGTTCTACGCCGAGATCGAGGACCGAGCTTCTCGAGAAGCTTCGCCTATTGCAGGATTCAGCAATGCTGTAGGAATCTCAGAGATTGACCAAAACGTGACAAAGACCATTGACGGAACGGTGGAAGCAGTTAGTCGGCTTTGAGATTCTCATCTACGCGGGTCCCGTGCTGACCATATACATTGTCTCCGTCAAAAGAGCGGTATGCAAGTCAGTGAAGAGACTTCGCATACTATCAGACAAACGGATATTCAACTGACCACAACCAAGTCAATCGACGTAGAACCGACAGCTGTGGCTGGTATTAGACGGACGGCCGCCCACATTGAGTCCGAGGTTGAAGGGATGGAGGTAGACAAGCCAGAGCGAGCAGTACGAGAGGGGAACTTACCGGTCGGGTCCGCTCTGACCGAACCTCGAGCCCTTGACTCCGGCTCGTCGATCGATCCGACCATTCTTACCGAAGGTCGCGCCAACGAGACTGAGAGTCCTGTCGTGCAGTTTACGAGTGCTCAACAGGACCTCATCGACGCTGTGCGAGAGACCGCTGAGGGGATCATCCCTATGGGAGGAGCGACACTCGAGGAGGACGATAGACCTGACGACGTGCCTAGGGGCTTGGTCTTCTCAGAAGCGGAGATTCGATGCGGTGTGAGTGACCTTGATGTCGCACATGGGCTTTCCATGCTCCATGCTTATTGATACTGCTGCAGATCCGAATCAACCCTATCGCCGACTTGTTATCCAACTTGACCGATCCGGTTCTCATACAGGAGGCTTATCTTATGCTTGAACGAGGCAAGACGCCTGAGACATACTATCGCACCGATACTCGCATCAATGAGCATTACGAGAAGGACTTGGCCGAATACGAGAAGCTCGAGGAAGCACGGGCCGCGAAGGTGCGAAAGGACAACGCCGCACAAGCCAGTGGACTTCAAGATGAGACGGTTCGGGCGCTGGTGGCAATCGACGCAGAAGACGTGCCTGATGTCGCCCTTCCCACGTTGGCCTTGAGTGCTGAAGCTGGACCATCAGTCGATAGGGTTCCCGGATTGGTACAAAAGAAGCCTGCGCCGTCCCCAGTCGACCGCGAAATCCGGATTGACATAAAAACCCTTCATCCTGTGCAACTCTACAATTTGGAGGCTTTCCGACGCAGAACGCTTAAGGAACCCCCCCTCGAAGTGACCATGCTCGAATACATCGCTACGAACAACCTACGGAAGTCGACGCCTCCGCCGAGGTCAGCTACTCCCCCACCTGCTTCTCCAGAGCTGCCCAAAAGATCCAAGGCAGAGAGAGATGCTGAAAAGGCGCAAGAACAACAAGCACGAGATAGATTGGCCGCGGAACTGAAAGAAGCCATGGCGCAGGAGGAAAGAGATCAGCCTCTTCCCGACGATCCCAGAGACGATGCTTACGATCCGAGGGACGAGGCTAGAATCAAGCGGCATCGTCGAGGCAAATCTGACAGCGAAGCAGAGGACGAGTTGTACGAGCACTTACCCTGGCACACAAGCAGAAGGAGCGGCCCATCTCGTGCCAGTCAAAGGGCCAGAGACCCGCACGGTGTCATTGAGGTGGAGGCTGATGGTGAGGTAGCAGATAAAGGACAGGCTCGACCCAAGAAGGGAGGACGTCCGCTTAAAGTCCCTGGATCTGTCTCACAAAAGCGGGGCCCGGGTCGTCCCCGCAAGAAGGTTGTCGAATCGAGGTCCCGTCAAAACGACAACTCCAGGGAGGCTCGGCCAACGCGACAAACAGACACCCCGTCTGACCAGAGCCAGAACAATGACATGGATTTTGGTCCTGATAACGATGGCGGTGGCTCTGAACCTAGTCCCGTCCGCACTTTATCGCCACCTAGACGAAGTGGAAGGTCCGGAAATGCTATCCCGCCAACTGATACGCAATCGGTCAACAAGAAAAGGGCCCGGCCTCGTGATCTCGAAAACGAGGAGGAGAATCCGCCTAAGCGGAGGACGAGGCAGCGAGTACAGCATGAAGAGGTCACAGTGCCGGAGCGAGGGCCCCGGGAAACCAGAAGCAGAGCTGGGCGAGATGAGAACAATGGGTCCCCTCATGACATCGGCCCTAGCACTACTCGTTCAGGTCGCAGCCGGGTCGAGCCAAGACTAGTGAGAGGTACTGGTCGATCCAGCCGAGGGAGGGCAAGCGGCAAGCCGGTTGCCACGCAGCAAGGTCGAGCTCACGTCACCAAGGCTCCCGAAGCCCGTTCCACCAGATCAGCCGCTCAACAAGACCGCAGTCTCCCGATTAGCGCCACACCGGAAGTGAAGAGACTTACTCGAGGTCAGGTTGCATCAGGTGGGCAAGGCGGGCGCTGTGGAAGTCGGGAGAAGATCACATATCAAACTCCTGTTCGATCCACTCGTACTTTGAGGCAGACCACTGAACACGAGCCTCGTTGCTCCAGGAGATTTCAAAGCCCCGAGGTGCGGAAGACGCGTTCCCGTCTGTCACCCAAGGCAATTCCTAGACGAACCCCTAAGCAAGCCTTGAAGATCGGCGCACCCAGGCCAACCAGAAAGAAGGCAGCCAGCCCAGCGGCCAAGTCAAAGACAAAGCGTTCTGAGCCGAAGTATCTCGATGGGAAGAATCTCATAAAGGGAAGATTCAAACTCGAAGTTTTGGTCGACAGAATGCCGAGAAAGGCTGCGCGCCTCTTTGAGAGACTAGAGCTTCCGCCGTCACCGGACGGACTACCGGTCAGAAGGCCGTATGACGGATTACAAGAGGGCAGCGCTAGAAGGCAAGCTTTGGCATCAAGCGAGATCGATCCTACTGAGGACGTCGACCAGGCTTTATTAAACGCTGCCCGGCAAGGCATAGATTCAGAGGGATCTCCATCGCCAATCAAAAGCAAAAGTAAACAAGGACAAGCGGAGGATGATGAAATCACAGTCAACTACGAGAGTGAGGACGGTTATGGGTCACGAGCAGGCAGCGGAGCAGAAGAAGATAATGTCGTGGATAAAACTGTCACAGATAACCTGGACGCGGAGTTTCACGAGAGCTTTGCTTTCCTGATGTAAGGTGCACCCCATGGCCATAGGTCGGTATTGTAAAATATGCCCTTTACAACTTTGTATGTCACGTCGACACATTTCTATGTAGTTGTACCCAGCCGAGTCTAATTGTCCACCTTGATGAATGCGAAAGCCATGTAAATTGCTATATGTCAAGGAAAACCAGGTGATCAGTCCGATGCATGATGTCAGCTCGCTCGGTGAAGGGTTCCCGGTCGCCTTGCTGCGCTTACAGCATGCTGACCACTGCTCTGGGTCCATGTTGAGATGGCCTCCCGTTGTCACTCCCATCCTTTCTGCCAAGGCCACTGAATCACGGTTCGCTTGTTCGTCTTCGTACACTTCATCAAAGTCTTTGCGATAAAGTTGTTTGAGACCGTACGACCGAGCCAGTCTGGAAGAACAGTTAACGTATATCAGTAATTCGGAGGTAGCGATACGGAGTCACTTCAGCCGAACATACTCGACAAAGGGCTCCCAATGAACGATCCACTCTGTGCAGTCTTCTACGGCGTCCGCCAAGGTAAAGCTATAAGCTTGACCGTATATTCCTTCGTGATTTCGCTTCTCGAAAACGATCTGGTAGTATGGGTTTCCGATCCTCAACTCGGCAGCGGTCTCCGGTATGATGTCGAGTAAAGCCCTGCATGCCGCGGATTTATCGTCAGCCGCTGGCGGACCAAAGATCAAACATAGTATACCTGGACGGCTCACTTGATCTTGTGAGCTGAAAGAGTTGTACCTAAGAACACACCGCCAGGACGAAGAGCGGTCGAGATGTTTGACAGCATCTGTCGAACCTTTTGTTCTGTTTCAAAGGCGTAATGCATGCAGAACTGCATGCTAAGGGTATCGAACTTTGGGTCAAGAAGGTGACGAGGTATCGCCACATCTATCGGATACTGTCAAACATGGTGACGGAACGATTGACAGTAAGTAAATGCCAAGGAAGACCAAACATACTGTCAACTTACGGAAAAGCAGTCAAGCACGTAGAGGTGTGGTCGATACCATAATCGCTTTTTGTATGTCTTGATTCGTTCATCGAAATCCTGGATCGAACCAGAGGCGACATCTGATGCATCCGGATGAAAATTAGACAAGTATGTGTTGGTCTGTCCAGCATACGACTTGCCTATTCCGACGTATTCCTCGACCTTCAGTCGATTCCACTTTTCGATATCTCCACCTTTCCCGCAACCCATGTCCAAGACTCTCCCGTTAGCCCGACTCGCTCGGGCCTCGGGGTCATAATCGGTCACTCCCGGTCTTCGTCGGACGAATCTTTTCATGAGGATAGATTTGATCCAGTTGTTGCAAACTTTCAAGCCATATGTCGGCGATAAAGTTCGAGCTTCCCTGCCCTGGTTGCCTCGAGCGTTGTCTGCCAGAACCAAGTGTGATTAGTGAAGACAAATACCTGTAGCGAGGTCATTCTCGCTTACAATGAGCGGCCACGTCATTCTGGTCATTGAGTGCTTCTACAGGCCCTTTGCGTGCGCGCTTCGCTCCCCAAGGTTCGACATCAGCAGTGTCTTCAGCACGATCGTTCCCGTCGGTATATGGCGAATCTCGCGCCCTCTTCCTTGCACTCAAGGATGAGCCCGAACCCTCGCCTCCCGGCGGTCCAGATATTCTGTTCTTGGCTTCTGACATGGTCCGTACCGGGCAGCCCTTGCGTAGGGGGTTCAAACAATTACGTACGTCCAGGTACCAAGCCTTGTCTTCGGGCGTCAAGGGTTTGAGGATGGATAGTGGGGCCGTCAATCGGCGATGAGGTTTGTATTCGGTCTTGTCAGGAGGAGGAGGAGGCGCTACGACGGGTTCGACAGGCGCTTCGGGCTGTTCGTCTGCAGGGAAAATCTGCGCTGCCAGGTCCATTGGTGAGTTTCCGGCAGCTGGTGATGGTGTCTTGCCATAGTCTTCAAAGGGAGAGGCAGCTCGAGCAGAAGGAGATAGCATGCCCGCCTCCTCCAGTGAGAGCGCGCCGTAAGAATCGTCATCTTTCCCGGTTTGATGTTCGGATGCAGTCGAGATCTCCCGCAGCCTTTCGTGGCTTTCTGGTGAACCTGGGGAACGTTGCGGCTCTTCCTTGGTCTCTGGTGACAGGCCCTGTTCTGGCTTGTCCTCTGCCTCGTTATTCTCTAGTCTTTCCTGCTCTTTTGTAACCTCTATCCGCAAAGCAGGAGGTTCCGTTCTTGTATCTTCGGCATCGGATTCTCTCCTTCGCTTTGCCCGACCAGAGCCCGCACGCTCACTCAAGCTGGCCAGAACGTCCAAGGCGCTCGCCCCGTCTGGTATGTCCATATCCATAATCCCATCAGCCTCGTCTGGTGTCGTGGTTTTCGTTGTCTTCGTCGTAACATTCGCTGGACGCTCAGCTGATTTCAAGCCGGTAGCCTGCAAGGAAGTGTGAGATTGACCAGGCGAAGCGAGATCAAATACGCTCAATCGCCTTGAGGGTCGACGAGGCTCGTCTTCCTCATCAGTCGGCGAGACTAGACCGATCAGATTCGATCGACTAGGCGTAGCCGAATGTTCCCCTGTCCACCCCATGATGGACGACCTCCTCTCAGACTCGTCCGGGGAACCCGTTGTACCCATCTCCATCCTCCCAGATATCCGTCGACTGTGATCCTTTCCGCTTCCTCCGTTTGGCAAAGGCCCATTTTGACCTCCACTCGGTTCCCTGCTCATCGGGAGCGACATGGAATCGCTCGGTGTCCTCGTCCGAGACGGTGGATGGCTGAGGTATCCAGGCAGTGGCTTCGCATCCATGCTCGGCGAGCTGTAGATTCTCCCTACAGTGTCAGTAGCTCCGTCTGAAGGTGAAATGAGGTTGTGAATGGAGGTGACCGAAGGAGAGGGACTGGGCGCCTGATTCCTCGAAGGCGGGCGATAGCCCATTGATGGGAACCCTGTGGTGGGATTCATGACTGATGGAGGCATGGGTCTGGATCGGTATGTCGGGGATTTTTGGGGGTTGTAAAGCCCAACCATTGAGGATGAGCGTTGTGGTGTAAAGTGACTGGATCCTGCGGAGGTGGGAGGAAAGGGGTATTCTCGAGGAGTTCCACCGGATGAAGGGGGTAGATTGAATCGAGGGGAAGTACTCGAACCGAGGATGGATGGGGATTGATATGTATGAGTCGGGGTAGGCGTACGACCTGGCGGCATATGGCTCGAGCTTGCGGATGGGGTTGCCAGGGGTCCATTCAGTAGCATGCTCAGGCCCCGGCCCTCTGGCATGTTTCCGGGCGATTCAAGCACGCTATCGATGGAGGGCTGTTGGTAGTCTCTCCGATGGGCCGGTAGACCTGCTTGGCCTTGCATGCCTCCGCTTGACCGGCGATCGGAAATCCTCGGCTCCTCGTCACCATCATTGAGCAAACTCCTCAGACCTCCTGAAGATGACGGGCGAGATGATGATGGAGGGGCATACTCGACCGACTGACGACCAGTATAATAGCCCTGAGAGGTATTATGATGATGACCGGTATTTGAAGGATTCAAAGAAGATGGCCTTGCGTCGACGACCGGGGTGGCAGAGGGTGAACGGCTCGAGTGCGTGTCTCTGATGGCATCATAAGCCATGACTCTTGTGCCTCTGTACAACGTCCCTTTGCAAAGGATAGGACTTGGTACTTGGCGGGACTTTGCACCTTCCTATCGCCTGATGTTGCCAGGAATGAGAACTTGTCGTTCAAGACACTGGATACTTCGTTGGATGTCTCAAGCAGGAGGGAAAAGATTGATGATCCCGCGTTCGTCCGGTATACGCAAGAACTAGATTGGAAAGCTCCGAGAATGGGTATATGAGGTGAAAGGGAAACGCCTGTTTCATGCGAGACTCATTACTATGTCAAGGTGGTGCGACTGGTGTGAGGCGAGTCTACGAAATTCATCATCGTGATAATGTGCATTCCAAAGGCTCAAAATTCGACAACGATGAGATCTTGGTCATATGTCAAGGCCGTTATGCGTTTGTACGAAACTTTGGCGCTCGATGCGTTTTCACCGCAACAGAACCCACTGGGATGTCAGGATCTAAATGATGGATATGATGTCGAATGGCTGCGAAGTCGAATCCTGCAACGGCAACGATTCCGGACGACAGTGAGCCCCTCAATCGAGCCTTTAATTAGACCATGTCAAATGGAATTCGTATAATCATGCAATGAACGAGTGTGAAAGAACCAAGAATTGAATAGGTGCGCTAGGAACCCTCTTCTGCGAACGTAAGACGCCGAACGTATCGTTCGAAGACTTTTTAGGCAGCAATGGATTGGTAACAAGCAGTTTGCTGCTAAGAGAATAATGAAGACCGTGGATGTTAGCAGTTGCAGGATCCCCGCGAAAGAGCTAGACTGTGAACTTACCTGCCCCTGACACTGGTTGACTGTACCTCCGGCCGCACGTCCGGCTGGCGAGTTGGCCCAAGCCCCACAGAGGTTCATTTGATCATCACAGCTCCTCCTGAGAGCATCGGCAAGGAAGTTGAAAGTGTTGGTACCCTCTTTGAATTGGTTCCCAGACGCTGAGAGGAGAAAGTATCCGGTGATCAGCGGAGTAGATGACATCGAGGCAAAGGGGAAACCTACAGGTCACGGGAGGCACGGCGATCCCGCCCAAAGCTCCCTTGTACTTTTGCAGATTACCAGCGGTGGCAGGAGCCGAGGTTGCAGGAGCAACCACCGAGCTGGAAGACCTGGAAGAAGCGCCTGTTTGTCACTCCACGGTCAGCGATCTAGACACAGGTCTCAACGCCGAGCCGAGCATTCAAGACTCACTGGAAGTCCTGGTAGTAGGCGCCGGTTGAGCAGGAACCACAGTCTTTATGGAAGAAGAGGCCGCGTTGGTAGGCTTAGCAGCAGCCGAAGTGGTCCGGATCGAAGTGGTCCGGATCGAAGTGGTAGTGACCGGCTTGGCCGAAGTTGAGGATGCAGTGACCACGACAGGCTTGGAAGAACTCGACGACGATGAAGCGGGAGCAGGAGCAGGAGCAGGAGCGGCAGATCCACTGCCGGGCAAGTAAGGGTTGACGGCGGCGGCGACGAGGGCGTTATCTTGTCCACCGTTGGGGATGGCGGAGAGAACGTAGCCCGAGTCAAAGGCTCCACCCTGAGGCGTCCATATTTAGGTGGTCAGCATGAGGGGAAAGGACTGATGGCTACGTGACGAAACTCACACTCCAGATGACGAAACCGATGATGTTTGAAGATTGGCTGACGACCTCCTTCAATTGAGCAGAGAGACTATAGAGACGAACCTGTCTCGGGTCAACATATGGTCTCACAAGCCATTTGATTCGAGCTCGACCTACGCAGTCTTGCAGCTGGCATCGGGACCGGCACCAGTCTCGCTCAAAACGGCTTGTCGACCCTTGCTCTTCAAATAGTTGGCAAGATCACGCATCATCGAGACATTGCTATCGAGAAAGAAATCAACGATAGATCAGCGGATGATGATCATCATTCATCTCCCAAGACCGGGGAGCCTTGACATACTCGGTGCTGCAATCAGCGTGGGTACCGCTACCGTCCGAGTCGAGGTACTGGTGGACGTCCAACAAGAGCTTTTCATTTCCACCGGCAGGGTCGGTGATCTTGACGACGGCATCATTGGTCCCGTCGATCCAACGAGGAGCGTGAGTCCATTCTTGGCTATCGAGCGAGAGGGTCGGACGGGTTGTCAGTTTCGACTTTTGGGATCTGGGTGTGCGGCAAGGAACAGAAAGCGAACTTACCCGGGCAACAAGATGTATTGGGAGGAAGCTCCTGCTTGCCTGATCGCATCCACCGAGGCTTGCAATGTCTTGGCAAATGTCCCCATGTTGGGAATATCATGAGGCTCGTTCATCAACCCGAACATGACTTTAGACTGCCCAGCGTACTTTTTGGCCAACTGGGACCAA
>Ga0308160_10007593_pt1 | contig 10741 bp, 13 predicted proteins | sample PhyFR1_FD_201036 | JGI IMG/M metagenome (GOLD analysis project Ga0308160, IMG submission 201036) | Phyllosphere microbial communities from UC Gill Tract Community Farm, Albany, California, United States - DLSLF.R1 | ecosystem: Host-associated > Plants > Phyllosphere > Unclassified | place: USA...
TTCTTCGCTTTTGGAATAGTATCAACTTTAACCTTCTTACTACTCTCTTTCTCCTCCTCGGCTGATCTCTAGATATTAGCTAGATTGATAAAAGGAGTGGGTGGAGACTACCTTCTTCCCGTTCGATTTCGATTCCTCAGCGGGTAGGGAAGTAGGAGCGAGCCTAGCTGATCGCCTTGATGATGGTGTTGCTTCTTTGGTAGTTGATTTAGGTGGCATCTTGTCTATGTATCTATGTAGCTGTAGTCGTAGTCTTGGGTAATAGGAGGTGAGACGAGAAGGGAATCAAGTCGCGTCATCCACCTGGATATATATTCAGGCACGGAGGAAAGGAAGGTGGGGGACCGTGCATTTAAAATGTTGACTTTATATATGTATACGTTGGGACAATGACTATTCCAGCTCTGGATCAGTATCTGGCTATAGGTCAGTCTAATCTCCTACCAACAGCTACGGAGAGGGCATGGTAAGAAAGAGAAGAGAAGAAAGAGAGGGAAAGTGGCTGATGATAGATTGTGAGATGGTTTCAGTCCATCGCGCAGTGGCTTTAGCCAAGTAAGTCCTCCCACTTTCTAACATCATTCAGCTCTTGAGAGCGAACAGACAATTTCGATGGTGATATCGCGATATGAAATCGCAGGATGATGAGATTTGGAAGCTGATGGTAGGATTGGAATTGTGAACCACGCCTTGGAGGTAGTTTACGAATCTTATGTCTATGTGAATCCAAAGAATGTAGTGGATTGGTGTACTTCTTGTAAGTCCCCCTATCCTTCCCATAAGACCTGATTGAGAGTTTCGGCTTGATTGATTTTGAGGAGGAGGAGAAGACCGGAGTGTCGAGGTGTGAAAGGAGAAGAGGAGTGATATTCCAATGGAGCTGATGGATAGCTAGTGGCATCCGACCTGGTGATTTAGATAATGGTATGTCCCCCTTTCCTTCTCCCTTTTCCCATTTCTTGAATCCATGTTCCCAGCTATCTGATCGTTCCGATGTATCTCCCCGACCACTACGGAGTCTATGGATATGTGGCGGCGAGAGGAGGGAAAAGGTGACAGGCTGACGAGTAGCACCACTCCTAAAAGACGTTACTGCAAAAGTCAAACAACTTGTCGAGGGGAAGATAATAGTTGGACATGCCGTTTTCAACGACCTTGCCGTAAGTCAATCTATTACTCATCATGCAAGTGGAGCGGGGACAAAAAGAGAATGTTCGAAGGAAGGTAGGGGAAAGAAGCATTCTTGCATGGGTTAATTCACGCGACGGGTATGTTGGGTACTACTCTTCAAAGCAAACCTCGGATACATGTCACCCATCACCATCCCGCTGTCTCTGCATTCTCACCTCCCACTTCCTCTCGATACCCATCATCTCACCTCTCACTCACCACTTCTTATGTGCCGACGCTATCGCTATCCCTTACCCTCGCTATCGCTCGTCTCTCGGCCTCGCTAGCGCTCGGACTCGTGCTAACGCTCAGGCAATCCAACATCGTCACCCATACGAAGATGTCCGGGATACAGCACTCTACTACCCACTCCGCAAACTACCCAATGTAAAAGTAACATCCGAAGGGCAATATCCAAGTTTAAAAACTCTCTGCAGGGAGGTATTGGGAATGAAAGAAGGGGAATTCCAGAAAGGGGAACATTGTCCCGTGAGTCTTGCGAGGCGAAGCCGCTGTTATAAGGATTAGAACTGATGATAGGTCGAAGATGCTAGAGCCACCATGACGATTTTCTTAAAAGTTAGGGAAGAGTATGAACAGGCTTTAATGAGGGATGAAGAGGTAGTAGCGGGTATACCAGCGTATGTCCCGTTCGTGTTGCCCTATTCTTTCTCTCTCACTTTCTTCCCTCCTTCCTCCTCTTCTTCCTCCTCTTCTTCTTCCTTGCCGAGTCCTCGTCGATTTCTCGTCGATTTCTCGAACCATGTATCGAAATCTCTATCCAAGTTCGGGGCTAATGAGTAGACATTATGAGAGATGGTATTGGTAATCCCCCCTGATCCCCTGATTCTCTCCCTACCGCAATCACGCCGAAACAAGACGATTAGAGTGGACGTTCACGAAAAAACGACCGGAAATGATACGATACATGCCTTTCATGATAGACTCTATTGACACCCAACTCCATTAGAGTTGTATTTGTTAATCACTGCATTTCGCTTTCATCTGTATATGCATTCATACCTCACCTATCCTTCACAGTGTCGACCGATGAATCCAGGGATCAGCTTGATACCACTCGGCGACACCCTGATACGTTACGGCAATTGACTTATGCGACCGAAGGATTGACCGAGATCTTCCGGCGTTCGACCGGATTCCAGTACCAGTCGTAACTACATTTAAACATCTGAGCGGCATCCTTCCTTGGCATTTACAGTCCAACAGTCCAACCAATCTATTGCCTTTCAGACATGCCTGTCAGTCTAGGTCGGCCAGAATACCATGTCGTTGCGCAGCGTGGATGTGAGTCATTCTCCCAGCTGTCTTTTCCTGACGGCAGGGATGAACGATCCATGTGCTCCCGGCTATGACGCATCGACAGGCCTCTTTCACCTGATGTACCAATGGAATCCGTATTCTCATCTCTGGGACAACATCTCCTGGGGCGCGGCTACGAGTTCTGATCTGGTGTCGTGGACCTACAGTTTCTCCCAAGTGAGTGTTCAGCTCTTTGAAAAGCCTACCGAAGCAACTTCTTACAAGACAGCCAATCATTACTCCCAAGTCTAGCCAGAACGAAAAAGGTATATTCACCGGAAGTATGGTACCGACTGCTGTCGATGGGGGTCCTGGGCTCTCGGTCTTCTATACAAGCGCGACGCATTTACCGATACACTGGAGTCAACCTCATACGCGAGGGGCCGAAGGGGTTTCGGTCATTACGTCCAGTGATGGGGGAAAGACTTGTGAGTCTTTGCTTATGATATGTGTATCAGGCCATAGAGCTCACCTTTAGGGGCTCGTCATCCTAAGAACCCCATTGTTGTTAGCGAACCCGATGATTTGAACGTCACCGGTTTCCGCGATCCTTCGATTTTCGAATGGCCAGCTCTTGGCGAAAAGGTTGGGAGTAAACGTCTTGCTGTTGTTTCGGGGGGAGTACAAGGAGATATCATTGGTCCACGCATGTTCCTATTTGGAGTTGATTCTTCCAACTTGACGAGTTGGTCATTCCTCAAGACTCTCGGAACGATGAAGCGCAATGTCCGCCTGGATTCAAAATGGTCCGGGGATTTCGGTACAAATTGGGAGTGTGGAAACTTTATCCCTCTTAGACACGACGGCTCGGGCATAGAACGGATGTTAGGTTTTGTCGGGATTGAAGGTGGACATCTTCGGGACCACGTCAAGTCATATAGAAAACTCAATCCTGGTCGACCTGAGCGAGATTCTCGTTACTGTAATTGGTTCTTTGCGAATTTAACCGATGACAACGATATCGACTTTGACACGACGGGAATGATGGATTCTGGAGAGTGGTATGCCCCAAGTGTGTTTCTTCATCCCGATGGTCGCCGGATCGCCTGGGGATGGCATGTCGAGCAGGACATCAGTGTGAAGCTAGCGGCGGAAAAGGGCTGGATTGGCTGTTTGGGGATACCTCGGGAGCTCAGCCTAGGAGTGTACGAAGGAGTAACAGGGACATGTCGGACATCGCTGGCCGAGATTACCAGTGTGGAGGTTGTAGACAATCAAGTCCTGACCCTCGACATTCGCCCTCTTCGTGAGCTGGAGCGCCTAAGACGAGCTTCGTTGTTCAGCTCTACTAAAGTGACGGACGGCATTTTGGTAAAAGAAGCACCCGACTGTTACGAGCTACTTCTTCGAGCCGACGTGACCGGACATGGGTCGATATCACTCAAGATACGGGAGTCTCAATCTGTTCAAACAACCATATCTTTCGACACCCGACGAGAAGAGCTAATAATCCATCGACACGCATCCACGCTCAACGACGATATCTGCCTCCAAGACGAGATCGCGGCATTGACCCTGTTCCGCTATGACTCTCACTTTGAGCCGCTCGAGCTGTGGGTCTTTGTCGATAAAGATGTTGTAGAAATTTTCGCCAATGGACGGGCGGCCATTGCCACTAGAGCATATGGGCCAGAGGATGCCAGAAGCATTTCGATCTCTCATGAGGGCGATTTACGCGTTTCCGAGATTCAGGCCTGGAAACTCGGCGGAATAGGTCTCGTCGCCTAGTCAATACATGATTCATTCTGTGTCGGCTAGACTATACAGATTCTCTATTTGAGTTAGAAAATTGATGTATTGTACTACTCGTTAGTGTCGTCTGCAGCATCCTGTTTGCGGGACCTACGTAGATAGTCCTGGGCGGCTAGCATTTCCAGCGACTGGCTTGCATGGGTATCCAGCTCATCCAGCAAAGAGGCTGCTACATACCGGATCTTGCTAACGCCAGGGAGAGCGTTGACAGCTGAGGTTAGTCGCATTCGCAATGTCACGTACCGATGAGGTCGAGAGGTAGAGTACGGAGGATATGCAGAAGATCAGCTAGCACTTTGTGCTTTGCCTCGCGTAGTCGGGGCAGCGACCCTCGATGTACTGGTAAACGAAGCTGCAGGAGAAATTCCTGATATTGTATTCCCATAAATAATACGCACTGCTACAACCGTTCAGTGTCGTCCGTCTCTGAGGACTCACCCGAGTCATATGAATGTTTGCTTGTTGTATCACGAAAGCTCTCTTTGGCTCCTCACGAATCAATAATCGCCCTTCGTCGTATTCTGGCAGGTCTAGGGTGTCGGGAAAGTCGAACACATCGCTTTCCGCTCAGCGCGTAATAGCTCTGACCTTCGGACTCACCGTGGAGAAGGACCGTTGCTGTTATCTATGAGAAGATGCGGTGGGCAGTCGTCGAGAATATGGTCTAGGTCATCAAGCAGCACCGCAAGCTCCGCTTCTCTGAGTCGCAACGCTGATCCGGTGGGAGGACTCCGGTGGTCGCTCTCTCGCCTGACCAAGATCTTGCCTGCAACTATGGTTCAGCCAAAAGCGTGGTGTGTATTGCTTACGCCTCCATATCTCTGTGATGCAGCGAAAACCATCCAAAACAGAGGGCATGTGAGTCGAGTGAGGGAGACCGTCCACTTCGAAAGTACTGGATGGTCAACTTCGGAGAGTCACCCCTTGATGGCCCACGTACTTTGGAGGAGGCCCGGAAGTGTCAATCATCTCTTCATCTCCGATAAGCATTCGCCCGCCTTCGCTCAAGGCTGCAGACCTATCCCCGGTATAAATGAGCCACCAGATTCGTCTTGACAATTCGCAATCAGATGGAGTATCACTTTCCTGTCTCAGCGGGTGAGGCTGTGCAAAGATTGAGGAGTAGGACTGAGGTCAGCAGAAGATACGCATCAGTAGAGTCCTCACAGCCTCTCGATCCAGCTGGTTGTTGAGCGCAGATGCGACGTTCATGCCATGATACTCTTTGGAAGCTGCAATCTGACCCAAGTTGTGGCAGACCCAGCCGACGCTAAGCATCAATGGCGATCAAGAGCCTGACCACGAACCAATACACTGTGAAATCTGCCGTCAACCCGAGTCTATTCATCTTGAATGATGCAACTTACATCGCTGCAATGTGTTTTGCGTAAATGGCTTCGCCAGGTAATTCCTGGCAAGGTCGCAGCTTTCTACAGCCAAGCTCCGCAGCTGGCGCTTATCACCGGGCAGAATCTGATGCGGAACTAGAGAAATAGTGAAAGCAGCCATTGCGAACACCATCGCGCCCCATTCATCCTCGAGCGGTCTTTGTTCCCGATGTCCATAGTAGTCAATCATAAAAGTGGGAGGATGGGGGAAGGGTACTAAGCAGTAGACGTAGTCAAAGTACATATCGATGACGGTGCTCAACAACGATCGAGTAAAGACACTGTCAAACGTGCCAGCTCCTGTGTCTTTCCCGTCAAGATCTGGAAGCTGCCATTGAGAGAGTTCCAAGGAGTGGTCGTCGGGATGAAAGGAAGATGCTGCGTTGCTGGGCATCGTCACTGGACCGACTTGACTGCCATTATCGTCGCCTGGACGCACTACGTGTAGATCTCGGGATCTCGCTTCGTTGAACACATGTTCTTCATCGCCGACCGTCTCGGTGATCAATGTCCTTGATGTATATGAATCTCGTCTAGTGTACCTGTCGATGAGAGATATTTGCGGGGAACACTCACTTTGACGGAGGGCCTGGACGTTTCCGTTTGTAGGTCACAGTGCCTGTAATGAGCTTCATCAGAAAAGCTGCTCACATGATAGATCACCAATACGACACGATGAACATTGAGTAGAACTCTGATCTCTTGTGCATCGGATCCTGCTCATGAGTATATTTTCCGGTTGATCACTTACTTTCGTTCTCGACAGACTCGCCCAGTCAACCTTGGAAGAACTTTGAGAAAAGCTATACATACGATCACATGCACCTTCGCCAGATCAGCCAGACCTCACTTGCTGCTGACTCACCTAGAGATTTGGCGATTGTAGTGCGTGGGGAGTTGGAATCTACTTGCATTATAAGTCATTGGCTAAGGCAAACACAGTGGATCTTGCTGTTTGTTCCTCAGTTTGCCCGGGCGAAGTGGTTCTTCGATTACCCGATCTGATCCAGAGATCTTCCGAAAGCAAGCCACAAAATGCATAACCGCTAGACGGTACCAAGACCTCTCCTCACCGTTTTCCGCCAACCAAACTATCTATCTATGCACAAAGATTCTGGAAAATTCTCTTGACTAGTGAAGCGGATTGTTTCGGTGTACGCTTCAAATCATTTATGCGATCGACATGAGTCACACCAAAACGAGGGCTATACCCCGCTGACCACTCCAGATTACTGCGGACGTCAGCGCATAATCCGGTTCCTGTCACCTACTCTAACAGAGACCAGCCAAAGTAGCCATCCACCGGGATCCCCGCTTCGCGCGCTTGCACTAGCTCGCAGATGTAGCTATCAAAATAGTGTTGTCGATTCTCATCATTGATGATCGATTCCAGGGGTTGATCACCTTCGTCTTGTTCGGCGTAGCCATTCTCAGTGATAATGATTGACAAATCCTTGTGGTCGCAGGTCACACTTGGGTTCGTCCATACCTTGCGAACATGCTTTAGGAGACGTCCGAAGCCCCAAGGTACTATGTAAGGATGTCCGTTGTGACCCCGGTGACCGATTGGTACCCCATCTCGCTCGGTCACAAACTCGATACCCCCAAAGATCTCATCGACAGCAGAAGGCAAAGAGAGTAAGTTTCCGGTGGCTAGTCGCGTCGAGTAATGATTGAGTCCGAAGCTAAGATTGAGCGTCGATCTCACGTAAACCCCTCCCACCACATACAAATCAGATGAACCCGACACAATATCCCATTCCTTCTGAGAGAATCGCAGTATGCCGTGTATGTCCTCTTCTCGACCTCTAGGGTTCAAATGACCGAGGTAGATCGGATCGGCAAAAATGCCAACGGACAAATCCATACCCCGTTCCGCAGCATCCCTGGCTGCGCAAGACTCGCCGAGTGGCTCCACCCATTCAATGTTCTTACATTAGCTTGCTTTAAAGTACAACCTACCAAGGTGATGGCGATCGTGCCCATCTGTTTCTGCTGGAAGTCTTTACGATAGACTTGAACAGACAGGGCATGAACCATGATCAAGTTTCGTGCAAGCCTATCCGTGAGCTCTGATTCTGTAACCCGACTTACTGCCACCTATCGGTCTGCATGTCGAATGTCTTAGGTATCAGAGAGGTAGCCGTAAGCATAGTGAATATCTGTGGCTAGACATATCAGCGCTGTAAAGTCCGACAAACGTACTTCGTTGAGAGTGATCCAGTGCTTGACCCTGTCGCCGAATTCCAGGAAGCAAATTTTGGAGTAGTGCTTGAAGTCGGCATACAATTGAGTTTCATGTTCACCCCTTGCAAGAAGTCCGCCGTAACGTTTCTGCAATTCGAGCGGGAGATCCCAGTGAAACAGGGTGACATAAGGGGTGATACCGGCCGCGAGGAGCGCGTCAATCTACGGTATCAGCATGGTCGGAACAAAACAAGACTCACCAGAGTCGAGTAGTACTGAATCCCCTCACTGTTGAGTGGATCGGTCTCCCCTCCTCCTTGTCAGCGTTCTGCCCTCGGAGTATACTTACCAAGCGGGATGATCCTTGACCAAGATATCGAGAAACGGTAAGCATTGCATCCATACTCTTTGAGCAGGGCAACATCTTCGTTCCATCTGTTGTAAGAATCACAAGCGATGTCGCCGTTGTCCAATCCCTTCAATGCTGGCTCCCATACGCTGAGCCCCCGTCCGCCCTTGTCAAAGCCGCCTTCTATCTGGTACGCCGCGCTGGCGTAACCGTGATGGAAGTCTTTGGGTAGCGAGCCCTTGAATTCTGGGTTGAGCGACAAACGAGACATGTTTGTACAAATTGATGGTAACGAAAGTTTGCTGAATTATGGATCAGGCCTCTTCATTGGCGACGCGCAAGGTATCTCGTGATTGTGACCGTAACCAACATAAACGCGTTCTTCCGTGAAACCTTCCGGAGATCTGGCCGGGAGATCTTCCGCGAGTTCGAGCGAGATCGCCCGTCCGAGTGTGGGGCACTGTCACGCCTACCCGCCGCAAACCGCCACGCCTCTCGGAAGAACTCTGGTGTGTCCCGGGGGGCCATCATAATGTACCCCATTGGACGACAAGATATTTCGATGTATATAAGGCAGGACTGATCATCTCTCAACAGACATCACTCCATTCTCCCACAATGAGCACAACTCTACCGAGTATCGAGCTATCATCGAAGGCCAAACCAGAGTATGAAGGCGACATTGAACACAAGGACGACCTTGAAGAAGGACCGCCTGCTCCTCAAGACCGGACGATATCTGCCTATGCCGAGTGGCCAACCAAGAAGACCATTACCACGTTCTGGCGACTATACCTGATAGGTTTCGCCGTATCTGTCTCCGGCATGTATCTCGGTTTTACTTTGTCTTTACCCGGCTCAATTGTAGCCAACAGAGGTAGGTAGGCGTTCTTCTCGGCTCGCTGACAGGCAGGTTTCATCGCCCAGTTCGGCACAGTAATGGTAGATGGCCAACTGGCTCTCGACGCACAATATGTTGGTCTTTGGAACGCCATCAACTTTGTGTCCCAGGTAGTATTTCAAGTGATTTCCCCTTTTTCAGCAGACCGGTTTGGACTCCGATTCAACCTTTACACTTTCACCTTATTCATCTTGCTCGCCATCATCATCGAGATCGTGGCGAAAACATGGTGGCAGTTTCTCTTTGCCAAAATCGTTGGAGGTTTCGCCGCCGGTTTCATCGGGACTTCGATCATGGCTTACATCTCTGAAATTACGATGCCAAAAATGCGAGGACCCCATCTATCTGCCTTCGCCTTTTTCTTTGCCCTTGGTCAGGTTGCATCGGCGATCGCTCTCGAAGTTTTGGAGCAAACCGCACCATGGGAATTCCGGCGTGCTTTTTATGCCGAATTTGCGATTCTGGGGGTCTGGCTTCCCATCCTCATTCTGCTTCCCGAATCACCGGCTTGGTATTACAAAAAGGGCAAGCATGATGCAGCCAAGAAATCTTTGAAAAAGCTCATCGGAAACGTTCCCGGGTACGATTGGGATCGTGAATACGCGGTCATGGCTGAAGAGATCGACAACTCGCTTGTCCTCATGGAGAAGTCCAGTAAATACGGTTTTGTAGCCTGCTTCAAAGGTACCAATCTTCGACGAACTTTGGTCTCTACAATCCCTTTCTCGATGCAGGTAGGTGCGGCCCTGGTACTACAACTGACGATAGAACTTTGTCGGCGCCCCCTTGATGTTCAATGTCACTTATTTCTTCTCCCTCATCGGTCTCAAAAATGCCTTTCAGAGCAACGTGATTGTCCTTTGCGTCCTCATGGCTGGTGTAGTCGCATCCTTCTATCTGGTGGACAAAGTCGGTCGACGTCCTCTCTTGCTCGGTGGTGGGGTCGTCATGAGTATTTGCGTGCTCATCGTCGGGATCATCGGTACACGGGAGATTTCGGGGGCTTTGCCAAACGTGTTGGTGGCAGTCGTCTGCATCTGGGTGATTGCATACTCTCTATCATGTGCCCCTATTGGTCAGTGCACTATCCGTCGTTGAGGACAATTGATTGCTGATCGCCTTAGGTTGGCTATGCCTGGTGGAATTATCGACTCCCATGCTTCGAACACAGACGGCGGGGATCGCGGCTGTTTTGCAATCTTGCAGTGGAGTCGTCTTCGTGAGTTTTCCTGATTCTCGGGAGACCTTATTTTGATGACTAGAACTACACCGTTCCTCTAATGATCTCTCCACAGTACGCTGGATGGGGTGCCAAGATCGGTACGTGCCCTTTTGTAAAACCCCTCTTTTCACGTCCGTCCACTCATATGGTAGGATTCTTCTTTGCTGGTCTCGCCATCCTCTTCACGATACTAGTCTGGTTCACCGTGCCGGAAACCAAAGGGCTAACGTATGGTGAGATCGATGATCGATTCGAGCGACGATTACCAGCTTGGAGGTTCACGGAGGCAGCCGGTGAGCCGAGGCAGGCCAGTGTTGCTGGAACGGCGTGAGGTCACATGCGAAGGGGAATTGTGAAATTGGAAACACAGTAATAGCGCGCGATATAGACTCCTATGATACCTTTGATAGGCAAGACTGCACTCCTAATGCAGACGTATCAGTCTCTGGGTC
>Ga0308160_10007594_pt1 | contig 10739 bp, 10 predicted proteins | sample PhyFR1_FD_201036 | JGI IMG/M metagenome (GOLD analysis project Ga0308160, IMG submission 201036) | Phyllosphere microbial communities from UC Gill Tract Community Farm, Albany, California, United States - DLSLF.R1 | ecosystem: Host-associated > Plants > Phyllosphere > Unclassified | place: USA...
CCCGGACGCACGCGAAAACGCTTTTTCGCGGAGCTTTTGGTTTTCATTTTTGGCATAGTCATCTGCCCTCTTAGAGGCAGCCTCATATGTAACAGGATTGCAGGTGGCAGCGGTTGCTACTCTTGGATGCCTGCTTTCACTTGTTTATGCAGCGGAAGCGAGTCCACTACAGTCTTGCATTCCCGCATCTTACGACGCGAGAACCGCAGATTCTAGCATAGCTTTGTAAGAAAGGGATAGCACCGTTTACGTAAGCCTTGCCCCCAGCTAACAAAACACTACAGAACAACAAACTTGATAGAAACACAACTAGCGCTATAAGGGTAGCGACCCTTAGACTCTACAGGCCGCAGGGATAGCTTATGAGTTAGAAGTGCGCACTGCCCGACGACGAACCATTTCCGCCTCACCCTTCGACGTCAGCGTCCAAAAGAGGCCGGTGCCGCCCTTAACAACAGGATGTTCCGTGATAGAAACCAAGCCAAGCGCCTTAAACTGAATCTTCACTGTATCGAAGAGCCCCGGGGAGAGTTTAGACTCATAGAAATTTTGGCCAGCAGCATGCAAAATTGCTTTTCGAAGCTGGATTTCAACCATTTGCTCTGATTCTTGCTTCATGAGTTTGGGGGCTATTAAAGCAAACGCATCGCCCCATGACATCCGATGATCCCAGCTATACCAATAGCTCTGCCTTGCATATGACTCGTTATACTTCCCTGAGAAATCAACCATCTCATCCAATCCAGCAAGATCCGGCATGGATTTATCGGTGCTCTGCTCAAAAACATTGGACTTATTCCGAAGAGCTTCGTTCTCTTTGCGAAGCTCGTTGATCTCTGCAAGCAGTTCAGCAGAGCCGGCAGCCGTTGCCCGAACCCAGCCAACCGCAGGATAAGTTTTGATTGTCTTCGATAGACTCAAAGAGACCATCCCAGGCAACTCTTCAGCCCGTTGCCAGTACTTTACTAGACGCCCGGTCTGAGCCTTTTCCCGAAATACTTGCAACTGCTTTGCAAGCAATGGGTCGTTATCCGTTTTACTTACTGAAAGCGACTCCGGTTGCCCATGCAGCAAGGCGATGATGCGAAGCCCCTTGCTTGTAGCGTAGTCGAATTCTTGCTCGGTATAGCTAATGCCTGCCGAGGTCAATGAACCGTAACGCCCCCCAACAATCAAAATGTAGTAGTCGCAATCATCGATTACTCGTTTGATGAAGTTGAACTGATCTTCATCCGATGCAGGAAATAACTCCATCCCCGCTGGAATGCAGTCCATTTCCATCAAAGTTTGAATCACATGCTGGCGCTCATCCTTCAAATCCGCATAAGTCGAACTGACAAACACTTGATAACGCTTTTCCATTTATCCCATCCACCTCATCCATACAGTAGTCTTGGGATATTAACAGAATATTTAGACAAAAAAGAATAGGCCGAGCCCGGGCCGCAGGCGAACCTGAAGCCCGGGCCCGGCCCGGCTTGACTGTCACAGCGAGCGCTGCGATCCCGCGAAGATTACTTCTTCTTCTTCGGCGCAACCACCATGATCATCTGGCGGCCTTCCATTTTCGGGAACTGCTCGACCTGGCCATACGGCTCCAGGTCGCCACGCAGACGCTCCAGCATGCGTGCACCGATGTCCTGGTGGGCCATCTCGCGGCCACGGAAGCGCAGGGTGATCTTGGTCTTGTCACCCTCTTCCAGGAATTTGATCAGGTTGCGCAGCTTGATGCTGTAGTCGCCTTCGTCCGTACCCGGACGGAACTTGATCTCTTTGACCTGGATGATTTTCTGCTTCAGCTTCGCTTCGTGCTGCCGCTTCTGCTCCGAATACTTGAACTTGCCGTAGTCCATCAGACGGCAGACCGGTGGCACCGCGTTCGGCGCGATCTCCACCAGGTCGACGTTCGCTTCTTCAGCCAGACGAAACGCTTCGGCCAGGCTCACAATGCCCAGAGGCTCGTTGTCCACCCCGCTCAGACGCATTTCCGGGTGGTTGATTTCGCCATTGATGCGATGTGACGACTTGTCAGTAGCTATGGTGTTTCCTTTTAAAGTTGATTAGATCGGGCCGTCTCAAGGCGCAAGAAACTTACTTCGCCTTGGTTGCTACCTCACCTTGGAGGCGTTCCAGCAGCGCATCGACGGACATGACGCCCAGGTCGACATTGCCACGCGCGCGAACGGCCACAGTATTGGCATCCCGCTCTTTATCGCCGACAACTAAGATGTACGGCAGTTTTTGGACGGAGTGCTCCCGGATTTTATAGGTAATCTTCTCGTTCCGCAAATCAGCGTGAACGCGCAGTCCGGCTGCCTTCAGGCGCGCTTCGACTTCTTTCACATAGGAAGCTTGTGCGTCAGAAATGTTCAAGATCGCAACCTGCACCGGCGCCAGCCACAGCGGCAGTGCGCCTGCATAGTTCTCGATCAGGATGCCGATGAAGCGCTCCATCGAACCGACGATCGCACGGTGCAGCATGACCGGCACCTTGCGAGTATTGTCTTCGGCGACATACTCGGCGCCCAGGCGGCCCGGCATCGAGAAGTCGACCTGCATGGTGCCGACCTGCCACGGACGGCCGAGGCTGTCCTTCAGGTGGTACTCGATCTTCGGACCGTAGAAAGCGCCCTCGCCCGGCAGCTCGGTCCATTCCACGCCGCAGCCGCGCAGGGCCGAACGCAGGGCTTCCTCGGCCTGATCCCAGACTTCGTCGGTGCCGATGCGGTTGTCTGGACGCAGCGCGATCTTGACGTCGATGTTCTCGAAGCCGAAGTCCTCGTACACCTTCATCGCCTGGGCATGGAAGGCAATCACTTCCGGTGCGATCTGCTCTTCGGTGCAGAACACGTGGCCGTCGTCCTGGGTAAAGCCGCGCACGCGCATCAGGCCGTGCAGCGCGCCCGAGGACTCGTTGCGGTGGCACTGACCGAACTCGCCGTAGCGCAGCGGCAGGTCGCGGTAGGAACGCAGGCCGGCGTTATAGATCTGCACGTGGCCCGGACAGTTCATCGGCTTCAGTGCGTACGAACGGTTCTCCGACTCGGTGGTGAACATGTTGTCGCGGTAGTTGTCCCAGTGGCCGGTCTTCTGCCACAGGGTCACGTCCAGGATCTGCGGCGCCTTGACTTCGTTGTAGCCGGTGGCCTGGTAGGTCTTGCGCATGTACTGCTCGACCTGCTGCCAGATGGTCCAGCCCTTCGGGTGCCAGAAGATCAGGCCCGGCGCTTCGTCCTGGAAGTGGAAGAAGTCCAGCTGCTTGCCCAGCTTGCGGTGGTCGCGCTTTTCCGCTTCTTCCAGCATGTGCAGGTACTGCTCCTGATCTTCCTTCCTGGCCCAGGCGGTGCCGTAGACGCGCTGCAGCATCTCATTCTTGGAGTCGCCGCGCCAATAGGCGCCGGCCAGCTTCATCAGCTTGAACACCTTCAGCTTGCCGGTCGACGGCACGTGCGGGCCGCGGCACAGGTCGGTGAACTTGCCTTCCGAGTACAGCGAAACGTCCTCGTTCGCCGGAATCGAGGCGATGATCTCGGCCTTGTAGTCTTCGCCGATCGATTTGAAGTAAGCGACGGCCTCGTCGCGCGGCAGCACCTTGCGGGTGACCGGCTCGTCCTTCTTGGCGAGTTCGGCCATCTTCTTTTCGATCGCCTGCAGGTCTTCCGGGGTGAACGGGCGCTTGTACGAGAAGTCGTAGTAGAAGCCGTTCTCGACGGTCGGCCCGATGGTGACCTGGGCTTCCGGGAACAGCTCCTTGACCGCATACGCCAGCAGGTGGGCGGTCGAGTGACGGATCACGTCCAGGCCTTCCGGATCCTTGTCGGTGACGATCGCCAGGTCGGCGTCGGAATCGATCAGGAAGGAGGTATCGACCACCTTGCCGTTGACCTTGCCGGCCAGCGCCGCCTTGGCCAGGCTCGGGGCGATGCTCGAGGCCACCTGGGCCACGGTGACGGGGCCTTCGAATTGACGGCTGGAGCCGTCCGGAAGTCGCACATTCAGCATTTTGATCTCCTGTTCGGCGCCGCTCGCGCCCGCTGGATTAATAAAATTGAAAGGAAAAGTATAGGGACGAAAAAAAACGCGCACCAGGCGCGTTTTTATCAGTGTTGTCGAGCTTCTTGAGACAAAAGACCACCGTACCGCGTCTAGCGATTCCCCCACAACTTAGTTGTAGTTCGCGGTGTCATAACCGTCGGTGCCTTTCTCGCTCTTACTAAATTACTGCTGAGTATTCTGGTGGGCGGTGCAGAATTCGAATCTGCGACCCCTTGGATGTCGACCAAGTATTCTAACCAGCTGAACTAACCGCCCGTATGCCGCCATTATAGGGGGCCGGCCACAATTGTGCAAGACAACATCGAATTTGCATTCATGACGTGGGCACGGGGTGCCCACCCTACTATACTGTTCGACTTTTCAAGAACCCTATTCCCATGTCCGACCAGTCCATCTCCTCCGCCCACCTGCACGCCCACCTCGACGGCGACGCCCGCCACGGCCACGTCATCGAAGGCCGCAGCCAGGCCGCGATGGGACTGGCGCTGGGCCTGACCCTGCTATTCGCGTGCATCGAAGCGGTGACCGGCTTCATGTCGAACTCGCTGGCCCTGATCTCGGATGCCGGCCACATGGTGACCGATGCCGCCGCCCTCGGCCTGGCGCTGATGGCCCAGCTGATCGCCCGCCGTCCGCCCTCGAGCCGCCATTCCTTCGGCTTCGTGCGCGCCGAGGCGCTGGCGGCCTTCGTCAACAGCCTGGCGATGCTGCTGCTGGTCGGCTGGATCGTCTACGAGGCGGCCCAGCGCCTGCTCAAGCCCGAAGCCGTGCAGGGCGGGACCGTGTTCGTGGTCGCCGCCATCGGCGCCTGCATCAATATCCTGGTGGCCTGGGTGCTGTCGCGCGGCGAGCAGAGCATCAATACCCGCGCGGCCCTGGTCAACGTGCTCGGCGACCTGCTCGGCTCGGTGGCCGCGATCGCCGCCGGCGCCATCATCCATTTCACGGGCTGGGTGCGCATCGACCCGATCCTGTCGATCTTCGTGTCGCTGCTGATCCTGAAGTCGACCCTCGGCGTGCTGCGCGAGTCCTACCACTTCCTGATGGAAGGCGTGCCCGAGCAGATCGATTACCTGGGCGTCGGCGCCGACCTGGCGAAGGTAGAGGGCGTGCTGTCGGTGCACGACCTGCACGTGTGGGACATGTCGCCCGGCGAGCCGGCCCTGATCGGCCACCTCGAGATCGCCGACCTGAACGCCTGGCCGGAGGTGCTGCGCGCCGTGAAGGAGATGCTGTTCGACAAGCACGGCATCGACCACGTGACGCTGCAGCCGGAAGTGCACGGTGCTCACTGACCAGCATGTCAGCAAGCTCCGACCCGGCAGCGCGGCGCGCGCCGATAGGTGATATAGGACCGGCATGTCGATAATCGGCACATGCCTATTCAAGATCAAGTCTACGACACCCTCATCGTCGGCGGCGGCCCCGGCGGCCTGACCGCCGCCATCTACCTGCGCCGCTTTACCCGCAGCGTTGCCCTGGTCGACAAGGGCAACAGCCGGCTGCGCCTGATTCCCGTTTCGCACAACTATCCCGGCTTTCCGGAAGGCGTGCCCGGCAACGTCCTGCTCGGCAACCTGACGGTCCAGCTGGAGCGCTACGGCGGCACGGTGATGCCGGGCGAGATCCTCGACCTGCGCATCGAGGACGGCCTGTTCGTCGGCGACTACGCCGCGGAAGATGCGCCCGAAGGCGAGCCGGTGCAGATCCGCGCCCACACCGTGCTGCTGGCCACCGGCGTGGCCGACGCCGGCCTGCCGATCGAGAACTGGCGCGAGGCGATCGCCTTCGGCTCGCTGCGGCTGTGCCCCGTGTGCGACGGCTTCGACGTGATGGACAAGCGCATCGCGGTCGCCACCGCCGACACCAACCCGGTCGGCCACGCCCTCTTCATGCGCAGCTTCAGCAGCGACGTCACCCTGTTCGAACGCGGCCCGGCCTCGATGCTGGACGACGAAGACAAGCGCCGGCTGGATGCCGCCGGCGTGCGCTTGATCGAGTCGCCGCTGCTGTCCGTGACCCTGGACGCGGCCATGAAACCGGTGATGCACACCGAGGATGGCGAAGAATATTCGGCCGACGTGTTCTACCCGATGCTGGGCGAGAAGGCCCGCTCGAACCTGGCCGCAAAGCTGGGCGCCAAGACCGCGCAGTGCGAGGAAATCGTGGTCGACGACCATTACGCCACCACGGTGCCGGGCCTGTACGCGATCGGCGACGTGGTCGTCGGCCTGAACCAGATCGCGGTGGCGACCGGCGGCGCAGCCAAGGCCGCGGTGCGCATCCATAACCAGCTGCCCCCGGCCTACCGCCAGGCGCCGGCGCGTCCCGCGCAGGCGGGATGGACCGCCTCCTGAGCGAAAGGCCCGAGCATGTTCCTCTTCTTCTCCAACAAACTGGGCTGCCTGGGCTCGATCCTGGTCTCTGCCGCCATCACGGTGGTGCTGCTGTTCATCTTCGGCGTGCTCTAGCATGTCGTTCCGATGCTCGGCGACTATAATGACTTGCCATTCCGGCATGATCATTTAGACGAGCCCATGAAAAACCTTCTGCTGTTCGCCTGCGGCCTGCTGTCCGCCGGCGCCGCCTTCGCCGACGATGCTGCAATCCTGAAATGCCGTGCCCAGCCGGATACCGCGCGCCGCCTCGCCTGCTACGACGCGATTCCGGTCGGCGCATCGCCGGTGGCCGCTGCGGCGCCTGCCGCATCTGCCGCTCCCGCCGCAGCCCCTGCTCCCATGGCCGCCGCTGCCGCACCGGCCGCCCCTGCCCTTGCACCGGAACAGAACTTCGGCCTGCGCCCCGTCGTCAAGAAGCAGAAGGATGTCGAACCCGCATCGATCCGCACCAGCGTGGTCGGCCGCTTCGACGGCTGGGCGCCGGGCACCATCTTCACGCTCGCCAACGGCCAGGTATGGAAAGTCACCGACGACACCGACGCCGTGCTGCCCATCATGCAGAACCCGAACGTGGAAATCACGCGCGGCCTGCTCGGCGCCTACTTCCTGCAGGTCGAAGGCCACGTGAATACGGCGCGCGTGGCACGGGTCAAGTAAGCCTCGTCAGCCTTCCGAGGCCAGCGCGATGCGGCGCCGGATCTGCTGCACCGCCGCGGCATCGCCCGCCGCCTGGGCGCGCTGCTCCTGCACACCCAGCCAGGCCAGCAAGGGCCGGCGCCAGCCTTGATTCGACGCTGTATCGACGGCGCCAGCGATGCCGGCCGGCGTGATGCGTCCCGCCTTCATCAATGCGCCCGCCGCCACCAGACGCGCCAGCGGATCCTGCACGCCGGCCAGGCTGCCGGTGCTGACCACCGCGCGGTGCTGCTCCGGCAGCAGGCCGGCATTCAGGCCCTGCCACTGGCCGGACAGATAAGCTGCATAGGCCTGCTGGGCCGGGGTCGCATCGCCAGCCAGCGCCGCATAGCCGGCGCAGTCGTAGTCCAAAGCCGCCACGCGGGCAGCGCAGCGCACCAGCTCCACCTGCGCCACATTGTCGAAGCGTCCGGTGCTGGCCGTCTCGCGGCGCGCACGCGCGAATTCGGCGTCGGCGGCTGCGCTGTCGCCGTGCAGCCAGGCGTCGGTGAAGCCGTCCAGCGCGCTCTTCGCGTTCGGCTGCCAGTCCGGCGGCTGGGGTTTGTTGCCGGCGCAGCCGGCCAATATCATCGTCAACACCAACGCGATCTTTTTCATGGCAGCTTGATCTCCTCGTCGCGCTTGAACGGCCACTTGCGGTTGATCTCGTCGACCAGGCGGTTCACCTTGCGCAGGCTGGCGTCGACCTCGCCGCGCAGCCGGCCCAGGTCCTGGGTCGCGTTCTTGGCGTTGGCGCCGACCGCCTGGGCTTCGACCAGCACCGCATCGACCTTCTGCAGCGTGCCGCGCGCATCCTTCAGGACGGCGTTCAATTCCTGGACCGCGGCCTGGGCGTCGTCCATCAAGCCGTTCTTGCCGAACACGCGGCGGTCGGTCTTGGCCAGGATGGTGTCGACCCGCTGCAGGGTCTGCAGCAGCTTCTGCGCTTCGGCGTCGCCGCCCAGGGCCGTGCCCAGCACGCCGTACTTGCCGGTCAGGCGCCCGCTGAGGGTTTCGACGTTGCCGAGCGTGTTGGCGATGGCCGAGCCTTCCTGGGTCATGTTCTGCAGGTTCTCGAGCAGGCTGCGGGCGGTCGACAGCAGGCGCGGAATCTCGGCGGCGGCGTCGCCGCGCAGCACCGGACGCTGCGAGTGGTCGGGCAGCGGCGGATCGGTGAGGATGCCGCTGTAGGCGCGCAAATGGGTCTGGCCGACCACGCTGCTCTCGAGCGTGAACACGCTGGTGGTGCGCAGCCATTTGGCATCGGCCTTGGGGATGTCGACCAGCACGTTGACCTTGCCGTCCTTGCCCAGGTCGACCTGGCGCACACGGCCGATCGGGAAGCCGGCGAAGGTCATGTCCATGCCGGGGATGACGCCCTCGGAATTATCGGTCACCAGCACCAGCTGCTGGGTGGGCTCGAACACGCCGCGCGCGTACATCACGTACAGGAAGAAGGCGACGATCAGCGCGCCGATCACGACCAGCAGGATGACTGCCTTCGCTTCGACGTGTTTCGGCTCGTCGGGAATGGTATCTGCCATGCGCAATCCTCGATTAGATGTATTTGACGGCCAGCGAACTGGCCTCGATCAGCAGCAGCACGAACAGCAGCCGCAGCGCGCCGGGCTGCACGTTCGAGCGGTGGCGGCGCCGCCGGCGCAGCATGTCCAGGATCGCCGCGCTCGGGATCACCGCCACGGCCAGGCCGAACAGCACGGTCTTGAAGACGAAGCCGAGAGTCACGGTCGGATCGAACACGCGGCCCACGGTGCGCGTGTAATCGGAAAGGCCCCACGGCGACAGCCCGTACACGTTCAGGTAGGCCAGCACCAGCACGATCACGCTGCTGACCATGGCCAGGCTCAGCACCGAGAAAGCATTCGCGATCACCTGCGGCACCAGGTCGCGGCGCACGCGGCGCAGCGTCGCTTCGGCGGCATCGCCGGGGTTGATGCCGCTGGCGGCCAGCCCCATCGCATTGGCGTCGAAAGCCATGCCGGCGCGCAGCGCCGCGAACAGCGCCGCCGACAGCGGCAGCAGTTCCAGCACCAGCACCCGCACCATCATCTCCAGCGCGAAGCCGGACAGGCCGTAGCTCTGCGCCGTCACCAGCACGATGCGGATGATGACCAGGCTGACCAGGGCCGTCAGCAGCGTAAACCAGGGCAGCACCGCCCAGGTGCTGGTATAGATGTAGATCGAGGTAGCCCGCCGGTTGCTGCGATGCCAGGTGGACGGCGACATCGCCATCACCAGCGCCACGGCGCCCAGGTGCAGCATCGCCCACCAGCTGTGCAGCCAGCGCGCGATGCGCGAGCCCCAGTCGCGCGGCTTGATGTAGATGAGCGAGGTGATCGGCATATTTACATGATACATTTTTCGGGGCATGCCCCTGTTCCACGTATCACGTCCGGCGCGCTTCCTGCACGCCGCCCACCTCGCCGATCGCCGCCAGCGCCTTCTGCAGCTGCGCGGTGGAGCCGATCTCCGCGGTGAACACCATGCGCGCCGAACCCTTGGTGGTCTGGGTGTTCACGCCGATCACGTTGATCTTCTCGCGCGCCAGCACCTCGGAGATGTCGCGCAGCAGGCCCTGGCGGTCGGAGGCCAGGATGAAGATGTCGATCGGGTAGACGGTTTCCTTGTCGGCGCGGCCCCAGTCGGTTTCGATGACACGTTCCGGCGCCTTGGACGCCATCTCGCCGAAGTTCTTGCAGCTGGCGCGGTGGATGGACACGCCCTTGCCGCGCGTGACGAAGCCGACGATGGGGTCAGGCGGTGCCGGCTTGCAGCACTTGGCCAGCATGGTCAGCATGCCTTCGCTGCCGACCACCAGCACACCCGACTTGGCGCCCTGTTCGACGCTGGAGGCGCGGCTTTTGTTGACCACCGCCGCATCTTCGGGCGGCGGGTTGTCGGCCGGGTCGTGCAGCGCGGCTTCGACGTGGCGCAGGCTGAACTTCTCCTTGCCGACCGCGATGAACAGGTCGTCGACCTTGGCGAAGCCGAGCTTGTGCGCCAAGGCTTCCAGGTTGACTGCCGTCTTGCCCTCGCGCTGCAGCGACTTTTCGACCAGCGTGCGGCCGTGCGCCAGGGTTTCGGCCAGTTCCTGCGCGTGGAACCAGGCGCGGATCTTGGTGCGGGTCCGGCTCGACACCGTGTAGCCGGGGCTGAGCCAGTCGCGCGAGGGCCCGGCGCTGCCCGCGGGGCCCTTGGCGGTGATGATCTCGCAGGTCTGGCCATTCTTCAGCGCCGTGTTCAGCGGCACCATGACGCCATCGATCTTGGCGCCGCGGCAGCGATGCCCGACCTCGCTGTGCAGGTGGTAGGCGAAGTCGATCGGCGTGGCGCCCTGCGGCAGTTCGATCACGCGCGCCTGCGGGGTCAGCACGAAGATGCGGTCGTCCAAGGTGGCCGACTTCAGCTTCTCGACCCACTCGCGCTGCAGGTCTTCCTGGCCGGCGACGGCATCGGCGACCACGTCGCTCTTCCAGGCCAGCAGCTGGCGCAGCCAGGCGATCTTCTCGTCGTACTGCTGGCTCTTGAAGTTGGAGCCGCCCTCTTCCTTGTAGCGCCAGTGCGCGGCCACGCCGTACTCGGCGAAGT
>Ga0308160_10007595_pt1 | contig 10738 bp, 9 predicted proteins | sample PhyFR1_FD_201036 | JGI IMG/M metagenome (GOLD analysis project Ga0308160, IMG submission 201036) | Phyllosphere microbial communities from UC Gill Tract Community Farm, Albany, California, United States - DLSLF.R1 | ecosystem: Host-associated > Plants > Phyllosphere > Unclassified | place: USA...
TTCACGCGGCCGACGGTGAGCTCGATCTCGTCGCGCAGCAGCTTGTACGTCTCGACCCGCTCACGGCTCGGGCTCGCGACCTGCACGAGCGTGGCGTCCTCGACGCTGAGCCGACCGTCGGCGAGCAGCTCGCCGAACGCCTTCATGCGGTGCCGGATGCCCTTCGTGTAGTCGAGACGGTCGACGCCGAGCATGATCGTCTTGGGGTTGCCGAGGCCCTCGCGGATCTCGCGGGCCCTGGCCTGCACGTCCGGGCGCGCGGCGAGCTCTTCGTAGCTGGCGGCGTCGATCGAGATCGGGAAGTGCTTCGCCAGCACCCGGCGGACCTTGGTGCCCCGGCGCGAGACCGGCGCGGACTCGTCGTCGACCGGGACCTCGATGTAGGGGCGCGTCGTCGAGTACCCGAGCAGGTGGCGGACGGCGCGGGAGAAGTTCGACGCGTCGTCCGCCCGCTGGAAGCCGATGACGTCGGCACCGAGCAGGCCCTCGACGATCTGCTGCCGCCAGGGCAGCTGCGAGAAGATGCCGAGCGGCGGGAACGGGATGTGGTTGAAGAACCCGATGGTGACGTCGGGTCGGGCCTCGCGCAGCATCTTCGGCACGAGCTGCAGCTGGTAGTCCTGCACCCAGATGGTGCCGCCCTCTTCGGTGATCTCGGCCGCGCGGTCGGCGAAGCGCTGGTTGACCTGCACGTAGGACTCCCACCAGACCCGGTGGTAGGTCGGAGCGGCGATGACGTCGTGGTAGAGCGGCCAGAGCGTGTCGTTGCTGAAGCCCTCGTAGTAGCGCTGCACCTCGTCGGCGCTGAGCGGCACGGGGACGATCTCGATGCCGTCGGACTTGAAGGGCTCGAACTCGAGGTCGGGTTGGCCCGCCCAGCCCACCCACGCCCCGTCGTTGGCCTTCATGACGGGTTCGAGGGCGGTGACGAGACCCCCGGGCGAGTGCTGCCACGACGCCGACCCGTCGTCGGCGATGACCCGGTCGACGGGGAGGCGGTTGGAGACGACGACGAAGCCGTAACGTTCGGGGGTGTCGGGCATGGGGTGGGTCGGCTCCTGTCGCATCGCCCGCACGGACGCGGGACGGCCAGATTATCAGCGGTGCCCCAGACGGCTCCTGGCGACCGGCGTACCCCACCCGGACGATCGTCAGACGAGGCGCAGGGTCGCCTCGGCGGCCCGCACGAGGGACGCCCCGTAGCTCGGTCCGTGTCCGGCGGCGTGCACGGCCAACGGGTGGAGCTGGTGCAGTGGCACGCGACCCCGCCACCCCTCGCCCAGCGGCGAGCGCGCCTGGTAGCCCGCCAGCACGTCCTCGAGGTGCGGGCAGCCGAACAGGGCCAGCATCGCCAGGTCGGTCTCGGGATGACCGCCGTGGGCGGCCGGGTCGATGAGCACGACTCCCCCGGCGTCGAAGAGCACGTTGCCGGCCCACAGGTCCCCGTGGAGGCGGGCCGGGGGCAGGTCGTCGTCGAACGCGCCCTCGGCGACGAGGCGGCAGGCTCGCTCGACGACCTCGAGGCCCGCCCGGTCGAGACCGCCCGCCCGGACGGCGACGCGGGCGTAGGGCAGGACCCGCTGCTCGGCGTAGAAGACCCCCCAGGTCGCCTTCGGTCGCACCGTCATCGGACGGCTGCCGATGAAGCACGGCCCCGCCCACCCCCGAGGAGGCGCACCGAACGCCTCCGCGCCGCTCGCGTGGGTCACCGCGAGGGCCTCGCCGAAGGCCCGTGCGGCCTCCGCCGTGGGACGGACCTCGTGCACGGGATCGAGGTCGATGCGCCCCGGGGACGCGGCCTGGACGCCGACCGTGCGCGCGCCTCCTCGGGGCGTGGCCTCGGCGAGCCAGGCGAGACCGGCCGCCTCGGCCTCGAAGAAGCCGGCGGGGGCGTCGGCACGCTGCTTCGTGTAGGAGGTCACGGGAATAGCATGCGCCCCATGACCGACACCCGTCCCCCGCGCACCGAGGGGCCCCATGGCCCCGCCGACGACGGCGCCCGTCCCGACACGACCATCGTCACGCGCGCCTACCGAGGGGGCCAGCTGATCGCCCACGACTTCCCGCTGCACGAGGTGAGCGACCACCTGGAGACGGACGGCTGCCACGTGTGGATCGACCTCACCGACCCGACCGCCGGCGACCTCGCCTCGCTCGAGGACGAACTCGGACTGCACGAGCTCGCCGTCGAGGACGCGCTCCAGGACGGACAGCGACCCAAGGTCGACCGCTACGACAACCATCTGTTCACCGCTCTCTACGACGTGCGGTTCGACCGGGCCAGCGGCGTGCTCGACACGAGCGAGGTGAAGGCGTTCATCACGGAGCGCGCCCTCGTGACGATCCACCATCCGGAGTTCGACGTCACCCGGCTGCAGGCGACCTTCGACCAGAACCGCGACCTGGCGTCGCACGGCGTCTCGTACTTCCTCTGGGGTCTGCTCGACTGCGTCGTGGACCGGCACTTCGACGCCACGGACGCGCTGGACGACGAGATCGAGGGCATCGCCGACGACCTCTTCGACCCCGCGCCCCGGACCATCGACGTGCAGAAGCGCTCGTTCGCCCTGCGGAAGAGCCTCGTCCAGCTGCGCCGGGTCGCGTCGCCGATGCGCGAGGTGCTGAACACGCTGCTGCGCCGCGACCTGAAGGAGGTCGACTCCGCCATGCACCCGTACTTCCAGGACGTCTACGACCACGTGCTGCGCGTGGCCGAGCAGAACGACTCCCTGCGCGACCTCGTCTCGACCATCCTCGACACGAACCTCAACCTGCAGTCCAACCGCATGAACCTCATCATGAAGAAGGTGACGAGCTGGGCGGCCATCATCGCGGTCCCCACGGCGATCACCGGGTTCTACGGGCAGAACGTGCCGTATCCGGGGTTCCAGTCCGTTACCGGCTTCGTCACCTCGTGCGTGCTGATCGTGGCGATCGGCGGCCTGCTCTGGTGGCAGTTCAAGCGCCGCGACTGGCTGTAGCCCGCCGTTCCCGCACTGTTCACCGCGGGGTCGACGCCGCCGCGACGCCCCGGTCGTAGCCTGGCCGCGTGATCACGGTCGGAATGAGCACGTCCTGCGTCTTCCCGCTGTCGACCGACGAGGCCTTCCGGCTCGCGCGGCTCACCGGCTTCGACGGGGTCGAGGTGATGGTGACGGCCGACCGGGCGACCAGACGACCCGAGCTGCTCCGTGCGGCGACCGCCCGGTGGGGGCTGCCCGTTCTCTCGGTGCACGCCCCCGTCCTGCCCGTCGCGCACTTCGCCTTCGGTCGTGACCAGGTCGACAAGCTGCGGCGCTCGGCCGGACTGGCCCGCGAGCTGGGCGCCACGACCGTCGTCGTCCATCCGCCGTTCGTCTGGCAGCGGTCCTACGCGGCGCGCTTCGTCGACGTCGTCCGCGAGATCGCGACCGAGACGGGCGTCACCCTCGCCGTCGAGAACATGTTCCCCGTGAGGTTCGGGCCGGGCGGGTTCGACCCCTACCGCCCGGGACACGACCCCTCGTCCCTCGACGTGGAGGCGGCCACCCTCGACTTCTCGCACGCCGCCGTCGCCGGGCGCGACGCGCTCGACCTCGCCCTGGCGCTCGGGCCGAGGTTGCGCCACGTCCACCTGACCGACGGCGTCGTCTCGTCCCGCCCCGGCGGGCTGCACGACCAGCACCGGGTGCCGGGTCGCGGCACGCAGCCGGTCGCCGAGGTGCTCACCCACCTGGCCCGGTCGGGGTGGGCCGGCACCGTCGCCGCCGAGGTGCACACCGACGGGGACGAGGAGGCGCGGCTCGGCCAGCTCCGGCGGACACTCGCCTTCGCGCGCCGTCACCTCGCGACCGCACCCGCGTCGGGCCCGAGCGCCCGGGACCCTCAGGCGAACAGCACCGTCGCGACGACCGCGAGCGGCACGGTGACCGCCGCCACCCCGAGGCCGGCCAGCACGAAACGCCCCCACGCGACCTCGACGCCCATCGACGACAAGCGCGAGTGCCAGAGCAGCGTGGCGAGCGAGGCCCACGGCGTCACGAGGCAGCCGATGTTGACCCCGACGAGCACGGCGATGAGCCGCAGCGGCGACCCGGCCACCGGTTCGAGGGCGAGGTAGGCCGGGAGGTTGTTGGCCACGTTCGCGGCCACCGCGCTGCCGCCCGCCAGTCGCAGCAGGTCGGGCAATTGGTCGCCGCTGCCCACGACGGCTCCGAGCAGGTCCGCCAGGCCGAGCGAGTGAGCGGCCTCGACGACGAGGAACAGCCCGCCGGCGAAGAGCAGCGTGCCCCACGGCACCAGCCCGAGTCGGAGGACGCCGCGGCGGCGGACGGCCGTGGTGACGACGAGCACGAGCGCCGCGACGGCGGCGGGGATCCAGACCTCGACGCCCGAGACCAGGGCCGGTACGAGCAGCCCCGTCGCGACCGCGGCGACGCCGAAGAGCACGCGATCGGCCACGGGCTCGGACGCCGGCGCCTCGAACCGGCCGACCAGCTGACGGCGGTAGCGCAGTCCGATGGCCACGACGGGGACGACGACGCCCACCACGGCGGCGGGTGCGACCAAGGCGGCGAACTGCACGGGGGCCGGTGATCCGAGCTCGTGCAGCGCGAGCAGGTTGGTGAGGTTCGAGACCGGCAACAGCATCGAGGCGCAGTTCGCGAGCCACACCGTCGTCAGCGCGAACGGCATCGGCGGCAGGCCGGCGTGCCGGGCCACGATCACGACCACCGGCGTGAGCAGCACCGCCGTCGTGTCGAGCGACAGGAACACCGTGCAGAGCACCGCGAGCGCCACGACCAGGAGCCACAGCACGAGCACCCGCCCTCCGGCCAGCCGGGCCGAGGCGGACGCCAGCCACGAGAAGAGTCCGGCCTCCGCCGCGAGCTCCGCGACGATCGTCAGGCCGACGACGAAGCCGAGCACGGGCGCGACCCGTTCGACGAGCGCGAGCAGTTCGTCACCGGTCAGGACGCCGGTGAACACGGCCACGAGGCCGAGCAACACGAACACGCCTCCGAGCAGGGCAGTGCGCACGGCATTCTCCTTCGACCGCAGGACGCACCGGCACGGGACGCCGGGCAGCTCAACCTACCCCCACCCGGACTCGTGCCACCTCACGCGGTACCGTGGTCGAAACGACCCCTGGGAGCCCCACCGTGCGCAAATTCCTCTTCAACGGCGCGATCATCAGCGCGATCTTCTCCGGCATCAGCCTCCTCAAGAGCCTGAGCGCCGGCCCGCGTGACTGGCGCCTCGCCCTCATGGCGATCAGCTGGGCGGCGTCGACCGCGATCGCCGTGGGCAACGTCATCGAGGCCGCGAACGACGACGACTGACGTCCGCCGAGACACCGAGGAGGCGCGTCCCGCTCTGGCGGGGCGCGCCTCCTCGTCCGTGTGGTCGCGTCAGCGACGCCCGTCGACGCCGGGCGTCGGCCCCGCCGGGTCGCCGTCGGGACGGCCGGTCGGCAGGCCACCGGGTCGTCCCGCGACGTGCGGGTCGTGTTCCGCCTCGGCGCCGAGCGAGGCCTGGTACTCGGCGACGTCGTGGATCGGGATGGCCGCCGTGAAGAGCGCCGTGCGTTCGGAGTCGGCGTTGTCGCCGCTGAACAGGGCGGAGGCCTCCGACGTCGACCGGTGGGTCCGTCCCTTCGGCGCCGGTTCGGCCTCGACCATCTGCACCCGCGTCCGCGGGATCGACTGCGGGCTCTTCGCGTGCAGCCAGGCGATCAGGTCCTCGCGGACGAGGCAGCGCAGGTCGAACAGGGTCGGTGCGTCCTTGGCCGTGACGAGCACCCTCACCCGCACGTAGCCGGCCTGGGCGTCGGTGACCTGGAGCACCTTGGTGCGTCCGTCCCAGAGGTCCGTCCCGGCGAGGATCACGTCGAGCTCCTTCCGCATGGCCCCCGGGTCGACCCGCCAGTCCAGGTCGAACTCGACCGCTCCGAGCAGCTCGCTGTTGCGCCGCGTCCAGTTCTCGAACGGCGTGGTCGTGAAGTAGGTCGACGGCAGCACGAGACGCCGGTCGTCCCAGACGTGGACGACGACGTACGACAGGGTGATCTCCTCGATCAGGCCCCACTGCCCCTCGACCACGACGACGTCGTCGATGCGGATGGCGTCGCTGAAGGCCAGTTGGATGCCCGCGAAGACGTTCGCCAGGGTCGACTGCGCCGCGAGGCCCGCGACGACCGAGACCAGCCCCGCACTCGCGAGGACGCTCGCACCGACCGCCTCGACCCCCGGGAACCCGAGCAGCACGGTGCCCGCGGCCAGGATCACGATCAGGGCCACGGTCAGCCGTCGGAGGATGAGCACCTGGGTGCGGACCCGACGCGCCACCCGGTTGTCGGGGGTGTCGACCCGGTAGCGCGACAGGCCGAGGTCCTCGAAGAAGATCGCGAGGGCACCCACGAACCAGGCGACGACGACGATGACGGCGCAGCGGAAGGCCTGTGACACCCACCCCTCCCCCGGGTAGTCGGCGGGGAGCAGGGCGTCGAACGACGTGGTCAGCGCGACGACGAGCAGCACGACGAGCAGCGTGGCGCGGAAGGGGCGGCGCATGCGCGTCACGAAGGCCTGCGCCCACTCCTTGCGCTTGGCGACCACGCCGACGACCAGGCCGACGACGGCCGAGATGACGAAGGTGAGGACGACGGCGGCGACGAGCGAGATGACGAGTTGTATCCAGGGCATCCCCCGAGCCTGTCGCATGACGCACGGCTCCGTCCCGGCTGGCCCCTGGGACGATGGAACGGTGAGACGATCCACAGCTTCCCGTCACGAGTCCGCCCCGCCCTCTCCTCCCCGGCGTCACGCCTCCCGGCGACGACGCGTGCTCAAGGGCGTGGCCCTCGGACTGTTCGCCGTGGTCGTGCTCGCCGCCACGGGGTTCTTCGTCTGGGCCAAGACGCCGATGTCGGCGACGGCGTCCTCGCTCGCCTCGGTGTCCGCCGACGAACGGGTCGAGGTGACGAGCAGACCCGACACGGTCGTGATGCGACCGACCGAGACGGCCGCCACCGGCCAGGGTCTCGTGTTCGTCGCCGGCGCCCGGGTCGACCCGCAGGCCTACGAGCAGACCTTCGCGGGGCTCGTCGCCACCGGCGTCACCGTCGTCGTCGAACGACCCACGCTCGGGTTCGGCATCCTCGACCCCCGCCCGCTGTCGACCTTCACCGACCTCGCCCCCGAGGTCGACGCGTGGGCGGTCGGCGGTCACTCGCTCGGCGGGGTGCGCGCCTGTCAGTACGCCGCCGACGACAGGTCGGTGGACGCCCTGGTGCTCCTCGGCTCGTACTGCGCGACGACCGACCTCTCGGACGACGACGAGTTGGCCGTCCTCAGCCTCGGCGGTTCCGAGGACGGCCTCAGCACCCCGGCGAAGATCGCGACCTACCGCGACATGCTGCCGGGCAGCGCGTCGGTGGTCGAGATCGACGGGTCGAACCACGCACAGTTCGGCAGCTACGGCGCGCAGTCCGGAGACGGTTCGGCCACGATCTCGGACGAGGAGGCGCGCGAGCGCATCACGCGCCAGCTCACGTCGTTCTTCGCGGGCGTCGGCGTCTAGCCCCTGAGCGCCCGTCGCCCCGTTACCGGTGGCGACGCACGGACGGGCGGGCCCGGCGACGGTTCAGATCGAGCGCTTGCGCTGCCGCAGGGCCTCGAGGGCGAGCCCCTCGGAGGGGTACCGCCCGACGACCTCGCCCCAACGGGGGTCGGCGCCGCGGAGCGCGACGAAGGCGCCCTGCTCGGCCCGGACGTGGCCGAGCACGCGGTCCGGGGTCGACACCTGGACGAGGTCGGACGAGACGGTGCGCGTGATGACGCGGGCCATTCTCCTCAGGACGTCGGTCGGTGCGGTGGTGCTCACGGGTGGTGCCTCTCGTGGTGCTCGTGCGGGTGGTGCGACGACGTCTCGGTGACGTCCGTCGACGACGCTACCCGCGCCTCCCGGGGTGTGACCTCGGGGTTCGCTGTGCGTCGGGTGTCGTCCGGCTGTGGTTTCACCCGGCTCCGTCACCCACCAGCCGGGCCCGCCCCGGCACCCCGCCGGGCGCCCGGTACGACGACGCCCCGGACGAGCGGGGCTCGGCCGGGGCGACGTCCTAGGCGGATCGGATCAGCTGGTGAGGCCGTCGACGTAGTCCTGGTTCTCGGAGATCCACTTCTCGACGACGGGGGCGTAGTCGTCGCCGTCGACCTCGTCACCGTTGAACATGGCGTTCTCGAGCGAGGACAGGGTCTCGGTGTCCATCTCGAAGCCGTGCAGCCACTCGGTCAGCTGCGGGAAGTCCGCCGTGAAGCTCTTGCCGCCGAACGAGTGGATGCCCTCGGCGTCGCCCAGGGTGCCCTCGGGGTCGGCGAGGTCCTTGATGGGGAACGCGTCGTAGGCCCAGTGCGGGCTCCACAGCGTCACCGCGATGTTCTCGCCCGCGTCGGTCGCGCTCTTGAGCTCGGTCAGCATGGCGGCGGTCGACGAGGTCTGCAGCTGCAGGTCGCTCAGGCCGTAGGTGGGGATGGTCTCGTCCTGGACGGCGGCCGTGAGGCCCGCACCCGGCTCGATGCCGACGATCTTGCCGCCGAACAGGTCCGCGTTGGCCGCCAGCTCGTCGAGCGAGTCGATCGGGGCGTCCTCGTTCACGGCGACCGCGAGCTTGGCGCCGTCGTTCCAGGCGCCGAGATCGGTCAGGTCGTCGCCGTACTGCTCGATGTACGAGGCGTGGGTGGTCGGCAGCCAGGTGTCGAGCACGACGTCGTAGTCGTCGGTGGTGAGCCCGCTGTAGACGGGGGCCACGTCGGCCGGCTCGAGGTTGACCGTGTAGCCCTCGTCCTCGAGGACGGTCTTCCACAGCCAGGAGGCCGCGATGCCCTCGTCCCAGCCGTTGAACACGGCGAGGTCGACGACGGCCTGGTCGCCGTTGTCGAGGGTCTCGCCCTCGGCCGACGAGCCGCTGCCGGGAGGCGAGCAGGCGGCCAGTCCGAGGACGGCGGTGGTGCCGAGGGCGATCGATGCGGCGATGGTGCGCTTCTTCATGTGTTCCTTTCGGGTGGTGCAGGAGGCGCGGGTCGGGTGGGTACGTGCTGCTCCCGTCCCGCAGGTGGTCGGGGTCTAGGCCGAGGCCGTCGCGGGTTCGCGGCGGTCGGCCGGGGGCAGGGGCTGCTCGGCCTCGGCGCGGTCGGGAGCCGGGGTCGGCGGAACGGACCGGCGGTTCTGCGCCCGGGCCAGCCGTCGGGCGTGACGGTCGGACCCGAGGGCCGCCGTCATGCGGTCGAGGACGATCGCCAGGATGACGACCGAGATGCCGGCCTCGGCACCCAGCCCGACGTCGATGCGGTTGAGGCTCGCGACGATGTCGCCGCCCAGTCCCCCCGCGCCGACCATGCCGGCGATGACGACCATCGAGAGCGAGAGCATGATCACCTGGTTGACGCCGGCCATGATGCTGGGCTTCGCGAGGGGCAGCTGGATCTGACGCAGGATGCGCCACGGTGACGAGCCGAACGCCTGGCCGGCCTCGACCACCTCCTTGTCGACGCCGCGGATGCCGAGCTCGGTCAGGCGGACGCCGGGGGCCATGGCGAAGACGATGGTGGCGACGATGCCGGGCACGACGCCGACGCGGAACAGCAGCAGGGCGGGGATGAGGTAGACGAACGCGGGCGTCGTCTGCATGAAGTCCAGCACGGGCCGGATGATCTGCGACGCGACGCCCGACTTCGCCGCGAGCACGCCGAGCGGGATGCTCAGCGCGATGGCGAGCGTGCTGGCGACGAGCACGAGGGCGAGGCTCGACATCGCGTTGTCCCACTGGTTGACCGTTCCGATGAACAGCAGGCCGACGGCCGTGCCGACCGAGAACTTCCAGCCCTTCGCGACGAAGGCGAGGGCGGCGATCACGATCACGACCGCCCAGAAGGGAGGTGCGCCGAGGAAGTACGCGACCCACTCGTAGAAGAACGTGAAGACCAGGCGGACGACGTCGAAGAAGCCGCCCAGGTGGGTGGTGATCCAGTCGACGACGTCCGAGACCCAGGAGCCGAAGGGGATGCGGAGGTACTCGTTCATCGGGTGGCTCCTTCGAGGGTGGCGTCGAGCTCGACGTCCGAGATGCGGGTGACGGGCTCGAGCACGGGGATGGGCGAGGTGGTCGTGTCGACGTTGCCGAGCGCCGCGAGCAGGGTCACGCGCGGGATGACGCCGAGCAGGCGGTCGGCAGCGTCCACGACGGCGATCGGCAGCGGACTCTCGACCGCCAACTCGAAGAGGTCGACCAGCGCGGCCTCGGGCCCGACCTTCGAGAACTCCGCGTTGACGATGGCGGCGAGGTCGGTGTCGTTCGCCTTGACCTGGCGCATGACGTGCCGGTCGCGCACCCAGCCGAGGAGCTTGCGGTCACGGCCGGTGACGAACAGGGCGGCGGTCTGGAGGTCGCGCAGGGAACGCAGGGCGCCCCGGGGGCCGACCGTGAGCGGGACGACCGCCCGGGCGGGCTCCATGACGCTGGCCGCCGTGAGGACCCGCGCCCGGTCGACGTCCTGCACGAACTGGGCGACGTAGTCGTTGGCGGGGTCGGTGAGGATGTCCTCGGGCGTGCCGATCTGCACGATGCGGCCGTCGCGCATCACGGCGATGCGGTCCCCGAGGAACATCGCCTCGTTCAGGTCGTGGGTGATGAAGACGATCGTCTTGCCGAGCTTCGCCTGCAGCTCGACGAGCTGCTCCTGCATCTCGCGGCGGATCAGCG
>Ga0308160_10007596_pt1 | contig 10737 bp, 12 predicted proteins | sample PhyFR1_FD_201036 | JGI IMG/M metagenome (GOLD analysis project Ga0308160, IMG submission 201036) | Phyllosphere microbial communities from UC Gill Tract Community Farm, Albany, California, United States - DLSLF.R1 | ecosystem: Host-associated > Plants > Phyllosphere > Unclassified | place: USA...
CTAGCAAAAACGAATATTGACTATACAGAAATCCCTATCTTGTCAGTTCTGAGCGAAGCGAAGGACTGGCAAGGAGATGGGGACAAAGGAAAGGGCGTAGATGGGTGTGGAAGGGAGGAAATGGTGGGTATAACTCACTGATAAGTATGTTCGATGAAGAAGAGAATTACCAGGTATACTGGCTTAAGTATCAAATCTGGATTCAGGCACCGGTGTTATGGAATTAAGTTTTTCAGTAACAAGCAGATGTGGCACTCGCTAAGGTGTAAGTGGAAGCTTCCAGCGTAGAGCAAGCGAAGTTGACGCGCCTATATGTTGACGGGGTTTGGTAGGCGTACCGCGTCCTTGAGTGTACGGGGTAATTGTTGATGCATGAAAGGAGGGAGGGTCATGAGAAGCATGAGAAGCATGTACTTGGAGTGGTTGTGATATATAAGAATGATTCATGACATGCATACTTTAGCTTATCTCCTATCATTCAACCATCAACCAACACTCTCTGAGCCAACCGACGCGAACCCGTCGGCCGTCCCCACTCCCCCACTTGGATCCGCTAGTATAAATACCAGTTCTCTAAGACTGATTGACATTACAGAATCAATACATTCACCCATCTAGCCACGATGCAGACAACAACACCCCTATCCCTCCTCACTCTCCCTTCCAAAGATGCTTTGGTCAAAGAATTCGTAGGGAAGGATATCAAGACGTTGAGGACACCGGCGTTGATTGTGGATAAGAGTATATTCAAGAAGAATTGTGAGAGGGTAACGAAAGAGACTGAGAGGAGAGGCATGGGGTTTAGAGCGCATGTCAAGAGTGAGTCATTTTTCTATTGGGCGTGTGTCCAGGATCGAGCTAGAAGCGAGAATGGCGAGGGACGGCGGAGGAGAGCTTGGGCTTCGAACGACTTCGATAGCGAGTCGCAATGTGGGGTAGAGTAAAGCTGACCAACAGCACATAAAGCCGCCGAGGGGATCAGGATGCAAGTTGAAGCGTCGAATGGAGTAAGGGCTTTGATAGCGAGTACGATGCCGGAAGTTTGGCAGATCATTCACTCGGGAGTGGTAGAAGAGGGCAAGGTTGATGATGTGAGTAAACCCCTTCTCTCGCCTCTCCCATAAATGAGAGCCGAACCGTCAGAAGAAGAGAGTGGGCGAGGGTATTGAGAATCAAGAGGGAATAGGAAGAAAGACTAACAACAGATCCTATATTCAATGCCAATCTCACAAGATAAACTGGATGAAATCGTTTCAGCCCAAAAAGCAATGAATGCAAAAGGAGTAATGAGGTTAATGGTGGATCATGCTTCCCAAATTAGATTCCTGGATGGCTACGGGGCAAGGGATGGGAAATGGAGTGTATTTGTTAAAGTTGATGGTGGTGGAAAGTGAGTCTTGTTCCCCTTTGACTTCAAGCGGATGAGGGGAGTGATTATGAGAAGGTGGCGGTGTGAGGACGATGAGTGGTGGTGATTGGGATACTGCTGACAATTAGGCGGGCAGGATGCCCACCCGATAGTCAACAGATGAAAGATCTCCTCACTGCTCTCTCCAAGTCGGATGCAGTAGAGACATTCGGATTCTATTCTCGTATGTCCTTCCTCGCGTTAACTTCTTGCTTCTGCCTTCATCACGTCTATTGTCTGGAAGGATAAGGGACAGACAAGCGGAAACTGGGATAGAGGCTGATGTACAGACTTTGGACAATCATACGCTTCCAAAGCATTAAGCGAAGCTACGAAATTCTACCATTCCGAAATTGAATGTGTCAATGCCGCTGCGACATTAGCCAAGTCGATGGGGTTAAATCCCCCTGTAGGAGGGAGTTGGATATTGAGTGTTGGAGCTACTCCTACTGCTCATGCTGCTACTCAGATTGATCAGGGGAAGATGGATCTAGAGGGTGTCTTAGAACTGTACGTAACTTTTCAACCTCTTTGCCCACCCACTTCTTATATCTCATTAGTCCTTATATGCTTTAACTAGTAGCTGATAATAGCCACGCCGGTTGTTACTGCATGCTCGACATTCAACAACTAGCAACCTCCTTAATTACCCATTCCGACCTCGCCATCTCCATCTTATCCCGAGTAGTCTCAAAATACGATCTAAGGGATGAAGCAATGTGTGACGCAGGTGCTCTTGCTGTTAGTAAAGATACAGGACCTCTTCCAGGATATGGGCATGTAATTTGGCCTGAACGTTTGAATGGTTGGGATTTGGGTAGGATCAGTCAAGAACATGGGACACTTGTCAGGAGGGCTGGGGCCGGACCGCAGGTCAAGGAGGGAGAAGTAGGGAAGGAAGAGATGGAGATTGGAGATTTAATAAGGATCGTTCCTCAACATGCTTGCTTGGCTTGTGCTTCTTATCCCTGGTTTTACGTTGTTGAAGATGGCGGCGAGGAGGTGGTAGATGTTTGGGTACCTTGTAAAGGGTGGTAGCAATACCTTTTTTAGTATTTCCGGTATGACAGAATCGCATGCATAGTCTTCTAGTTGCCCAATGTGTGTATTTACCAAAGACTATATACGCCATAATTCGTCCAAACGTTTTATAGATAAATCGACTCGATGTCCCGTATCAAGATCCGTAACAGTCAACATCTCTTCTTCCTCTTCATGTATCCCTTCCTCTTCCCTCTCACAGCTCTCGATAATGGGTTTACAAACCGTATCATGATATCGATTGTCGTGACTATCCTGGCTCTCAACTCGACTACTCATGGATGTTTCAGATGACATAGGTCCGACCGAACTCGAATTGGTAGATCGACATCCTTCGGGACCTTCGGACATCGATGAAGAATGACTGGTCTTCCGCCTAGAGAGTGGGGAGGAGACTGGGAGAGAATAGATCGAATCGAGATGGAGGTTCATTCCTATTCCCAATCCTACCTCATACACGTTGGGTGTCGAGTAGGTATCTTCTGAAGAAGATACCCGATCCTGATCATGGTGAGAATGTGAGCGGGTATCGGGGTGGTCGTACGGGATTGGGATTGGGATTGGCATAGGAGTCGAGTCGTTCATTTCGGTATATGCCGATATCCCCTCTCCATGGTCTAAATAAGTGGATTGAGCTTGAATATCGATATCGAGGTCGTCTGAAACAGGAGAATCGGGGTTAATCGATAATACTTCCAAAGCAGCTTGGACATGTGAATCAAGCCTGATCATTCCACTTTTCATTCCCTCTCTGCGTCGCTCAAGATCGGTAGTAGGATCAATCATCGGGATTGACTCGGGTACTTTTCGTTGGTCGAGATCAACCACTGCGGATGAGGAGTCTGACCTCCTCAGAGATCTGAGATACGTCATGCAGACAGATCCAACAGCTGAACTCCGCATCGATCCAGACCGGGAACCGGAATACGACTTCCGAACCCTCGATACCCGTTGAATCGTCTCGTAATGGATGAGAGGTGTATTCGCCGGCGTAGCCCCCACGTTTAGTCCAAAACCAGAGGTGAATGAGGAAGAAGCGATCAGAGGGGCCGACATGTTGAATATCGCCGTTCCCTCCATGTCCACCTCCCTTCCTGTCTCGATTTCTCGCCCGGTATGAGACGAGGAGCGGGAGGAATGAGAGTAAGAGAGAGGAGGGGCTATAGGAGTCGATAGGTCCGGATCGAAATATGCTGAAACTGTAAATTCGCTCGATTGTTTCTTCATCTCCTCACTCCACAACTCCCATTTCCCGTTTTGACTTTCTGGCTCTTCCTCTCTACCTTCCTTTTCTTCTTTCTCCCCTCCTCCATCATTTTTCCGTTCATCCCCATAATTATCGTCTTGCTGTGCGACCTGTCGATTCCGCTGACGAGTCAGTACCCATTGACCCCTCTCATCCCTCATCCCTACTCCCTCTCCTACTCCGACTCTCCCCCGATTTAATCGAGCTTCAATTTCCATCCATAAATTCGCTGCTGGATCTGATCCAGTAGATTCCGGATCAGGTTGCCAAACCAAAGCCACGTCTTCTGAGTTTGTCGTATTTGTAGACATTGGTACACTCCCACCTGAGATCAATCTCGTGGAGCGAGATGAGGAAGTGATGGATTGACGTTGTATCCGATGACGAGCTAGGGAAGATGCGGAGGAGAATGAGGTGGTACTGCTCATCCTACTTAATTCGTGGTTGTGCACCGTATTGGCGATTACGTTGTCAAGGGTGGGGAGGGAAGCTCGATACCTAGCTAAAGCCAGGGCTGAAGCAGAAGAGTAAATCGATTCACATTCCGCTTCTGATCCTATCTCACTCGTTTCCCTACGTAGCTCAACTTGAGGGCGAGGAGAGGCGGTAGCTACCGTAGCAGCCACCGAAACAGCAGGTGAGACGGGGACTGGTATTTTAGGTCTCGATGTAGGTACAGGGATTGATGATCGCGGAGTAGGGGTCGATGGGGCCGTAGCTACTGTCGCGGATATTGATATAGCTGGAGAAGGGGGTATATGGGTTTTGGACGTAGTAGGACCTGCTCGGGTAGGAGTGATTCGAGGACGAGGGACGGGATTTCGAGTTGGAGTTGTAGAAGCGCTAGTTGAGGGAGAGATCGGATCGCCATGAGGTCTCCGAGTAGATGTGGTGGAGGATGAAGAAGGAGGTTTGGTCCAAAGGAAGGCTGAGGGCGTAGACCTCTTTGTCGGTGTGATATCGGCCTGTATTGAACTACTCTGTCCTATGTTCATTGTCGTTTGAGCATTGGCTTTCTCCATACCTGACCCTATAGCCTTTGTCCCTCCTGAACCAGGTGGACGGATAGTCATTCGCTTCACTACCTTCGGCGAGCCCGGCGTGACTCCTGGATCTTGTAATTGGAATTTAGGTACCTACTCATTAGCGATCCATTCCATTCACAAATGCCACGGTAGAGAGAGAGACTCACCGAAGCCCGCTTGGTTGAAGGTGAGGGAGATGAATGTGACCAGGATTTGGGAGATAAGATTGATTTCTTGATACTAGGAGATGAGGGGTGGAGAAGACGAGTAGGTTGGGGTATCCGAGTCGGAGAAGACATGGCGCCTGCGCAATCTATTTGTTGATTTAGTATTAGGACGTCTATTGTGAAAAGGTGAGGGTGAGGATGAGATATGATAGTCAGTATGGAGGGAATGATGTCTTGGATCATACAAAGACGAATGCGGACTTATACTTTTACCTTTGCAGGAGTGAGACATTTCGGATCTTCGGATTTGAATACCTGGAATCTTTTCAGCCGAGCGTATTGGGAATACATAATGCATTTGATATTTGTACAACTGGGATCAGCTCTAATTCAGAAGGATAGTTGAAGAGGAGCTTACCATTTTCTTTTTCACCTTCCTTCCATTGTGTGCTCGATAAATCACTCGACCCAAATTTCCAATTTCCCTTCAGCCCTACCAAGACTCAATACCCTGTCCTTTAGCTCACCCTTTGACTTACTTTTCCATCACGATATAAGAAGAAGTAAGAAACGCCGAAAAATGGGAGCAAGGAGAATGGAGAAGAGGGAGGAAGAAGGAAAGAAGACTCACCTGGCAACATCAATAGCAGCCTCGAAATCCCCCTCATCCTCCATATTCAACATATCCCCATCTTCATCTTTAAACCTCAATTCCAACCCTTTCCTATTTCGCAGTTCAGGGAATTTCGAATACAAGTCATTGATAAGATCGGAGTAAGTTTCATTTGGGAGGATAGACATCCCTCTAGTATGTTTCCCTATGTGTACCTATCATCAGCATCAGCTCCTTCTGAATGAAGAAGATAGACTCACTTTGATCCTAATCTTTGTCAATTCCACATCGATTGGGAGTGGACTTTGGACCTGATCTTCCACCGTCAAGATCAATCCCTGCCCTCTTCTAGTTTGGGCTGTATCTGATCGATGAAGTGCGGCGTTCGACCTTGATCGCGATAAGACTCGTTGGATGTGTGGAGGTTGTTTTGGTCGAATGGGGGAAACACCGGTAAAAGCCTGCCCTATAGCTGTATACGGCAATTCAACATCTTCTACCAAATCGGGAATAGGTGTAGGTGAGTGGTAATCGTCGTATATCTCCAAACCTGCGAATTGCTCGTTTGGAGTCTGGAGGATCTCAGGTGTAGAGTAAGGTTGGCCAGGCGATGGGTATTCTAATTGTCGAGTTCTTGCCGAATCAGCAGACGGTCGGGATTGAGGATCTGACCTTGAAGGTGCTGATCTCGCAGATGGGTACGCGGATGGAGGTTGCAATCTACTCCGATCCGTAAATCGGGGATATCGATCACTTTGACCCCCTTGATCCCACTCTCCGGTGGAGGAAGAGGGGATAGTGATCTTAGGTCGAACAAGTCGTGTAAGACTATAATCAGGTAAATCCTCCTTTCGATATTCGGTGATTCGGGGCGAGTCAATAGTTTTAGATCGTATATGACCCATTGGGGATCTAGGGGAGGTAGGATCCGGATTGGAGATAGTGAGACTTCTCGAATGACCCAGACCAAGTCCGGGGGAGGGTGTTGCTCTCGTGATCTGGCTTCGGGGGACTTGAGCGTTGACCATTCGAGCTGCTATTGGGAGGTTCTCTAGTGGTGTACTGGCGTTTCGAGGTAGATTTGAGATACTTGCGCTCCTTGCTAAAGATTTCGATTGGGATCGAGAGAGTGGATGGGATGGATCGAGGGGTACACCCTGTGGTGTCTGACCTCGTTGGAGACGAGTTATTCCGGTGAATGTTGTGAATTCGTCGCTCGAGTCGGTGGCTGAGATTAGGATCTGAAATTAGCTCCACTCTTGAGCGGGAGCGAGAGAGGAGGGTATAGAAAACTTCAAGCTTGAGCGAAAGCGAGAGAAGACCAGGTAGAAAGTATCAAGAAGGAAGTTGTGGGTAAGAGCGGGAATGACATACTGCTTTACCCATATAATCCCTAGTCTTGATATTCTTGAGTTTACTCTCGGAGGGTCTGAACAGCAGGCCAGTCTATATATCAGCATACGCACCTTTAGTAAATGATGTATGAAGGTTGACTTACAGGAACTGAGAAAACATTATACCCCCTCCCGTGATCTCTTATACAATCCGCAATGACTTCATGATCCGGTTCCGCCTTTGCTTCTTGTGCTTTACGGAGGTCGAGCATTCCCGCTGCTATTTGACCTAGGTAGATTTTTGTCAAGCCGAGGTTGTATAATATCTCGGCTGAGTGGATTGTTTGGGCAAGGCCGAGCTGAGCGTAGTTTCTAAAATATCAGCTAATTCTTCTCCATGACACAGCAAAGGTAGAAGATAGAGAAACACAGGAAAACTCACATGGTCCGATTACCCCTCATATACTTGTACGCCATTTCAAAATCCTTTTCAGCCAAAGAATACATTCCCACCATCTTTCATCAGTATGGTGATACTAGGAGGGGCCTTACGAAATACGATACACCCCTCTGAAACCACCCCACCACGAGATACTGATCCATAACTATACTTTCCCCAAACCTCGCTATTGCCTCATTATGCCTTCCCATCGTTGCTAGGATAATACCCATATTCCATTGAATTTTGGATGTTTCACTGATCTTTCCAAAGTGAGATAAAGCGAGAGAGAGGTTGCGAGTGTCGAATGCTTCTAGGGCTGCTTGGTAGATTAGGAGTTCGTTCTTGAGTGACATGGTGTGTCGATTCTGAGGTTGGATTCGAAGGAGTTTTCAATGTCAAGAGTAATGGGAGTGACTGATCAGCATAGAAACTTAGGATGGAAGAGGCGCCGACGACAAAACTGTAGTGACGTATCGCCATGCCTGCGATTGTTGTCAGGTGATACCGATATCGTCGCCAGGATCCGGATCAAGACAACACTGTTGGCTCGTTTGAGCTTGACATCGACATATCTTTCGGTCGATCATCAATCATCGAGATCAATCCGATGCAGGACGTGATCGGGCGAAGTTGCTATTCGCCTGAACGTGTCTGCTGTATGCATACGGAATATACATTGAGGATAGGGTGAGGGTATGGAGGAGGTCAACAGTGGTAGACAGTGTAGAATTGCTTCCGTCCGTACTTTCCCGGCATCTCTATACCTATCCCCTAGTCACATAATATATCATATAATATCTAGTATACACAATGAACACAGTAGCACGTAGAACAGCTTCATCAGCACGTCAATTCTCTTCTACCGCTTTAAGGAGTCAGGAGGTTGTTGGGACCGTTGGAACTGTTCCTGTCAGGAGACCGGGTGGATTCAGGTGAGTAGCAGCAGGAGTGGATTGGGAAACATACTAACCACGGACTTTCGTTTACAGAGGAGGGTAAGCTATATCTTCTGTCCAATCTGATAATCCGAGCTAATGTACAGTATTCTTGGATTCGTCAGTTCATACACTCACCTAACTGGTATTGAGCTGACTTCCAGTTCTTCGGCTGCTCCTTCGCCTCGGCATTGTCAATCTACTACCTCCAACAAGAAAACAAGATCGCTTCTTCGCTTCTCGTCGCAAGCGTAGAAGAGCTACAGCAGAGTACTGGAAAGGTACGTCATTACCAGCCATATGCCGGACTACCTGGTGGAATCAAGCTGATAATAGATCACCTCTCACCTTAAACGATTAGAAACTGTCGAGAAGGATTTGGCGGCATTGAAATCATCATCAGCAGTCAAGGAGGATGTCGGCAAGGTCAGGGCGGAGATGAAGAAGCTTTACGTGAGTCTCTTTGAGCGGGGCAGTGGGATGTGGGAGTGTGGAGTCGGACCAGATACAAGGATCCTACAGGCCTTGTGGCTTGTGGCTTGCTTGCTGGATCCGATTCACCTCTGCAATCCCACTTGCAACCAAAGAAGGGAGCTGACATTCAGGACGGCCTCCACCTCGAGGTGCTCGATATGCGAGCACATGTCTGGGGAGTCGAGCAGGATCTACAAAAGGTCGTCAAAACGGGTCAGTCCCTCCTTCCACTCGAGCTTAATTGATGGCTGACAAGCAGAATCCATCAAGATCTAGAAGTCGAGCAAATAGATCATTACATACTACATATGCAAGCATGAAAGCGGTGATGACATGAGGCGTCGACTCTCTAATTGGTGCTCCTTCTCCTGCTTCCCTCTTCTTACGTACCATGACTTCCTGCTCTGCATCCCCTTTGCCCTTAGAGCCTATCTGTGCTCTGTCCTACCATCCCGAACTGCATACATGCACACGGAGCGGATGCAGCATGTTCCGTTGACGGTTGATACGTTTCTTATTCAGGGTTCTAATTGAATTGAATTGTCCTTAATGCTCCGCGTTCAATTGACGTTTCGACTCGATACTCTCTTCAATTCATTGTATACCATCTTGCAACCCTCTATTGTATCTACAGTCTCATATATATAGTAGCCTACGACCTATTGAATCTTCGTTTCTGACCCTACATCGCCGCTTCTACATCTCCGAATCGATTTACCGCAAGACACCGCTTCGATCATTTTACCCGAATCTATCTATACCAGCTCCTAGTTCATCCGATCTTAGCACCACTTAGAGCAAAGAACGTCACTAGAAGGAGGAACAATGGGGATCTGGGATATCCTATGTTGCGGAAAGAGGGATAAAGCCGTAAGTACCCCTTCCTCGCCCTTCTAACCAAGTTAATAAAATAGGAAGCAAGGGACGAAGAATCAGCAACCCTGCTAAACCCGAACCAAGATCGTGATTCTATATTATCGGCAGAACCGGCCGGTGGGCATTACGGAGCGATAGAACCAGCACCGCATAGTGGTTTAACGGAAGAACAGAGGGATAAAATTGATAAGATTGGAAAAGAGGTTGGAGGGTGAGTTCAGATCTCTCTCTTTCAATCCTTTTTCAGAGAAAAGGTAAGGAGGAGGACAGAGCTGATACTCAGATACATGCTGCCCATATCCCGTCGTCAAGCTCCAACATCCCCTTCACCCCGTCTAGGCCAAACTTCTCGCGATAGAGATCCAATGCCTAAATCCGATACGATAGAATCAACCGATTCAATGGATTCTTCAAGACCTTCTTCGCCTACTCCATTAGGTATGGGTGAGGAAGGGGAGGAAGGAGTTGTGAAAAAGAGTTTGTGGGGTACTGGTGGTCGGCCGCCTACCGGGTCTGGACGGGGGAGGGGGAGAGGGAGAGGTAGGGGTAGGGGGAAGTAGGTGTGCTCAAGACTTATATTCGAGAGGATTTGATTGGTAAAGGGAAATAATAGAGGTATATTGTAAGATCTCGCATGGAGTTGTTGTCTATCACTTTTCCTGCTGCTGACCGATTAACAAAGAGATGGACTTGATATTGATATGACCAGATGCTGAGCAACTCCGTCCACGAATCTGACCGAGATCAAGAAGCTGGACTTGACCGAGGGTATGATGCACCCAGGTCGAACGCAGCTGACCGAGATGAGAAAGCTGGGTAGACCGAAGGGATGATCAAGGATAAGCGTTACTATATAGTATCGCAAGGGTGAAACGATCTAAGCATAATCGTCCCTTAATCTCCCCACACATTCGCCTCTGTTTCATGCAGATCACACAAGGGGGCGGACAAAGGGATGCCGCTACCTCAACATAATTGCGATCCGCTACCCAGACAAAACACCTTCTCACCTCGGTGATGGAGGCCTCTCGGTGATGTTGGTCGGGCGTTCGGTCATACTGATCAGAGATTGACCAGTCAGCTATATATACTGCAGCCAGCCGATTCTTTCTGTTCTTCATTCAATCCAACAATTCCTCAATCATCGAAACTAAATTAGTCGATCAAACAAATCAA
>Ga0308160_10007597_pt1 | contig 10736 bp, 12 predicted proteins | sample PhyFR1_FD_201036 | JGI IMG/M metagenome (GOLD analysis project Ga0308160, IMG submission 201036) | Phyllosphere microbial communities from UC Gill Tract Community Farm, Albany, California, United States - DLSLF.R1 | ecosystem: Host-associated > Plants > Phyllosphere > Unclassified | place: USA...
TGGGAGAGCAAAGGGTAAGTGTGCGTATCATAAAAATGTCATTGTGACGGGGTATGGGGGTATGATGAGGGGTAACAGGATAAAGAGAGGGTATGAGGGTGGTATACAAGGCGGGCTTGAGAATTACAAGAGGCTTATGTGCAATGGTATGGGGGCGAGAAGCAGAATCCGGGCAAAGCAGGGGGTACCAGGTAGCGGATATGTGGGCACATATCCGAGGGAATACTATTAGGACAAACGTTTCTCGACCAAGCTTTACGCATCCGAGCCGATCTGTGTCGCACCGCATCCGTTCAGAATGCCGGTCGACCCAGTGCATCCAGCTGTGCTGCGCGTCCCCCTTGATGTCTGGCAGCTCACAGATATCCGGCTGACGTTGCGATACGCCTTCCAGTACGATCCTTTACAGCGTTTCCGTCTTGTTTGACGCTCAGATGTCCGGTAGTGCCTTGAGCGAGTCGTCCACGATCGGCAGCTCACATCATTGGTACCGGCTCGCTAGCGCCGGCGCCTGGACGGCACCTCACCGTCAGAGCAACGGCTTCGCAACCTGGCTCGATCCTGTAACGGGAGCTGTTGCTTTTTGCACAAATCGCAGCGAGTGATATCCCGTCGTGTGCCCGCGTCGGCCCGGGCGCCACCGTGTGCGTGCTCTTCCCAGCATCGTCAGCCTCTCGGTCTGATAGCGGTCTCTCTTTTCACAGCGTCATCCCACCCGACCTGGTCACCTGGTCCTACTCTGTCTGCCCAACCCTCGTTCAGGGCGGACACTTCTACAATCTTGTTACCCTGCAACTTTCTCGATCCGCCGTCGAATCCACCACAAGGACCGCCTCCTCCGTGTGCTGTCCCGGCCGGACCATCGTTGCCCGATGCAGAGGCGCTGCAGACCATCTTCTTCGACGTTGACACTCGTGAGCTGGCATCCAATGACGTTGTTTTGAGTTGGTATCCAAACTGTGCCTCTTTTGTGGGCTCACGTTATTGACCAGCATCTTCCCGCCCTTCGACAGACGAGAACAATGAGTAAGGCCGTCTCGCCGCGCCCTATGCGCTGGCCGAGCATTAACAGACGCTTCTTCCTGAAGGCCATGCTCAGCCTTGAATGACATGAACGCCCTGCTTCTTCCCGTTTTGTCTCCGGAGACAGGGGGGACAACGGCGCTGTGTACGCATCGGCAATATTCCGGGGAATTTTCTGGCTGGCGTGTGAAACGAGAATCGAAGATATCATATTCAAGACGGCGCAGCGCGACGTGGCGTTTAATCCTCTAACCCCAACCACGATCCGCTCGCGCGTCGCGTTCCGTCCTCCCATCACCCACCGCTCTCCTTCCGTTCCCTACGCCGGCGATCTTCTGCACCTCCTACCTATGTCCGCGAGAGCATCGGCGGTCGTCTCGGAGTCGGAGGAATCGGACTCGGACAATCCGTCCGCTGGCCCGTGTTCGTCCTGACGTGCCAACCACCTGGGATTTCAGCTCAAGACTGACCCACACCCCTTTCATCCCCAGCCGTACACCCACGCAGCGTCGCCGTTCACATCCCGATGCAGTTGTTTGGAGACCTGAGTCAATCGTGCCATTACCGGCCGTCGCACGCAAAAGAAGGTGCTCCTCTCATGGTCTACGTGAGACTTTGTCCATGTTCGTCCTTGCCTCCTCTCTTCTCTGATGACATCTCAACGTCCTCGGTTTTCTCTCTGCAGTCTGGGCCTAAAATGGATGCGTGGCGGCTTCACCGTCATCAGTTTTGGCCGACAGTTTCGAGATCAACAGTCTCCACTCCAGCATTGAGCTCACCAGCACAGCAAGTGCGATGCGACGATGCCGTCGGCATCGAGACGACATCCAGGGTTGTGTCACCAGCCAAGTCAATCCCTGCCACGATCTCACCGTGCCCGCCAACCTTGTCGGCACGCGAACGCTCGAGGCCCGATGTACGCGTCCTCGGTCAACGAGTCCGATCAGGACTCGCGTCGGGGGTCCTACACGGTTCAATCGCCCGCTGCGACAGCAACGGTCAGCTCTCACCGAGTCCCCGACTTTAATTCTCCACCTCCATTGGATTTAGAAGTCATCTTCTCGTCCATCGAGGCCGCGAACCCACGTCTCATCGAGCAGCTCGTCAATGGAGCGGTTGTCGACGCGGCCGGCACAGGCGCTGTGACCGATGTCACCTCAGCATCAACGAGCGACGACGTTGACATGGAGCACTGTGTCAATCGCCAGCCGATTCATGCGTTTCAACAGGCGAACCGCCGGAATGCAAACCCACAGACTCTGGCACCTTTCTCTTTCGGCCAACGCGGGCGCCTTTGCGCCTACCGTCACGATCCTCCCTTATTTCCCCTGCCAAGACGGATAGCCAGCCCTGGCAAACCCGCACGCTAGCCACTCTCTCTAGACACTACAATGGGCAAGCTCAACCGTGCGTACTGGCGAAACCAGGGCAGAGGCACTTGGGCCGACGGATCGCACGCCGAGCATCTCCTGATCGTCGGTGTCAACCACGGGCAGCACGTCCTCTGCGACGTCAACCGGTGTGTTTTGCATGAAGGCTGTGTCCTGATTGCCCACTCCTGACAGATTGTTCACTTTCCGTGGCCCAGTAATCGACTACTCTGCTACGAGCTCGACGGTACCCGACACCGGGTCAGCAACGAGCCGCTGCCGGTTATGTTCGGCACTGGCGAGGGATTGCGGACGACAACTACCGATCTAGCCAAGAAGTTCCGCAGAGAGCACGCGCGTCTAGATGAGTTCTCGTGAAAGCCTACGAACAATCCCAAGGAAAAGGGCATTTGCGGCCTGTCTGCGGCCGAGGCAGCGGAGCTCAAATTTGCAAAGGCAAACGCTATGCCCTCAGACAACATCAACGGAATTAAACGACTATAGGTTGGTCTCCGGCACCGCCAAAGCACACACGATGCTCTGAATTGAATGCTGCTCCGACTTGACAAGAATGTGCCCCTTCCGCGAAGCTGCAAGTACCTCTACCATTCCCCTCTTCACCGCATCGGAGTGCCATTGTGGCCGTTGCAAGCCTCGTGTCGGTACCAAGTCATGTCCGCGCCATTGTGGCAGAGGACTCACACAGCGCATCGCACGCATCGGCTGCCACTCCTCACGAGTCGAGCGCGACCGCAGCTATCTCAACCGCGGCCACGTCCCCATCGCTTCTGAAGACGCCACTCGCGTGCTGCAGCCTGACCAGGGCCAAATTTCGCGTGAAAAGTCGAGCCTTGGCACGCACGTGCGCCCTACAACCGTAAAGGAAGGCATCATGGCTAGTGAGGGCAAAGAACGCGCGATGAGGGAGAGCACTACGTTGCAATCCGGATCGTCAGGGCAGGCGACCAAAGCCAGGCCCCCGATCGCCGCCGGCCCGAGCACCAGACAAAGTGATGCGGTCGAGCAGTCTGCGCACAGACTCGGCACGGCTCGAACCAGCAGCAGCAAGTCGCCGGGGAAGTTTACTCGGCTGGCAAGCTTCGCGGCCGAGACCCCGGCAGCCAACTCTCCAGACCGCCGCCGATGTCGTCTTCAAAGAAAATGCCGCCCTCATCATTGGCGTTTTTTGCGCCGAGCCTCGGACGTGGCTCACCCCCAGCGGTGAGCTTGCGGCCGCCGACTGCAGCTACATCCTGTAGATCCATCCCGGCGTCTGCGGCCACCCGTGACCCTTTCACGCAACGGCCGAAGTGACCATTGAGCGAGCGTGTCCTCACCGCTTATGGCGACAGGTCTAGCTCCAACCTAGCGTTCACCGATTCACTGACTGACTCTGCTGCGGCTGCTCACATGCAGTCACATCAAGACTCCCTGTCTGCCGAGCAGCAGTAAGTGACTCCGCTGTTACGATTGACCGGAACGCAACTTCTCTGACCGTATCTGAGCATAGGGCTGAACTGGACAACGTGCGGAAATCGCACGAGGCAGAGATGGCGGCGTTTCTCCCCTCGGATGGAATGGTATGTGTCTTGCGCGTGTGCAGACGGATCTCGAGCTCTGAACCACCCGGCCTCAATCAAACCACTACAGCGAAACCCGCTCGATTTGGAGCGAGGAGAATTCATAAGGCAACGCCAGGTACGTCTGTGCGATCCGACCGTTTTACAACACTTCCATTTCGTTCTGACCGCCTCGACGGTCCTCGCTCGAAAAAAAAACGATGCAGGAGACAGCCAGCAGGACACAAGCCGACGTCGAACGCTACGATTGGCTAAGCAAAAGCGAGCGGGCCGCCCACGGCCCTCCTCCGCGAGCGTACCACGCCAGCTTTCCACACGAAACAGGCTCGCTCTGCGGACGCCTCATCGCTGCGTTCGATGATGACGACTCATCAACCAAAGGCGACGGGGGGCTACCCATTCCGCGCATCAAGTCCGAGGCTGCTGACGGGGACTATGTCTGGATCGAAGAGTGCGTCCTTTCATTTGCTATGCCTCCTCAAAAAGTGGCTCACAGTTTGCACTCCGCCTACCAGAATGGAAGGCAGGTGGGACGACCCCGCAGCTGTGGCGGCTTTCCTTGCCACGCTCAGTTGAGGGAGCGTTACTCGGCCTCGTGACGGCCCGGTCTCGTTTTGCCTTGTCTCATATGACCTTGCTCTTGTCTCCCGAACGCTGCAAGACCCTGATGTGTATTCTGCTCTGATCAAAGCATATGTCGCTCGATGTGATCACTTCTCGCCTCGCCTGGTGCTTACAATTAGCAAATATCTAACTGCCACAACACCGCTTGAGCTCCAGTTTCTGGCGCGTCCGAGTAATGTCGAGCGGTGGTCGTGCGGTAGTTCCAGTATTTTGCCGGCTCGATTGATCTCGCGATTCTCTTGGCGGCCGCCCTGGCGTTGTACGCCTCGCGTCATGACCGATGCTTTCAAGGCACCCGACTCGACCGACTCACCTCGAAAAGGTTCAGACAGCTTCAATTCACGGCGACCTCTTGGCTGGCAAACGTTGTCGTCGCACCCAGCCAATTGTTGCTCAAGTACGACTTCTTTCCATGGCGGAGGCACGAGACTGGTCGAGTGGGGCCTGCAGCTTTTTTCCTCGACCTCGGCCCCTGTCGATAACCTGACAATTGCGATTTGCTGCAACAACAAAGGGACCATTGCTGTTGTTCTTGCCGCTTATCTCGCACATTGCGCCAGCAACTAAAACTATTTTTGGCTCACCAAGAATATCAGTTTTCCGCAAACTTTCACAAACGACATCCCCATCACACCAGGATTGGCAAGCACAGATTGATTGATGAGGATTGCAAGACAGCCTGATTAACGCAGTGGACGTTCCGTTTCCGTTCACATTCAATTCTCTCCTGCCGCAGGGAAGTGTCAGGCCCTCGTCCGTCCTTGCTGCAGGACATCTTTGACTTGTTTTTTCTCTTCGCTTGCCCTCTTCGTCCGCTTGATGTCGCTCTCTTGAGATATGAGCTGTAAAGAGACGTCAAGGCGCCACTCTGGCTCTCCTCATGCCGAATGTTGTGATTCCCGTCGCTTATTCACGTCTCGATCTATCCTTTCTCCTTCAAGTGCTAGATCACGTATCGCCGCCCTTGTCCGCTTTTGAGATTGAATAGTTCTGGCGCTTCATTTTCTTCCGTGAGACCATTTTCTCTACTTGCTGGCTGATATCTATCATCGTTGAGGGCTCACTCCACGCTACGAACAAGGTTGTTAAGACGGTTTACCAAGATCAGCCAAAGCCTCACCAACTGCTCAGACGCGCGGTGCCGATAACGACTCATGGGCGATTTTTATGTCGTGAAATCACCGTCAATGACAACCTCTTGCCCTCACCGCATTTCTGTAATGGTGACTTTGAGTAGCTCGAATTGACGTCAAAATTGATGCCGTTTGCCAACGGAAGCATTTGAACAGCAATGATTGTCGCGCAAGACATGGTTCATGCTCGTTGTCTCATATTTGATTCTAGCTTCTTTAGGCTTCCGTCAACGTTGTGACCATTTCCCGTCGTTTGAACAGGGCGCTCTTATCATGCAAATGTTGGAAGTCCACTCGTCAAGCTTTTAGCATTTTACCTTACTGCAGACGTAACTTTGGTTATTTTCTGACAGACTTCAGCGCTCTGTCACGGTGTTGTACACTTTCTTTTGCCTCAACTATCCTTGCCTCAACTATTCTCAACGTTCAGGCCAACTTCGGCAGATAGTCTGGGCGAATGAACATATGTGCTCCGGAGAAGAAGCTTCCATCCGTTTACCCGCATGGGGGGTAGTAGGTAGGCGTGCGTTGAGGAGTGATGGTTTCAACTCGTGCACTGAGAGAATATTTCCCCTCCTTTCCCCTTTACCCGTTGTATTTTCCAGACCGAGAGAACCATCCACTCAAGGAGGTTGAATTTTCGGCTGACCTTTGTTAAATGGGCATGAGCCTTTCGTACTCTCCACCTTCCACTGAGGTCCCCTGTCTGCATTCACAGATAGCCCCTTTAAATGGCACCGTTGTGCCGTTGTGAGCGCAGCTCGATCTTTTGAGATCTTCACATCGATAATCTTGATCAAGTTGCGCTGAGCTGACTCCGCTTCTGTACGTCTAATGCGCATGAATAGATCATGGGATGCAATTCGCTTTGCCGCCTCATACTCACTGCTTCTTGTCAATTATGATCGTACAGCCAGAACAATGTGGATGGCGCAGTTGTCCTTATCACTATATGTCGCAGCTGTCCTTATCACTATGCAGACGTCAAGGATTCGCTTTGACCCGCGTGTGCAAGGAAGCTCAACGACAACACGCTCTTGCTGAGACAAAGCATGTACGGCCACTTTGATAGCATCATAATAAGCACTGTCGGCTTTACTCTTGACTTGACCATGACTTGTTAGCCTACAAGTCGACTGCACTCTGAGTGAGTACATGGATGTCTTTTATGCATCGCGAGATTCTGTTCACCGCTTCCAAAACGGTGCCACGCGCAATCAAACAGCCTTGTGATTGGTGACACATACAACTATCATTCGCCGTGGCTTTGCTGGATTCTCAAAGATGACTGTCAGTACAGCCTTAAACTCAAGCGCGCATACAGCTTGATGGATGGTGTCAGATTCCATTAGCCGACAGCGTCGACAACCACCATCAACAGCATCTGTCAGACGACGTAGCCATGGTTGTTTTTTATTGTGCTACCGCTCCAGTAACGACTGGGTGTTAGCGACGTTGAGTGACACTCTTGCTCGCTGCGCGCGAAACATTCTCATACCTCTGCGACATTCTTTGCCAGGTTCAGACGGTCTTTGAGGTTCGGAACAGCAAAGACATGCGGCTCCAACTGCAAAAGGAGTTGACGGACGGAAACACTCTGTGCCTCAACCTAGCTTAAGGGTCACTTTGTGGTTCTTCGGACTGTGCCGTGCCTTTGGGGCTGCACGTCACAAGACCCTGTCTTGCGCCTAACCATCCAATATTTGATCGGATCGACGCTCGCTTTGGAGCTTCTTTCGTCCAGTCTCTGACCAGACTTCCAGTATTTCGCCGGATCGCCTTCAGAGGCGAGGTGTGTTTTCTCCATGAGAAAGTGCCTAAAAAAATAAATTGCCAAATGTAACGGCGACGCAAATATTACTGACAACCTCCATCAACAGGAACGCCAGCAATGGTCAGAGTGACAAAAAAGAGGGCAATCTACAACTAGGTTGGCTGCGGCGCCGGCAGTCAGGTTGGTTGATGTCCAGCCACAAGCGCGTACACGCGCACCGACAATTGTTCCCCGAACACAGGACCTTGTGGAATCCATTTCTCAATAATGCGTCCAATGAATATGACAGATACACTTTTCGGAGTGTCAAGCCAAGAAGATGTGTCGGTCTGGTCATGAGGCAGCTCGCGGCACTAATGAGTTCTGGTGACACGAACGCAGACTGATGTAGCAAGGGTGCCCTGATGAGGGCGTTGAACATCGTTGATAACAAAATCGACACGCCAGCTTCTCATCGTTGGTGGTTGACGAGTACGGGTTTGAGAAGGGATTGATCTACGAAATTTACGATGTGTAAACGGTCCGTCAGTACAATGTCAAAGAGAAAGCCCGCTGCCTCAATTGCGCCTCATATGAGGTAAGCTGAGAAGAGCGGTTTGGCAGCGCAGCCAGCGAAGGGATGGTTTCAAACGAGGTTTTGAACATGATGTAGCCGGGCGCGTATCGTCTGAGAGCATTCGTTTGGCAAATGTCAGCATTCTACCGGCACAGGATGATAGGGGCACTCAGGCAGATATTGATTCCTTCATACTGTTACTCGATGCCCAACTATTCAAAGTTTTACCATTGGATCAGATGAATGACCATGCCGAGGCACCTAGCCGAGCCTGTTGATTAACTGAGCGACAATGGTGAGCTTGGACCCGTAACGACGTTCCGCCTCGCTCGTCACAGTACCGGCCTGCTCGCCCGTCGGCTCATCTCCATGTAGACGCATCAACGGAAGCCGTGAACGGGGCTGCTCTCACTGCGTACAGCAAGGCGTAGGCCAATTATCAAGAGAAGCCTGACTGCGGAGACTTGTATCACGCATTAGAGGCGGTAAAAAAAAAGTCAATATAGGGCAAGACAATTAAGCCCGCCCCTGCTGCTGACCTTAGACGGGTGAGGCAAAGGCTGCAAACCAAGGAGCGAGTAGGTGAGAGGCTGACCCTTGCGCAACAGTTAGCCCGTGACCTCCAGAGATGTGAGCTGCTGATGGCAAGTAACGGCAATCGGATGAGAATGATTACATCGGGAAGGGAATAAGCGGGTAAAAGTCGCGCGGGCCCCGGGCAATTTATAGCTAACCTTAAGCTTACAATTCTATCTGGGCCCGTCTTGCAAGCATACATAGAACGAGCGCAGTATCTGCTCGAATACCTGCCCGGCGTCTTCCAAGAGCAGCCCGAGCTCGATCTTGGAGCTCATCTCGGCCGCGACGGACAAGGTGCCAGAGCTTGTCCCTCTGATGTTCGCGTCGACGACCAACTTTCGAAAGAGGAGCGTCTTGCGGCAACCCTGAAGGTCTAGACGACAGATTTCCAGCCCTGGCTCGACCGGACACAGGGTCTCCCATAAGAAACCAACATGTCTCCTTCTCGCCCACACTGGCCAGAGCGAAATTGACCTGGAGTCGAAGCAGTGAGACGCCGTCTGCAAGCTGTGGCAAAAGATGGCTCGAGCATGTGCGTCTGACTTCGAGCGTCGCTGCCTTTATGCTTTCGACTAACTCTCTCGTGCCCGTCGGCCCTCAAGTACCACCGCTCGCAGGCACAGGGTAAGGCAACGACGAAGCGAGGCTTCTTAAGAAACCTCAACAGCACCGAGGTCGACCCGTTCTTCGTCGCCAGCTTCGATGCCGTCGACAGCCGCGTCATCGGCTTTGCCCGGTTCGACGCCGCTTTCGCCGAAGACAAGGAGATGGAAAGGCATTTCCAAACGTTTAACAGTTTGTCACTGCCCGCATACTAGGCTTACTTCAACAAAGGACAACGAGTGGCCAACGGCATCGGCCATCCGATGCTATACATAAGTGGGCACAATGCGACTGGAAACACGCCAGGGTGATTGCTGTCAGCACGTCAGGGTGATTTGTCTTGTCAGGAATAGCCTGCTCGACCAGGCGCTGCTTTGCCGTCGCGGCCATTGTGTGGAGGCTGTAGAAATGACCTCCTCGGCAAAGCGTCCGGCAGACGGTGTAGACGGCATGGGCCTGGCCGGGCGGCATGACGCTGGGACATCATCATCGTCAGCGCTCTGCGATCGACGCCGAGTTGGAGCGGCCAAGGCGGGAACTCACAGGATCATGCCCTCGTGCAGGAAGACGGCGTCGAGATAGACTGCAGGCTTGCTGCTGGTCTTTCGACTCGGCTCTCCGCCGTCGACCTCCATGGAGTCGGAGGCGTCGGCCGTGCGCTCGCCGTTCCTTCCGGCCTCGTTGCTGAAGAGCCAGAGCTTCATGCCGCTGAGGATCTCGACCCAAGTCGCAGAGCCGGCCGCGTCGACGTGCCAGGGTGTGTAAGCGCCGGCCGAGGCCTCGAGCATCCAGTTGTGGAACTCGGTGATCTCCTTCTTGCGCTTCATGCGCTTGGTGTTGCTGTACGTGTGGCTGGCCTCGGTCAGGACCTTCTCGTACATGGCTTCAGCCTGCTTGTTGAGGCTAAAACCGCTGAGGCGAGGGAAGCAACAGCTTCCAGTGCTCGTCGTCAGCGCGCTCGCGCCGAGCTTGTTGATGCCTTCGTCCGCCGAGAAGTCGTCGTCACTGCTCTCGGGTACGCGGTAACGCGGCTGCTTGTTACTACTGCTCCGCGCGGATCGGGCTGTTCATGACGTGAACAAGCCAAATGGCAATCAGCGAATGATCGTGTATGAGGTTCCTTGGCACTCACGACGCTTGTTGTTATTGTTCGGATGCTGGGAGGACGCACAGGCAACACGATGTCAGTGAGAGAAGGCGTAAGACTTGTTCGATAAGACGAAGCGTGGAAGCAGGAAGAAGGGCTTAGGATGCGGCGACGGCGCGAAACAAAAGAGTTGAGCAGCGCCGATGAATGAGTTTACATTCGCCACCAGCGCTCTTACGCGCCCGCGCTGGGTTCCCATCGGATCCCAGCATCGCCGTCCGACGATTCCAGATCTATGAGACGCTAGAACAAAAGGAAGGAGAGAGGACGCTTGGCGGGAAAGCTTGAGGAATCTTCATCTGAGTCGCAGCCGTCGCTGGAATCGTCCAGCCGCTGCATGGGCGGGA
>Ga0308160_10007598_pt1 | contig 10735 bp, 7 predicted proteins | sample PhyFR1_FD_201036 | JGI IMG/M metagenome (GOLD analysis project Ga0308160, IMG submission 201036) | Phyllosphere microbial communities from UC Gill Tract Community Farm, Albany, California, United States - DLSLF.R1 | ecosystem: Host-associated > Plants > Phyllosphere > Unclassified | place: USA...
CGGGCGCCAGCGCCAGGGCCGCCTGTGGTCCAACCTGAAGGAAGTCTGCGACCTGCTCCACATCCCGGCCGCGGTCTCGGTCAACTCGGAAGAGTTGCTGTTCCAGCACGTGCAGTTCAAGACCGGCCAGCGCGTCCACACCATCGGCCAGGCCTTCGATACCCTGTACATCGTCAACTCCGGCTTCCTGAAAACCGTCCTCATCGACGAATTCGGCAACGAGCAGGTGCTCAGCTTCCCCATGAAGGGCGACATGCTCGGCGTCGACGGCATCCACACCCGCCACTACGCATCCGAGGCCGTGGCGCTGTCCGACTGCGACCTGATCCTGCTGCCGTTCAAGAAGCTGACCGCCCTCGGCCGCGTGCACATGGAACTCGAAAACCTGATGTACGGCGTGATGAGCCGCGAACTGGTGCGCGAACAAGCCATGATCGGCATGCTCGGCGCGCTGTCCGCCGAAGCCCGCGTGGCCCGCTTCCTGGTCTCGCTGGCCGACCGCTTCGCCGCCATGGGCTACTCGAGCAAGCTGTTCAACCTGCGCATGACGCGCCACGAGATCGGCAGCTACCTCGGCCTGACCCTGGAAACCGTCAGCCGCACGCTCTCGGCTTTCAACGAAATCGGCCTGATCACCGTCGACCAGCGCACCATCGGCATCAAGGACGCCGAAGCCCTGAAAACCTTGCGCCGCCTGCCCCCCTCGCGCTCGCGCACCAAGGCAGCCAGCAAGAAGGCCGAGCTCGACGCAGCCGGCGACGACCAGATGCTCGCCACTGCCTGAGCTGTGTAGCGCCCCGTCGGGGCATGTTGTAGATGTGCAGGAATCGGCTCCGATGCGGCTTTCTCAGGACGAGAGTGCCTTATCGGAGCCGGTTTCGTTGTCAGCGCCACGCAGTAAGCAAGGCGCCGATACCAGCTTACTGGTCGCGCGACAGCACGCCGTCGTTCACACGCACCGGATCACCTGCGCGGAAGCCCGGGTCGTTGTCGTACTGCAGGGTTTGCGTTGCGCCATTGCCCGAGTAGCGCACCACGACTTCATAACGCTGGTTACGGTGCGCGTTCTGGTCGATATTCCGCCCCACTACCGCGCCGCCGATGGCGCCGGCTGCCGTGGCCGCCGTGCGGCCGCTGCCGCTGCCGACCTGGTTGCCGAGCAGCCCGCCAATCACCGCCCCGCCTACCGTACCGAGTGCGCCGGAACCCTTGTTCTCGACCACGTTCACGGCCTCGACGGTTGCGCAATTGGTGCAGTAGCGCGCGGCGCGCGGCGCATTCGTGGAACGGTTGTCGGTGGCGAGGTTGCGCTGGCCCACCGGTGGCGCGCCGTCGCGTACCAGGGTTTCGCGCAACACGTCGGTGGCCACGCGGTCGCCCACGCGCAAATCGGCCGTTACGCGGCTGCCATTGCGGATGCGGTCGTGGGTGCCGATCGTATAGGTGCCGGCATACTGGCCACGGTCGGTTTCATGCAGGCGCAAATTGCGGGTGGCGCCATCGATCTTTACCGTGGCGTTGCCGCCCGGCGTGCCGTACAGATTGAAATGCAGTTCCACGCCGGGCGCGATGCGGCGCACCTCGTCGACGTCGAAACCGCGGATATCCGGCGCCGGCATGCGGTCGCGTGAGTATTGTTGTGCATGGGCGGTCACCGGGGCCAGCGCGATCGGGCCGAGCGGCAGCAGTGCGCACACCAGGCTGCAGATTGTTTTGCGTGCTTTCATGTTTCCCTCCTCAGGATAGGACAGGTCCGATGCGGACCCGGGGCATGGGATGAAAGTACGCCTGTGCCGCTGGGGATACCGTGCGCTAACGTACCGTGTGCACTAGCCCATCAGTAAGACGGGCTTTGCGCGGCACAGGCCTACATCTGCCGGAACAGGTGCGCATACACCGGACTCACGCGCAACTTTTCCGGCCGGTTGCGCAGATTCAACACCACCTTGCCCGCCGTGTCACGCCCGGCATGTGCCGCGCAGGTTGACCACGGTGCTGCGGCTGACCTGCTGGAAGACAGCCGGATCGAGCTGGGGCAAAAGCTCCTTCAGCGGCAGCCGGATCAGGGCCTCGCTGTCGGCGGTGGCGACGTTCACGTACTTGTCGAGCGCCTGGAAGTATACGATCTCTTCGACAGGAATCATGCGCACCATGTTGCCGACCGCGGCGCGGATGGTGCGCAAGCGTTGCGGCGCGCTCGCCGCCGGCAGCAGCGCCTGCAACTGGCTGACCAGGCCGGCCAGCCCGCCGTCATCCGCGCCGCGCGCCAGCAATACCTGCAGCCGCTCGACGGTACGCGCCAGGCGTGTGTCGTTCACCGGTTTCAATACGTAATCGGCCGCCGCCTGCTCGAAGGCCTGCACCGCATACGCATCGTAGGCGGTAACGAAGACGACTTGGGGAAACGGCTGAGGACCGTCCCAGCGCTCGGCCAGTTCCTCGGCCGCGTCGAGCCCGCTCTGGCCCGGCATCTTGATGTCGAAAAACAAGACATCGGGCCGCAGCGCCAGCGCCTGCTCGACGGCGGCAACGCCGTTCGGCGCCGTGCCGACGATCTCCAGTTCCGGCCACAGGCGCCCCAGGCTGCGCGCCAGGGTGGCGGCCAGGATCGGTTCGTCTTCGGCAATCAGGGCGCGGATGCTCATGGGTTCTCCAGTGGCAGGGTGAGTCGGACCAGGGTGCCTTGCGGCGGCGAAGGCGCCAGCAGCACGGCGGCACGTTCGCCATACAGGGCGTACAAACGTTCGCGGGTGGTGGCAACGCCGACCCCGCCCCCGTGATGGCCGGATGTAGCTCCCTCTTCCATTCCGAGGCCCGTGTCGCGCACGGTGATGTCCAGCAAGCCGTCGCGGGCAGCCGCTTCGATCAGGATTTCTCCACCTTCGATCTTCGGCTCCAGTCCGTGCACGATGGCGTTCTCGACCAACGGTTGCAGCAGCAGTGGCGGCAGGCGCGCCGCGCGTAGTGCCGGCGGCAGATCGAGCCGATACGCCAGGCGCTCGCCCATGCGCACGCCCATCAATCCCAGGTAGGCCTGCATTGAAGCAAATTCCTGTTCCAGGCTGGTGCTGTCGGACCGCGTGGCCCCGAGCGTGGCCCTCAGATACTGGATCAATTGATCGAGCATGAGGCTGGCGCGGTCCGGGTCGAGCCCGATCAGGCCTTGCAGGTTGGCCAGGGTATTGAACAGCATGTGCGGCTCGATCTGGGCTTGCAGCAGGCGCAATTGCGCTTGCACGGCCTGGCGTTCGACCACTTCGGCGCGCAGGCGCGCTTCCTGGTGTTCGCGCCGGATGCGCGCCAGGCGCTCGCGGTGCTCGACCAGCACCGTCATCGTGCCCATGCCCAGGAAGGTGAACAGGATCATGCTGATGCGCCCGATCGACGGATAGTCGGCCAGGGCTGGCGCCTGCTGTCCGAGCAGCGATGCGAACAGGTGGATGCCGCTGAAGTGGCCAATGGCCGAGGCCACCAGCATGAAGCCGATGAAAGCCAGCCATTGGTGCGCACGCCGTTGTGGGCCGGGCCAGACCAGCAGGCGCGCGAGGTCGACCAGCAGGAAGGCAATCGTCCCGATCGACACCGAATACAGCAGCTGCTCGTACAGCCTTTCCGGGTAACCGGTGGCCAGCGTGATCAGCAGGCCGGCCAGCAGCGAGACCGGCAGCGCAATCGTGAGGTCGGCCAGCAGGCGCCGCAGCAAGGGCGGCAGGCCGGGCGGCGGCGCGGCGGCGGCAGGAGACAAGGTAGTGGACATGGGCGTTCGCTCGGGTCAGCAACAAGTCCAGCCATTCTGCCGAGAGGAACAAGCGCGGGCAAGTTGGCCGCGACGAAAGCCGACGATCGAGGAGCGAAAGCGGGTAAATCAGGAGCGAAACGGCGCGCTCAACGGATCGCGTGCACCGCCTCGCCCGAGGTAACGAAGATCGCATCGCCCGGTTCGCGCGTCACCACATGCCCGCCGGTAAACGAGCCGAACGAAGGCAAAATCATGCGTTGCGATCCCACCACGAAACACGGCAGGCGCAGCGCATCGAAGCGCGTGGCCAGCACCCAGGCCGGGTGCACGTGCCCGGCCAGCGCGTAGCCTTCGGTCTCCAGATCGGGATGGTGGCAAAAGGCAAACGGCCCTACCGCATGCGGCTCGTCCACCAGTTCGATGCCAAGTGCCGCCGCCGGGTCGCCCGCATGCTTGTCGTGGTTGCCGCGCACCAGGGTCAGGCGCAGGTCCGGGCGGGTGTGGCGCCAGGCCAGCATCGCCTGCTGGGTCGACGAGGCATGGGCCGCGCGCGCATGCAGAAAGTCGCCGAGGAACATCACGTGGCGCGCGCCATGCCGTGCGATCAGCGCCTCGAGACCGGTCAGGTTTTCCGTCGTGGTCCCGCGCGGCACCGGAATGCCCTGGGCGCGGAACGAGGCCGCTTTGCCGAAGTGGATGTCGGCGATGATCAGCATCTCCTGCGCCGGCCAGTAAATCGCTTTTTCAGGCAACAGCAACAAACGTTCGCCACCGACTTCTACAACTGTTACCGTCATACCGCTGCCGCCTTTTCCAGTTCCCGCACCATGCGCGCCACGCGGTCGTTGAGCTTTTCGGTGCTCACCTTTTCGCGGAAGCGCTCGACCATCAACGCAAAGCCGAAGGGTGTGGCGCGCTTGACCACACGATACGCCACTTTGCGCGCATGCAGCTCTTCCAGCGTGTCGCGCAGGCGCGTGAGTTCCAGTTCCTGTTCCATCACTTCGCGCTGGGCCTGCGTGAGCAGCAAATTGCCGGCGTCGTGCTTGCGGAAGACCTCGAAGAACAGCGAGGACGAGGCCTGCACCTGCCGGTTCGATTTCGGCTGGCCCGGGTAACCCTGGAACACCAGCCCGGCGATGCGCGCCACTTCGCGGAAACGCTGCTGCGACAGCTGCGTCGCGTTCAGGCTTTCCAGCACGTCTTCCAGCAGGTGATCGGTAGCGAACAGCGGCACCTGCGCTCCCGTGCTGCCCGCAAACATGCTCTCCCAGTCCACCGGCTCCGGCGCCATCAATTCAAAGCCGTAGTCGTTCACGGCGATCGAAAACGTAATCGGCTGCACGCGCCCGATACGCCAGGCGAACAGCGAGGCCAGGCCCATGTGCACCGAACGGCCCGCGAACGGGTAGACGAACAGGTGCCAGCCTTCGCGGCTCTTCATCGATTCCAGCACCAGGGTGTCGATGGTGGGCAGCGCCGACCACTTTTCCTGGATCTCGAGCAGCGGTTTGATCGCCTGCATTTCCGGCCCGTCGAACACGCCTGCCGCCGCCTGGCGCAGCTGTTCGAGTGCGGCGTGGGCCAGTTCCGACGACATCGGCATCTTGGCGCCCTGCCAGCGCGCGATCGCCCCGCGCGAACCGGTGGCGCGTTTCACGAAGGCCGTCATCTCGTGCACGCGGATGAACTCCAGGATGCGTCCGCCGAACAGGAAATGGTCGCCCGGCTTCAGGCGCGAGATGAAGGACTCTTCCATGCTGCCGATACGCCCGCCGCTGACGTACTTCACCTGGATCGATGCATCCGACACGATGGTGCCGATGCCCATGCGATGGCGGCGTCCAATGCCGACATCCGGCACACGGTAGACGCCTTCTTCATCGGGCAGCACGCGCCGGTATTCCGGGTACACGGTCAGGCTCTGGCCGCCGCGCGCGACGAAATCCAGCGCCCACTGCCACTCTTCTTCGTTCAGGTCGCGGTAAGACCAGGCGCGCTTGACTTCCTCGAACAGCTGTTCGGAGCGGAAGCCGCCGCCCAGCGCCACCGTCACCAGGTGCTGGACCAGCACGTCGAAAGGCTTGTTCGGCACATAGCGTCCTTCGATACGGCGCTTGGCCACCGCCACCTTGGCGCCGGCAGCTTCCAGAATCTCCATGCTGTTGGTCGGCACCAGGGTCACGCGCGACACCCGCCCCGGCGCATGGCCGCTGCGCCCGGCCCGCTGCAGCAGGCGCGCGATGCCTTTCGCGCTGCCGACCTGCAGCACGCGCTCGACCGGCAGGAAGTCCACGCCCAGGTCCAGGCTGGCGGTGCAGATCACGGCTTTCAGCTCGCCCTTTTTCAGGCCCATCTCGACCCAGTCGCGCACCTCGCGCGCCAGCGAGCCGTGGTGCAGGGCGATCAGCCCAGCCCAGTCGGGGCGCGCTTCGAGGATATTCTGGTACCAGATTTCCGACTGCGAGCGCGTGTTCGTGAAGACCAGGGTCGCATCGTAATGCTCGATCTCGTCGATGACAGGCTTCAGCATCTGCAGGCCGAGGTGGCCGCCCCAGGGGAAGCGCGACACATCCTTCGGGATCAGCGAATCGACCACGATCTGCTTCTTGGTATCGCCTTCCACTAATACTCCTGGCGCTCCACCAAGCAGTACCTGGGCCGCCAGGTCGAGGTCCCCCATTGTCGCCGACACGCCCCAGATTACCAGGCCGGGACGCCAGGCACGCAGGCGCGCCAACGCCAGCTGCACCTGCACGCCACGCTTGCTGCCCATCAGTTCGTGCCACTCGTCGATGATGATCATGTCGAGATGCTTGAACTGTTCCTCGGCCGCCGCGTGCGACAGCAGCAGCGACAGGCTCTCCGGCGTCGTGATCAGCGACGATGGCCACTTGCGTGCCTGGCGTGCGCGCTCGGCCGAGCCGGTGTCGCCGGTGCGCGCGCCGACTGTCCACTCGGGCGCCAGCGCGGCCGCCGATTCTTCCAGCGCGCGCTGGGTATCGGCGGCCAGTGCGCGCATCGGCGTGATCCACAGCGTGCGCAGTCCCGTCATCTTGCCCTTGGCCAGCGACCCGCGCTGCAGCGCCGCCAGCCAGACGGCAAAGGTCTTGCCGGCGCCGGTATTCGCGTGCAGCAGTCCGGACTGGCCAGCCAGGGCCGCGTCCCACACCGCCTTCTGGAAAGGAAAAGCCTTCCAGCCGCGCGCGTCGAACCAGGCCTTCACCTCCTTTTTACTCGGCCCGCTCATGCACTCGCAGCGGCCAGCAGGCCTTTCAAGGTATCCAGGGTGTCGGCATCGTCGACCGTCTTGTCGTCGCGCCGGCGCAGGATGCGCGGGAAGCGCACCGCGATGCCGGCCTTGTGCCGGCTCGACAGGGCAATGCCCTCGAAGCCGATCTCGAACACCATCGTCGGTTTGACGGAGCGCACCGGCCCGAATTTTTCCACCGTGGTCTTGCGAATCGCGTTGTCGACCTGGGCGATCTCGGCGTCCGTCAGGCCGGAATAGGCTTTCGCGAACGGCACCAGGCGCCGCTCGCTCTTGCCTTCCTCGTCGTCCCAGACGGCGAAGGTGTAGTCGGTGTACAGCGAGGCGCGCCGTCCGTGGCCGGCCTGGGCATAGATCAGCACCGCGTCCACCGAATAAGGATCGACCTTCCACTTCCACCAGGTGCCGACATCCTTGGTGCGGCCGACGCCGTACTGCGCGCTCTTCGCTTTCACCATCATGCCTTCGACGCCGCGCATGCGCGACTCCGTGCGCAGCTCGGCCAGCGCTTCCCAACTGTCGGCATGCACCACCGGCGACACCTTCAATTGCGCCTGGTCGACAGCCACCGCCAGGGTTTCGAGCAACGTGCGCCGCTCATGCTGCGGCAGCGCGCGCAAATCGACGCCGTCGAGTTCGAGCAGGTCGTAGCAGACCAGCACCGCCGGCAATTCGGCCAGCAGCTTGGCCGATAGAGTCTTGCGGCCGATGCGGCGCTGCAGTTCGGCGAATGGCGCCGGCACATCGTTGGCATGGTCCCAGACCAGCACTTCGCCATCGACCACCGTACCTTCGGGCAGGCGCAGCGCGCACAATTCGGGGAAGCGTTCCGAGATCAGGTCCTCGCCGCGCGACCACAGGTAGTTTTGCGCGCCGCGCCGCACCAGCTGGGCGCGGATGCCGTCGTACTTCCACTCCACCTGCCAGTCGGCCAGTTCACCCAGCGCGGCCGGATCGCCCTGCAACTGGTGCGCCAGGAAAAAGGGATAGGGCTGGCCGCCGCGCAGCTTGTGCTCTTCGTCGGACTGGGCCGCGATGAGTTGCAGGAACTTGGTGGCCGTGGGGCGCACGCTGCCATCGGTCCAGCCCATCAGGCGCTGGGCCACGAGTTTGCTGTCTACCGCCGCGATGTTCGCCAGCGCGCGCGTCACCAGCAGTTTGGAGACGCCGACGCGGAAACCGCCGCCGATCAGCTTGCAGAACAAAAAGCGCTCGCGCGTATCGAGTTCGTTCCAGTAGCGGAACAGGGCCGCGCGGATGACCTCGGGGTCGGCGCCACGCAGGGGGCCGATGCGTTCGGTCATCCATTCGGCCAGGCCAACGTCGCTCTGCTGTTCCGGCGGCGGCAAAATCAGCGCGATGGTCTCGGCCATGTCGCCGACGGCATGATAGGACTCGTCGAACAGCCACTCGTCGAGCACCGCGTACTCGATGGCAGCCTGGCGCAGCAGTTTGGTCGGCACCGCCTGGCGCGGCTTGCCGCCGGCGAGAAAGTACACAGCCCAGGCGGCGTTTTCCGGCGCGGCCGTCGAGAAATACTGCTGCAAGGCTTCCAGCTTGCGGTTGGTGGCGGTGGTTTCGTCGAGTTCGGCGTAGAGGCGGGCGAATTCACGCATCTCGCGCCTCCGTCTCCCCTGCGCCATCAGTGGCTTCGGTTGCTTCCTTGGCTTCCTGCGCCTCGGCCGGCTGCGGCGGAATCGCCACGTCGTCATCGTCGTCGCCGTATTCGGTATCGAAGCCGGCCGCGTCCAGGCCTTGCTGGCACAGCCACTTCACCAGCACCGGAATCGAGCCATGGGTGACGATCACGCGTTCGGCGCCGGTGGCGCTGATCGCCTGCATCAGCCCCGGCCAGTCGGCGTGGTCGGACAAAACAAAGCCGCGGTCGACGCCACGCCGGCGCCGGGCGCCGCGCAGCTGCATCCAGCCGCTGGCAAAGGCGTCGCTGTAGTCGCCGAAGCGTTTCATCCAGCTTGAACCCGATGCCGAGGGCGGCGCCACCACGATCGCCTGTTTCAGATCGGCCTTGCTCACGTCGCTCACCATCAGCGTCGGCGGCAGTGCGATGCCGCCTTCGCGATAGACGCGATTCAGCGGCTCGACCGCGCCATGGCAGACGATCGGCCCGATCGACGGGTCGAGGCCGGACAGGATGCGCTGGGCCTTGCCGAAGGAATAGCCGAACACCACGCTGCAGCGGCCCTCTTCCGCATTCTTGCGCCACCAGCGGTTCATGTCGTCGAAGATGGATTGCTCGGGCGCCCAGCGATAGATCGGCAGGCCGAAGGTGGATTCGGTGATGAAGGTATGGCAGCGCACCGGCTCGAACGGCGCGCAGGTTTTATCCGGTTCGATCTTGTAATCGCCGGACGCGACCCAGACTTCGCCGCCGCATTCCATGCGTACTTGTGCGGAGCCGAGCACGTGCCCGGCCGGATGCAGCGAGATGGTGACGCCGTTGTGGACCACGGTCTCGCCGTATTCCAGCCCGTCGACGTTGATGTCGCCCAGGCGCGAGCGCAGTACGTGCACGCCGCTGGCGGCGGTGAGATAACGGCCATGGCCATAGCGCGCGTGGTCGCCGTGTGCATGCGTGATGACAGCCCGGTCCACCGGGCGCCACGGGTCAATGTAGAACTGACCGGGCACGCAATACAGGCCTTCCTTGCGAACGACGACCATATCACCCATAAAACTCCTTCGCGGCGCTTTCGATAAAATAATTACAACGTTTTGACGAAGTCTGCCATAAAGCTTCGATGCTCGCCGTCCGGGAAGTCGATGGCAACCTGGTCGCCGGCCACGGAGCTGACTACGCCTTCGCCGTACTTGGCGACGGTGACGCGCATGCCGGCTTCGAAGTGCGGGCCCAGGTCCTCCGGCTCCGGTTCGTGGCTGAACTCGTCGTCACGGATCTCGATGTCTTCCAGCGCCGCGGCCGGCGGGTTCAGGCAGTTGTCGCAGCGGCAGCACTTCTCGAAGCCTTCGACTTCGTCGTTGAAATAGTCGAGCAGCAGCTTCCAGCGGCAGAAGCCGCTCACCGCGTAACTCACCATTTTCTCCAGCGTTTCGCGGTCGTGGTCCTGCTTCTGCACGTAGATCTGGGCCAGCTGCTCGAAGGTGACGGCCTTCGGTTCGGCACTGGTGACCACGAACTCCAGCTTGCGGTTCTGGCGCACCAGCTTGCCGTCTTTCAGCAGCTTGAGGCAAACCTTGATCTTGGCCTCGTTCAGGTCGACCAGCTTGTCCTCGATGCGTACGGTGGTCACGGCGCCGGTTTCCGCCAGTTCGCAGGCGGCGTCATACACCGAGCGGATCTCTTCCGCGCCGGGATAATGCTTGGCCAGGAAGAATTGCTGCAGGCGCTTGTCGTCCTGCAGGAACAGCAGCGTGCACTGGGCGTCCTTGCCGTCGCGTCCGGCGCGGCCTGATTCCTGGTAATAGGCTTCCAGGTTGGCCGGAATCTGCAGGTGCACCACGAAACGGGTGTCGGCCTTGTCGATGCCCATGCCAAAAGCATTCGTCGCCACCATGATGCGGCGCTCGTCGTTCATGAACAGGTCCTGGTTGGCGCGCCGTTCGGCGGCCGGCAGCTTGCCGTGGTAAATGGTCACGGATTCGCCGGCTTCTTCCAGGATGCGGTGCATTTCCTCGGCCGCCTTGACGGTGGCGGCATACACGATGCCCACGCCTTCGGTCTCGGCCACCAGGCGCCGCGCTTCGGC
>Ga0308160_10007599_pt1 | contig 10735 bp, 13 predicted proteins | sample PhyFR1_FD_201036 | JGI IMG/M metagenome (GOLD analysis project Ga0308160, IMG submission 201036) | Phyllosphere microbial communities from UC Gill Tract Community Farm, Albany, California, United States - DLSLF.R1 | ecosystem: Host-associated > Plants > Phyllosphere > Unclassified | place: USA...
TATAAACAACTAGCGAAAGCTTACAACTACTTATCTTCGAATCCCGGTTGCGAATTGATCTTGACGAACGATGATCAAAACTTTTTGTTACCTTCGGGAGGTTACGTTCCTGGTACGTCTATTCTCTTTAATTTCTCTCTCTCCACACCTCGATGAGGATGAGCTGATGGAGAAGTGATGTGTCTAGGTGAGGGAGCTATTGCTAGTGTTTTGTTTGGTGCGTTACCCAAAGGAACTTCCCCATTAATCGTTGGAAAACCTCATCAACCATTACTAGACATTGTTCATACTGCGTACGTTCCCCTCCCCCTTCCACTCCACTCCCTCTCTCTTGACTGACTCGTTCGATGAGATAAGGTTGAGATTTGATTTGAGAAAGACAATTTTCGTAGGGGATCGATTAGCGACCGATATCTTGTTTGCGAAGAGAGGACAAATTGATAGTTTATTGGTATTGACGGGGATACAGAGGAGGGAAGATGTGTTGGAGTTGGAGAAAGATGAGAGACCGGAATGGATGGCGGAAAACGTAGGAGTTTTGCTACAAGCGAAGGAACTCGAGGGAAAGGGGAAGGAGGAGCTTAGGAACTGAGGGAAGAGGAGGAGGAGCTTATATATAGTAGAACAGCTTTAGCTTTTGAAGGAGCAGAGGGATCGTTGTGATGTATTGCTGCATTGACTTGTTTATATTGTTGCGAAAAGTAAACTCGTCGTGTCAAGTTTGGCGGTTCGCTGGCTTTCCCTCGACCTCGATTTGTATTATCTGTCGACGAGTACTTCGAACAAGCGCTACTGGCATAATATCGAGGTCAAAGGGAGCAAGTTCGCTCCCGTCGTTTCCGCTCTTTCCCTCAACCAATCTATACTTCTAGACCCCTCAACTCACCCTGAATTCACTATCAAGGTCTATCGCAGCTCAGTCAAGCCGGTCGCAGCAGGCTCCAAACTCTCGATCAACTTTTCTCTCGTCATCTCAAATCTGGTCTTTTCAACTTGAACGCCAAGCAACGCAACTATCACAGGCATACATAGATAGAGGTGAGCTATAGCTCCTTATCCGATTGAAGCTACTGGAACGTTCGGGGCAGGAGAGAGGAGGGAGAAGAACTTTTGATGTGAAGTGGGGGGGAAACGAAGGAACTCTTCAAGGGAGCTCAAGGGAGCTACCGAAATGACACTTTCGAGCTCAGAGATGTACGAGACCCCTTAGCGCTCGATTGTAGCGCGACGTATCGATTCGTCAACAGTCGATTTGTTCACTCGCTCATTTCTTCATTCGCAATCCCGCTGACCTCCCTCCCTCCCTCCCTCCCCTCCGCAGTTTGACTATGCCACCTCGATTCTATACCTCACCCTACAAGAATGCCCTCGCGGTCCCAGCAAAAGTCAGTCACTTGATCATTCCACTCCCTCCTCGCTGAACTGACGAGAATCTGTTTTTCGCAGAGAGAAGGATGGTGGTCTGAATTACCAGTCTCGACTTCAGCACCTTCAGATTCAGCGGATCTCATCAAAGCGAGCGGGGAGTATTGGTTAGCTCAGGGGAACAATTCAGGTCAGTCGAACTCCTCTCTTCAGCTGCAGTCCCGCGACTGACGATAGGCTATCTTTCGAGTGACAGGTTCACTCGTCGTACACTCCTACGAAAACGCGGGGAAATTGGGCGGTAAAGTTAGTCAGTTCAATACGGGTTGTCGAATCGTACAAAGTTTCGAGGTTTCGAACTTTGACGATTTGATCGCTGTTGGAAGCGATAACGGTCAGGTGAGTCGATTTGGGCTCTCAGTAGTTGACTAAGTACTAAAAACATCACAAGCGACTTACAGATCAACGTTTTCAATCTCCCACCTCTCTCTTCCTTCTCCGATTCCTCTTCAATCTCCCCATCTCCACTCCTCTCCCTCTCGAACCCCTCCTCAAAACCCATCGACACTCTCTCTTTCCATCCGACATCCTCTTCTCTCCTCTTAGCATCCTCAGCCCAATCTCTCTCAATTTACGATCTCGAATCTCAATCGCAATCTCCCATTTTCAATATCGAATCTCCTAGTCCGAGTTGGAGCGCACAGTGGAGTGGGGATGGGAAATTAGTGAGTGCTACTGGGAAGGATGGCAAGTTGAGATTATGGGATGTACGAATCGATTCTCAAAAAGTAGTTGCCGTACGTCGAACTTTTCTTCTTAGTCATTTGTCCCTAGGCGTCTTACTAAGTGCAGGAGGTCGAAATACAGGAGATAACTTGTCACCCCGGACCCAAAGCTTCCCGACACGTCCACCTCCCCTTCTCCTCTACATCTCCCCAAATCCTCACGACCGGATTCTCCCGAACTCGAGATCGAGAATACTCGTTATTCGATGGACGCTCTCTCGGGAACCCCGTCAAGACTCAACGAGTCGATACTAGTACTGGAGTACTCATTCCCTTGGTCGATCAAGAGAGAGGGATCGTTTATTTGAGTGGGAGAGGCGATATGAGTTTGAGATGGGTCGAGATTGGTGGTCCAGCCGTATTTACAGAAGGTACGCATCTCACTCGCATTCTATCTATCCGAAAGAGGTTCATCTATTAATGAATGTGAAGGAGGTTGTACAGGTTCAACTCCTTTCCCGAGTCAAATCGCCGGTGCTGCACTGGTTCCACCTCAAAAGCTCGATCTGATGAAAGCAGAGATCAATCGATTAGTCGTACTCACGCAAGATGCCGTCGTTCCCGTTCCCATCAATGTCCCGAGAAGACAGTACATCGATTTCCATTCGGATCTTTATCCTGAAATCTCCACGAGAGGTAAGAGGATGCAAACTCTCAGATCTCTGCAGCTTCCGTGTTGAGACTGATTAAAGTGTTTCACCTAGTACAGCTCCTGCGCAATCAGCGAAGGACTGGATCGAAGGGAAAGATGCACAAGTCGAGAGGTACAAACCAGATCCTTCGAAACCTTTCAAACCAACTCGACGAACTGCAGCTCCCGTCACATCGACGAACTCAGGCCCTGCTCCTACGTCAAGCGAATCTCACACTCAACCCGACAAGATCCCTTCCCCCGTCGTCGAAACTCCTCAAACTTCTCAAGCTCCTCGAGCAGAAACTCCTACGAAACCGAACATCCCTTCTACTCCAGCTCCTGCTTCGAACGGAACATCGAAATCTCCCTCAGCCGAAATCTCTTCCCTTTCCCTCGGAGAAGGAACGAAATCAACTCCCGCACCTACTCTTCCCTCCTCCACAAGTTCGCCCAAACCTTCCGCTCCCATCCCTTCAGTACCTCCCTCTGCGAGTAACTCAGCATTCTCAAATGGCTCCTCCTCGAAAACACCTTTCAATCCCACCTGGTCTCGCAACTTCCTCCTCGGGAAAACTCCTCTCAAACCTGATTATTACGACGTACACGATTTGAGCGTGACTATGAGTGCCGATGTCGAACTCCTCAAGGTGAGCGACTGAATCTACAGACCAGTTCCTTTATCGCGCTGATTTGTTGTTGTCGGTGGATCACAGGCCAACTCCGAGTACTTCTTCTTCCCTCTTTCTGGTCCAGGAGGACGACTGGCGATTCATTCTCTCACCTCAAAAGGTCGTTTACCAGTCCACATCCCCGCTTTGGTGTGCGGTTCAAATATCGTCAATTTCGAACTCTCGCCTTTCGATTCAAACAAAGTGTTCGTTGCGTGTGATGATGATGCTGTGAGAGTATTCGGGGTGCCGGAACGAGGGATCGAAGAGGATTATAGTGAGGTGAAGGTTACGCTTAAAGGTACGCTTTTTCTTTCGAATCAATTGAAAGATTAAGGAATTGATTCAAGAACGAGGTGTGCAGATTCTTCAATGGCAAAGATTGTCGTGTTGAGACATCATCCGGCGGCGAAGAACCTTCTTTTGACGGTATCGGATGATCGAGGCTCACCGAAAGCGAGGATTTGGGATACTGAAAAGGGAGAATTGTTGTTGACGGCTGAATTGCCCGCTGGAGGGGTAAGCTCAGCTCTTCCTTCTCACACAATGACATATATACTGACATGAATTATGTACAGATCTCTTCTGCCGCTTGGTCTCCCGATGGATCTCTACTCGCAATCACAACAAAGAAGAAGCAACTTTGTATTCTCGACCCTCGAAACCCCTCTTCACTTGTCTCCTGTCCTTCCCACGAGTCCTTCCGACCCGCCATGGTCGCTTGGGCATCCGACTCGCACCTCGTCACGACCGGCTCTACTCGCTCTTCATCTCGAGAACTCTTCCTCTACAAATACGACTCTTCCTCCTCCTCACTCCAACAAACAGGGAAACAGATCCTCGATGTCTCGCCAGCACTCCTCATCCCCTTCGTCGACATCGATACAAAGATCCTCTGGGCTTACGCGAGAGGAGAAAGATCTTGTTTCGCTTTCGAAATCGATTTCGAGAACCCTCGTTCGGCATTCACTAAACTACCTTCATTCGATAATACGACGCTACAATCTGGATTCGCGTTTGCTCCGAAGACGAGGAGTAACGTCAAGGAGGTCGAGATCGTTAGGTCTTTGAGGTTGACACCGGGAACTGTCGAAGTCGTTAGCTTTACTGTTCCTCGAATGAAGGTGAGTCTCGCTGTCTCATCACCGCTTGAAATTCAATCGAGAGCTGATAGATTTTGTGCACTCACAGACCGAGTTCTTCCAAGACGACATTTTCATCCCTACTCGAAATCGAGAGAAACCTTCGATGACTTCACAAGAATGGCTCGTAGGAAAGAATACTCCACTCGAGATTGTCGACCTACAACCTGCTGGAATGAAACCTCGTATGTCTCGTTCTGCTTCTCTTCCATGATCAGACTCCAACTGATTCTTTGCTTTTCGCCAAATCTAGTATCCCAAGCTCCTGCTCCTGCGAAGATCGTCTCTACGCGATCGAAGGTGAGTGTTGCCCAGACTCTTTGCTTTCCTACGTATGACTAAGAGATGCGGCGGTATCTCACAGATCAAGGATGATGGATTGACTGATTCGCAACGAGAAACTCAATATATGGATCGATTATTCGAGGTGCGCCATTCCTTATTCATCTATGTCGCACTTCGATGCTGATGAGCCTCTCCTCGAACGTGAGTAGTCCGCGAAAGACGACAAGGACGGCGAAGAAGCGGACGATGAACCGCAAATTGGAAGATCTCGAGTGGGAGCTCCTTCGGATGATGAGGATTGGTAGTGAAGGAGCGGGATAAACGGAAAGGCATAAGTTATAGGATACCAACCACTGAGACAGGATTGATGAGGAAGAGACAATCCACACTCGCTTTCGTCGTCGCCTCGCTCTTTTCGCTTCGACGTTCTCCCAAGCTCAGCTTCCACTCGTGCTTCGATCTCAGGCATCCCGCTCTAAGCTACCGGTCCGCTTCCCGATCTCCGCCGATCCCTCGGATTCGGGAGTTTCTGGCAAGTTTCTGGCGTTCAAACGGCGAGCATCTTTTCTCTTTGCTCTTCTCCTTGCTCTCTCTTCTCTGTTCCTATCAGGGTTTGACAGCTTCGGACTCTACTGAGTTGTCGGATTGACATGCCTCGTCGTAGAGAGCATGAAGATCCCTATGCAAGTCGTGGGTAAGCAATCTCTCTTTCGGTCTGTTGCCGGTTTCCATTGCTGATCTCGCTAGACCATCTTTTTCCCTCTTCACAGTCGCAGCCCCTCTGTTATGAATCGCAAATGGCCTCCTCGTCCGCGCGACATGGATGACAAGACAATCATCCTTCCCCGAGCTCCAAGCCCACCGCCAGCTATCAGGCATGGTCACGGAGGTATCACATACCCGACGGAGATTGGATCAGCGCCTATCAATGAGGAGGAATCAAGCAGGCGAATGACTCGAAGGGAGAAACAGAAGATGAGATCGCAAGAAGAGGAGGAACGTTGCTCGAGTCGACGACAAGCTTACACGGCTCCTTACGCCGAAACAGAGGAGGAGGAGGAGGACGATCCAGCGGTCTTCTCCGAGACTGATGAGCCACGAATCTCAGAACCTCGTACCCCTAAACGACCATCTCCCCCTCTCGTCGTTCGCGGCAAGGCTAGGATGGAGGCAGCAGTCGAAACTACTGCCGAGAAAGAAGCAAGACGTTCGGCAAGAAAAGGGCAACATCAAGTGCAGAACCTCTCTGATGCGGACGAGGAACACGCAAGGAATCCTGGACCTCGCACTTCACGACAATCTCCGTCGAGGACAGACGATTGGGAATGGAAGGAGGAGTACAACTTGTACTATCACCGACCCACCTGCTCATTCTTCGCCTACGATGATCTCCTGAAAGACTTCTATCCTGTCCCTTCGCCCGTTCCTCGAGCTCGTCCTCCCTTTTTACCATCTTCCTCTTCCTCTTTTCAACGCAACAATCCTCAAGATGCATACAACGCTCGTCGTCCTTCGCTGACTCAGCAAAACGCTCCTCTTCCTTCGCGACCGACCGTTCAAATCCCAGTTCCTCTCCCTTCTCACTCAACTTACCATCCTCCTCCCGCCTACCCTTCTGCATCCGCTCATTCACCTCTCTCCAACTACACGCCATACAACGGAACCCGCGCTCCTCACATTCCTCATCAAAGCTCGCCGTCGTCTTCGTCACATCGCAACTTGTACACTCGATCTTATCAAGACCCATCTCTCCTCTGGCAGAATCCTCTCTCGAATCCTTATGATACTAGAAGGCGCTCATGAGCTGGAATCGAGAGGCTCCAGAGAGATAGCTTCAAAAAAAAAAAGTAGATTCAGTTTAGTTTTCGTTCGTTTGTCAATGCCAAATTCCAGTCTATCTTCTCTCATCCTCCTCTACTATCTCGCTCGAGGTCAGAGAGCCTTAATGGTAAACTCTGTAATGCGCATTCGCCTGTAACCCACTTTTCTCACGACCTCCGAAAAGTCCTCGGACTAGAGTTGCATCGGCGTTCCCTCTGCTTCACCCCTCTTTCCTCCCTCTCTACTACTCACCTCAAGATCTCAATCATCTCAGCTGCTCGATGGCTATGCCTCATCAGCAGAGAGCGTCAATGTTCGACGGGTTTCGTCGGTGAGCTCTTCCTTCTCTCTTCGCAAATGGAGTCTCCGCTCACTCAGCTTAACAGACCGAGAGCATCTACGCCCTCTCGTCGCCAGCGTTCTCCGTCTCCTCCTCACCGCCCACGTCCTCGTCAGAAGGAACCGCCTCCAATCTCAACCAATCTCGAATCGACTCTTCCTCGCGCACCGAGTCCTCCTCTTCAAGTGCGAGAAGACCATGACGGTGGCGGCTTCCTACATTTCGTAGACTCGTCTGGTCGACGTTATAAAAATCCGGGTCAATGGTATAAGGATCGAAACATCCCGATTGATTCGGATGTCGAAACGGACGAAGACGAACGAGAGCTGCCGCATGAGGAGGAGAGGAGGCGAGCACGATATGTCTCGCAGAGGCCTTCAATTGGCGTATCGAGCAGTCACTCCGAGGAGAGCGTTGCATCGTCGATGGAGGAGGAGGATCCAATCTATCATTCTGACTTCGAAGAACCTCGTTACGACTCTGCTCATTCGTCTACCCCTCCTCTCCATGGACACAGATCCCCTTCTCCTTCATTCCTGCGACAGCCGAACATGAGCCATCCGAAAGAGGAGGAGGACTTTAATCGAACCCAAGCTGAACCTTTCGCAAACCACCCTCACGTAGAATACGAAGAGCGACGACCTACTTCATCTCTCGACGATCGCTACGACTGGGACGAACCTCGCCAGTCTTACTCTCACCCCACAACTCATTCATTCTCCAACTCTCGAACGAAGCCGAACACCGGAATTCGCTACGAACGAGTTGTTCCTCCCGAGTTCACCGGGCGACGTCCAGACGAGCTCTACGAGATGAGGAGGAATGGAGACTATCATACAATTCCCGTTGCCCCTCCTTCAGAATCATCGAACCCTCATTACTCGAATCGCAGACGACCAAGCAACAGTTCTTCTTCTCGACCTCCTGTCTTCTCCTCTCAACCCTTCCCTTCCGCTTCCCACGATGACGAACATCTCCAGAGATACGCGTTCGGCTTACCCTTCGGCGCATCTCACGTTCATTCTACTTCCCAAACTCATTCTTCTCGTCGCTGCGATCCATCGAATACGTATGCCCCGCAATCTCGAGCTTACCAAGACGTCTACTATCCTCAGTACGATGAAAGGAGGGGAGGAGGAGCGAGGGATAGGAGGGGGAGTAATGTGAGGAGTACGATTCAAGTTGGATTTGAGAATGGGAGGGTTCATGTTGAGAGGAAGAGGCATTATTGAGGTCGTGGTTGAAGGTCGAGAACGAGAGAAAGATTGAGGCTGTATACAAGAAGGGACCAAGGAAGAACCTGCGAGTCGATACGCATCTTTTTGAATAATTCTGTTTTATCTCTAACATCGGAATGTTGCTGTTTAGAGTCATAGTGACTCGCACTTGATCACATCGTATAGAGAAGAAAAAGAGGAACGAGAGTGCAACAGATTACAGAGTTTGGAAAGATAAAGAACCTGTACAGAAAACCGAGGTCAAGGTTTAAAGAAGAGCGGGTCAAAGAGGTCTGTAGGGGGAGAAGGAAAAACGAAATAGTAGAAGAGGGGAAGTGAACTGAAGATAGAGGAAGTTATATGTATGCGTAGGAAAGGAAAGGGTTAGGGAGTGGAAGGGGGAAAAACGAAAAAAAGGAATGCGAAAGTTTGCGAAATGATTGGACGAGTACTTGAGAGAGGAAGTTGAGCGATCGACTTAGGCTTCTCCAGCACCGAGGAAGTAATCACATTGAAGTGCAGCTTTCGCAGACATCCTCTTTGCCGGATCATAAGCGAGCATACCCTACACGAAAACACGACGAGAACTGAATTAGTTTTCCCTAGTCCTCGAGTCTCGAATGGCAGGCAACACGAGCTGGGAGAGAGAGAGGAAATTTGTAGACGTACAACTAGTAACTCTACTGATTCATCCGTTGATCCATTCACGTGATCTCCCAACTCCTTAGGGTGCCAATTAGGGAACGTACTCTTATAATCCGGTAAAGTTGTTACACCTGGCCAAACATCCTCATCCGGAGTACCCAACAACCTATCCTCCCATTCCTCATCATCATCAGCACAAACTCATACGGGGAAAGGGAGAGAGGAGAGGAGAGAGAGACGTTACCGGAAGATTCTAAAGATTTCATCAATTTCTGAATCACCTGGGAACAAAGGTTGACGCATAATCATTTCTGCGAATATACATCCCACCGACCACATATCTACTCCAGTAGAGTAATGCCTCGAACCCAACAAGACTTCGGGAGATCTGTACCATAGAGTAACGATCTATTCTCTCCCATCATCATCCAAGATCAGCACTGGCGAAATCTCAAGGAGGGAGAGGGAGAGAGACGTACCTCGTGAGTGTAAGTTCGAAGAGGGATTCCGAATGCTCGTGCCAAACCGAAATCTGCGAGTTTGAGGTTTCCTTCTTTGTTGATCAAGAGGTTTTGGGGTTTCAGGTCTCGGTGCAAGATTCGATGCGCGTGGAGGTAATAGACTCCTTTGATTAATTGATAAGTCTGCGGGAACAACACGGGAGGCGTGAGTCAGCACGAAGGTTTGCGAGATTTTCGCAGGGAAGAGAAAGCAAGGAAACCGTACGAATTTCTACGAGCGAGAGAGAGCAGTGTCAGTCCGGGATTTGGCAGGTTGAGTATAGGGGAGGGAAAGTGAAGAGCTTACTTTGACGATATCAGGACCCATTCCGTCTCCATCTCCAACTTTATCCATATACCTCTTCAAATCCATATCCAAGAATTCGAAAACGAGATACAATTTAGTTTCTGAATGCGTAATATCCAACAACCTGTACTCCCATCGTCGGAATGGCATCAGTTCTTTTCATACGATGAAGAATGCGAAAAGAGAGAAGGAAGAACGTACCTAACGACATTATCATCCTTCATTTCTTTCAACAACGAGATCTCTCTGATGGCAGTAGATGGTACTCCTTCATCCTCTGCTTCCAACCTGATCTTTTTCAATGCGACGATTTCACCAGTTTCTCGGTTGCGTGAACGATACTAAAGATATCCATTCCTCATGGGATATCAGTTGGAGGACGCGTCGAAAGGAAAGGAAAGGAACGTACGACTACTCCATATGTACCTGTTTATTGAGTGTATTGAGGAAGGGAGAGAGAGGGGAAGGAGAGATGGGAGGAGAAAGGTCAGTAAACTATTCTTGATCAACACTCGCTGTTCGAGTTTTGACGCGTGTAATAGACTCTTCTACTCCTACTGATTACCCAGGAGGTCTTTGAATGGTCTTGAGTGAAGTGAGAGTAGAGATTTACCTTCTCCAACCTTTTCGAGGCGTTCATACTTTTCCAACGACATTCCGATTCACTTGACGACTGAGATAGTTGATCTTGAGGAGTACTGGGATAGCTAGTGAGTGTGTAACTTGGCGTAGAGAGTCAAGTGAAGGGAAAGAGGAAGAGAAACTCTTCTCTTTGCTGTTGACTGAAACCCACTAAATTCACATACCTCAAATTGGACTCACTGAGCTACCTAATCAGCCGTACGATACTACTATACGCGCTCTCCGCCTCTGTATCGATTTACTCGAATTTCGCTGAGGTTTTCCACCTCTCCTCTCCAATACTTCTCCCTCTTCACCCTGTTTCTCGTTTCCTGCTTCTGCTGCCTTGTAAGACTCAGCTTCGATGCCACGGCGTCGAGAACCTTCTCTCAGAACTTCTTCCTC
>Ga0308160_10007600_pt1 | contig 10735 bp, 15 predicted proteins | sample PhyFR1_FD_201036 | JGI IMG/M metagenome (GOLD analysis project Ga0308160, IMG submission 201036) | Phyllosphere microbial communities from UC Gill Tract Community Farm, Albany, California, United States - DLSLF.R1 | ecosystem: Host-associated > Plants > Phyllosphere > Unclassified | place: USA...
TCCTATACCAATTCGCTCGAAGTTGAACAATCTCAAAGAGCTGGTGCGCCTTGGACTCTATCTGATCATACTCCCTCTTCAGCGCCCTCGTCGGAGACTCGTAGAGGTCCTGATTCTCGTTCTCGACAAGTTCGAGGTATTGGATTCTAGCGTCGAGTGCACCAATCTTTCGACAGACGGTTTGTAACGGACCTCCAGGATTGTCGTGGATTACTGAATCGATGGGATAGGGAGTGAATCCTACGATTTGACGGAAGGCGGACATCGAATTCACTTGCGCCATGAGGGAATCGCGTTGCTGAAACGCTTCGACGAGTTCTTGTTTGAGCTGGTGTATGGCTGATTGGGGATCGTTGTGTAAGTGCGTCTCAGACATGTGGATATCATCGCTCATGCTGTCGAGAGTGAATGAGAAGAGGGAAAGAGCATGAACGGGTATAGACTGAATTTTGATCTCCTTCTCCGCGGTCTCGTGCAAAGTCTTCAGGCCCTTGCGTAGTTGACAGACGACTCCAGGTGGAGCTGATGGAGGATACTCTTGTGACTGGCACGAGGCGCCAGAAGGAGAATCACAGACTTCCACAAATTCTAGGAGTAAAAGAAAGATTTTGTCAAAATGATAGCCTTTCGTGCGTCTCCTCGCGTTGCTCCGTCGGCTATCCCCTTCACGTGACCGCCTTGAAATAAGTCTCTTCACCGCTCAGTCTTCTAGAATCCAGCTCCTTGCCATACCTTCTGGTCTCACTCAGAGTCGCTCCCGCTCGTGATTGAGGACGTGTGCAGCTCCGTCTGTGTCGTTACGGGGACTCGCTTGATGAGCTAACTCAAACCGTCGAGTTGTTAGATAGCCCGACATAGAGCGGTTCAAAGTGTGGACCTCGTACTCACGATTCGAATTCTCCAATTCCTCGTATTTACGGGTGAATACTTTGAGACGAGCTTTGACAATGTAGTACTTGGACAAACTGATGACGATACCTGCAGCAATTGGAGCAACATTAGATCCTACTATGTTTCAAGATTAAGGGAATGGACACGAACGGAGTAACCGGCTGTGGTGCTCTGATTCCGAGTAGCGGTCTACACTCTTATCATGCTCTTCTCTATGATGAGTGAGAGTGACCTCAGCATCCTCAATCATGAGCTTGACTTTGCTCAGCCACTTCTGACCCCCCTGAAGCAACCCTCGGTTCTCCTCCTCTGACCATCGAATCGAGGCACTCAAGCGCCCCAAGGCACGACAGTCTTGAACAAGTTTGCAGTCCAGATTGTAAGCACTTGACTCCAGGTAAATCGGATTCGATCCAAGCTCTGATTTGAAACTCTCCGGCGAACTGCTTACTCTGGCCTGGCACTCTACTAGATCAAGGTTTGCCTTCTTGAGCCGATTCTTCTCTGCTTGAAGCTGCTCTGTCGTGAGGATTGAGGAACTAGATCCGAGAGTGGATGCAAAGGGGTCTGTGCGCACGTTGCGATACCCCGTCAGTTTCTGCAAATTGACCTGTCGGGACCTTCGCGAAGATACAAGATCAAGAGAGAAGACTCACTATCACATAGCTTGACCGCCAGCGTAAAGAAATGGCCCGAAGCTTCCGCAACAAAGTATTCTGATACAACTTCGACGAGTTCTATTATTCCGGGCAATTGTCAGAAGGGGCGTAAGAAGCTTGACGAGTATACAAGAGACTCACCTGGCAATATACTGTTCCTCTGCCTTGAGCTTTCCGTTCGTTCAAATTTAGCGCCCTCCAATCGATACCTCTGGAAGAGGATCACGACCTGATCCTCGACTTTGTTGCGTTCTGCGTTCAACGCGTTGATCGCTTGTGGCTTGTCGAGAGTGTTGACAATCTCTTGACAGCGGAGTCTTGCTCTTGCTTTTCCTACGAGGCGACATGCTTGCTGGAAGGTCGAGGTCGAGACATGCGAAATTTTCTTGCTTGTCGGAGTGAACCCTACCATAGCGACAAACTCGGACTCCGATGCGACGTTCGTTTCGAATCTGCAGAGTTCTTGTTCTGCATTCGCTAGTTCTTGCTCCAACTTCGGGATAGTCTGCGAGCCATCGGAAGCGAAGTGGGCGCTGGACATAGCTCAGCTGTTGCGAGATGCAGGTGAGTGGGAGGAGAAAGAAAGAGAGGAGATCGAAAAGAGGATTCTGCATTTGAGCCTTTCCTCCGCGGATTGTAACCGGAGTGTCTCATCTGTTCTCCTCTTCGCAATGAGAGACTGGTAAGCGTCGCGAGAGGACTGGAGCGCGCTAGCGAAGATCCAGGGATAGCTTCGGAAAGGGAGTAAATATGGATGAACTGCATGATTTCATATTTTCAAAGAGCGACGATATCTACTGCTTCATGACTTCATCACGTTCCTTGAGAGCCTCGGCAACGTAAGGGAGTTGAGTAAGACCCGTGTTCCACTTGACGACGGCAGGAAATTCTTTTTGAGCATCGACACCTTCGGGAAGAAGAGCGTGGAGTCCGAAGTTGTTCCATCTAGAGTAGAACGAGTCAGCTAGTAGGAGAGGAGGAAAGTGAGGGAGGGACGAACGAGATGAAGGACAAGTCTGCGATGGTCAATTTGCCTCCGACGAGGTAGTCTTGTTTCGAAAGAACGGATTCGAGAACGGAGAAAACTCGTTGAACCTCCTTGGCATATCGTTCGATACCGTAGGGGATCTGTTGAAGTGGTGAGAGGGGGTTGGAGAAAGGGAAAGAGAGGGGAGGGGAAAGTAAAAAGGAGAAATGGAATTAGTCCAACACTCAACTTCGAAAAGAGTTCGACCTCAAGCTTACCTTTTCAGGAGCGAACATCTTGAAGTGAGCAGCTTGACCGAAGTAAGGCCCTTGCCCGGATGCCTGGAAGAAGAGCCAAGTGTCGAGAAGGGTTTCATCCTCGATTCCAGAGACGGTGAACTTCTTCTCGGTATCGTCTAGATGTCGAGAGCAAAGGATGATCAGCAGGGGATCTCGATGCAAAGAGAGAGAGGAAAGGGAGAGATAGGGGCGGGGGAAAGAAAGAGAGGGTGAGAGGGATACTGTCGACTGGGGAATCGAGGTTGCGAAAAACAGATGAAAGAGCCTCACACTTGGCGACCAGGTACTTCATGCAAGCCTTGGACTCCCAAACGGTGAAGTTAGCCTCGTGATCGACCAAGGCAGGGATGCGGCCCTATTAGAAGGAGTTTATCGGGTCAGAAAGATCGAAAAAGTGTCGGTTTCTTCGATGAACTCACGTTAGGGTTGAGCTTGAGGAACTCCTCAGCCTTCTGCTCCCCCTTTGCGAAATCAAGATACTTCGTCTCGTAAGACAGTCCCAAAGCCTTCAACACAAAGGCCACCGTCCATCCATTAGGTCTAGAATCGTTTTCGAAGGTCAGAGGAAGGGTCAAAGCATAGAGAGATTAATTAGGGCTTACCCTCCTCCGTGAGAGTAGAGAGTGAATTGAGCCATTGTATTTTAGGTGAGAATTGGAGTGAAGGTTGACGTGTTCGATGTGGAGAGGAAAGAGGGGAAGAAGTGATCTGCCGATGGAGAAAGGTGAGCTGCAGTCAACGAGCGGAGAGGAAGGCGTGTTTGCTCAACTCACAGAGATATCTGAAGGTGTGAAGTGAGTGGAAAGGAAGAAGGGAAGTGTCGAGTTGAGGACTTTACGGCTTAAAGTAGATTTGACAATCAACAAATTTCGGATGAGGTGAGCGAGACTCAAAATGGCAACTTCGGATATCGCAATCTTTATTCAGCAGCATGCAGTCGAATCTACTCGATGTTGTTCTCGTCAGCAGTGCGCGAGAGTGAAGTCGAAGAAAGGGAAATTGAAACGAAAAGCTGACAGTCAAAATTTCGCGAGCGATAGCAGTTTGAGCGAGTACTCCTGAGCTAAGCGAGATGTGATCGAAAAGGCGCGCAAGGCAATTGAATCTTGACACAGCGATCTGATGATGAAGTACTGAAAGCACGAAAACTCGAGATTCTTCGCGACGAGTTGACTTCTCGAGAGGACCTGTTCGTCGGTCAAGCAGCCAGGAATAGCTCGAAGACGGTCACGCCACGACTACACTACTTGCCACGAGTGTACTGAAAGGATTCGATGTCAATAAAAAAAGCCCGATACTGCAACAGAGAAAGAAAGTAAGAAAATGAGAAAAGAGCTTAAAGCTTGCTCGAAACGACTGATCCACCATCGAGAGTGATCGTAGCGCCGTTGACGTATGACCCAGCTCTCGAAGAAAGGAAGATACAAGTTCCAGCGACGTCCTCTGGTGTTCCGATTCGGTGTAGAGGTACACCTTGAACGATGAGATCTCCGGCAGATTCGAGAGTAGCGGCCATCATTTTCGACTGGAAAGGACCACAAGCGATCGTGTTGCTCGTAATACCTCGTTTACCGAGGTGGTTGGCGAGAACTCGACTGAGTTGATGAAGCGCTAAAGAGGAGAGTAACGTTAGCTTGTTCGACGGAGAGAGCAAAGAAGGGACAAGTGAGACGAACCAGCTTTGCTAGCAGAGTAAGCGTAGGTCTCGAGAGCGGGTACTCGAATACCATCGACTGATCCAATGTTGATGATGCGCTAAAATCGAGAAACGAAAAGAAAACGAAACTGTCAGCTCGATCGATTCTCACGTCTTGCTCAACCCGGCCGCGTTGGAGCGTCTAGAAAATAAAGAAGGTCGGTAACTCACAGCAGGATCTTCCCAAGGTCCTTCAGAATCAGGAGTTGGAAGACTCTTGAGCATCAACGGGGTGAGTTTCTGAGTAAGGGTGAAAACTCTTCTCAAGTTCAATCCGAGTACTCGTTCCCACGCCTGATCGGGGTATTCGTCGTATGGAGCTCCCCAGTTGTTTCCACTGTTGTTCACGAGTACGTTGACGTCTGTAATTCAACGAACAGAATCAGTTCTCAGATTTCGCAGATTCTAACGCTGCGCGGAATGAATTGGAGGAAGTACTCACGTTTCTCTCTCTTCTCCAACTCCTTGACCAATCCTTCTACTCCCTCCAACTTGGCCAAATCCGCCGCGATTGGAACACAAGGGTTTCCTTTCACTCCCGGTAACTTGTTCATCTCGTCTGCGGCAGTTTGTAACGACTTGATGTCCCTCGAAGCAATATAAACTTTCGCTGCTCCTGCTTTGACGAATCCTTCGGAAATCTAAACAATGAAAAGTGGATCAGCGAGGGGAGAGATACAGAGAGAGGCGGGAGGGGATTGCGCACCATTCTACCGATACCTTTACCTCCTCCAGTCACTACTACGACCTTACCTTCTACTGAGAAGAGCTGTCCTGACATTGCTTTTGATGAATTTGATCGAAGTGGGGAGAATGAGTCTGAGGTTTCTGAGTCGCTGTTGATGGTCGAGAGTGTAGATCGAGTACTGCTAGAGTTACTGAAGGTGCTGGGATGAAGAGCGAGCAAAGGAGTGAGTGGAGAAATGAGAAAAGGTCAAGTCGGAACTCGCGCAACTCGATTACCCGAATCTTCGCAACCAAGAAAACCTCTCTCTCGCTCGCGTGTAGAATGAGCTGGAGCGACCATAATCCGAGTTTCCGAGTTGAGAAGCGTTTGTACATTTCAACCTTCACATCTCCAGTACTTCCTCCTCCTCGTCGTCTTCCGTCTCGTCAAACAGCATCTCCTCATCTTCACTCCTTCTGCACTCGTCGGTTTCCTTCACGAAGCCCAGTCCATCTCCCTCGTTCGTCCACCCAAATTCATCGTCCTCCAACCCACCAAGAATCGCATCATTCTCGAGTTCTTTCTTCCAACCTTTCTCACAGTTCCGTTTGACGCGCTTCGTCGACTGCGATGAGCTATCCAGGTCCTCCTCGTTGTTTTCGTCCTCGTTGTCTTCATCAATGAGCAATTCCTGATCCTGCTCATTCCTGACCCTCTTCCCTTTCCCACTCGAAGTATCGCTCGAATTACTACCTCGTCCTCTTCCCCTGCCTGAATTGACTCCATTCGACTTTGAATGACTACCGCACTGAGAGCCAAGTGCTTGAGTCGTCGATGAGGTAGAAGAGAGATGGAGAGGATCGACGAGATGTCTCTGTTTAGCGAGAACTAATAATCCTTTCTCAATAGCTTCTCGTTCAGTGATGGCTGGCTCAGATGAGGAGATCGCTGAGGTCGAGGTGAAATGAGGTACGAGTTCCTACGAGTTTATCTCGAATTCCCAGTCATTCTCTGATTGCGATCAGGGGGAAGATGGAAAGGAGCTCACTCTTTGTAGTCTCGAAGCTTTCGAGATTTCGTCTAGGGATAATTGACCCGTATTGATCAATGTCGAAGCCTCGAGGATATTCGTGAGAGATTTCGAAATTGAATTGAAAGAACCCAAATCATTCGAGATCCTCTACAGACTCCCGATATCAACATCAGCTATCTCGTAATCACGACACCGTGTAAGGAGTAAGGAGAAGGGGAAGCTTTGCTGACATCGACCCAAAGTGGATTGAAACAAATCGGAAACCATTTCGCTAGATTCTTGACTAGTTTCTCCAACGCTTGATCGATCAATGGAGAGAGAGTAAAATGAAGTAATTGAGGATATGGGGCGAGCAGTTGATTGAGGAGTAATCCCTCTCGAGGTTCACTTTGAGAATGAGACGAGGTGGGATCATTGGGAGAAGAGAAATTTAGTGAGAGGTCGAGAAAGGAGAGGGTTGAGGATGGGAAGGAAGGGGAGGAAATGATGAGGAATTGAGAGCGAGCTGAGCGAAGAGCGGCGTGAAGGGGAACTGTGAAGTGACGAGATTAGCGAGAAGTTTGGAGAGGAGAGAAGGAGGGACAGACTCGTGATGCCTTCTTCAGTGAGCAAAGGTTGACCTATAGCATCTATCCCAATCGCTTCCTTGTTCTATTTCGGCGCAGAAGTCAACCAAAGATGCTCGAGAGAAGGAGAAAGAGAGGCAAAAAAGGGAACCTTTGATAGCCAATCCTGGATTTCCCTAATCAACGCGCTACCCATTAAATCTCTCGAGGGTATCCCTTGACTATCCAAAGATGCTTGTACGTTCAAAGCGAGTTGTGAAGTATCGAAAGTCGTGTTGTTGCCTCGAGAGAAAGGAACGTTTGCACTAGCTTCTAAAGCGAGAGAAGGAGTACCCGAATCTGCCAGAGCTATAGTAGTAAGATAATTGTAATCTGAATCCATCCTGAGCGAGATTGAAAGCGAGTAGAGTGAATGGTAAGAGCAAGAGTGAGAAAGAACTTCATCATTTTGACTTCTCACTCGACTCAATCAAATCGACAAAAAGGGTATGGCAGTATCTCCCGAAGCAGGATCAAGTGTTCCAGCAGCAGCAGAATCACTCAAGAGGAAAGCGGATGATATAGATCAACTAGATTTCGCTCGTAACCTTTCCCCTCTCTCTACACTCTCAAGCCGGGTCATGAACTCATAGGATCATTGTTATAGCTCCCACGAATGGTGTAGTGGAAATTGGAGCAGCGGATGTAGTTCAACAAGGGAATGGAGCCGAAGAGAGCGACGATGATGATTTCGGACCAATGCCTCTCCCTGCAGGAGCTGAAGGTGCACCTACAAAGAAGCGAAAGGGTAAATCGCTACCTCTCTCTCTCTCTCATTCCGGTGAACTTTGCTGAAGAGTTTTCGTGATTCGTTTAGTCCTCAAACATGAACGACTTTACCTCGACCGATTACCTTCAGCTGATCGATACTACAAATCCTTCATGCACAGAGATCACCTCTCTCAAATCGCAGTGACAAAGTGAGTTTTCCCCCCTCTCCCATCCCCTCCCATCCCTCGATTAATTTCTCTTTTCCCCCCTCTAGAACCAATTTCGTCCTGACTGCATCTCAAGACGGTATACTCAAGTTCTGGAAGAAACAAGCAGTCGGAGTAGAGTTTGTCAAGTTGTATCGAACGCATTTGGCACCGATTGTACATGTTGGAGTGAGTGACGATGGCAAGAGTGCGGCAGTTTTGGGAGCGGATACTGGAGGGAAGACTGCTGGAGGGAATGAAGTAAAGGGTAGTGCGAAAGTGTTTGATGTCGAGAACTTTGGTGGGTGTTCGATTCCGGACTAATCTCTTGCACGCGGAAGCTGAATTAGGAGGTTTGATCTTCTCGCAGATATGATCAATATCCTCAAACTCCCTTACAATCCTCGAACATCTTGTTGGCTTCATGGTGTGCACGATGCGAGGACATTACTAGCTATGTGAGCTACGATCCTACAACCTTTTGAGAGAAGTTTCACTGATTCCCGTTTTCGCTCAACAGCACTGATTACGATTCCGCCGCCATCCGAATCTACGACGGACGAGGAGACGGCACACCTCTACATACGATCGAAACTCTACATCGTCAGAGTGTGCATCTCATGACCGTAAGTTCTCTTTGTCACTCTCCTCAAATCTTCAAGTCAACCTGACCTCGGATCCTGATCTCTCTTTCTAGTTCAACTCGAAATACAACACAGTCATTTCAGTCGATATCGGAGGTATGATCGAATACTGGGAACCTAGTGAACCATTCGAGAAACCCGAGAATGTAGAATGGCAAAACAAAGGTTCGACCGGTTTATACGAATTCAAAAAGGCAAGTCAAAAAAAAACCTTTGCACCATCTCCCTTCTTCCCTTGTCTGATGGTTTCTCTCGCTTCGAATCTGCAGACGAAATCCACTCCCGTCGCTCTCTCCCTCTCCCCTACACAAGATTCCTTCGCCCTTCTCTCCCTCCCTTCTCTCCGCGTGACAATCTTCTCCTTCCTGACCGGTCGCCTCATAAGAGCATACGATGAATCATTAGAAGCAGTTCAAGAAATGCAACAAGCCGGTACCTTACCTGCGGGGGTAGAGATCGATTCGATGGAGTTCGGAAGACGATTAGCGATTGAACGGGATGTCGAGAGGTTGGCGCTGGAGGGGATTGTCGAGGGGAGGACTACGGGTGCTACAGTCGGGACTATTGCGTGGGATGAAGGAGGGAAATTCGTTATTTATCCGACGTTACTCGGAATCAAAGGTGAGAAACACAAATCTCCCCTTGTCTTTTCGCAGACTTGATTCACTGCTGACTCATTCGTGAGTCGTCTAGTCGTCAATACGGTGACGAACAAGGTTTCTCGTATGATTGGGAAAGATGAGACGGTGCGATTCTTGAATGTTTCGCTCTACCAAGGTTTACCGGTCAAGAAAGGAGTTCAAACCATCGTAAGTCTTCCACCCCATGCTCTCGAGAGTAGCTTATTGACTTCATCCAATGATCGTAGGCTATGGCTACTTCCGAGAACCCTCTGCTGCAAGACAAGAACGAACGAGATCCGACCCTGTTCTGCACAGCTTACAAACGAAATCGATTCTACATGTTTACCCGATCAGATCCCGAGTAAGTCTCGTCTCGACGTATCAGTCACCCTGATGAATGACTGACACCATACACGTGGACTTGCAGGGATAAAGAAGGAGAACGAGATGTCTATAACGAGAAACCAACTCGAGACGAAATGTCCATCGCAGCACCCGCAATCGCTCAATCAGGTCCTCTCGGTCGACGCGCAATCATTCACACGACGAAAGGAGACGTGTTCGTCGATTTGTTCCCAGATCTCACTCCGAAAACGGTCGAGAATTTCGTTGGGTTGTCGAGAAAGAATTATTACGACGATGTCATTTTCCATCGAGTTATTCCCAAATTCGTGAGTCTTGCTTGTCTCCTGCTCGTCTTCTATAGCTTGTTGAAGTCGAGTAAGCCTTGCAGATGCTTCAAACTGGAGACCCATTAGGAGACGGAACTGGAGGAGAATCACTTTGGGGATCGACTTTCGAGGATGAGATCGTTCCTTCCCTTCGACATGATCGACCTTACACTCTCAGTATGGCAAACGCTGGACCCAAGACGAACGGCAGTCAATTCTTCATCACTACTGTACCTTGTCCTTGGCTTGATGGAAAACACACGTACGTCCTACTCTTTGCTTCCCGATTGCGAACCTCGTACTGATGTTCTGACCTACACTCACAGCGTCTTTGGTCGTGCGACTTCTGGATTCGAAACGATTCATGATATTGAGAACGCCAGAACGGATAAAGGAGATAAACCTTTTGACGACATCAAAATTGTCAGTATCGACATCGAATCATAGTGAAAATCAATCACTGCATTGCTCTCATTCGTGATCGAGTCTCGGTTCGGGTGCAGAGGAACCAGTCACAGTGTCATTGGTAAATTCAGGATCAATTCTAAGCTTTGCTACTACTTTGCGAGAAGGCACGAGAGGAAACAGCACAGATTTGAAAAATTACGTATAGAGAAGAAGGGTACTCGGCATTTAGAAAAGGTAGCAGAAAGCAACAAGCACATCCCACAAAAAGACAAAAAGAACAGAGAACAAATTAATCGTTTGAAAAAAGCTTGATACGGATATCGTGTGCAGTGCGAATAGTACTACATGTTGTTGGCGTGAGAATAAAGGAGTGGAGCGTGTTGCGAATGCGATTGCTGGTGCTGATGTTGTTGTTGTTGATGAGTGGTGTAGAGCGGTCGGTGAACGTAACCAGGTGGGAAATCTTCGGCAGTGATCATCTTCGCGTATACTAACCAACCTCGTAGTACTATAGAGATAGACGAAGGTGAGCTTGAGAATGAGCAGAGAGGGAGAATGAGGCTTACATTCAGGAGGAAGGTAACTTTCTCGAAGAGGCGCATAGTGCTCTCGGTTAGCTTCAGGTTGCTTCGCGAGGACTAGATACTCATCTAGA
>Ga0308160_10007602_pt1 | contig 10732 bp, 11 predicted proteins | sample PhyFR1_FD_201036 | JGI IMG/M metagenome (GOLD analysis project Ga0308160, IMG submission 201036) | Phyllosphere microbial communities from UC Gill Tract Community Farm, Albany, California, United States - DLSLF.R1 | ecosystem: Host-associated > Plants > Phyllosphere > Unclassified | place: USA...
GATTGCTCAATGTTGAGAAGAACCAAAACGGGTGAGCCGAGCTTATAAGGAGGTTCGGTATAAAAGCCGAGGCGAGGCGCCTCTATTTTGGCGCTGGATTACCCACATGCTTTCCAGGCCAAGGAGGCATGTGCATTTAATCCCGTTCACGCCCACTTTCTTTCCGGTTGCATTTGGCCCACAACTGTTAGTTTCCGTCGCATTTTTCATTTCAACCGCTCAATCTATTCGTTTTCCGGTCTTCAGGCTTAATTACCGTTTTTGGACCCTGGATGATCTCGATCGAAGCTTCGTCTCTATCGACTCAGGCACAAAGCGGCCACACACAATGCGTCTACACACCACAAGAGGATCCTCACACACATATGTTGAGTTCAGAACCCACACAAATCAGCCTTTCTGGTCATGACTCCTTTATTCACGTCGTACCTGTGTCAACAACTCGGCACGATCGAGAGATGACACGTATCCTTGTTGAATGTACATATATATCTTGCCCATACCCCTCCAAACGTTTACACCATGGCTGCTGCGAAGAGCCCTACCAAGGCCGCCGCCCGCGCTGCCGCCAAGTCCAAGTCCGCGACCGCAAAGGCCAAACCCGTAGCGAATAAAGCTGTCCCGCCGGTCAAGCCCTCCACCCACGACAAGGGCGATATGATATCCGATGCGGGAAGCAGCAGCAATCAACGGGGCACGCCTCACGAGACCGATACCTCCAAGCTTCACGGCCCTTACGTTGCCCGATGGATCGAAGACCGCATGCGACTCGATCCAATCTTCTCGGACAAGTCAAGGAAACGATACATAGAAGACCAGGTCGGCGAGTCCATCCAGCCTTGGCTTCATTCTCCCCAAACCTTCTTCCCCACTATCGCCAGCAAGTTCAATTTGAATAGGCATGTGCCTCGCAAGGGCATATTTCAGCCTCGACGAGGGGCTAGCTGCCTCGTCGGGACTGAGAGACGTAAATGCCACAATTCGTGTCTCCCGGCGTTCATGTACACGTAAGCGATTAATTTTCATGCGAGCCTGTCCCCGTCGGCTAACTTGATAGGCATCCAGACCTGCAATGTCCCACCAGTCAGAAAGGCGGATACGATACCGTGCTCTTCCGCTGGACTATCGAATCTGTCAAGCTTGACAATGGTCATCGATTGAATGAGCTCGTGGCTAACGCTTGCTGGGGTTGTGCGACCAGGGGCATGTCGCCGTGTCCTATCGTCAACACCAGGCTGGCCGAGGCTGAAGACGTGTCTGAATACTCGCCATCTGAGACGGAAGCAGAGCCAGACGAGGGAGCGGCCGATGAGGTCAGAGTCCCGCCAGTATCGCAATCCATCGACAGGTCTGACGTATCTGTGAACGACGGGTCACTGCATGAGGCGCCAGCCATCCATCGCTCAGGTCTTACTAGGAGCCGGACAGCAAGTCAGGCCGGTTTCCCCGATTCCGAGTCAAAACGCCAAGACGTTCATGAGGAACAGGTCGATGATGAGCCTCATGAAGTCCCCCTCGCAACCTCAGTTTACACCGAAACTCGCAGGCCAAGCCACGTCTACAGGAAGCGCTACTTCGATCGATCTAATTCCTCGGTCCCGCCTTCTGTCAGTCTGCCTAGTCTCTCTGAAGTCTACGAGGAACTTGGTCAAGTCTCTGCTCCACGCGTCGCCGTTGCCATTGGTGACTCAGGCTCGACAGGTGGAGCGGCTACTGGTACTCCATCCGAGCAGCGTCTCAACTCCGTGTCTTTGTTGGTCGATCCCGTCACCGCTACATCGCTCTCTGACATGAAGGTCAAAATAGAGACTGTATTCACCTCGACTGTCGATGCTGCTCAGAAGCATCTAGACCAAATGAAAGTCAGCTCGGCGCACATTCATGACACCATTCAGTCCCTCTTCACGCTGTGCCGAACCTACGAAGATCAAGCCCGGGCCGATCGGGATGCTCTCAATGACATCAATGCCGAGAGGGATCGATTGATCGCCAACCTTAGGACCATGGACTCAAGACTCGCAGGATATGCTTCTATCGTCGAGCAGAAAGATAAAGACTTGCGATCTCTGGAGACGAGAACTCAGTACCTTGTGAATCAGCTTGAGAACACCAGACAAGAGCAGGCAGTCGTAGACCAGCGGATGACAGCTGCAGTTCTGGAAAGAGACAAACATTCCCTCGACGCCAAAGCAGCGCATTTCCTCACCAGAGCCGCTGAGAAACGCACTGCGGATGCCGAGGAAGCTCTGGAGGACGCGTTCTTGGAGATCGATGAGCTGTCTCACCGTTTGGCCCAAGCGCAGGGGGTCCAAGTCCTACCTCCCGGATCGGTGACAAGGAAACTTCCCCCTACGACTCCTACTCGATTGCCCGTGCTCGCCGGTCGTAGAGCGGTCTCTGAAGCTCCCAGTCCGATGACTCGGCCTTCCCAGGTAGCTACGGGTACTCCTGGGGAACGTCGTTCTACACTGAGACCGCTCAAACTGGCACAACCAGCCACTCCTCGCCCGCCAAAGCCTGCAGTCAATGCTGAGAGCTCGACGATGACGATCGCCAAAGCACCAGGTACGCCCGGGACCGCTAGACGGCCCACAACTCGCAGAAGTGTAACTCCTGGCAAGCCGTCAGCCCCTCAAACGGCTCGCGCCTCTTCGATTCCACAGATACCACCGCCGCTTCCTGTGGGGTCGTCCGCCGCGCTGCACACTCGGCCCTTGGTGCACTCCGCTCCTGTTGGACATGTCCCCGTGTCTATCATCTCCCCCGCCGTCCTTCTGCCTGATGCCATGAACATCACCTATACCCCGAATAACTTGGTACCTCATTCAAGCTCTCGACTCGCAACGGTCGTGGCCTCCGCCAACCCGACTGTACCCAATGACACCTCGGCACACGTCTTCCAACCTCAGCAGTATCCGGCACCGTCCGCAACGGAGGGTCATCGAACTCCTGCTCGTTCCTCTGCTCAGCCAGACCATGCGGTTCTTCGTAGGTCTCCGTAGTTTCTGGGTGGTGATCACTGATTCTATCAGATACATCGGCTCCTCATACTCAACCGGTCTCCAGGTATACGTGGGCTCAGGGAGATGCAAGTCAATTGCAGCAGCCTATGTTCCAGGGGCATGGTGCGATGACTAATCAGTACGCCAACCCCATCCAGACCATCAATCAACCCGACTTCACCATTGCCACTGCTCAACTTTCGCCCAATCATTTCGATGCGCGGAATTCGGCCGACCACTCTCCCAACAACAGAGTCGGGCCGCCACCAGTGCGCACCCAGGCAGCCATCTGGCAGCCCGGGGCGGAGGGAACATAAAGGCAGATCGGATTGTGCGTCTTTTGTCACTGCCCAGCCACCGCTCAGAAATATCCAGAGTGTATCAGTCTTCCTGCAGCAGGGCTCTTGAGTCATGAGGAAGATGCGCAGTCGGGGAACTACTCGAGTGGGCGCACACTGTAGACACTTCTTCATGAAACTGTATCTCAATCAAACAATGTTAACCTGTCTACGTGAATCTTTCCCAGTGCCAATTCCTCTTGTACCAGTTCTTAGCAATCCTTTCATCATACGACTTCTCCACTTTACCACTCGCATTGGTCTCCACGTTCTCTAGAAATGCTGACAATGCTCTGGCGATCTGGAAATCGTTCGCTTCGAAGCATTGCCTTGATTGTTCTATCTCTGAGGAGATTGTTCCCTCTCGCCAGGCTTGCAGTATCATGCCCAGGAGATTGTCTCGAAGTCTGCCCGCCGCTATGCCATCTAGACTGACACCAGGGAGCTCCAAGTTCTGTGCGCTTGGTTTAACCCCTGACATCATCATGACAGCGGCCGTTGCAGCCAGGGGACCGCAGCTCTGGCCGTCTTGCTGCTTGATCCACCCTATCTGTCTTCGTGTGGCCTGATCTAGTCAGCTCGCAAACAGGTGTGGAAGATCGTCTCCTCTCACCGGGGTATTGGGACAGAAGAGCCATCCCTTGTTGTCATCTTTGGTTACCAAACCGGATCGGAGTTCCCATACTAGCCTGTTCTGCAACAAACTGGGCCAGGCCTATTGGATGAGCTTGCCAACGATGTGATTAAAGAAGAGCAGCCGATGACTCACCTCAGCTACATCAGCATGATCGAAGGCACCCTCTGCACCATCGTAAGGGACGACCAAACGTTGAGGCCCAAATATTACCACCGTCATGAAGTGACCAAGAGCGGAACATATCGACGAGACAGTCGTCCTTTCCCGCCACGAAGAGTCTTTGCCGAGATTGGGCCATGGCCGTTCGCCTGAAGGCCACATAAGTAAGGGCGTCGGCCCTCTCCAGGCTAATAAAGCGGAAGTGTATACGATAGCTTGGTGTCGGCGGTAAATTGCTCCTGGAGCCTCGATTTTCCTCAAATGCTGCAAGGATGCTCCAACACAGGTTTCGATTAAGTTGAGAGTCCACCAACTCTCCCTGTCCGACAAGCGTTTGATATCCGAGAGTTTGAGGTCAAAGTCTCCCTCTATGTCGAGGCAAACGATAAGGTCATCGGCAGCAGCGGTGGGACTGGGAGCTTGTTGAGCTTCCAGTCTTCCGACAAAAAAGTTGCGAACTGCCAGGTAAATGGTGCTTGACAAGGACATCCCTTGGAGTTCCTTCGACTTGTTCTTCTGAACTGAAAGGGACAACCGTGAGACCAGCTTTGAAGCTGACCCGCCTGAATTCCACCGGACGATGCATAGGCGATCACTGGCCTCGCCACCCTCTTCGGAGCGACGCCGTTCCCTTATCATCTGGTCTTGAGGTAGAGGTGGAAACGCAGAGATGATCGAATGTCGCACTACACTCGCGCCAGTCCCTGTGTTCGGAGCCAGTATTGGCTCAGCGGTTTCAGTCGGCGGGCCTTGGTGCTCTATCGTGCTTGGCTCCTGATTAGCCTGTTCCTCCATCCTGTCTTGCCCATAATCTTCGTTTCCGACTCCTTCTTCGTATTCGTCATCATTACCGTCCTTAGACTCATCAAAAGCACTACGCGGACGCCACCGACCTATTGCTGCCGGACCTGCGATTCCTTGACCTAGCGTGGGAAGCGTAGGCGGTGCAATCGCGCTCCTCGTTATGCTTGCTAGAGCTGGAGATTTGGGAATTGCGGATCTCGAAGACTCGATCGATGGTCTCGAATTGTCGATCGAGAGACTTGATTTATCGATCGACCGCTTCGTGTTTTCGATCGACTGCTCAGGAGTCTTGATGGGATTCTCAAGAGTCTCGATCGACTTTGTAGGAACCTCGATCGACTGCTTAGCAGGATGGACCAGCGATGCGATGGGGCTTAGTCGTGGTCCAAGGTTGGCGAGAGCGACCACAGAGGACTTTCCGTTGGCCTTTTGTTGCCGCGGTAAGCTGGTGGGTGTTGGAGGATAGAGGGAAGGATGTCGCACCCGCTCGTACATCACCAAGACTGGATATCGTCCTGACCGAAAGGCCTCAGCACCAGCTGACCCGTTGACTAGATGCGTGTGCTGATCGTCGATGACCCACCAGTTCTTCTCGAACGGAACTATGGCCACATAGTGACCTGTATCGACGAGACCCCCAACACCGCACACGATCCCACAAAGACTCCATACAGATGGGGTTGGCGGTGTCTGGAAGGAAGGATTATACCCCAACAAGGTGATCTCGGCTGGTATATCAAAATCCCTTACCACCAATTCAGAGCCGAGATCCTCGTCCTTCCTCTCATCCAGACCCCAGACTATATTGGCGATGAGTGTCGGCGATGTCGTGTGGAATGACCGGTAGGTCAGAGATCTGAGGGTCAAGCCACAGCCTGGCAAATTTGGACAGGTGTTGTCGAGCATTTGGGTGTGCACCAGAGTCTCCCGGATCAAGTCGCCCAGATCTTTCTTTTCCCGGGGGTCTGATCCGAGAGGGTGCACGATCGCCGTTGATGCGAAGTGCGAATCTTCATGTCGATCACACATATCTCGGCACTGAGGACAGATGAAGTTGCTCGTGATAGTCATATCGGCCAGGCGTACATTTGAGCCTGGGTCTGAATTTCCCCAAGTGCCCCAATGAAGACAAAGATTGGTCAAGAGAAAGGCAGGATCTTCCATTCTCTTCGATGAATCAATCATTCCTGTCTCTAGAGGCGCATCAGCTCAGGTCTGCCGCACAGGTCATAGAAGCCGCACCTTCTAAAATCTCTTTCAAACGAGCTATCGCCATCGGTTTGTGTCCGTGGATCGCTCTTCGCACTCGTGCAAGGAGCTTGACAACTGGGTCATCCTTAGACTCGGCAGCGGTGTATGCGAGATATATGGAGCTGTTCCAGTCTCGCTGCCTCATGATCATCTGGAAGAGAGCAAGAGCATAGCAATCGATCCCCGTATTGTAGAGTCCGGTGGGACGGTCAAGAGAATCGACTTTGGCTCGAGGGAGGGCTAGAGAGCTTCGCTGCACGACCCTATGAGACTTGCGGCGCGGCTCTAGGGGCGGTGCCAGAGCAGAGGGTCGACCAGCCAGTGCTGTTCGAACATCGGAGGCTGAAGCCAAATCGAACACGTCCAAAGGTCTCTGGACTTCGTGGCGTCGTCCAATAGGTGAAACCTCACCTCTCTTCTCCCCTTCATTCTGTATAGACATGGTTGGTCGACCGCGTGGGTCATTGCCCATGACCGGAAGACCAAGATCCGGGGGCGTGAACACCACCTGATGGACAGGCTGTCCAAGTTCTTCCTGCGAGCGCGAGTGCGGACGCCGGTCAGGAGTCTTGGTAATCGAATCACGAACGAGTGTGTTAGCCGATTGCCCCTGTTGATCGGTGTCATTCGTTGGTCGATCTCGAGAAGTGACATTCAGATCAGACAGCGGAAGATCTCGATTTCCATCTGTAGAATCGATTTCTTGCGTTGCAGGAGGGGGCTGGCTGATGTCTCGGCTGACCAGTCGAGGCTCTTTCGCGGCCGATCGTGCGTTCGAATCGAATCCTCCAATCTCCAGTCGGAAGATACTGCCACCTAGCTGTCTGGGATGCTTCCAGAACAACTCGTAATCCTTCTCGTCCTGATCATCGTCGCTGGGAGCTTCCTCATCGTTGTCGTCCCGGATCTCTTTTGACTTCTTCGGAAACAACTTTGACGAGACCACTCCCAGTCTCTCCTCGAATTGAAGCACACTGCCATGAAGCCTATAACTCTCCATTGCCCATAGATGAGAGCAGCGTTTCCCGGCCTGCTCCCAATAGTCGCAGTCACAGAAAACCTTCCGACCTCCAGGACGGGATCCGCAGAAATGCGGCACCACTTTCTTCTTGCTGGGGGATCTTCTGGAAGGATATACTTCGTACACCTCTTCGCCAAACTTGGAGCGGTGGGCCTTTGGTACTCGCTGAATAGGGACGGGGCGGATACAATCCGTCTCCCATAGGTGGATACCGCCAAATAATTGATTTTCCAGCATTGGATCTGGTCTCGATTGCAGATGTGGAGTGTTCTCATAGTAGGGGAAGAAGGCCGTGACCAGTAAAGAGATGAGTCTGTCGAGTCTAGGCCTGTCAGTGGATATGCAACAACTTACTTATAGTATCTGCTTACCTTCGATTCGCCCTGCATCCCAAGAATACACGATCAAAGGTTCGGAACGAGCTCTCAGAGTAGTTATTGGTCGACCATGGCCCATCGCGGGTGACGTGATCGGGTATTCCATAATCGACTGTGTAGCCAATCCATCGCTCGCTGAACCAGGTCCTGCCAAGATAGTCATCGAGCTCTTCCCACCCTTCCTCGTCGCCTTCGGTCATATCGATCACTTCGGCTTGCAACCTATCATAGTATTCAGCCCATTCTTGTGGCTCGGGGCACCTCTGACATCGGCGAATGGCGGCCATGATCTTGGACCCCAGCAAATGAGGATCGTCGTGACGGCCAAAGATCCGACGAGCCTTCGAGCGGCACTGTTTCATCATATGGAACTGGCAGACACGAATAGGAATATCTGGAAAGACGGTCTCTATTGCGTTTCGCTCCGCATCGGCAGCGTCAATCATGACAAATCCAGGGACCAGTCCTCGGTCCTCTTCAACAATCAATCGACAAGCTCCTTCCATCTCTTCGGGTGACACTCCGTCGATTTTCACTCTCTTGGTGCCATTCAGTATACAGGTCGCGAGCTTAAATACAGCGAGCTTGAAATTCTCGAGTAGGAATTCATAGGCTGTGTCGTCGGCGTGATTAGAGACCATGGCGGCCACTACAGGTCAGTGATTGCACGACTTTGGGCAGTCTCGGGTACATACATGGGATCATACGATGGAAGTTGTTGATGGTAACGAGAAGAGTCAGAGGGCATCGAAAAGCGTTCTTGTTTCTCCAGGAAGAATCCAAGTACATGCCCATACGAGGGGCATGTAGCATCGCGACTGCCAGAGTGTAGTCTGTCGCCATTACACATTCGAAACGTGAATTGGGCGGAATCTCTGTAGCGAGCTCTTCGTCTTCGGTTTTGTATACAGTGGGATAATTCGCTCTGACTCATTAGGCTTCATCATGAAGAGGTTGCCGAGTACTCACGCTAGGAATGCAGAGGGGTATTTCCCATACATGATCTCAATCGCCGCCAACGGACTTTTGTCAAGTCGACTTCGTTTCTGAGCGGTATTGATCGCGGATTTGTAAGCCTTGTTGTTGGCTTGTGGGAGGCGGAACGCGCAATGTTGCGTCAACCACATAGCGTGCATGTCGCTATTGACTATAGCCCTCGAATAGACTACAGTGATCAGCTATCGTGGTGGCCGTATTCGCAGATGCTCACAGGCCGTCAAGCTTCCGAGTGTCATCCCGAACATCGAGGACGCTTCGTGTAGCAGTCGCCGGATGTATGGGGAAACATTCAAGTTTCTGCGATCTGTATTGGGTTTGTGATAGTTTGCTCTCTTCCGGATTATGGTGCAGACACCCTTCTTACACTGATCAACAGTCATTTCGAGCTGATCATTAGTGGGAGGTGACATCGGTGTATGGTATCGACGTACCACGACCTTGGCATTACAGAGTGCCTTCTGCTTCTGCTTCGTGTGCTTACTTGCCCTTAATCGATCGACCTTCACGGCTCCGCCTTCCGCTTGGGATTGATGGCCTTCTGTGTCTTCGGAGTCGGCCGCAGAGTCCTGAGCCTGGGCCGCTTGCGCGATGCTGCTCTTCCGATTTTCGCTCATATGGCTGAAAAAATTCTGGGTGAAAGGATCACTGGACGAGATGGCCGGAAGACTGTCCTGAGCAGCCTTGATGACTCTACATGTGGCGTTGCATCTAAACACAATCCTCCACACCGTTCGAGTGCCGTGTGAGATCGAGTATCGATCGTCCATTGACAACGTCAAGCGTCGAGCTCGAATATCGGACGGGAAGAGGCCTGGGCCATCTAGCCAATCCACTTTCAACAAACGACTCATCTTATGGTCGACGTAGGTCAAGTCTTGCTCCTGACACGTCAATGAAGGTGAAGATAAGTAGAGTGAGCAAGTGGGAGGGAACTCACGTAGGAGTCGAAGATGCGGATGAGATCTTTGATGGGATACTCCTGTGACTCGTATGCTGGGTCGTTGTGTATATCGTCCTTACGGATTCCAAGCCAATCGGATCGTCGACGGATCCCAGGAGTATGCTGCGAAGAATCGTCCCAGTTGTCCACATACTCCCCAGCGACTTCATCACTCAAACCACTCGGATCGCTGGTCAGAAATCGGTCCTTGTTGTCATGATAATCAGTCTGCCAGCGGTCGTAAGAGGGATTCGGAACTGCAGGCATGTCGATATCTTCTGAAGAGGCTGACTCTGAAGACGGCGAGAGGTTACGAGAGCTTCGTCTCCGCTTGAACGTCTTTGTATCGTCTCGATCTTGATCGGCTTGTCCTACACTGACCCGCTTCTGTGGCGAGGACTGTGGAACGCTCGAGGGTGGGGTGAACGAAGGAGGGTCTGGCGGAGGTGTGGGCGTCGACGGTCGCATGAGCCTTGTAGGACGACCTTTCTTCCGAGCTTCGCCTGCTCTTGATAGAACGTCAATCGGGACAACTCCCAAAGGAGCTCTGGCTTTGTTTTTGGATTTCGATTTGGGCGGCATGCTGTATTGATACGGTATAGTAGTAAGAGCAGGATAGCATGGTGGGCAGAAAATATCGAGCTGATAGCATGATGAAGTCTCCGTTTGCTGATTGGAGCGTCTGAGCTACAGAATGCTCTTTTGCCCCTTGTGTGTTTGTGTGTTTCAAGAACAAAAAACGCTCGATCGAGTCTTTACATGAGATCATCGTTCTTGAAGTGACATGCGATCAAGGCGTATCGCAGATGATACGTCTTGTGGAACTGAGGATGTGACCACATGTCGTGAGGGTCCTGGCAACTCAGGGGGTCCACCGAGACTGCTACCATGAACCACTCTTGACACGAAAACGAGGTGTGGAAGTCCTGATCGAGTTGATTCCGCCATCCCTAGAGCCCGTCTTAATACCCGATCGACGGTAAATTCCAGTCGCGACCGTTAATTTATCACGTTTACGCCGCATATTTTCCGAAGTCTCAGGTTTGGTGATCGGAAAGACAGTAGTAGTCGCATGGGAGATATGGTTTTGCATAAGGAGGTTCGGTATAAAAGCCGAGGCGAGGCGCCTCTATTTTGGCGCTGGATTACCCACATGCTTTCCAGGCCAAGGAGTCCGTGTGAGCACGTGCGAGCAGAGTTCAGG
>Ga0308160_10007604_pt1 | contig 10731 bp, 8 predicted proteins | sample PhyFR1_FD_201036 | JGI IMG/M metagenome (GOLD analysis project Ga0308160, IMG submission 201036) | Phyllosphere microbial communities from UC Gill Tract Community Farm, Albany, California, United States - DLSLF.R1 | ecosystem: Host-associated > Plants > Phyllosphere > Unclassified | place: USA...
ATGCAACCGACATCACCCTGCGTGCATTGCACCTGCTGGCGCTGGCAGACGTGGTCGCCTGTGAGGATACGCGCAAAACCGGCGCCCTGCTCACCCGTTACGGCTTGAACAAGCAGATGGTGGCCGCGCACCAGCACAACGAGCGCGAAGTGGCCGATAAATTGATCGCAAGATTGCAGGCCGGCGAGCGGGTGGCGCTGGTGTCGGACGCCGGCACGCCGGCCGTGTCCGACCCGGGCGCGCGCATCGTCGATGCCGTGCGCGCAGCCGGCCTGCGCGTGCTGCCGCTGCCGGGCGCCTCGGCATCGGTCACGGCCTTGTCGGCCAGCGGGCTGGTGAACGACCGTTTTAACTTCGTCGGCTTCCTGCCGGCCAAGGCCAAGCAGCGCGAAGCGGCCTTGCAGGCACTGGTGCGCGAGCCGGCCACGCTGGTGATTTATGAGGCGCCGCACCGCATCGTCGATTGCGTGGAAGGGCTGTTGGCCGTGTTCGAGCCGACGCGCCAGGTGGTGTTTGCGCGCGAGCTGACCAAGCTGTTCGAGGAAGTGCACCGCTGTCCGCTGAGCGAGGCGCTGGCCTGGGTAAAGGCAGACCAGCACCGCGAGCGCGGCGAATTCGTGGTGCTGGTGGAAGGCGCGACAATCGAGACCGATGCGGCCGATGTCGAGGCCGAGCGTATCTTGCAGATCCTGCTGACCGAGTGCTCGGTAAAGCAGGCGGCGAACCTGGCCGCGCAGATCACGGGCCGCAAGAAGAATGCGCTGTATGAACGGGCCTTGCAGATCAAGGGCGAGTAAGTAGCAATGCGGCGACTGGTGGAACAGCGATGAACGACGACAGGGCGAGTTTGCCGACATCGGGCATGCCGGATTTCCTGGCATGGCGGAAAGCAAACGACGAGTCCACATTCAACACGACCGATTACCTTGTTGGCGTTGTTGGCGCTGCCGCGCTTCATCCGGATTTTCTCCTCGCATTGACCGAGCTGTTATGGCCCCGGTTCGTGGAAGTGGAGGGTGCGGTCTTTCATGCGGCGCATTTCGATACTACCCGCCATGACATGTTGTCGAACATGCATCCGGTCGTTCGGGACCGCGAGTATTGGATAAACCTGGTGCTGCTCGACAGATTGTTCGAAGCTGCCGACGGTGAATTCTTTCCACGACACGCTGCGGCCATCCTCGCCATCGCCGCCTCGATGTGGCGGTCGCGTCTGAAGGAAGTCTTTCCCGAGCGTGCTTTCGAGGTGATGGTGATTGAGGATGCTGAAGCGGGTGATTACGGGCTGACATTTACGCAGGCAGAACGCTCGCCTGCTTGAATCTCACCATTTGCAGCCGCTGTCTTTCTTGTCGGCCAACAGTAAGAGCGGCGCCAGCAAGCCGCCCGGCAAGCCATCCTTGCAATTACGCCGTTTCGCGGCGCCGATCATGCGTGCCGCCTTTGTCTCCGTTTCCAGCGGTTTCTCGGGGAACTGGCCGACGGCGGTGCCCTCCTTGGCCGGGTCGCGCATGTTGGCCAGGGAGCGGGCGCTGCGCTTGGCGGCGTCGAGGTCGAAATGCGGCGTCTCCGTTGGCGCTGGTGGGGTTTGCGGCTGCTCGACCACGAAGGGATCGGGTTCCGATGCGTTGCCGGTGTCGGGCGGGACGGCGATGACGGGACGTGGCGTACTTGGTTTCCTTGCAGGCGCCGGCCGCTCTGCCTTGGGTGTAGGTGCAGGTGGCGGCGGATCCGGTGTCTCGACGCGTGGCGGCGGCGGCGGCGGTTGTATGCGCACGGCGATCGAACGCGGCGGTTCGGGCAAGTCGGCGGAACGGAAGCCGCCGCGCCAGGCGGTCAGCAGCGCGGTGTGCACCAGGATCGACAGCATGACACCGAACACCACGCGCCGCGTGCGGCGGCGGTCCTCTACGGACATCGCTTCGAATCCTGTCATTGCCGCATTCACCATGCCTGCTCCTGTTGCGCGAGAAACCCGGAAAGTTCAGTTATTTTCTCACGTCAACTTGACCGAAAGGCTGCCAGCGGATATTATTGATGTCTTCGGAGTGTAGCGCAGCCCGGTAGCGCACCTGGTTTGGGACCAGGGGGTCCAAGGTTCGAATCCTTGTACTCCGACCAGTATTAAGAGAGAAGCCGACAGCGAAAGTTGTCGGCTTTTTTCGTTTACGTGGCTGTTTTTGTACCCGCAGCGGCGGCTAGGTAGGGTGGGCGCCCCGTGCCCACGCGTGAACTTCGATCATCGTTATCGTTGCGGCGCCCGTAAGCGCCAACACTGTTCATGCTTTACGCGTGGGCACAGGGCGCCCACCCTACGAATGCATCCGTCAGCTATAACCGTTACGTTCGCTCAATCACCCTGCCCGCTTCGCCAACAAGGCATTCCCGACACGGCTCGCGCCCTTGCGGCCCAGCTGCTGCGAAATGAACTGCCCCGCGTCCACCACCTGGTCGAGGTCGATCCCGGTCTCGATGCCCAGGCCATTGAGCATGTAGACCACATCCTCGGTCGCCACGTTCCCGGTCGCGCCTTTTGCATACGGGCAGCCGCCGAGTCCCGACACCGACGAGTGGAAAATCTGCACGCCCACTTCCAGGCTGGCGTAGATGTTGGCCAGTGCTTGGCCATAGGTGTCGTGGAAGTGCCCGCTGAGCTGTTGTAACGGGAATTCGCGCGCGGCGGCCAGCATCACGTCCTGGGTCTTGCGCGGCGTCGAGACGCCGATGGTGTCGGCGATGTCGATTTCATCGCAGCCGAGGTCGCGCATCCGGCGTACCACGTCGGCCACGGCCGCCAACGGCACCTCGCCCTGGTAAGGACAGCCGAACGCCGTGCTGATGCTGCCGCGCAGGCGGATGCCGTTGGCCTTGGCAGCCTTGGCCACCGGTTCGAAGCGCGCGATCGATTCGGCGATCGAGCAGTTGATGTTCTTTTGCGAGAACGCTTCCGAGGCCGAGCCGAAGATCACGACTTCATCCGCCCTGGCGGCCAGCGCCGCTTCGAAGCCTTGCATATTCGGCGTCAGCGCCGAGTAGATCGTGCCCGGCAGGCGCGTGATGCGCGCCATCACCTCGCTGCTGGTCGCCATCTGCGGCACCCACTTCGGCGACACGAAAGACGCCGCTTCCACATTCGCGAAACCGGCGCGCGACAAGCGGTCGACCAGTTCGATCTTGACGTCGGCGCTGATGGTTTCCTTTTCGTTCTGCAGGCCGTCGCGCGGACCGACTTCGACGATCTTGACCTTTTTCGGCAGGGTGGCTTGGCTGTTCATGGTGTCAGTATCCCAGGTTGCGGTCGACGATGTCGGCGACCGGTCTATCCGCCTCGAAGGCGGCGATTTTGTCGATGATCTGGCGCACCGCTTCCTCGCGCACGGTGAGCGCGGAGATGTGCGGTGTGATCGTGATGCGCGGCTCTTGCCAGAACGGGTGCGGGGCCGGCAGCGGTTCGTTGCGGAACACGTCGAGCGTGGCGCCGGCGATGTGGCCGGAGCGGATCAGGGTCAGCAAATCCGGCTCGGCCACCTGGGCGCCGCGCGCGACGTTGATCAGGTAGGCGCCCTTCGGCAGCGTGGCCAGGCGCCGGCGGTCCAGCAGGTTATTCGTCTCCGCCGTGAGCGGCAGCAGCGACACCAGCACCCGCGTGCCGCCTAAAAAATTGTCGAGCGCTGCCATGCCGGCAAAGCAGTCCACGCCCGGCAAGTCCTTCGGCGTGCGGCTCCAGCCGCGCACCGGGAAGCCGAAGCTGCGCATGGTCTCCACCACGCGCAGGCCCAGCTTGCCGAGGCCCATCACGCCAATCGTGAAGTCTTTTTTCTCATGTACCGGCAGCGGCGCCCACAGGCCATGACGCGCCTGCTCCTCGTACTCGTCGAAGCGGCGGAAGTAGCGCAGCGTCGCGTAGGCCACGTACTCGGCCATCTGCACCGCCATGCCGGCGTCTCCCAGGCGCACCAGCGGCACCTGCGGCAGAGCCTCGCCGAATTTCAGCACCGCATCGGCGCCGGCGCCCATCAGGAAGATGGCCTTCACGCGCGACAGCTGGGCCAGCAGGCTGGCGGACGGGTTCCACAGCACCGCATAATCGCAGGGCGGCAGGGTGTCGCCTTCGCGCCAGCAGAAGGTATCGGCGCCTGGCATCAGGCGCGCGAAATCGTCCATCCAGGGCCCGGTCTGGCCATCGCCGCGGACCAGGAGGATGCGCATGTTACGCCGCCTTGAAAGCCAGCAGCGGCGCGCCGTCCGCCACCTGGTCGCCCACTGCGTACAGCACCTCTTCCACCAGGCCGTCGCTTGGCGCGGCGATGGTGTGCTCCATCTTCATCGCTTCCATGATGACCAGCGGTTCGCCCTTCTTCACTTCCTGGCCCGCCTCGACCATCACGGCCACCACCTTGCCCGGCATCGGCGCGGTCAGGCGCCCGCCTGCGGCTTCCGCTTCGCCGGCGTGCGCCATCGGGTCCTGGTAAGACAGGGTGTGGTGCTCGCCGTTCGTGAATACGTGGAACAGTTCGCCGTCGCGGCGCACGTTGCCATGCATCGACTGTTCGCCCAGGCGGATCGAGTAGGCTGCGCCCTCGTGCGCCAGCAGGGTCAATGCCTGCTTGTTGCCCTCGATGTCGAGTTCCCAGCCCTGCGGGTGGTAGACCAGGCCGACGTTGTAGGCGCCGCCTTCCTGGCCGGCCGCATGCTCGTCGCTAAAGGCGAGGAAGCGGCGGTAGTCGCCGTTCAAACGCCAGCCCTGTGCCTGGCCCCACGGGTCCGTGCCGATGCGCGAGGCGCCGCGCGATTGGTTTTTTTCTGCTTCGGTCAGGGCCACCGCCGCCAGCGCCAGCGCACCGGCTGGCGCCGCCTTCGCGGCCGGGAACAGCGAATCCTGGTTCCGTTCGATCAGGCCCGTATCCAGGTCGGCCGTCGCGAAGGCCTGGCCTTCGACCAGGCGCTTGAGGAAGGCGATATTCGTCGCCAGCCCGACGATCTGGAATTCGGACAAAGCCTGCGACAGCCGCGCCAGCGCCTGCGTGCGGTCCACGCCCCAGACAATGAGTTTCGCGATCATCGGGTCGTAGAACGGCGAAATCGCATCGCCCTCGCGTACGCCGGAATCGATACGCACCGCAGCCGGCTCCACGCCCGCCGTGCCGCCCAGCTCGAAGCTGACGGCGCCAGGGGTATCCATGTGGCGCAGCGTGCCGATCGACGGCAGGAAGCCCTTTTCCGGATTCTCGGCATAGATGCGCGCCTCGATGGCGTGGCCGTGGATCGCCAATTCGCTTTGTTGTTTCGGCAGCGGCTGGCCGGCTGCCACGCGCAGCTGCCATTCCACCAGGTCGGTCCCGGTGATCATTTCCGTCACCGGGTGCTCCACCTGCAGGCGGGTGTTCATCTCCATGAAGTAGAACGAGCCGTCCTGGTTGGCGATGAATTCGACGGTACCCGCGCCGACGTAGTTCACGGCGCGCGCGGCCGCCACCGCCGCTTCGCCCATGGCAGCACGGCGCTCGAGCGTCATGCCCGGCGCCGGCGCTTCTTCCAGCACCTTCTGGTGGCGGCGCTGCACCGAGCAGTCGCGCTCGTGCAGGTAGACGCAGTTGCCCAGTTTATCGGCAAACACCTGGATTTCGATGTGACGCGGGCGCGTCAGGTATTTCTCGACCAGCACCTTGTCGTCGCCGAAAGAGCTGATCGCTTCGCGCTTGCAGGAGCCGAGGGCGGCAACGAAGTCTTCGCTGCGCTCGACCACGCGCATGCCCTTGCCGCCGCCGCCGGCGCTGGCTTTCAGCAGTACCGGGTAGCCGATGCGGTCGGCCTGCTCGCGCAAGAATTCAGGGTCCTGGTTTTCGCCGTGGTAGCCCGGCACCAGCGGCACATTCGCGCCTTCCATCAGCCCCTTCGCAGCGGATTTGGAACCCATGGCGCGCATCGAGGAACCCGGCGGACCGATGAAGGCCAGGCCGGCCGCCTCCACGGCTTCGGCGAACTCCGCGTTCTCCGACAGGAAGCCGTAGCCCGGGTGGATGGCCTGGGCGCCGGTGGCCAGCGCGACCTCGATGATCTTTTGCCCGCGCAGGTAGCTTTCCTTGGCCGGCGCCGGCCCGATCAACACCGCCTCATCGCAGACCGCCACGTGTTTCGATCCGGCGTCCGCTTCGGAATACACGGCGACGGTACGGATGCCCATGCGGCGCGCGGTGGCGGCGACACGGCAGGCGATTTCGCCACGGTTGGCGATGAGGATCTTGGTGAACATGCGTTTGTCTCGCTTTATAGTTTCTTTAGTTGATCGGTCAGGCGCAGGCTAGAAACGGCTTAGCAGCCGCAGGCTTCCTTCGGCGCCGACTCCAGCGTGGCCGAGCGGGTTTTGAGGCCCAGCTTGCCCAGCAGCGCGCGGTCGTCCTCGGCTTCCGGGTTGCCGGTGGTGAGCAGCTTGTCGCCGTAGAAGATGGAATTCGCGCCGGCCATGAAGCACATCGCCTGCACCGCTTCGCCCAGCTGGCGCCGGCCTGCCGACAGGCGCACGCGCGCTTCCGGCATGATGATGCGGGCGACGGCGATGGTGCGCACGAACTCCAGCGGGTCGAGCGGCTCGAGGCCGTGCAGCGGCGTGCCTTCGACCTGCACCAGGTGGTTGACCGGGACGGACTCCGGATACGGGTTCAGGTTGGCCAGCTGGGCCAGCAGGCCGGCGCGCTGTTCGCGCGTTTCGCCCATGCCGACGATGCCGCCGCAGCACACCTTCAAACCGGCGTTGCGCACGCGGCCCAGCGTGTCCAGGCGGTCCTGGTATTCGCGGGTCGAGATGACGTTGTTGTAGAAGTCCGGCGCGGTGTCGATGTTGTGGTTGTAGAAGTCGAGGCCAGCCTTTTTCAGCTGTTCCGCCTGGCCTTCTTCGAGCATGCCGAGGGTGGCGCAGGTTTCCATGCCGAGCGCTTTCACTTCACGCACCATCTCTTCCACTTTGTCCATGTCGCGCTCTTTCGGGCTGCGCCAGGCGGCGCCCATGCAGAAGCGGGTAGCGCCGTTGGCTTTCGCCTGGCGCGCGGCGTCGAGCACGGTGTCGATGTCGAGGATCTTCTTGGCTTCGACGCCGGTGTCGTAGCGCGCGGCCTGCGGGCAGTAGCCGCAGTCTTCCTCGCAGCCGCCGGTCTTGATCGACAGCAGGGTGGCCAGTTCGACGTCGCCGTCCGGGAAGTGGGTGCGGTGCGCCTGCTGGGCGCGGAACATCAGGTCGTTGAACGGCAGTTCGAACAGGGCCAGGACGTCGGCCAGCGGCCAGGTGGCGTCGGGGCGTTCCTTGATGGCGGCGGTTGGGCGGTGCAGGGCGACGGTGTTGGTTGGTGCGTTCATGGTGTTTCCTTAATTTGAAGCAGCTTAGTAGTGTCATGCGCGCGACGACGGCCAGCCCGGCAGTCCCGCGAGATCGATGAATTGGGCCGCGTTGGCGGCAGTGGCTTGTTCGAGGCGCGGCACGACGCCGAGCAGGGGCGCGGGAATGCGCGCTTCCAAAGCCTCGATATTCTCGTCGAAGAAGCGCATGTCCGGGTCCGCCGTGTTGGCGACCCAGCCAGCCAGCACCAGCCCGCGCGCGACGATGGCTTCCACGGTCAGCAGGGCATGGCTGATGCAGCCCAGGCGCATGCCGACCACCAGGATCACCGGCAGGTTCAGCTGGGCCGCCAGGTCGGCGCTATCAAAAGTGTCATTGAAGGGCACGCGGAAACCGCCCACGCCTTCGACCACCACCGCGTCGGACGCGGCCAGGACTTCGGTGTAGGCGGCCAGGATCGGCACCGCTTCGATGGTCACGCCTTCCAGCGCGGCGGCGATGTGCGGCGCCGCCGGTTCGCGCAGCATGAAGGGCGTGGTGATGTTTTGCGGCAGGTGCACGTTGCCGGCGGCGATCAGCATGTCGGCGTCGTCGTTGTGCAGTTCGCCATCACGCAGCTCGGCGCCGGCGGCGACCGGCTTCATGCCGCAGGCGCGCTGGCCGCTTTCGACCAGTTTATACAGGATCGCGCTGGATACCAGGGTCTTGCCGATCTCGGTGTCGGTGCCGGTAACGAAGCAGGCAAAACGCGAAGGAATGCCTTCGGCGGCCAGGGCTTCCAGCGGCGCAGGTTTCAGCGCTTCCTCGGGCTCGGGCGGCGCCAGCACCGGTGCGATGGCGGTGTCGACCGCCGGGTCCTGGGGTTCGGTCAGGTTGCGGCTCACATGGCCTCCAGTTGGTTGATGGCCTGCGCCAGTTGCGCGACCTGTTCACGGGTATGCGCGGCCGACAGCGTAACGCGCAGGCGTGCCGTGTTGGCGGGCACGGTGGGTGGACGGATCGCCGGCACCCACAGGCCCTGCGCATGCAGGCTGGCCGCCACGCGCAAGGCTTCGTCATTCGCACCGATGACGATCGGCTGGATCGCCGTGTGCGAGACCGGGCGCTGCCAGCGGGTCAGCCGCAGTTCGCTGTCGAGCTGCTTAATCAGTGCGGCCAGCTGCGCACGCAGGCTTGCACCCTCCTCGCCTGCGATGATGTCCAGGCTGGTAAGCAGCGCATGGGCAATCGCGGGCGGCGAGGCCGTGGTGTAGATGTAGGGCCGGGCGCGCTGCACCAGCAGCTCGATCACGCTGGCATGCGCGGCGATGAAGGCGCCCGAGACGCCAGCCGCCTTGCCCAGCGTGCCGACGTAGACCAGGTTCGGCGAGCGCAGCGCGAAGTGTTCGAGCGCGCCGCTGCCCTTGGCGCCCAACACGCCGAAGCCGTGGGCATCGTCGACCACCAGCCAGGCGCCATGCTGTTCGCACAGGGCCAGCAATGCCGGCAGCGGCGCCAGGTCGCCGTCCATGCTGAAGACGCTGTCCGTGACCACAATTTTGGTGCTGGCGCTGCTCGCCGCCAGCTGTGCGGCCAACGCGGCGACGTCGCCATGCGGGTAGACGCACACATTCGCACGCGCGAGGCGGGCGCCGTCGATCAGCGAGGCGTGGTTCAGCGCCTCCGAAAAGATCATCGCGTCCGGTTCGGCACCGAGCGCCGTGAGGATGGCCAGGTTCGCCATGTAGCCGGTGCTGAAATACAGGGCGCGCGCATCCACCAGGTTTGGCGCCACGAAGGCGGCCAGGCGTTCTTCCAGCAGCGCATGCGCGCGGCTATGCCCGCTGATCAGGTGCGAGGCGCCGCTGCCGGCGCCGTACAAACGCGCGCCTTCTCGCAGCGCTTCCACCACGCGCGGGTGATTCGCCAGGCCCAGGTAATCGTTGCTGCAAAAGGCCAGCACGGCGCGGCCGTCGACCGTCTGCTCTGGCGCGCAGGCCGTATCGGCGATGCGGCGGCGGCGCGTCAGGCTTTGCGCGTCCAGCGCCGCCAGCTTGCCCTGCACCTTGTCGATCAGGTCCATGCTCACGACCCGATCACCGACTCGAACACGCTCTGCGTACGGATCGCGAGGAGTTCGATCTCCTCATCGTTCAGCACATACGGCGGCATCATGTAGACGGTGCGGCCGATCGGGCGCAGCAGCAGTTCCTTTTCAAGGGCCTCGGTAAAGAAGCGGCGCGAGAAGGTGGAGGCACGCGCGGCATCCGGCTCGATGGCGTCGAACGCGAAGATCATGCCGCGCTGGCGGAAATGGCGCACGCGCTCGTGCTCGGCCAGTGGCGCCAGCGCCACGGTGAGCTTGGTCGCCAATTCGCGGTTGCGGTTCAACACGTCGTCTTCCTGGAAGATCTGCAGCGTCGCCAGCGCGGCGCGGCAGGCGAGCGGATTGCCGGTGTAGGAGTGCGAGTGCAGGAAGCCGCGCGTGATGTCTTCGCTGTAGAAGGCCTGGTAGATCTCGTCGGTGCTCAATACCAGAGACAGCGGCAAATAGCCGCCGCTGATACCTTTCGACAGGCACAGGAAGTCCGGCCAGATCGCCGCTTGCTCGCAGGCGAAGAAGGTGCCGGTGCGGCCGCAGCCGACCGCGATCTCGTCGGCGATCAGGTGCACGTGGTGGCGGTCGCACAGCTCGCGCAGCAGTTCCAGGTAGAGCGGGTCGTACATCGCCATGCCGGTGGCGCACTGCACCAGCGGTTCGACGATGATGGCGGCAATTTTGTCGCCACGTTCCTCGAACAGCTTTTCCACATCCTTCAGCGCGCGGCGTGCCACGTCCTGCGCGGATTCGCCATCGACGGCATTGCGTGCATCCGGCGAGGCCACCACGTGCGACGCGCGCAGCAGCGGGCCATAGGCGTCCTTGAACAGCGGCACGTCGGTGACCGACAGCGCGCCCATGGTCTCGCCGTGGTAGCTGCCCTGCAGGCAGACGAATTCCTGTTTATTCGGATAGCCGGCGTTGCGCCAGGTATGGAAACTCATCTTCATCGCGATCTCGACCGCCGAGGCGCCGTCGGACGCATAAAAGGCGTGGCCGAGTGCGTGGCCGGTGAGGGCGGCGAGTTGTTCCGACAGTTCGATCACCGGCTCGTGGGTAAATCCGGCCAGCATCGCATGCTCGAGTTTATCGAGCTGGTCCTTCAAGGCCGCGTTGATGCGCGGGTTCGCGTGCCCGAACAAATTCACCCACCAGGAGCTGATGCCGTCCAGGTAGCGTTTGCCCTCGTGGTCATACAGCCACGGACCCTTGCCGTGGCTGACCGCGATCAGCGGCACTTCCTCGTGGTGCTGCATTTGCGTGCAGGGGTGCCACACGCTGCGCAGGCTGCGTGCGATCCAGTCGGACGATGTTTGATGCT
>Ga0308160_10007605_pt1 | contig 10731 bp, 14 predicted proteins | sample PhyFR1_FD_201036 | JGI IMG/M metagenome (GOLD analysis project Ga0308160, IMG submission 201036) | Phyllosphere microbial communities from UC Gill Tract Community Farm, Albany, California, United States - DLSLF.R1 | ecosystem: Host-associated > Plants > Phyllosphere > Unclassified | place: USA...
GAGGGGATAACGGTGATCTCCCCAATTCTCTGTCTCTGGCGAGGGGCGACGGGGATGACGGCGAATGCCCGTGTAATCCAGGTGACCCCTTGGGCGTATGATGGTGATGGTGATGATGGTGATGGTGATGGTGATGATGGTGATGGTGCACAACCCTTGGATCGGTTGTTATATCGGAAAGACTTGATCCTGAATGACTTCGAGTTCCCTTCGGACGAGCATAGTATGAAGAATCGGATCTTGTATCCCAATCATCGACCGAAGGGGCATGTCGATGTTTGTGTTTAGGCACTTCATCATGGTGGCGAGGATCAATAGGAGCATGTCGATGTGAAATAGCAGGAGCAATTGTTGATTCCCCAACAGGCGGTACAAGAGCTTGATTACTAGCCCTCCTAGGTGCTGGGAAGGTAGAGTAGGAAGAAGGAGCGTGGGTATACGATGAAGGCGCATATCCAGGCTGCTGTTGGTGGTTGTAGGAAGAAGAAGCATAGGGTTGTTGACCTTGTTGTCGGAAGGCGTCATGGTTGTAATGAGGTCGCATAGCTCCATATGCGTGTGGTCCTTGGCTATGGCCTTGACTGTATTCGGACATGACCGAGGGCGCTCCTAGCTCCAGGCCGAGGGAGGTAGCTCGAAGACCAGGAGCTGTATATCCAGCATCGGGCAGAGCGGGGATGGCATTGTGTGGTCCTGCCCATCAGTCAAATGCCAAATGCAATATGGCCTCTTTCTCCGATATCAATTGGTGTTTGAGATCAATAGAGAGACAGAGAAGCATGACGAAATGATCAGACGCAGAAGGAAGAACCCGACATACCAGCTTGTCCACCTGGAGAAGGTGGAATGAGAACACTAGCAGCAGCCGCAACAGGTCCAGGACCATATACACTTCCTCCCATCCCGCTCATACCCATACCCATGGATCCACCTCCATTCCCTTGACCTGCAACTTCAGGTTCGCGGATAAACTTAGGATTATAAGGGAGTTGTTGCTCAACGAACGGGATTGGGGTTACTGCTTATCAACCACATATCGACTACATGGCAGAAAGAGGAGACGTACCTTCACAGGGCATTTTGAGATATCGCCACACAAAGTAGTTTCCGATGATGTTAATGATCAAGTATCGAGCGGCGAGGTTATCATGAGATTGTTGACTGAATGGATAGAGTTTCGATCAGATTCTCCAATACTTAGTTGTATAGCCTCGTGATGCCAGACCCGTTCCGTCCCGATCGGCTAGTATAACAAAGGTAAGTCAGACGTCGAGTCACTTAAGTATGTAGAAAGCAAAGAGGAAGTGAGCTGTGAGTGGAGCATCATGTCATTATGAGGACTGAGGGGTATTTGATGAATGGTGAGATAGAGAGACAAAGGAGGAGAAGGGGGGATTGATTGATTTGGAGGGAATGAGATCCTTTGTCCTTCTTTCAGCTTTGCCTTTAGCTTGTATCATGCTCATGCTTCGATCAAGGCAGGTGTAGGTCCAGGTCCTTGATTCGCGTCATACATGCGGCTAGATCGAGCAAGTCAAGTGATAGGTAGAATGGAAACTGACGTCAAGACGCAAAGGAAGTAAGTGGAATTGGAGTGATTGCGAAACGCGTTAAACCATTTCAGGCTTGAAATGCATACAGCCAGGCGGTTGATTGGTCGTACAGAATTCGTACATATGCATAAATCTAATGATTGTAATTCGTAATCTCATATCGACCAGCGACTGATGATCGTTGTTGTTGGTTATGTTAAAGACATCTATTCTAGATACGGAACACATGAATGTGGTTGCAAAACCTAGAATTGTCCACGCCTATTAACAGGAGCAGAAACCATTTCGATATTCTCTCCTGGAACAGGTGCTCTAGGATATCGAGCCCTCACGCCTCCATTCGGTACCGAGATCGGAACAGGTCCATCGTCTCTCAGTGTACCCCTCGCCGAGTGTCCGGGAAGGTCGATTGGCGTCATTATTCCTGGTGTACCTGGTCGCGACTGGGTCATGGAGTTTTGCATTTCGTCTGATTCACCCCAGATATCTGTCCGTCAGCACTTAGTCTTTTCGTGATACTGAAGAAGAAATCTCACCTTGGGCGGTATCGGAAACGACATTTCGCCTATCCATCAATCCATCCGCAGTAGTGGCAGCAGCGAAAGTAGGCGGTGGGCTCTGAGAAGGAGCAGTAGCAGCGCTCTCCTCGGCAGCAACGACGTTCTCGTAAGGTACCACTTCGAATCAGCCTTCAACTCATGATCTCCATGGAGTTGACTTACATGTATATTTGACAGGATCAGCGGCTGCAGGAGCAGGATCCCCAGCTCCAGCAGGTCCCCAAATCTTGAGATCGGCGAGACTATCATTAGCACTTGCCTGGCAAAGCGATGAATTCACTCACGTAAGCTTTAATGCGCAAATCCATTTGTTCCTTCTCTGAACTTTCAATGCTCCTTGTTGCCAATTACTCTTGTATCGGATATCGGCAGATAGAACCATCTTGCTTTGTCCGGGGATATCATCAACAACAACGTCGAATACAGGTTGGAAATCTCTAGCGTTCGCTTTGCAGAAAGCAAGCATTCGGCCTCGAAGAGTCTGGAGAGATTCGAAAGAAGTGTCGAATGCGACTTCGAAACTGGTCGTCAGCGTGGTACTTGACGATAAAACCTTGGAGAAGGCGGCTCACGAGAATGATTCAGAAGTAGCACCAGATCGACGGACTATATATTAGGGACCATCGCAGGCAGACCGATGAGATGAAAACGCACTGTTCTCAATAACCTTGGTAGCAAGGATGTTATGTCCGATCCAAACGAATTTCCCATCTGTTCTCTTAAAGTTGGTCGACAGTAGAGCCATCTTGGCCACAGTATATGACTTGGTATCGATATCAACCCTATCCCCAACATCGTATGGGTGCTTGACGAATAGGAAGATGCAAGCAAGTAGAATCTCTTGCATCGTGGGACCAATCAACCAGGCGAGACCGAGGATAAATGTACCAGCTGAGGTGACGAGGGCATTGATTTTGGTGGTCTACCATTAGCTCTGATACATCTCGATCGCAGTATGGAAAAGGCTCACGATAGCAGCGGCAAGGATCAAGAGAGCGACGACAGCGACGATACCCAGGAAAATATCGTCCAAACGCCTTACTGCTCCATCGAGATCACGCATGGAGGCTTCCAAGCTGAGTCTTTCCCGATGTATACCGAGAACGGCAGCTTCAATCTCGTCCCGTGTAGCATCTCCATTACCGTCCTTGTCGAGGACTTCGAATCCCATCTGAGCAGTTTCCAGATCCGGGAAGCTAGTCATTAGCTCTGACCACGATATTTTCGGTAAAGTTTACAATCGGGCAACATCGATCAATTTGATATGATCAACACCGGGTTGTCGGTAAGAATAGTAAATCCTTCGAGCGAGGGCTTTGGATTTATTGGCAGAGTTGAGAGCGGCAGTGACTTTGTTCTGGGGTGAATTGGTCTGCAAGACACTCTGACCCGCCATTTCAGAAGCGACATTACCCAATGCACTAGGATCAGCTCCGTTCGGACCCAGATGAAGATAGCTTACGTGGTAGTCGTAGCAGCTGCCGATCTTAGACCCTTTAATGCTTTTCGAATGGCGACTTTAGGCAATTTGGCGCCTTTTGTTTTCGAAGAGGCAGAATCGACAAATGTATCGCTTCGACCGGGTATATCGTGAGAATTGATATACAATGTGACCAGAGTCTTCAAGTTGAACTTTTGTTCCTTCAATCTGTCCTCGTATGAGTCCTGGTGAAATTGGAACGCGATGAGCTGGACCACCAACTTCTCGAGCGAGAGGACGATTGTACAAATAAATAGCGCAAAGAGGATATTGGCGAATGTCGTCAAGTTGTTTCGGCTCACGGCAGCCTGGTCGCCTTGGTATCGACCAATAATCAAAGGTTGGAAAGCGATCCAGACGGCTAGCATCCATACGACCAATTTCGCATATCGACCAAGATTGCGGACTACATCCTCGTATTTCTTGGCAGAGGGGATTATCGATCCTATCGTGTTTCGCCAAAAGTGAGGAAGGATCATGAAGACTGCGGTGGAAGCCCAGAATCCAACCCAAAGTACAGTTAGCCAAATGGACCACCATAGCTGGAGGTCAGCTATATCCTCATGAATGTGAAGCGGAGACTTACAAGAGGAGTGCCCCAGATACCTTTTTCCGGAAAGGCGGTAAGACCGAGAATACCGGGAATCCAAAGAAGCGCAGTGACGGGTATGATGTAAAGCGCCCATCGGAAGACGATACTCCTGTTGAGAGCCCAATAATAGAGTTTACTAAGCTGGATTGTCAGTTTGACATATATAGAAACTACAATTACACACCTTGTTGGTTCCAACATCGCCTTCGGCGAATTTCAGGTTGTCAACGCTAGCCTGAGCGGGATTGTATTCCTCCCATTCAGCCCTTTCTCCCAATAGATCCCAGCTTCCAACTCTATGAGGTCCCTTTGGTCGTTTCGGAGTATTGGCGCCAGACGAAGGTTTCTCGTTACCGTCAAACGCCTCTTTGCTGCCGGCCGAAGTGGGTAGGAACGACCACCTTTTCTTCGAATTTCCAGAACCTGAAGGAGTATTGGCTCCGGATCTTGGAGGTGGTAGACCATCGTTGACGTAGCCGCCAGGGTTTGGCGAGAGGTGTTCTCTTGATGTCGCGTGATCGTTCAGTGGAACATTCGCGTATGACTGTTCCTGGACCATGTAGGGCGAAGGGGGGTAGTGGACGCGATGATGGTCCTGTGTGGGTGCGGGTGGTGGTGGTGTCAAGTAAGTCTGTGGGTGGGCGTTATCAGAGTGTGGGAATGGATATCCAGCTGTAAGGTGAGTTATGGTAACACGATGTTGGAAAATTAATGTGAAAGTAAAAGTAAAATCAAAACGTACCTGTCTGAACAGGTCCCTCATCATGCAGCATGTGGGTACCCACGTCATATCCTTCATCTTGGTCGTAGGTCGTGTCCACAGACTGTTCCCTAGATTCGTCAGTCCTTTTCTCGCAGGCGTTCCAATCCAGAATAGAATAATTGTCTCGACACCCCAGATCCTAGATTTCCATTTTTCCAAGATCCGCGCTGCCGCAGCACAGCTCCGCTTCCCGCTCGGGAGTAGACTAGAAGAGATGACGTGGGCGTGGTGGTTCGGAACGAGGGAAACTCACCTCAGGTGGCTTTGTCCAGCAGTGCCGAGGTAGTCTGGGGTGTAATGGTGTTCGTCACGGTGGGGCGATTGGGCAATCTAGACGTCAGTCACGTCTTTGAATTAGGTGTAGTCAAGGACATACAGCATGATCTTGCTTTTTGACCTTTTCCTCAGCCATATTGACAATCTCGTGATCTGATACGTGATATACAATTGAGAAGTAGAAGGCGCGAACGAGAAAGAGAGAGCAGGTGTGCACAAAGGTACAAGTGTAGTTCAGTTCTATATGCTCTCCAGTAGCGTGTGGTTGAAACTAGTCGTGCTAAGAAGACAAAACAACTTCAAGGGACACACAGGGTAACTACCCTTTTTAAGCCTTCAGACCCTTTACCAGCCGCTCTTCCTGCCCCAGGATGACGCTTGTTCACAATTTACCCTGAAAGGTAACGACAGGTGACCGGCGCCATTTATGCAAAGATCGCCCGTTTATGAGTCATGGGATTCTTCGTAGCACAGCTCGAATGCATTGTCAAGCAGGACTAAGTGGTACAGGCAGACATCGAGCAGCCCGTACCACGTACATGGCAGACATTTGACTACCCGAAGGACTTGTTCTGAGCTGAACATTCATTGCCTTGTGAGAACTATTCTTCACCAGGTACCAAAAGCCAGGGGAAACCATACCACGATCAAAGGGGGTAACCTCGTTTCAGATATCTGCGCAGCGTAGTGGATCTTCCGCGGGCTGCATCTGATCGCACCATCGTGCCTTCACACCTTCACAAGTCACATCACATTGCGGTTTCCGAGCGGAGTTCGACAGGTATCCGACCTTAGGAATCTTGCCACTATCTACTCACCGGAAATCAGGACAAGTCTCGGCGCTTAACCGGCAATCACTTGACTTTTGACTTTTACCTCTTCACAATCATGTTCACCCCATACCAGACTTTAGTAGGAGGTTACCTACTTCATTTATCTACATCGTCCCTACTTACTCTCACGGGTAGAGTACTGGGCATATCAGGTATAGTCGATGGAGCAATCTTAGGGGATAAAGGGAGATGGAGGTGGTCAATGATTGGCGGAATGCTCCTTGGACCAGTGGTTGCGTTGGCACTAGGGGAATTGGGGGTTGATGATGGATTGGCTATGTGGATGGGTCTACCATGGGCTAGAGTCGGTGTTGCCGGGCTTTTGGTCGGTCTGGGCAGTCGGGTGAGTCATCTTGTTCATTGTGGATTGATGCTGACAAATAGCTTGGATCGGGATGTACAAGTGGGCATTTCCTATGTGGGGTCTCTAGGCTTTCCCCAAGGTCACTAGTCGCTACCGCTACATTCTTCACTACCGCCTTGATCACTGCATCGACCTTCCCAGCTCCTACTCCAGCAGTGGTCTCGGCCCATGAGCTACCCCCGACTCTGTTTAAATGGTCAACAGCGGTGGTCTATGAATTCTCCCTCCCATCGTCCCGTACCGCCCTTACCCTTCTTGCGACATTCGTAGGGATCACCAGAATACAGGCCGCACTCTCCTCCTATCTGCTCACCAATTATCCGACAAATGCAAAGCCCCCACCAGGATGGGTCAAGGAACTCCCCTATTTCCTCTCAGGCCTAATATTCGCTCTAGGTCTCCAAATCTCAGGAATGCTTTCCCCTCTCAAGGTCATCTCTTTCCTCCAGCCGTTCTCACCTACTTTCGATCCTTCCCTCGTAATGGTGGTTATTGGCGGAGTGATCCCGAACATGCTACACTACGTGGATTTGAAGAAGGAAGCGAAATTGTTTTGGGAGGAATGGAGAGTCCCTGCAAGAAGGGATATCGACTGGAGATTGATCGCGGGGAGTGTGTTGTTTGGCTTGGGATGGGGTTTGGCGGGTGTTTGTCCTGGACCTGCACTTGTTGGATTGAGTCATGGACTTCTTAATGGGAGTGCGGCGAAGGTGGGAGGGTGGTTAGGGGCTATGGTCGTAGGTATGGCTGTAGGCAGGAGGATCTAATGCAGCCCATCTCCATCACCTCGAATGAGAGTGTCAAGTCTATTCGTGTATAAACGAAATGGGCAAAAGATAGTATACATTGCGCGTGCTTGTACTCATGCTACTCTTCTACAGCCGTGACTGGAATGACCATCTTGGAACGAGGCACAAACATCCACAAGACCATCGACGACACGATTAGAGCCACGACAAGTGGTGGAAAAATCCACATTCCGAACTAGATATCAGCCTTGGTCTTCTGCATCTTCAAGTGCTGAATCCGCAATGTAGCCAGGACTCACATAATCAGATAAAGCTCCGACCAAACTATCATTAGCGACCATTCATTCACGCAACACTCCTCTTTTTCAAGATCACGGACTTACAAAGGCATAGCAGCGCCTCCCCCGCCCCCAATAGATCCCATCAAGGCAATGACCCCCAATTGGAGATCCAAAGGCAGAGTTTCCGATATGATCATGACTGCCGAGGGGTAGATCGGACCAAGGAACATCCCGATGAAAGAGAATGCTATGGCGTTCAATGGGAGATTTGGGATTAACCAGATAGATAGCTGAAGGGCTAGGCATATCCAGGTACTGACATTAGCCCCGAACCGAAGGGGCTGTACGGGGGCAGCATACTAGACTTGGACGGAGAATGAGTGGCCTAGTTTGGCAGTTACTGGAATAAGAATCACTCGGCCGAGTGTCATTCCTGAAATCAGCTCGGGCATCGAGATGTCGTGATGAAGAGACAAACCTCCCCAGTATCCTGCAGTGACATAACCAGCGTTTTCATTGCCATCTCGCTCGTGTATAAGGAAAGAAGTCTGTCGTCAGCCGGTACTCTTTCTCGTTGTAATTTGATCCTGATTCAACACACCGCCCAACCACCAATAGAAACTTCCAAGCCGATCTATCGTCAGCGTCTTCTCTTTTCTCACGCCTGTTCGACCATTAACTCACGTAGATGAACATATAAGTGACAATAGCATAAACAGCAGGTATTTTCAATATACTCCACATTTTATCCCCACTACCCTGTTTCTTCTTTCCTTCCTCTTTCACCACCTCCCCCTCCCCCTGGTCAACAAGAGGAATTTCTTCTTCCGAGTCACTGGACATATCAACAATCTGCTCCACTGTCCGGAACTCAAAGACGATGATCTGAGCTACGGCCACTGCCACGGCTACGCCAGCGGCTACTAAGTAGTATTTATATGCTTTTGGAACATGTTTGACGAAAGATGTGGAGATGAAAGGGGCTATGGTTGCGCCAGCGCCGAACCAGGCGTGAAGGAGGGACATTCGGGCTGAAGCGTTCGGTAGGCGGGATCCCATTGCCTAGATGTCAGCGTGGTGCGACATGTGCTAGGACCTAAGTGCTCGGCAGCAGGACCAGTGTTGTGTGGGAGACATCTCATTTTTGATAGAGCAGAGGAGGATCGGAGCATCGCCGGGGGTAGGGGGAAAAAAACGTACATTGGCCAAGGCGTCTTGTAGCCCGAATCCCATCCCATTGAACATAAATACCGAGACAAAAATCGGATAAGGTGGAGCAAAAGAAGCGAAGAAATACGCTATGAATTGCAGCATCGCTGCTAAGGGTGTTACCTGTCTCTCAGCTATGATTTTTCGGGACAGGTAGGTCGACTCGGCGCAGAAGTAGACGAATGTGCTGGAGCGTATAGAGAAAATGATGACATACCAAGCCGAATCCTAAGCGATCTGTTAGATAGACATTAGACATGCCGGCAGCGAAAGCACCTATGAAATTCGCGACCCAGAAATAAGACACTACCTCGTCAGCTTTCTACCTTACCTTTTCGATTAAAAGGGGCAAATGAGGGACATACTAGTCAAGAAACCGATCTATCATCAGCTCAACCCCCGACACCAAGAAGATTGATGATAACGTACATTGTAGTGTTTCTGAAGGAACGGCAATAATGGTCCTTGGGCCCCTATCATCAGCTCAGATCGTACTAGGTGCAGGGTGGGGTACCATCATTAAATCCCTCCAGGACAAGCGCGAAACATAGTGTATAGCTACCAATCAGCTCTCTTCACAATCAAAGAGGAATCGAGAGCGACATACAACATATAATCAAGCCGTCTAGCACTTGGCATAGGTCTTTTACGCTTCAAGAACTCGAAAACCAATGGAGAGTCATCCTCTGCCTCCTTCGTTCTCCCTGTTTTCATGGGACCTCCTTCTTCGTCCCGAGCATGTTCACACTCATAAATCGGTCCCATTCTATATTGGCTGTCGCTTGTGCTCATCGATGTGCTAGTGATCGGTCCAATAATGAGTAAGGCAGGACATTTCCAATGACATGAGTATGGAAGAACTTTCGGAAGGACGGAGAGACTTCGGCCCCACGCCGAGATTTGAGCCGGAAGATTAATTACCCGATCTTCAGTCATGTACTCGTACTCGTACTCGAGTAGCCGCTCAGGCGACATTTCTCGTCGTCATAACAGTATTCAGACAATGCGTCGACGGTAGATACATTCGTGGCAGCTCTCGCCTAGTTTGAGGGAAAGGTGCCTGGTCCGATGATCCGATTTTGTGGAGAACGCAAAGATGGCCCTGCCGGCGCCAATAAACAGCTTTCTAAAGCGACATCGATACCAGGACTTAACCTAATACCAAGAGTCCTGTTGCAATGGATACATGAATGGTAGGATTGGCATTAAAGCTTGTTTACAACATACAAAAAACAATGACGAGGTGGAAAACGCCATGCTCTATGCTCTCATTCTCTAGTTTCATAGTGGGCTGGCTTTCCACCGAGCTGTGAATCTCGACAGCCCAGTGGTCCCCGATGCCACCCTGGCATAGACTGACGTCTTGATGACGGCTCAAGCCTGACCTTGAGGGCCTAGGCCTACGGAGCCCACCAAGCAGCAGCATCTTTCCAACTCCTCTTCATCTTCTCATAAACCCCCGCACTACTCTTAGCTTCCTCTCTTAATTCCTTGATCCGTCTATCGGGTTCTTTCCATCTGATACCAGGACTTAATAGACTCATCTCCTCGATTGATTTCCCCACGGGTATAGAAACCGAGGAAATACCTTTGACGTCTTTGATTGCTTTCTTTAGACCGTTCCTTTCTGATGAAGAGGAGGAAGTAGAGGTGGATTTGATTATTGTATATTCTACCGACCCTTCTGATTAGCTGTGAACCGTTTAAGTCGAGGTGGTAAACAGGATGAACGTACATTCTTGTGGATCTATAGTGTCGTTGTCGAGCAATTTTCGGATTTTTCGACCATTGATATAGCTCGTGAATTGCATCGTATAAGCGACAACTGGTTGTTCCTTTCCATCGGCAGAAGTCGGCGTAACGTAAGCTACTACATTACTTGACTCGGGCGTGGGGTTCTTTCGAATCACTATTGATACTTCCTACTTATGAGCCTCCTTCTAATTGTTGGAAGGTGGAGACATGGGCTCACCTTGCCTGGGAAAGCATCTGCACAGTGTTGTACCAAGATCTCAAATAGGGAGACCACGAGGTTGAACGCTTGAGTTGCCATCTCCGTAGATCCGAATAT
>Ga0308160_10007606_pt1 | contig 10730 bp, 7 predicted proteins | sample PhyFR1_FD_201036 | JGI IMG/M metagenome (GOLD analysis project Ga0308160, IMG submission 201036) | Phyllosphere microbial communities from UC Gill Tract Community Farm, Albany, California, United States - DLSLF.R1 | ecosystem: Host-associated > Plants > Phyllosphere > Unclassified | place: USA...
GACACATGAATAGCGAAGCTTCCTACCACCTGCGGCGCCAGGTCCTGTGGGGCCTGCTGCTGGTGGGCCTGGGCGTGGCATTCCTGCTCGACCAGATGCACATCATCGAGATCGAAAGCCTGTGGCACTATGCGCCGCTGATCCTGGTCGTCATCGGCATCAACCAGACCATCGGCTACCCGAGCGGACGCGAATTCGCCGGCGGCCTGTGGAACGTGTTCATCGGCCTGTGGCTGTTCGCGGTGCTGGAAGAGATGTGGGGTCTGACCTTCCGCAACAGCTGGCCGCTGTTCATCATCATCTCGGGCGTGACCATGGCGGTGCGTCCGATCGCGGAGCGCAGGTTCGGCCAGGGGCGGTTCGGCCGCAAGGGGGAGAACGACCATGGCCACTGAGACCAACCGCGCCTCGAGCCAGGTCATCCTCGGCCTGCTCGTGATCGGCATGGGCGTGCTGTTCCTGCTCGATAACCTCGACATCCTCGACTTCCGCCATGCGATCGGTTTCTGGCCGCTGGCCTTCATCGGCGCCGGCGTGATCGTCCTGTTCGGCGACGGCCCGCGCAGCGGCAGCTATACCGGCGCCGTCCTGATCGGCGTTGGCGTGCTGATGATCCTGGGCCGGCTCGGCTTTTTATATATCAGCTGGGCCATGACCTGGCCGCTGGTGATGATCGCGCTCGGTGGCCTGATCCTGTTCCGCACGCTGGGACCGGGCCGCGTCGTGCGTCCCTGCGCCGTCGATGGCAGCCCGGACCAGGTGGTGGACGTGGTGGCGATCCTGGGCGGCGTCGAGCGCCGCATCACGACGCCCGACTTCCGCGGTGGCGAGATCACGGCGGTGATGGGCGGCTGCGCCCTCGACCTGCGCGAATCGTCGATCCTGAAGGAGGCCGTGCTGAACGTCTTCACGATCTGGGGCGGCATCAACATCAAGGTGCCGCCGGATTGGACCGTGGTCCTGAACGGCACGCCGGTGATGGGCGGCTTTTCCGAAAAGACCATCAGTGCGCCGAACGGCGACAAGCGCCTGGTCATCACGGGCTATGCCGTCATGGGTGGCGTCGAAGTGCGCAATTGATGCCGATCCACTGATGCAAGGCGTTTTTGCCACCTGGCGCAGTGCGCGGCTCTACCTGCTGGCCTGGCTCATGCTGGGCCTGCTGCTGGCGGCGCTGCTCGCCACCGGCGGTGCCGACTGGCGCGCCAGCTTGCTGTTCGCCGTGCCGCTGGCGCTGGTGTACGCCTATGCCACCGGCTTTTCGGCCTGGTACGTGTGCCGCGCCTGGCCGCTCGGACAGGCGAGCTTGCCGGCGATCGCCGCCGGCCTCGGCGGGAGCGCGCTGTGCGTCGCGGCGCTGTGGTGCGCCATCGGCGCGGCCTGGCACAGCCTGTTGACGGCGGTCGTGCAGGCCCTGGTGCCGGGCGCACCCATCTTCGTATTGAGCGCGCCACTGCTGGCCGCGATGTTCGGGCTGGGCGTGATCCTGTACGGCCTGTCGGCGGCGGTCAGTTACCTGATGCTGGAATCGGAGCGCGTGCGCCGGCTCGAGACCCAGGAACTCGAAACGCGCCTGACGGCCCAGGACGCCGAACTGCGCATGCTGCGCACCCAGGTCGATCCGCACTTCCTGTTCAACAGCCTGAATTCGATCAGTGCGCTGACCGCCTTCGACGCAGCCGGGGCGCGCGCCATGACGCTGCAGCTGGCCGAGTTCTTCCGCCACAGCCTGGGCCTGCAGGCCGACCGCAAGGTCACGCTGGAACAGGAATTGAAACTGGTGCGCCATTTCCTGGCGATCGAGCAGGTGCGCTTCGGCGAGCGCCTGCGCTTCGAGACCGAAATCGACGCCGCCGCCTTGCCCTGCCTGCTGCCGCCGATGCTCCTGCAGCCGCTGGCCGAGAACGCGGTCAAGCACGGCATCGGGCGCATGATCGACCCGGGGCTGGTACGCATCGAGGCCGTGCGCGCCGCCTCGATCCTGCGTATCGTGGTCGAGAACGACGTCGATCCGGACGGCGCTGCGGCCGAGGGCAAGGGCAAGGGCATCGGCCTGGACAACGTGCGGCGGCGCCTGGCCGCGGCCTACGGGCACGAAGCCAGCGCCCGCTGGTCGCTGGGCGGCGGGCGCTTCCGCATCGAGCTGGCGCTGCCGGCCGAGACTTCATCCGAGGAGACTTGAAGCCATGCGTGTGATCATCGTGGACGACGAACCGCTGGCGCGCGCCGTGCTGCGCGAGCACCTGGCGGCGCATCCGGACGTGGCCATCGTGGCCGAATGCGCCAACGGCTTCGAGGCCGTCAAGGCGATCGGCGAACTGGCGCCCGACCTGGTCTTCCTCGACATCCAGATGCCCAGGCTCGATGGCTTCGAGGTGGTCGAGCTGGCCGGTATGCGCACGCATTACGTGTTCGTGACCGCCTACGACCAGTTCGCGCTGCGCGCCTTCGAGGTGCATGCGATCGACTACCTGCTCAAGCCCTTCGGGCGCGAGCGGCTGGATGCGGCACTGGCGCATGCGCGCGAACGCGTGGGCGGGCATTCCGCGCAGCAGTCGGTGCAGGCCGTGGTGCGCGAAGCGGCGCAGCGCCACGCACCCTTGACCCGCATCCTGATCCGCGACGGCGCGCGCGTGCACGTGGTGGCCTGCGCCGACGTCGCCTACATCGAGGCCCAGGACGATTACGTGGCGATTTGCGCCGGCGGCAAGCGCTGGCTGAAGAGCCAGCGGATGGCGGAACTGGAAAGCCAGCTCGATCCCCAGGCTTTCCTGCGTGTGCACCGGTCCTACATCGTCAACATCGGCGCCATCGCACGCATCGAGCCGGCCGGCAGGGACGGTCATTGCGCGGTGCTGGCGGACGGGACGCGCATTCCGGTCAGCCGCAGCGGCTACCAGAAGGTCCGCGAACTCATTCGCTAGTGACGTCGACTTCCCACCAGGTGGGCAAGAGGTCCAGCACGTCGGCGCGCGCGAAGCGGTCGTCGATCAGCCACACGGTGCCGCGGTCCTGCTCGGTGCGGATCACGCGGCCGGCCGCCTGCACCACCTTCTGCAGGCCGGGATACAGGTAGGTGTAGTCGTAGCCGGCGCCGAACATCGTCTGCATGCGCTCGCGCAGCTGTTCGTTGACCGGATTCACCTGGGGCAGGCCGAGGGTGGCGACAAATGCGCCGATCAGGCGCTCGCCCGGCAGGTCGACGCCTTCGCCGAAGGAGCCGCCCAGCACCGCGAAGCCGATGCCGCGCCCGCCCAGGGTGAAGCGCTCGAGGAAGGCCGCGCGTTCCGGCTCGCTCATGCGGCGCGACTGGCGCCAGGTCGGGACATCGGGATGCGCCCTTTCGAAAGCGTCGGCAGCCTGCTGCAGGTAATCGAAGCTGCTGAAGAAGGCGAGGTAGTTGCCCGGTTGTTCCCGGTACTGGCGCCCCATCAGTTCGGCGATCGGCCGCAGCGAGGCGGCGCGGTGCTGGTAGCGCGTCGAGATGGCGCGCGCCACGTGCACCCGCAGCTGATGCGCGTAGAAGGGCGAGTCGACGTCGATCCAGGCCGTGTCCGCGGGCATGCCGAGCAGGTCGGCGAAATAGTTCCAGGGGCCGAGCGTGGCCGAGAACAGCGTGGTCGAGTGGGCGAAGCCGAAGCGCGGCGCCAGGAAGGGCGCGGGCACCACGTTGCGGATGCACAGCTCGGTGTCGCGCTCGTCGATGCGGGTCAGGTCGAGGATCGAGTGTTCGCCGAAGGATTCGACCAGGCGCAGGAACTGCAGCACGCGGAAATAGAACTCCTGCAGCGCCGGGTCGAGCGGGACCGGGAAGGCGGCCAGGTGTTCGGTGATGGCGCTGCTGGCGTTCTGCAGGGCATTGGTCAACTTGTCCGGCACGCTGTCCAGGACCTGGTAGGGCAGGGGGGCGCCCTTGCTTACGTCGAGCCAGGCACGCCCGATCTTTTCCAGCGGTTTTTGAAGGGAAGGCGGCGCAACCGCGCGCGCGGCCCGCAATGCGGCGCGTTCGAGCGTGGCCGTGTACATCGATCGGGCGCGCGACACCAGGTTGTGCGCCTCGTCGGCCAGCACGCTGGTCTTCCAGCCGTTGGCCAGGGCCAGCGCGTACAGCATGGCGCCGCCGTCGAACCAGTAGTTGTAGTCGCCGACGATGACGTCGCTCCAGCGCGCCATCTCGCTGCCCAGGTAGTAGGGACAGACGTCGTGGGCCAGGCCGATCTCGCGCAGCGTGGCGCGGTCCAGCAGCGGCGCTTGCGTCGTCGCGGCGGCGGCGCGTGCGGCCGGCAGGCGGTCGTAGAATCCCTTGGCCAGCGGGCAGGATTCGCCGTGGCAGGCCTTGTCCGGATGTTCGCAAGCCTTGTCGCGTGCGGTCAGTTCCAGCACGCGCAGGGGCAGGCTGCCGCTGTGCTTGAGCGTGGCCACGGCGTCGAGCGCCAGCTGGCGGCCCGGCGTTTTCGCGGCCAGGAACACCACCTTGTCCAGCCCTTCGCGCGGCGCCGCCTTCAGCACCGGGAACAGGGTGCCGACGGTCTTGCCGATGCCGGTCGGGGCCTGGGCCAGCAGGCTGCGGCGGCTGGCGTTGGCGCGGAAGATGGCTTCCGCCAGCTGGCGCTGGCCGGGGCGGAAATCGGCGTGCGGGAAGCGCAGCGCATCCAGCGCCGCGTCGCGCGCCCCGCGGTGGGCGAGTTCCAGCTCGGCCCAGGCCAGGAAGCGGCTGCAATGGTCTTCGAAGTGGGCGGCCAGGTCCTGGGCGGAACGGGTTTCGCTCAGCACGGTCTCCTGCTGGCTGCCGATGTCGAAGTAGACCAGCGCCAGGTTGACCTGCTCCATGCCGAGCTGGATGCACATCAGGTGGCCGTAGATGCGCAGCTGGGCCCAGTGCAGGTGGCGGTGGTTGGCCGGGATGCTGTCGAAGCGGCCGCGGTAGGTCTTGACCTCTTCGATCAGCTTGCGGTCAGGGTCGTAGCCGTCGGCGCGCCCGCGCACGTGCAGCGGACCGAAGTCGCCTTCGAGCGTCACTTCGGAACGGTAGTTGCCCTCGCGGCGCGAGGCCACCACGGCGTGGCCGGCAATGCCTTCCTGGGCCGTGGGCGAAGGCGTGAAGCGCAGGTCGAGGTCGCCCTGCTTGGCGGTGAACTCGCACAGCGCGCGCACCGCGATGCTGTAACTCATGCGGCGGCCTGCTCCCACTGCAGGTAGCACACCGTGACCGGCATGCCGTGGGCCGCGCAGTAGTCGATCCAGCGCAGCTGGTTGTCCTGCAGGCGGTCACCCGGCCCCTTCACTTCGATCATGTTGTAACGGGCTTCGTTGGGCCAGAACTGGATCAGGTCCGGGAAGCCGGTGCGGTTGTCGCGCACGTCCTGGAGGATGCGCTGGCACCACAGCTTCAGGTGGGCGGCCGGGATGCAATCCAGCGCCAGTTCGACGATGGCCCAGTCCAGGTAGTCCCAGGACACGAAGGGCGATTGCAGGCCGGCCTTCTGTTCCCAGGTGGCGCGCATCGCGTCGCGGTGGCTGCCGTCGTCCAGGCGCGCCAGGCAGGCATCAAATTCTTTCCGGCGCCGCTGGTGGAAGTCGGCGCTGTACAGGTCGGCCGGGCCACGGTGGAAGGGGTGGAAGAAGGCACCGGGAATCGCGGCGAAGATCGCCGGCCAGCACAGCAGGCCGAACAGGGTGTTCGCCAGCGTGTTCTCGACGTAGAACACGGGCGCATCCTCGCGCTGCAGGTGGCCGAGCACGACGCCTTCGACGCGCCAGTCCGCGCCGCCGGGCTGGGCCAGGCTGAGGTCGAGCCGGTCGACCTGCGCGGCACGCCGTGCGGGAGCTTTCGGATGACCGAGCTTGCGTGCCAGGCGCGGACCGATGCGCAGCAGGTGCTGGCGTTCGGCCTCGCTTTCCGGCGCTGCGCTGGCCTGCTCGAACAGCGCATACGCCGCGCCGAACTTCTCGTGCTTTTCCAGCACGCGCATGGCGCGCCCGCGCGCGCCGGGATAGCGGCATTGCGCGTAGACGGCATGGGCCTGCTCCCAATCCTTTTCCTTTTCCAGCTGCTGGCCGAGCTGGAACAGCAGGCGCTCGCGGCGGCTGTCCAGCCAGTCGTTGTCGAAGGCATGGCGCGGCAGGTCCTGCAGGATCTCCAGCGCCGGTTCCTCGGCGTAGTAGCGTTCCTTGCAGGCGTGCAGTTGCAGGTAGTGGTCGATGTCGGCGCGGTTGCGGAAACCGCGCGCGGCGGCAGAGAATTCGACCTGTTCGTAGCGGAACAGGCCCAGGTCGGACAGCACGAACTCGGTCCAGTCCTGGCTCAGGTTGCCGAAGAAGATCAGGCGCAGGCGGTCGCACAGGGGTTTGACCAGGATCGCGAACGCGGTGTCGGGACAGCCTGCATACCAGCTTGAAAACGCGCGCGCTTCGGCATGGTCCGGGCGCAGCGCTTCCAGCTGCTCGTGCTTCCTGGCCTGGCGCTGGGCCGGCGCCAAGCGGAAGGCCTCGGCGATCTCGGATTTCAACAGCAGGTCGAACACCTCGTCCAGCGAGACTTCGGGATCGACAGCGATCCAGCCGGTCGGCAGCAAGGCCCGGGCCGCTTCGATCGGGCAGCCGATCTCGGCGTAATTCAGTTTGCTGGCGCGGAACAGGTGGCCCTTGCGCATGACCATGCGCACGAACAGCGCGCGCGCCGCCTGCGGCAGGGTGGGGAAGCGGGCTATGAAGTCTTGCTCTTCCGGCAACAGGAGGTCGGCGTAGCGGCCGCCGATCCAATCCAGCACGCGCTGGAAGTTGTCCAGATAATAAAACTCGTTTTCCAGCACCCTGATCATCGCAACGCCAACTGTATCTTTATACAGTGCAGTATACCGGCGATGGGCGCGGCGACCCAGCGTTTTCGCCGCGGTTTTACAGGATGCGTGGTTTTATGGCTGAGTTGGCGTCCTTTTCGTGGACGATTTTGCATTTTCCTGCAGTTCGCCATGCTGGTTGACGTGCTGGATGATGGCCGAGATCAGGGCGACGTCGGTGTCGACCGCAGTCGGTGCCTGGACCGGCTTCGCGGCCGCAGCCGCGCTGCGCCGGGCGCGTGCCGGCGCTTCATGGCGCGGCGCGGCCGATGCCGTGCGCGACGCGGCGGACTTGGGCACGGCAGCGTGGCTGGGTGCTTTCGCGGCGGCCGGCGGCACCGAAGCCGGTGTTGCCGGCGTCTCCATTGCCGTGCGCGTGCCGCCGTGCGCCTTCAGGGCGGCCGGCAGCATCTCCGCCGGGAACACGTCGGCCGCCTCGTGCAAGGGCTGCTCGACGATGGCGGCGCCCTGCGGCGGCGCTTCCTCGAGATAGCGCGGCGGCTCGGGCCGGCTGGCCGGCAGCGGGGCAGGTAGTGCCGCGGCGGGTTTCGGATCCGGCAGGTCGGCGGCGATGCGATGGTCGTCGAAACCGCCGCTCGGCGCATGCAGCAGCCAGGCCAGGCCGCCCGCCAGCGCGCAGGCGAGCAGGGTGCCGGCGCCGATCCAGGCCAGCTTGCGCGCCCTGCGCGGCTTGCCGGACTGCCCGTCGAGCATGGCCAGGATATTGATCTCGCCGCCACCGCGGCGCGAAGACGACATCAGGTTTGGACGCCTGGAGCCGGTTTGATTTTCATCTGTAGGGCGCACCGCATTACTCCTAAGATTTGGACATTTGTTCCATTTAGAAACAAATCGGAGAAGCGGATGCTGATATTCATCGCATTGTCGTACTTTTGCCTGGCTTCCAGCCTGATCTGGCTGGCTTTTTTCCCGGCCGGGCGGGCCTGGGTGTTGCAAATCCTGGGTTCCCTGCAACGCCGTTTGTTGTGGCGGGCAGGCAGGCTGCAGCGCGCTGGCGGCATCGCGGTCGATACCGGCTGGAGCGGGACGCGCCTCCAGCTGCGCTCCTGGCGCGGCCTGCTCAGGCGCCATTGGGCCTTTTGCGCGGTGGGCCTGCCGCTGATCCTGATCCCGACCCTGCTCGCGCTGCTGATGCGCAAGCCCGACATGCTGCCCGGGTACGAGCCCAGCGACACCGTGGTCGACGCCCAGGTCGCGGCGCTGCTGAAGGGCGAGCAACTGGTGCCGCCGGCTTCGCTACCGCCGGTCGTGTTCGGCACGCGCGAAGTCGAACTGGTACGGCCGATGCTGGTCGACGCCAGCCGCAACTGGGGCTTGCTGCATCCCGAGTACAGCCAGCGGCTGCTGCTGGCATTCAAGATCATGAAGGAAAAGTATGGCTACGACATGGCGCTGCTGGAAGGCTACCGCAGCCCGGCGCGCCAGGATGCGCTGGCCAGGATGGGCTCGGCGGTGACGAATGCGCGCGCCTTCCAGAGCTGGCACCAGTACGGCCTGGCCGCCGATTGCGCGTTCTGGCGCGACGGCAAGCTGGTGATCTCGGAAAAAGATCCTTGGGCCATGCGCGGCTATCAACTGTACGGTGAAGTCGCCGAATCGCTGGGCCTGACCTGGGGCGGGCGCTGGACGATGATGGATTTTGGCCACACCGAGTTGCGCCTGCGCGGGGTGATGCGGCGCTGAGGGGAGGTCCGGGCTATTGTTCGAGGTCAAATTTTCGCGCAGGAAATAGTGCCAGTATTGCCGTTGGACCTCCTCAACTCTCCCATCGAATCGCTATGGCCCGACTCTGGCAGTTTCTCAGCAACGGCCGCGTAATGGCCGTCATCGGCATCGCCGCCTTCGCGGCTTTCCTGTTCATCGGCGCGGACACCCTCGACATCGCATTGCTGTGGGCCCTGCTTGCCGGACTCGTGCTGCTGGCCGCCTGGGGCGTCTGGTGGCTGGTGCGGGCGGCGCGGCGCAAGCGCGCGGCGGCCCAGCTCAGCGAAGCGATCGTGCCCTCGTCGCCGGAAGCCGACAAGGCCCAGGCGGCGCGCAACGACGCCGCGGTCCTGCGCAAGGGCATGCTGGAAGCGATCAACACGATCAAGACTTCCAAGCTGGGCCTGACGCGCGGCGCCGCGGCGCTCTATGAACTGCCCTGGTACATGATAATCGGGAACCCGGCGGCGGGCAAGAGCAGCGCGATCAAGCACTCCGGACTGACCTTCCCGATCCCCGGCAGCAAGGCGGTGCAGGGCGTGGGCGGCACCCGCAATTGCGACTGGTTCTTCACCACCGACGGCATCCTCCTGGACACCGCCGGGCGCTATTCGGTCTATGACGCCGACCGCGCCGAGTGGTTCAGCTTCCTCGACATGCTCAAGAAGCACCGGCCGCGGGCGCCGATCAACGGCATCCTGATCGCGGTCAGCGTGGCCGAACTGGCGGGCGGGGCGCCGGAAGCCTCGATCGAACTGGCCAAGAGCCTGCGCACCCGGGTGCAGGAACTGACCGAGCGCCTGGGCGTGTACGCGCCGGTGTACGTGATCTTCACCAAGGCCGACCTGATCGCCGGCTTCGCCGACTTCTTCCACGATACCGAGCGTGGGGAACGCGAGCGCGTCTGGGGCGCGACCCAGCGCTACAACCGGCGCAGCACGCCGCAGGACGTGCTGGGCTTCTTCGACCAGCATTTCGACGAACTGCACGACGGCTTGAAGGAGATGAGCCTGGCCAGCATGGCGGCCAACCGCAGCACCGCGATGCGTCCCGGCGTGTTCACCTTCCCGCTGGAGTTCTCGTCGCTGCGCCCGCAGCTGCGCGCGTTTCTCGCCACGCTGTTCGAGGAAAACACCTGGCAGTTCAAGCCGGTGTTCCGCGGCTTTTATTTCACCAGTGCGCTGCAGGAAGGCATGGTCGAAAACCTGTCCTCGCGGCGCGTGGCCAGCCGCTTCGACCTGAATTTGCGCGAGCAGAAGGGCGCGCCGGGCAGCGCCCAGGCCGGCGAACAGTCCGGCTACTTCCTGCTCGAGCTGTTCCGCAAGGTGATCTTCGCCGACCGCGACCTGGTCAAGCGCTATACCAGCCCGGCCAGCACGCGCCTCAAATACGGCGCCTTCTTCGCCGCCACCATCCTGCTCGGCTGCGCGCTGGGCGGCTGGAGCTGGTCGTACATGGGCAACAAGCAGCTGGTCGCCAACGTTCAGGCCGACCTCGACAAGGTCGCCAAGTTGCAGGCCAGACGCAGCGACCTGCAGTCGCGCCTGGAAGGGCTGGAGATCCTGCAGGACCGCATCGAGCAGCTCGACAAATACCGGGAGGAGCGGCCCTGGGCGCTCTCCTTTGGCCTGTACCAGGGCCAGGCGGTCGAGCGCAAGCTGCGCGACGAGTACTTTGCCGGCGTACGCGAGGTGATGGTGCTGCCGGTCGCGGGTGCGATCGAAGCCCTGCTCACCGAGACCAACGCCAACGCGGCCCAGCTCGACCCCAATGCCAAGGCCGCGCCGGCGGCAAAGCCCGGCCAGCCCTACCAGGACGTCTCGCCGACCAACGTCGGCGATGCCTACAACGCGCTCAAGACCTACCTGATGCTGGCCGATAAATCGCATGCCGAACCGGGCCACCTGAACGACCAGTTGACGCGCTACTGGCGCGGCTGGCTGGACGCCAACCGCGGCAGCATGCCGCGCGAGCAGATGATCCGCAGCGCCGAGCGTCTGCTGACCTTCGTGCTGGCCCATGTGGAGGACCAGGCCTGGCCCCAGGTCACGCCCAAGCTCAGCCTGCTCGACAGCGCGCGCGAAAACCTGCGCCGCGTGGTGCGCGGCACGCCGGCGCGCGAGCGCGTCTACGCCGACATCCGCACCCGCGCCGCCACCCGCTTCC
>Ga0308160_10007607_pt1 | contig 10728 bp, 7 predicted proteins | sample PhyFR1_FD_201036 | JGI IMG/M metagenome (GOLD analysis project Ga0308160, IMG submission 201036) | Phyllosphere microbial communities from UC Gill Tract Community Farm, Albany, California, United States - DLSLF.R1 | ecosystem: Host-associated > Plants > Phyllosphere > Unclassified | place: USA...
CGTCCAGCGTCAATGCGCCGGATTCGGTAGGGAAAGCGGGAGAGGTCATGCGCTCATAATAGCGGGGCTGGGTGCAGGCCACATGCAGGCCAGGCGCACGCAGCGTTCTCTTCCCCGACCGGATCCCCTGCGCGTGGCGTTCGTTCTTCTGAGTGTGATGTGCAGCGTGCTGGTCTCGGCGCTGCTGAAGTTGGCACCGCGGCGGCGGATCGACCTGGCCCAGGCGGTGACCTGGAACTATCTGGCAGCGGCGTTGCTGTGCGCGGCGCTGCTGCACCCGCCCTTGGCCACGCTGCGCAGCGCGCAGGCGCCGTGGGCAGCGCTGCTCGGGCTGGCGGTGCTGCTGCCAGCGCTGTTCCTGGTGCTGGGCCGCGCGGTGGCGCTGGCCGGCATCGTGCGCACCGACGCGGCGCAGCGGTTGTCGCTGCTGCTGTCGCTGGCGGCCGCCTTCGCGCTGTTCGGCGAGCGCGCAAACGGCTACAAGCTTGCCGGACTGGCGCTGGGCCTGCTGGCCATCGCCGGCATCGTGCACCGGCCCGGACCGACGCCGGCCGGCGCAGCGCGCGCCCCGCCCTGGCTGCTGCTGGTGTGGGCCGGCTTCGCCATGATCGACGTGCTGCTCAAACGCATCGCCCAGGCCGGCACGCCGTTTGCCGCCTCGCTGCTGGTCGCCTTCGCGATCGCCTTCGTGCTGCTGCTCGGCGTGCAACTGTGGCGGCACCTGCGCGGCAGCGCGCCGCTGGCCTGGCGCAACGTCGGCGCCGGCCTGCTGCTGGGCACGCTCAACTTCGGCAACATCGCGTTCTACGTGCGCGCGCACCAGGCGCTGCCGGACAGCCCGGCGGTGGTGTTCGCGGCGATGAACCTGGGCGTGATCGTGCTGGGCGCGCTGCTCGGCGTGCTGGCGTTCGGCGAGAAGACCAGCGCCTGGAACCGCGCCGGTCTGTTGGCGGCGCTGCTGGCGATCGTTTTGATCGCGGTTGGTGCGCGCGGTTAGCAGTGGTGCGTGCGGCCAATTGTGCTGCAGAAGATCAGGTCGCCGCGATCCCCGGCCGTAGCCACTGTGGGAGGGACTTCAGTCCCGACGGCTTCCCGGCCGGACGGTTGCATGCCTCCGCTCGTCGCGGCTGAAGCCGCTCCCAAAACAGGCATGGCCGCCAACCAGCACGACACGTCGGATCTCCCGGACCAGGAGACGCTGGAGAATTTCAGTCCCGACAAACTCCGAAGCCGGGCTGCTGCACGACTCCGAGTACCCGATCAGCGCCGCCACACCGGGAACGGGTCGGCCAGCGCCTGCCAGGCGACCGGCCCGCGCCCCAGTTCCGCGTCGTCGAGCAGGCAGGCATCGAGTTCGGCGCGCACCCGCGCCTCGTCCAGGTCGACGCCGATCACCGCCAGCTCCTGGCGGCGGTCGCCCCACAGCGGGTGCCACAGCGCGCGCAGCGCCGCGTATTCGCGCGCGTCGCCCACTTCCTCGGCGCGCGGCGGCGGCGCGCTCCAGCACGCGCTGTGCTGCCGCTGCCAGCCCAGTTCGGTGTAGGGCAGCGGTTGCGGCGGCAACGGCAGCGGCGTGTCCAGCAATCCCTGTTCGACACGTTCGCGCGCGGCGTACCAGAAGCCGGCGGCATTGGTCTGGGTGGCCGCGCCGGCGATCGACAGTTCGCCGACCCAGTCCATGCGGCTGGCCAGCCAGAAGAAGCCCTTGCTGCGAACCACGTTGCGCAGGCCGTTCTGCGCCAGCCGCGCGAAGCGCAACGGATGGAACGGGCGCTGGGCGCGGTAAACGAAGCTGCCGATGCCGAACTGCTCGGTTTCCGGCGCATGCTCGCCGCGCAATGCCTGCATCCAGCCCGGCGCCAGCTGCGCGCGCACGAAATCGAAACGGCCGGTATCCAGCACCAGGTCCAATGGCACATCGCCGTGGCTGACCTCGACGATGCGCGCGTCGCGATTGAGCGCGCGCAGCACCGCGCGCGTGCGCGCCACCGTGTCTGCGGTGGCCAGGTCGCATTTGCCGATCACGATCACGTCGGCGAATTCGATCTGCTCCACCAGCAGGTTGACCAGGCCGCGATCGTCATCGTCGCCGGCCTGCAGGCCACGCTCGGCCAGCAGCTCGGCCGAACCGAAATCGCGCAGGAAGCTCATTCCGTCGACCACGGTGAGCATGGTATCCAGCCGCGCCACGTCGGCCAGGCTGCGGCCGTGTTCGTCGCGCACCGCGAACGTGGCGGCGACCGGCATCGGCTCGGAGATGCCGGTGGATTCGATCAACAGGTAATCGTAGCGGCCGCTGTCGGCCAGGCGCTGCACTTCCTGGCGCAGGTCCTCGCGCAGCGTGCAGCAGATGCAGCCGTTGCTGAACTCGACCAGGGTTTCCTCGGTGCGGCTGAGCGCGGCGCCGCCGTCGCGGATCAACGCCGCATCGATGTTGATCTCGCTCATGTCGTTGACGATCACCGCCACGCGGCGACCGTCGCGGTTGCGCAGCACGCGGTTGAGCAAGGTGGTCTTGCCGGCGCCGAGGAAGCCGGACAGGACGGTGACGGGAAGGCGGCGGTCGAGCACGGCGGGCGTTGGCATGGCGGCTTGGACGTGGCGGGAGAAATGTTACTATATAACACTTCAATACCGGAATCGCCGCCCATGAAATCCCTGCCCCAGCCGTTCTTCGATGCCTCCGCCGTGCTGCTGTCCGGGCTATGCCTGCTGCATTGCCTGGCGCTGCCGCTGCTGGCCGCGGCCCTGCCGCTGTTCGGCGTGTGGGCGCAGGCCGAATGGGTGCATGGGCTGTTCGTGGCGATCGCGCTGCCGCTGGCCGGGCTGGCGCTGTGGCGCGCACAGCGGCAGCGTCCGCTGCCGTGGCCGCTGTGGACGATGGCCGTGCTGGGGCTATGCGGCCTGCTGGCCGGCGCGATCGGATTCCCCAGCGCGCAGGCCGAAACCCCGGTCACCGTCGCCGGCAGCCTGCTGCTGGCGAGCGCGCACCTGTGGAACTGGCGGCGCAATGGGCATCGGCATGGGTAGCCGGGATTGGGAATTCGGGATTCGGGATTCGCAAAAGCGCGGATTCGCGACCTGGAAGACCGCGCATCGCCTTGCGCATCAGGACCCCAATCAGCAGCGCAGTCCGCTATTCCGAAAGCCCCGCTAAACGCAGCCGTGCCGGGCGCAGATCGCAGCCCTCCGCTTCAACGAATCCCAAATCCCAAATCCCGAATCCCGGCTCTCAAAGCTCAAAGCCCAGCAGCAACGGGTCGTGATCGGAGCTGCGCCACGGACCCGGCAGGTTGCGCTCGCGGTAACCGTCGGCGTCGGGCGAGTCGGCATTGATGTGCCATTCGGCGGCGCCGCGCAGTAGCGGTGCCAGCGCCGGACTCAGCAGGGCGTGGTCCAGGCGGCCGCTCAGGCCCTTGTAGATGAAGCTGTAAGGCTGTTCGACGTGCGCCTGCGCCAGCGCATCGCGCCAGCCGGCGTCGCGCAGCAGGCGCAGCGGGTCTTCCATCGCGTAGGCGTTGAAGTCGCCGAGCAGCACGCTGGCGGTGCTGCCGCTGCCGGTGGGATCGGTACGCAGCCACGCATCCAGGCGCCGCGCCGATTCGGTGCGGGTGGCGTTCCAGCAGCCCTGGCCATCGCCGCGGTCGGCATCGGCGGCGGCCGCGTCGCCGCAGCCCTTGGACTTGAAGTGGTTGGCGACGACCACGAACGGTTGCCCGTTGCCGCGCCGGAACGCCTGCGCCAGCGGCACCCGGCTGTGCGCGGCGAACGGGCCGCCTTCCAGCACCGCCGGCTTGCCGACCGGGCTGACCCGCGAGGCGCGGTAGATCAGGCCGACCCGGATCGGGTTGTCGCCCGGGCCGCGCCCGGCATCGACGAAACGCCAGTCGCCGCCATCGCCGGCATTGAGCGCGGTCACCAGCGTGGCGATCGCCGAGGTCGGCCCGTAACCGTCGTTCTCCAGCTCCATCAGCGCGGCGACGTCGGCCTGCAGTGGACGGATGGTGGCGACCAGCTTGGCCAGCTGCGCCTGGAATTCGGCCGCGGTGCGCGCCCCGCGCAGGGTCGGGAAGCCGCCGCCGCGGCCGTCGCCATTGAAGAAGTTCTCCAGGTTGAACGCGGCCACGCGCAGGGTGCCCGCGACCTGCGGCGGCGCCGGTGCCGGCGGCGGGGTCAGCTGCAACGGCGCGGTCGGATACAGCCGCGCCGCGCCCTCGACCACGCCGCCGACGATGCCTTCCACGCCCTGCAGCGTGGTGCCGGCGCGCGGCGCCGCGGCGGCTTCGCCGCTGCCCAGGTAGGCGGGCAGGCTGTCGGGCGCATGCGCGCCGGCTTCGCCCAGCAGCAGCAGGCGCCGCGCGTTGTCGGCGTTCGCCGCGGCCAGTTCGGCGCTGCCCGGCGCGGCAATTTCGGAGGGTTGCCACAGGCGTCCGCCGAAGGCGACGCCGAGTTCGCCGGCCTTGGCCAGCGCATCGGTATCGACCACGGTCAGCGGCGCATCGATGCGCACGCGCATGCCGGCCAGCGCCGACCAGTCGGCCGGTGCGGCGTCGAGCACCTGCAGCGGCAGCGGCTGCGCGCGCGCCAGCACGGTGTGCCCGGCGGCGCGCACGCTGCGCCCGGCGAACGGCGTGCCGGCGGACGCCAGGCTGGCCGCGCGCCGCGGCGCCAGTTCGCCCCAGACCCGCACCCGGTCGCCCGGGACCAGCGTGGCGTCGGCATCGCCTTGCACCAGCAGCGCGTCGGCGGTGAGCGGATCGCCATCGCCGGCGTCCTGTACCAGATAGGCGTCGCCGCCGGCCTGCACGCGCGAGGTGACCACGCCTTCGAACACCACGCCCTGCGCGCTGTCGGCCGGCCGCAGTTGCCCGATCGGGAGGGTCTGTGGCGGCGTCAACGCAAGCGCGGCAGGCGCGGCGGTCACAAGCAGCAACGACAACATGGGGGGCAACAGGCGCATGCGATCACTCTCCTTAGCTCGCCGGCATGGGGCCGGCATCGAATACGAACGCGCCGCCCGGAGGCGGCGCTGGAAAACCCGCGGGATGCGCAGGCTACTTCAGGTTGGACAGCATCCAATCCACCGTGGCGTGGATCTGCGCTTCGCTGAGCGCCGGGTTGCCGCCCTTGGGCGGCATGATCCCGCCATCGGGGCCGGTGTAGCCCTCGATCGCGTGCTTGTACAGCGTGTCCTTGCCCTGCGCGATGCGCGCATCCCAGTGCGAATGGTCCAGGGTCGGCGCCTTGCCGACACCGGTGGTGTGGCAGGCGGTGCACAGGTTATTGAAGATCACCTTGCCGTCGGTGGTGCCGCCGTAGGCGACCTGCGCCGAGGCCTTGGCCAGCGCCGCCGCCTGCGCGGCGGCCTGCGCCGCAGCGCCGGTGCTGCCGGCATACACCGCGCCCGCCGGCGCGATGCGTTCCTCGGTGCGCTTGAGCGCCACCGGCGACACCTCGGGCGGGATCGCCCGCTGCAAATAGGCCGCGAACGCGATCAGACCGAGGGTGATGACGGCCAACAGGCCGATCACCATCGAGAACCGCTTGAGAAATTCGAGGTCGTAATTCCGCACATCACACCCCTTTGGCACGTGGTGACCGGACCACCGCTACGCGGCCGAGTATAGCCAGCGTTTGCCGCGCACGGCAGTCCGGCGACGCGGCGAATCGCAGACGATGCGTGCTGCATCGCAGCAGTTTTGCCCCAAGCAGGGACACGGCTTCGGTATTAAGGCTGTGCAGGTGCGTTGCCTGTGGCACGCCATGGCGACCGGAGCGCTGCGCCGCCACCGCCCTCCGCACGAATTCCGCTGGCCGCTGGAGCCGCACTGCGCAAAGGTGCCCCCGCAAAACGTCCTACCCCGCCTGTGCGCTGCCGACCGCGCGCAGGCAGAAACCGCACACCGCCTCGACCAGGCGCTCGCTGTCGCGCGGGCCGTCGCGGCTGGGCGCGGTCGGTCCGACCAGGGCTTCGGTGTAGGCGCCGACCAGGCAGGCCGCGGCCGCGTCCAGGTCCTGCGCCGGGAATTCACCGGCGGCCACACCGTCGGCGAGGATGCCCTTGAACAGGTCGCCGAACAGGCGCCGGCAGCGGATGCGCTCGGCATCCACCTCCGGCTCCACCGGCTCGGCGATGAAGGCATAGGCCAGCCCGGGCCCGGCCAGCGCGCGGCGCACGAACGAGGCGATCGCCGCGCGCAGGCGCTGCGTCGCCGGCGCCGGTTCGGCAGCGATGCCGCGCAGGATCGCCAGTTCGTAGTCCACCGCCGCGGTCAGCACTTCCACGAACAGCTCGGCCTTGGACGGGAAGTGGCGGTAGATCAGCCCGGTGGACACCCCGGCCTCGGCCGCCACCGCGGTCACCGGCGCGCCGCGGAAGCCGCCGGCGGCGACCAGCCGCCGCGCCGCCAGCAGGATCCGCTGGCGGTTGCCGGCAAGGCGTTCTTCCATCAGCGCGGAGCGTTTATAGGCCATGGGTGATTCTAGGTTCAATTAATGAATTATTGTTCACTTCTTCGCCGTTCCCGGCTACGCTGGCGTCCATTCCCCGGCGCCGCCTGGATTCTAGGCGTCCCGTCTGCCGTACGCCTGCCTCCGGAGCCCGCCATGCTGATGCCGTCGTTGAATTTCGAACTGGGCGAGGACATCGACCTGCTGCGCGACACGGTGGCCGCGTTCGCCGCGCGCGAAATCGCGCCGCTGGCCGAGCAGGCCGACCGCGACAACGCGTTCCCGGCGCCACTGTGGCGCAAGCTCGGCGAGCAGGGCCTGCTCGGCCTGACCGTGGAGGAGGAGTACGGCGGCAGCGCGATGGGCTACCTGGCGCACGTGGTGGCGATGGAGGAGATCTCGCGCGCCTCCGGTGCGATCGGCCTGTCCTACGGCGCGCATTCGAACCTGTGCGTGAACCAGCTGCGCAAGAACGGCAGCGACGCGCAGAAGGCGCGCTACCTGCCCCGGCTGTGCAGCGGCGAACACGTCGGCGCGCTGGCGATGAGCGAGGCGGGCGCCGGTTCGGACGTGGTCTCGATGAAGCTGCGCGCCGAGCTGCGCGGCGATCGCTACGTGCTCAACGGCAACAAGATGTGGATCACCAACGGCCCCGACGCCGACGTGCTGGTGGTCTACGCCAAGACCGACCCGGCCGGCGGCGCGCGCGGCATCACCGCGTTCCTGGTCGAGAAGGGCATGCCCGGCTTCAGCACCGCGCAGAAGCTGGACAAGCTCGGCATGCGCGGCTCCAACACCTGCGAGCTGGTGTTCCAGGAGTGCGAGGTGCCGGTGGAGAACGTGCTGGGCAGCGTCGGCGGCGGCGTGCGCGTGCTGATGTCGGGCCTGGACTACGAGCGGCTGGTGCTGTCCGGCGGCCCGCTAGGGCTGATGGCCGCGGCGATGGACGTGGTGATGCCGTACGTGCACGAGCGCCGCCAGTTCGGCGAGGCGATCGGCAGCTTCCAGCTGATGCAGGGCAAGCTGGCCGACATGTACGTGGGCCTCAACGCTTGCCGCGCCTACGTGTATGCGGTGGCGCGCGCCTGCGACGCCGGCCGCACCACCCGCCAGGACGCCGCGGGCGCGATCCTGTACGCGGCCGAGAAGGCGACCTGGCTCACCGGCCAGGCAATCCAGGTGCTCGGCGGCAACGGCTACATCAACGACTACCCGACCGGACGCCTGTGGCGCGACGCCAAGCTGTACGAGATCGGCGCCGGCACCTCGGAAATCCGCCGCATGCTGATCGGCCGCGAATTGTTCGAGCGGACCAAGTGATGCGCTTCGTGTAGGGGCGGTTTTGGCCGCGACACGCTCCTGGCAAAGCGTCGCGGCTGAAGCCGCTCCTGCACGGACTCTCCTTTCCTCCTTTTCGATGGCCCTGCCATGAGCGTGATCCAGACCCAGTTGCAACCCGGCAGCGACGCCTTCGCCGCCAACGCCAAGGCGCTGCGTGCGGTGGTCGACGACCTGCAGCAGACCCAGGCGCGCATCGCCCAGGGCGGCAGCGAAGCCGCACGCGCCAAGCACCAGGCGCGCGGCAAGCTGCTGGCGCGCGAGCGCATCGACGCGCTGCTCGATCCGGGCAGCGCGTTCCTGGAGATCGCCCCACTCGCCGCGCTGGGCCTGTACGCCGACGAGGTGCCGTGCGCCGGCGTGGTCGCCGGCATCGGCCGCGTGTCCGGTGTGGAATGCGTGATCGTCGCCAACGACGCCACGGTCAAGGGCGGCACCTACTACCCGATGACGGTGAAGAAGCATCTGCGCGCGCAGGAAATCGCGCAGCAGAACCGGCTGCCGTGCATCTATCTGGTCGATTCCGGCGGCGCGTTCCTGCCGCTGCAGGACGAGGTGTTCCCGGACCGCGACCATTTCGGCCGGATCTTCTACAACCAGGCCAACCTGTCGGCACAGGGCATCGCCCAGATCGCCTGCGTGATGGGCTCGTGCACCGCCGGCGGCGCCTACGTGCCGGCGATGAGCGACGAGACGGTGATCGTGCGCGAACAGGGCACGATTTTCCTCGGCGGCCCGCCGCTGGTGAAGGCGGCCACCGGCGAGGAGGTCAGCGCCGAGGAGCTGGGCGGCGCCGACGTGCACACGCGCATCTCCGGCGTGGCCGACCATTTCGCCGACAACGACCTGCAGGCGCTGGCGCGGGTACGCGCGATCGTGGCCCAGCTCAACTGGCGCAAGCCCGAGCCGGCGCTGGCGTTGCGCGCGCCGGAGCCGCCGCTGTATCCGGCCGAGGACCTGTACGGGGTGATCCCGGCCGACCCGCGCAAGCCGTTCGACGTGCGCGAGGTGATCGCGCGGGTGGTCGACGGTTCGCGCCTGGACGAGTTCAAAGCGCGCTACGGCACCACCCTGGTCACCGGTTTCGCGCACCTGCACGGCTATCCGGTCGGCATCGTCGCCAACAACGGCATCCTGTTTTCCGAGTCGGCGTTGAAGGGCGCGCATTTCATCGAACTGTGCGCGCAACGCGGCATCCCGCTGGTGTTCCTGCAGAACATCACCGGCTTCATGGTCGGGCGCAAGTACGAGCACGGCGGCATCGCCAAGGACGGTGCCAAGCTGGTGATGGCGGTGGCCTGCGCGAAGGTACCCAAGTTCACGGTGGTGATCGGCGGTTCGTTCGGCGCCGGCAACTACGGCATGTGCGGCCGCGCGTATTCGCCGAATTTCCTGTGGATGTGGCCGAACGCACGGATCGGTGTGATGGGCGGGGAGCAGGCGGCGAGCGTGCTGGCGACGGTGCGCCGCGACGGCATCGAGGCCAAGGGCGGCGCCTGGTCGGCCGAGGACGAAGTTGCCTTCAAGACGCCGATCCGCGAGCAGTTCGAGCGCCAGGGCCATCCGTACTACGCGAGTGCGCGGCTATGGGACGACGGCATCATCGATCCGGCGCAGACGCGGCGGGTGCTGGGGCTGGGACTGTCGGCGGCGTTGAACGCGCCGGCGGAACCGACCCGGTTCGGGGTGTTCCGGATGTGAGCGGGCACGACCGCCCTGCTGTGCACGCGCAGAGGTCGTCGGCCGCCCCACCGACCGTGGCCGCCAGCTCCGCTGTTGCTGTTGCCTCTGCCGTTGCTGTTGCTGTTGCTGTTGCTGTCGCCTTCGCTTTGCTTTTGATCTACCGGGTCCCCTCAGCGCGGCAGCCCCGGCGGGCGAATACCCGAAGGGCGGCGCGCAGGATGCGCGCCGTTTTTCGTTGGCACATGGATGTGCCATCGAAAAATGCCCGTTGGGGCTGCGGACCTGGAGCGCGCAGCGCGGAAGGCGCGCTGCGGGGTGTGCTTTCTTTTGGTTACTTTTCTTTGCACAAGCAAAGAAAAGTGACCCGCGCCAGCGGAAGCTCTTGCTCTTGCTCTTGCTCTTGTTCTTGCTTCAAAGCTTCAAAGCCCCAATGCCAGAACCAAGATAACGTCAATCGCAAAGGCAAAAGCTTTCGCCTTGCGGCGAGTCACTTTTCTTTGCTCGCGCAAAGAAAAGTAACCAAAAGAAAGCGCGCCCTGCCTAGCGCCCTCCGCGCTGCGCGCTCCGGGTCCGCGTCCATACCGGGGATTCGCGGAAGGGGCATCCTGCCCCTGCCGCGAACGGCGCACATCCTTGTGCGCCGCCCTTCGGGTTCTTCCCCGCCATGGCCGCCGCTTCGGAAGGGAACCCGGTAAGTCAAAAGCAATGGCAACAGCAACAGCCAAAGCAACTGCAACTGCAACTGCAACTGCAAGACAAGACACTCCTTCTCCAGGCAACTGACCATGGCCACGCCCGACCTGCCGATGTTCGACAAGATCCTGATCGCCAATCGCGGCGAAATCGCCTGCCGCGTGATCGCCACCTGCCGCAAACTCGGCATCGCCAGCGTCGCCGTCTACTCCGACGCCGATCGCGACGCCCGCCACGTGCGCCTGGCCGATGAAGCGATCCACATCGGCGCCGCGCCCGCGCGCGACAGCTATCTGCGCGGCGAACGCATCCTCGACGCCGCCCTGGAAAGCGGCGCCCAGGCGATCCATCCCGGCTACGGCTTCCTGTCCGAAAACGCCGAGTTCGCCCAGGCCTGCGCCGCGCGCGGCATCGTGTTCATCGGCCCGCCGCCGGCAGCGATCCGCGCCATGGGCGACAAGAGCGCGGCCAAGGCGCTGATGCACGCCGCCGGCGTGCCGCTGACCCCGGGCTACCACGGCGAACGCCAGGAGCCGGAATTCCTGCGCGAACAGGCCGACGCCA
>Ga0308160_10007608_pt1 | contig 10726 bp, 11 predicted proteins | sample PhyFR1_FD_201036 | JGI IMG/M metagenome (GOLD analysis project Ga0308160, IMG submission 201036) | Phyllosphere microbial communities from UC Gill Tract Community Farm, Albany, California, United States - DLSLF.R1 | ecosystem: Host-associated > Plants > Phyllosphere > Unclassified | place: USA...
CGCATTCAGCCACAGGTCTACGCCGGCCTGTTCCCGGTCAGCTCGGAAGACTTCGAAGATTTCCGCGATGCCCTGCAGAAACTGACCCTCAACGATTCGTCGCTGCAGTACCTGCCCGAAAGCTCCGACGCCTTGGGCTTCGGCTTCCGCTGCGGGTTCCTGGGCATGCTGCACATGGAAATCATCCAGGAGCGCCTGGAGCGCGAGTACGACCTGGACCTGATCACCACGGCCCCGAGCGTGATCTTCGAAGTGGTCATGAAGACCGGCGAAACCATTTATGTCGACAACCCGTCGAAGCTTCCGGATGTTTCATCCGTCGAGGACTTCCGCGAGCCGATCGTATCGGCGACTATTCTTGTGCCTCAAGAGCACCTGGGCAACGTCATTACCCTGTGCATCGAGAAGCGCGGCGTGCAGCGCGACATGCAGTTCCTCGGCAGCCAGGTTCAGGTTCGCTACGACCTGCCGATGAACGAAGTGGTGCTGGACTTCTTCGACCGCCTGAAATCCACCAGCCGTGGCTATGCCTCGCTGGACTACCATTTCGAGCGTTACCAGTCGGCCAACCTGGTCAAGCTGGACGTGCTGATCAACGGCGACAAGGTCGATGCCCTGGCGCTGATCGTGCACCGCGACAACGCGGCCTACAAGGGTCGTGCTTTGACCGAGAAGATGAAGGAGCTGATCCCTCGGCAGATGTTCGATGTGGCAATCCAGGCCGCCATTGGCGGACAGATTATCGCCCGGACCACTGTCAAGGCGCTCAGAAAGAACGTACTGGCCAAGTGTTACGGCGGCGACGTGAGCCGTAAGCGCAAACTGTTGGAGAAACAGAAGGCCGGTAAGAAACGCATGAAGCAGGTCGGCAACGTGGAAATTCCACAGGAAGCCTTCCTTGCTGTGCTCAGGTTGGAATAATCGAGTCCTATGTCCCTAAATTTCCCGCTGTTGTTGGTTATCGCCGTAGCCGTTTGCGGTCTGCTGGCCTTGCTTGATCTGGTCTTCCTGGCGCCACGGCGACGGGCTGCGATCGCCAACTACGAGGGCAGCGTCAGCCAGCCCGAGCCGTCGGTGGTCGAACGCCTGGACAAGGAACCGCTGCTGGTGGAGTACGGCAAGTCGTTCTTCCCGGTGCTGTTCATCGTGCTGGTGTTGCGCTCGTTTTTGGTGGAGCCGTTCCAGATTCCGTCGGGTTCGATGATCCCGACCCTGGAAGTGGGTGATTTCATCCTCGTCAACAAGTTCTCCTACGGCATTCGCCTGCCGGTGCTGGACAAGAAGGTCATCGAGGTCAACGATCCCAAGCGTGGCGACGTCATGGTGTTCCGCTACCCCAGCGACCCCAACGTCAACTACATCAAGCGTGTGATCGGCTTGCCGGGCGACCGGATTCGCTACACTTCGGACAAGCAGCTGTACGTCAACGGCGAGCTGATCGCCCGCCAGCTGGTCGGCAGCGAGCCGGGCAGTCTGGGCAGCGCCGAGTTGTACAAGGAAAAGCTGGGCGAGGTCGAACACGTGATCCGTCAGGAAATGTCGCGCTACCGTGCGCCGCCCGACAGCCAGTGGACGGTGCCCGCCGGGCACTACTTCATGATGGGTGACAACCGCGACAACTCCAACGACAGCCGCTACTGGGATGACCCGTCGATTCCCAAGGAGCTGCTGGGCATGGTCCCCGACCAGAACATCGTCGGCAAGGCCTTCGCCATCTGGATGAGCTGGCCTGAACCCAAGCTCAGCCACTTGCCCAACTTCTCCCGAGTCGGGCTGATCAAGTAGCGCTGCCGGCGCCGTCCATGGACGGCGCCGAATGTTTTCCGAGGTGTCCGGCATGAACGCAGTGAAGTCTCAGCAAGGCATGTCCATCGTCGGCTGGTTGCTGACGCTGGCGGTGGTGGCGTTCGTGGCGAGCACGGCTTTCAAGCTGGTGCCGCACTACATGGATAACCGGACCCTTTCCCAAGCCATCGAATCGATCGGCGCCGACAAGTCCGCCCGAGTCGATACGGTGGGTGAATTCTATGGCCACGTCAGCCGGGCCATGCAGGTCAACAATATTCAGGATCTGGATTTGAACAAGGTTTTGAGCGTCACCGATGCGGGCAATGTGTTTCAGGCCCACCTCAAGTATGAAAAGCGTGAGCCACTGATCCAGAATCTGGACATGGTAGTGAAGTTCGATCGTCAGTTCAGCGTGGTCAAGCCGTGACCGCTTCCCTCGGCCGCCTCGAGCGCCAACTGGGCTACACCTTCAAGGACCAGGACCTGATGGTGCTGGCACTGACTCACCGCAGCTTCGCCGGGCGCAACAACGAGCGCCTCGAGTTTCTGGGCGATGCGATCCTCAATTTCGTGGCGGGCGAAGCGCTGTTCGAGCGTTTTCCGCAAGCCCGTGAAGGGCAGCTTTCACGGCTGCGGGCGCGCCTGGTCAAGGGCGAGACCCTGGCCATCCTGGCCCGCGGCTTCGATCTGGGCGACTACCTGCGCCTGGGCTCGGGCGAACTGAAGAGTGGCGGTTTCCGCCGTGAATCGATCCTGGCCGATGCGCTGGAAGCCTTGATCGGCGCCATCTACCTGGACGCCGGTATGGAGGCAGCGCGCGATCGTGTGCTGGCCTGGCTGGAAGGTCAGTTCGAAGGGCTGACCCTGGTCGATACCAACAAAGATCCCAAGACCCGCCTGCAGGAGTTCCTCCAGTCGCGCGGTGCTGAACTGCCGCGCTATGAAGTGGTGGATATCCAGGGCGACCCGCACTGCCGACAGTTTTTCGTCGAGTGTGAAGTCGTCCTTCTGAATGAGAAAAGCCGGGGCCAGGGCGTCAGCCGTCGCATCGCCGAACAGGTGGCCGCCGCGTCTGCCCTGATCGCCCTGGGCGTGGAGAATGGCAATGACTGATGCACCCGTTACCCGTTGTGGCTATGTAGCCATCGTTGGCCGCCCGAATGTCGGCAAGTCGACGCTGCTCAACCACATCCTGGGGCAGAAGCTGGCGATCACGTCGCGCAAGCCGCAGACCACCCGCCACAACATGCTGGGCATCAAGACCGAAGGCGAGATCCAGGCGGTCTACGTGGATACCCCGGGCATGCACAAGGGCAACGAGAAAGCCCTGAACCGCTACATGAACAAGACCGCGTCGGCGGCGTTGAAAGACGTCGATGTGGTGATCTTCGTGGTCGACCGCACCAAGTGGACGGACGAAGACCAGCTGGTTCTGGAGCGTGTGCAGTACGTGCAGGGGCCGGTGATCCTGGCGATCAACAAGACCGATCGCATCGAGGACAAGGCTGACCTGATGCCGCACCTGACCTGGCTGCAGGAGCAGTTGCCGAACGCCGAGATCGTGCCAATCTCCGCGCAGCAGGGGCATAACCTCGATGCGCTGGAAAAGGTCATTGCCGGGCACTTGCCCGAGAACGAGCATTTCTTCCCGGAAGACCAGATCACCGATCGCAGCAGCCGCTTCCTGGCCGCCGAACTGGTGCGTGAGAAGATCATGCGCCAGCTGGGTGCCGAGCTGCCGTACCAGATCACCGTGGAAATCGAAGAATTCAAGCAGCAGGGCAAGACCCTGCACATTCATGCCTTGATCCTAGTCGAACGCGATGGTCAGAAGAAGATCATCATTGGCGACAAGGGCGAGCGCATCAAGCGTATCGGCATGGAGGCCCGCAAGGACATGGAGGTGCTGTTCGACTCCAAGGTCATGCTCAATCTGTGGGTGAAAGTGAAGGGTGGCTGGTCCGATGACGAGCGCGCGCTGCGTTCGCTGGGGTATAACGACCAATAGTCTTGTGGTGCTTGTGCGGACCTCTTCGCGCACGATGAGCTTTAGGTTTTCTGTGGGAGCGGGCTCTGCCCGCGAAGAGGCCCGTCCAGACGCCAACCCCGAGTCGCCCACATGTCGACCACCCCAACGCCACAACCCGCCTACGTCCTGCACTCGCGTGCCTATCGCGAAACCAGCGCCTTGGTCGACTTCCTCACCCCCCAGGGCCGCCTGCGCGCCGTGCTGCGCAATGCGCGCGGCAAGGCCGGCACCCTGGCGCGGCCCTTCGTACCGCTGGAAGTCGAGTTTCGCGGCAAAGGCGAACTCAAGAACGTCTCGCGCATGGAATCCGCCGGCGTGGCGGTATGGATGCTCGGTGACGCGCTGTTCAGCGGCCTGTACCTCAACGAGCTGATCATTCGCCTATTGCCCAGCGAAGACCCTCATCCCCAGGTGTTCGAACACTACGCCGCCACCCTCCAGGCGCTCGGCGCCGGGCGTGCTCTGGAGCCTCTGCTGCGCTCCTTCGAATGGCGCCTGTTGGACCAGCTCGGCTATGGCTTCGCCCTGGACATGGACGTCAACGGTGACCCGGTGGCAACCGACGGCTTGTACCGGCTGTTGGTGGATGCCGGCCTGGAGCGAGTCGAGCTGCTGCAACCCGGACTGTTTCAGGGCGCCGAATTGCTCGCCATGGCCCAGGCCAGTTGGGAAACGCCAGGCGCGCTGGCCGCAGCCAAGCGCCTGATGCGCCAGGCCCTGGCCGTGCACCTGGGCGGTCGTCCGCTGGTCAGCCGCGAGTTGTTTCGCAAGCCCTGACCAACACGTATGCTGTGCCCTGGATTTTTCGGAGAGTTCTCGTGGATACCTGTAACCGCATTCTGTTGGGCGTCAACATCGATCACGTGGCGACCTTGCGCCAGGCCCGTGGCACGCGCTATCCCGACCCGGTCAAGGCCGCGCTCGACGCCGAGGAAGCGGGCGCCGACGGCATCACCGTGCACCTGCGCGAAGACCGCCGGCACATCCAGCCGCGCGATGTGCTGCTGCTCAAGGACGTGTTGCAGACCCGTATGAACTTCGAAATGGGCGTGACCGAGGCCATGCTGACCTTCGCCGAGCAGATCCGCCCGGCTCATGTGTGCCTGGTTCCCGAAACCCGCGAAGAGCTGACCACCGAAGGTGGTCTGGACGTCGCCGGACAGGAAGCCAAGATCAAGGCCGCGGTCGAGCGCCTGAGCAAGTTGGGCTGCGAAGTGTCACTGTTCATCGATGCCGACGAGCGCCAGATCGAAGCCTCGAAGCGCATCGGCGCGCCGGCGATCGAACTGCACACCGGCCGCTACGCCGATGCCCAGACCCCGAGCGAAGTGGCCGCTGAGCTGCAGCGCATCGTCGACGGCGTCGGCTTCGGCCTGGGGCAGGGCTTGATCGTCAATGCCGGCCACGGCCTGCACTATCACAACGTCGAGCCGATCGCGGCGATTCGCGGCGTGAACGAGTTGAACATCGGTCACGCGTTGGTGGCCCATGCGTTGTTCGTCGGGTTCAAGGCGGCGGTGGCGGAGATGAAGGCGTTGATTCAGGTAGCCAGCAGAGGCTGAAAGAAAGGCTTTCGCGGCCCATGATCGCTTCTACGCTATTCCGCCCTCTGTAGTAGCGGTCAGCGGCCGCGAACGGCTCGCTGCGGTCCCTGCTCAAGGCGCAAACGGCAACTCCCGCTTGTGGCGGGTCTGGTCGTACGCCTTGACGATGATCGCATAGGCTTCGTCACCCACAGGCTCGCCGTGGAGGAATGCGTCGATCTGCTTGTAGCTGACGCCATGGGCGTCTTCATCCGGCTTGCCGGGGCGCAGCTCTTCGAGGTCGGCCGTCGGCACCTTCATCACCAGGTTGTCCGGCGCGCCCAGGCGGCGGGCGATGGCGCGTACCTGGTTCTTCACCAGACCGCTCAGGGGCGTCAGGTCGCAGGCGCCGTCACCGAATTTGGTGAAGAAGCCCATGACCGCTTCGGCCGCATGATCCGTACCGATCACCAGGCCATTGTTGGCGTTGGCAATGGTGTATTGCGCGACCATGCGCACACGGGCCTTGACGTTGCCCATGACGAAGTCGCGACGGGCATCGCTCAGTTCCTGCAACTGGGTGGTTTGCAACGCCAGGCCCTGCACAGCGCTGGCAATGTTCACCGTTTCTTCGACGTCGGCGCGAATGAAGCGCATGGAAGCCGCTGCGTCGTCCTCGTCGTGCTGCACGTTGTAAGGTAGGCGCACGGCGATGAACCGGTAGTCCATATCACCCGTGCTCGCGCGCAGTTCCTCAATGGCCAACTGTGCCAGGCGTCCGGCCGTGAGCGAGTCGACGCCGCCGCTGATGCCCAGCACCAGGACTTTCAAGCCTGCGCTGGTCAGGCACTGCTTGATGAAGGCCTTGCGGCGTTCTATTTCCTGATCGATGGCGTGGTCATCGGCGAACGGGGGGACCACGGCCAGGGCGGCGGCGATCTCGCTTTGGCGGTTGCTCATGGGCGGACTCCTTGAAGGTGGGGTTCGAGCGGGGAGGGTGAAAGCTTACATCGAAAATAGGGGGAGTGTTGGAGTGGTCATACTGGCCTCTTCGCGGGCAGAGCCCGCTCCCACAGTGTATGCACCTACAGTGGGACGCAGCGGGCTTGTGGGCAGAGCGGCTAAGGGGGCGGCACTCCCAGGCGAACGTCTACATCACTTCTGATGCTTCTTGACCCATGTCTCCATCTGGTCGATCTCGGCCTGCTGAGCCTTGATGATGTCCTCGGCCAGCTTGCGCATTTCCGCGTCCTTGCCGTATTTGAGCTCGATCCTGGCCATGTCCAGCGCCGCCTTGTGGTGGGCCAGCATGCCTTTGGCGAACGCCACGTCGGCGTCTTTTTCCATACCGCCTTCGTGCATGGATTTCTGCATGGTTTCCATGGTCATCATGTATTCATGCTGCATCGGCGTCATGTCGCTGTTGCTGTGCGACATCTCGGCAGCGAAGGCGGGGGCGGCCATACAGGCCAGGAGCAGGGCGGCGGTGGTTTTCATGGTAGTGACCAATCCGAGAGTGGGTTCGATGGGTTGACGGGCAGCCGTGAGGAAGGTTCCGTGTGGGGGCTGTTCGAGTGTACGCAATGTTTTCCGAAAACCTTCGTGGACGATCAAGGTCAGTCCGTGAAGGGGCGGATTTATTGGTTATCGATTGGTGAAAGTACGTGCTGCATTCGATGAACTGAAACGCTAGACATCCTGTTCTTTGCCTGGCTGATTTCTGTTCGTACTTGCTCTTGCTATCAGTCGAGGCATCGGTTGACTGTCATCGATTTCGTCTTCTGGTTCCACGATATGGCTGAGTGCCCTTGCAACGAGAGTGTCCAGGTTCTGATCGAACGATGTCAGGTCGTAGCTTCTCCAGGCGCCGCCGGGTGTGTTGTCGAAGCCTATGATCATCACGTCCTCGGGACAGCGCAGGCCACCTTCTTTTCTGATGGCGTCCATGACGCCGAAGGCCATGAGATCATTGGTGCAGAACACGGCATCCGGACGGCTGCCGTCAGTGGCCAGCGTACAGCCCCAATCGTATCCACAACGATAGGTGTAGTCGCCCTCGACCATGGTAGGTGCACAGGCATCAAGCGCCGCTAACTCCTGAGCAAAGCCCAGGCCACGTTCTCGATGCGCAATGTGATCTCCCGGACCGCCTATAAAAGCAAAACGGGTAGCTCCCCGTTCCACGAAGTGGCGCGCGGCCAACCGACCTGCGGCTCGATTGTCGCAGTTGATTGCCTTGATATAGTCGTTGGTAATCTCCGAGTTGAGCGTGACCACAGGGACGCGGTGAGCAGCGAGGGCTGTCGCTATATCATGTGAACCCACGGAGAGCGAACTGACGACGCCATCGATTCTGTACCCGGCGAAATCTGCAACCACCGCGTCGAGCAGACGGTCACTTTCAACCTGGATGACCATCGCCTGTTTGCCACGAGCGCTGATGCCCTTGAGAAAGGCGTCCAGCGCCATGGTGTGGAACGGGTTATAGAAACCTCCAGCCACCACGGCAATGATGTGCGACCGACCGCTCAACATCATGCCGGGCAGACGGTTGGGCTGGTAGCCCAGTTCTGCCGCAGCTTCCATGATTCGTTTGCGCTTCGCTTCGGAGACGCTACCGCCCGCTGTGAACGCCCTGGAAACCGCTGACTGCGAGACGTTGGCCAGGCGTGCCACGTCGTGGGACGTGGCGTTCGTGCGCCCTGAAGACGTCATGAGGTCATGGGCCCGGTCGGTTGGCTATACGTGTGTGGATTCACATCAGGTTCCCTGTGTTCTCGCTGGAATGCATCGAGTATTGCCGATAGTCGTTCAAGCTTTGAAACGAAATTTCAACTACCTCGTCAGCAGAGTCCAGCGTTACCGCAGTTCACCTGTTGCAACGTGCCAGCACTGTAGCAATGGAGGGCGTGACGGGTAGGGTCGGCGTCAAAGTGGCTTGATAGGCATGATAAAGATCTGCTTTGCCTTGGTACACCTGACGAGAAGGTTTGCCCTGCGGATCAACCTCGTTGTGCCAGCTGCCAAGTTGTCTGTCGATCACGTGTTGATCGACATAATTCCAGAAAGACCGATACCAGTCTTCATATTGAATATCACCTGTACGCTTGAGCAGAGTGGCTGCTGCCGTGATGGCTTCAGCCTGGACCCAATGGGCTCTGTTCTTTACGCAAGGCCTATCATCCCAACCAATGGTGTAGACAATACCGGGCTGACCGTCTGCAGCCCAGCCGGTCTCAATACCCGCATTGAACAGTCCTACCGCATCCTGGAACAGCCATGCAGGCGCCTCTTTGCCATTGGCCAGAAGCGCAGCTTCCAGTTTCACGAGTAGGTGTGACCATTCGAAGAAGTGACCGGGCGTCATCCCAAAAGGACGCAGATCATCCGTGGATTTGTCTTGGTTGTAGGCTTTATCGATGTGCCAGGAGGGGTCGAAGTGTTCGGCTACGCGATAGTGATTGGCGCGGGCATGCACATGGATCACGCGGGTCGCGATTCTGAGCGCGCGGTCCCGCCACAGGGGGGCATCCAGTACATCTGCCAGGGCCATGCACATTTCAACGCTGTGCATGTTGCTGTTGGCACCTCGATAGTGCTCCTCATCGCCCCAGTCGGCCGCGAAGCTTTCACGCATCGCCCCTTCGCTCTCTGACCAAAAGTGCCTTTCCAGGACGTCGACGATTGCGTCCAGAAGAACGCCCGCATTCTGCGCTCCTGCCACGCAGGCTGAGGACGCAGCCAGGCCAACGAATGCATGGACGTAGGCCAGCTTCCGGCCGGATACATCGGCAGCGTCGGGTAGCCAACCGTCGTTGACGGGATCGCGTAACGGACCCAACAGCGCCGTTATGCCATGTTCGACCAGTGGCATGCACCCGGGCAGGCCAAGAATGGCCCCCAGTGCATAGGCGTGCGTCATGCGTGCCGTGATGATGGTTTCAGCCACCGGATCGGCAGTCAGTTCACCGTGGTCATCAAGCGCGGCGAAACCGTTCGTCACTTTTGATTGTTTGGAAAATTCGAGTAAGCGCTGCCCCTGCGTATCAAGCCAATGGCTGTGTCTTGGATTGTCTATCCAAGCGCAAAGGGGCGGCGCCACATAGGCGAAGGCATTATCCATTGATGATCATCCCGCCGTTGACATGAATCGTCTGCCCGGTGACGAAGGAGGCTTCTTCACTGGCGAGATAGACGTACGCCGGCCCCAGCTCACTGGGCTGTCCAATGCGTTTCATGGGGACATCCTTGCCCATGTCGGCGACCATCTGGGGATCCATGGGGCCGAAACCGGCCGGTTGGATTGAGGTCCAGACAGGTCCCGGAGCTACTTCATTCACCCTGATGCCTTTGGCGGCCAGTTGAAGGGCAAGTGCGCGAGTAAAACCTGCTTGAGCGGCCTTGGTCGTCGAATAGGCGACAAGGAACTCGTTACCGGCGAAGGCATTGACCGATGTGGTGTTGATGATCGATGCGCCTTCGCCGAGGTGCGGCAGAGCGGCACGGCTGAGAAAGAACATCGCATGGACATTGATTTCGAAGTGCCATAGCCAATCACTGTCTGATATGTCGCTCAGGTCTTTGGCAACTTTCTGGATTCCGGCGTTGTTCACCAGTATATGAAGGCTGCCAAAAGCGCCGATTGCCGTGTCGATCACTTCTTTGCACGCTTTGGGACTGCGCAAGTCGGCTTCGATCGAAAGCGCTTGCACGCCTTCCGCCTTGATCATTCGGATAGACTCCGCCGCGTCGTCTGCCTCCTCTGGCAAATGGACGATGGCGACATCTGCACCCTCGCGGGCAAAGTGGACGGCCACGGCGCGGCCGATGCCGCTGTCTCCGCCGGTCACGATCGCTTTCTTGCCTTGCAAGCGACCCGCGCCCTTGTAAGTAGGCCGGATATGCTCGGCAGGCGGCGTCAGTTCGGTTTCACGGCCGGGCATGCGATTCTGGGATTGGGGAAGTATCTGCATTTCAGGACTCTCGATCAGGGGGTGTAAAACCTCTGATTTGAGCGAAGCAGATTCGTTGCATCGCGATGCAAAAAAAATTCAGGCACTCGCGATCATTCATCTAGGCTTGGAAAAAACCGAACGTTAACGCGGGCAAGGGATGTGCTGGTCTGCAGCTTGCGAGCTGAGTAGCACGAAGAATGTGCGGAAAAAGGCGGGGTAGGTAAACCCTTCAAGCCTCTTTGCAGAGGCTTGAAGGGAGGCGGTGCGATTACGAGCTAGGGGTATTGAAACCTGGGATCACTGACAAGCTTCGCAATCCGGCTCGTCGATCGCGCAGGCTTTCGGCACAGGCGCCGGGCCGGCAGGAGCGGCCTGCATCGGCGCGCTGTCGCCACCGCTGGATACGGCATTGAGCTTGCTGGTGCTGATGG
>Ga0308160_10007610_pt1 | contig 10724 bp, 8 predicted proteins | sample PhyFR1_FD_201036 | JGI IMG/M metagenome (GOLD analysis project Ga0308160, IMG submission 201036) | Phyllosphere microbial communities from UC Gill Tract Community Farm, Albany, California, United States - DLSLF.R1 | ecosystem: Host-associated > Plants > Phyllosphere > Unclassified | place: USA...
TTACTGGTGATGGAAAAACAGAGCGAGGTAGCGATCCTGCAAACCCAAGGCCTGACTCGCGGCCAGATCATGGCGGTGTTTATGGTGCAGGGCGCGAGTGCTGGCATCATAGGTTCACTGATCGGCACGCTGTTCGGTGTGCTGCTGGCCAGCAATCTGAATAACCTGATGCCAGTCCTTGGCGCATTGATTGATGGCGCTTCGTTACCAGTAGCGGTTGATCCGCTACAAGTGACGTTCATTGCCGTGGTGGCAATGGCGTTGTCTTTGATATCCACGCTCTACCCTTCATGGCGTGCTGCCACCGTACAACCTGCTGAGGCTTTACGTTATGAGTAACCTTCGTTTGCTGCAGTGTGACAACCTGTGCAAGAGCTATCAGGAAGGTAACCTGCACACCGATGTGTTGCGCAATGTCAATTTTGCCATGCAGCCCGGCGAGATGATGGCGATCGTCGGTAGTTCGGGTTCCGGTAAAAGCACCTTGCTGCACCTGCTGGGTGGGTTGGATTCACCGAATGCTGGCGAGGTGATCTTCAAAGGCCTATCGTTGAATCGCATGTCTTCGGCGGCCAAGGCGGAACTGCGCAACCGCCAGCTCGGCTTTATCTATCAGTTTCACCACCTGCTGCCAGACTTTACCGCGTTAGAGAATGCCGCCATGCCGTTGCTAATCGGTGGCACCCATACCGCACTGGCGCAGCAGAAGGCGATGGAGATGCTGGCGGCGGTTGGGCTGGAGAAGCGCAGCAAACATCGCCCCTCTGAACTGTCAGGCGGTGAGCGCCAGCGTGTGGCGATCGCCCGTGCGCTGGTCAACAACCCAGCGTTGGTGTTGGCGGACGAACCGACCGGTAACCTGGATAAACGCACCGCAGACAGCATCCTTGATTTATTGGGTGAGCTGAACGTGCGCCAGGGTACGGCATTTTTAGTCGTGACCCATGATTTGCAGTTGGCCAAGCGCCTCAGCCGCCAACTGGAAATGGTCGATGGCCATCTTCAGACGCCATTAACTCTGTTGGGGGGCGAGTAATGGCGTGTGCGTCACTTTCCTTCCTGACGGCTCTGCGCTTTAGTCGTGGCCGCAAGCGCGGCGGCATGGTATCGCTGATTTCGGTTATCTCCACCATCGGCATTGCGTTAGGGGTAGCAGTACTGATCGTTGGCCTGAGTGCGATGAACGGCTTCGAACGTGAACTACAAAACCGTATTCTGGCGGTAGTGCCTCATGGTGAGATCGAAGCGGTGAATCAGCCGCTTCAGGGTTGGCTGTCTATGCTACGGCGGGTGGAGAAAGTGCCGGGCATTCTGGCCGCTGCGCCTTACATCAATTTTACTGGCCTGATGGAAAACGGCGTACAACTGCATGCGGTACAGATCAAAGGGGTAAACCCGCAGCAGGAAAATCAGCTCAGCGCGTTGCCACAGTTCGTACAGGGCGATGCCTGGATTAATTTCAAGGCTGGCGAACAGCAGGTGATCCTGGGTAAGGGCGTGGCAGATGCGCTGGGTGTCAAACGGGGTGCTTACGTCACGGTGATGATCCCCAACAGCGATCCTGAACTGAAGCTACTGCAACCTAAGCGCATCCGCCTGCATGTAACTGGCATTATGCAACTTAGCGGCCAATTGGATCATGGCCTGGTGCTGGTGCCACTGGGCGATGCGCAACAGTATCTCGACATAGGTGACGGCGTCACTGGTATCGCCATCAAAGTGAGCCAGGTGTTCGCCGCCAACAAACTGGTGCGCGATGCTGGGGAGGTGACTGATGCTTACGTCTACATCAAGAGCTGGATCAGTACTTATGGTTATATGTACCGCGATATTCAGATGATCCGCGCCATTATGTATCTGGCGATGGTGCTGGTGATCGGCGTGGCTTGCTTTAATATCGTTTCCACATTGGTGATGGCGGTGAAGGACAAGAGCGGAGATATCGCGGTGCTGCGCACTCTAGGTGCTAAAGATGGCTTCATCCGTGCCATTTTTATTTGGTACGGCCTACTGGCTGGGTTAGTGGGGAGCCTGAGCGGCGTGGTGGTAGGGGTGGCCGTCTCACTACAACTGACCACTATCACCAAGGGCGTGGAAAAACTGATCGGTCATTCATTCCTATCGGGCGACATTTACTTCATCGACTTTCTGCCTTCTGAGCTGCATTGGCCGGATGTGGTGATCGTGCTGGCGACAGCCCTCGTGCTCAGCCTGCTGGCCAGTTGGTATCCTGCCAGACGTGCCAGCCGTATCGATCCGGCGCGTGTGTTAAGCGGGCAATAATCAAAATGCAGGCAGAGAAGCTGCCCTATTTAGGAGGAAATGAATGCACACTCGCCATCGGCTGTGTCAGTTTCGCAAGAGTAAGCATGTGCTGCATCAGCGTTTTCGTTCACGTATTTTTTATCGTGATATCATGGCGGTGGCCGAGCTGAAAAAGCCATTTGTGGTGGTGTTGACCGGGGCTGGCATCTCCGCCGAATCGGGTATTCGTACTTTCCGCACGGCAGATGGGCTGTGGGAACAGCACCGGGTGGAGGACGTCGCCACGCCGGAAGGCTATCAGCGCAATCCGGTATTGGTGCAGGAGTTTTATAACGCGCGCCGCCGCCAGCTACAGGCCGCAGAGGTTGCGCCCAACGCTGCGCACCGCGCGCTGGCAGATCTGGAAGCGTGGATGGGGGAAAACTTCCTGCTGGTTACTCAGAATATCGATAACCTGCATGAACGCGCGGGTAACAAGCGGGTGCTGCATATGCATGGCGAGTTGTTGAAGGTGCGCTGCACCCATTCAGGCCAGGTGTTCGACTGGTCTGAAGATCTCAGCGTTGAGGATCGTTGCCACTGCTGCCAGCTCTCGGCACCGCTGCGTCCTCATGTCGTGTGGTTTGGGGAAATGCCGCTGGGTATGGACGAAATCTATCAGGCGTTGGCTAAGGCTGATTTCTTTATCGCCATTGGTACCTCTGGCCATGTCTATCCGGCGGCAAGCTTTGTGCAGGAGGCACGGTTGGCAGGGGCTTACACCATGGAATTGAACCTGGAACCCAGCCAGGTGGAAAACCAGTTTAACGAAAAGCATTACGGCCCAGCCAGCGAGGTGGTGCCGCATTTCGTGCACAAATTCTTGGTGGGCAAGGTGGCGCGGGCAGATCGGGATCTCCCTGAGAACCTATCCTATTAGGCGTACATTGTTGCAGCCAGTTTGGACTAGGATCGTACGCAACAACCGCAGCGTACAGGGAGTCCTTGAGGATGGTGAGCACTGCCCAGAGGGCCGAAATGGCGAAAAAATAGCCTGGTGAAATAGGTTCTTAGTTTGCTGCCGATGTAGATCATTGCGCCTTGATTTGGCACTCTCTTTCGCGCCAAACGGCAAAGTTTTAGCGTTTTCTCGGCTAAGCAAGAGAATTAACCTAGATCAGAGGAATGAGGGGCGAAGTGATCGCCCGGTCAAGGTCGCTTAGCGCCCAGCTTTCAATTTCTGGAAGTAGTTTTCGTACAGCCTGCTGGCATCGCCCACATCATTTTGCCATTCGCCGTTGTTGATCACCGCTTCATCGGGGTACAGCGATTTGTCGTTAGCGACTTTAGGCGAGAGTAGCTTTTTCGCTGCCAGATTAGGTGTGGGGTAACCGATAGTTTCTGCTAGCTGTGCTGCAATATCCGGCCGTAGCAGGAAGTTGATCAGCTCTAGCGCCCCCGTAACATTCTGTGCGTTTGCCGGGATCGCCAGGCTGTCCATCCAGAAGATGCCGCCTTCCTTTGGCCAGACGACCTCCAGCGGAGTGCCCGCTTGGCGCGCCACGAACGCAGAGCCGTTCCATACCATCCCCAGATTGACTTCCCCTTCTATAAATGGATTGCCTGGGTTATCGGAGTTAAAGGCCAGCACGTTTGGCATTAGCTTCTGCAACTCATGGTAGGCGGCCTCGATCTGTTTGGCATCCCTGGTGTTGCCTGAGTAGCCTAGCTTGCGCAGCGCTATTTGAAACACATCACGCGCGTCGTCGATCAGCAACAGACGCCCCTTATATTGTGGCTGCCAGAAATCAGCCCAGGTGGTGATGGTGGTGGGATCGATCGCATCTGTGTTGACGCCAATGGCTGTAGCGCCCCAGATAAAAGGGATTGAATAGTCATTGTCAGGATCGAAAGGTTTGTTCAGCAGGTTGGGGTTTAAATCCTTGAAGTGGCTGAGCTTGCTCTTGTCGATCTTTTGTAGCATACCTTCCTTGCTCATCTTGGCGATAAAGTAGGTGGAAGGTACCACCAAATCGTATGCGCCATCCTTGTAAGTTTTCAGCTTGGCGTACATGCTTTCATTGGATTCGTAGGTTGAGTAAATCACTTTGATGCCGGTTTCTTTGGTGAACTGCTCAAGCAGTCCCGGCGGAACGTATTCTGTCCAGTTATAGAAGTACAGCGTTTTGCCATCAGAGGCATTTGCAGAGCCTAGGCTCAGCGCCATCATCCCGGCTACCAACAAGTGTGACCACTTTTTCATGCAGCATGTCCTTCAACAGTATTGAGTTGATCCGGTATGCGCCGCCACCTGTAACGGTGCGCCATACCCCAGAAAGGGTGATTATAGGTACCGGGACGTAGTGGGTAAAGTCGGTGCCACCGGGCGATGTAACGCTGGCGTACTTTTCCTTGGTTTGCACGCCAACACAGCGGGATAGACGAGCAAGCGCAAACCACCACAGGGCGCTACTCATCCGACGTTGGGGTGCCGCAGCACCCAGAACGTTATTGGATTTTAGGGCTGCGGTCACGCATCACCCATTGGCTGGCAATCACCAGCACCAAGGACAGCAGCAGCAGGATGGTAGCCAGGGCGTTGACCTCCGGCGACACACCGACCTTCACCATCGAATAGATCTTCAGCGGCAAGATCTCATAGCCAGGGCCGGTAACGAACGAAGAGACTACCACGTCATCCATGGATAAGGTGAAGCTCAGCAGCCAGCCAGACGCCACTGCTGGCGTCGCCAGCGGCAGGATAATCTGGCGCAGGATGGTGACTTCGCCGGCACCGAGATCGCGTGCCGCTTCGAGCATCTTCACGTCAAACCCCTTCAGCCGCGAGTAGACGGTAACCACCACAAACGGCAGACAGAAGGTGATGTGCGAGAACAGCAGCGACCAGAAACCGAGCGAAATCCCCAGCAGCATAAACAGCACCAGCAGGGAAATGGCCATCACAATATCTGGCGACATCATCACCACAAACAGCATACCGTTCACAAAGGGTTTGCCGCGAAAACGGTAACGATACAGCGCTACTGCGGCCAGCGAGCCGATCAGTGCGGCGAAAGTAGCGGACAGTACCGCCATGGTCAACGAGTGACCCGCCGCTTGTAGTAGGCTGTCGTTGTTGAATAAAATGCTGTACCAATGGGTGGTAAAACCCTGCCAACTGAAGCCAAAGCGCGAAGCGTTGAACGAGTTAACGATCAGGATAATGATCGGAACATACAAATAGGCGTAAACCAGGGCCATGAACCCACCGCGCAGCAGACGCCTAATCATACCAGCCCCTCTTGCCTGTTCAGCAGCTGGGTGACCCGGTAATAAACCAGTAATAATAGCCCCATCGCCAGTGTTAAACAGATGCTGGTGGCCGCACCAAACGGCCAGTCGCGAATATTGAGGAACTGGCTTTTAATCACGTTACCGATCAGTAGGTTCTTGGCCCCCCCCAGCAGATCCGCCACGTAGAATACGCTCATGGCTGGCAGCAGCACCAGCAGGCAACCAGCGATGATGCCTGGCATGGTCAGCGGCACTATAATGCGGATAAAAGTCTGTAGCTTGTTGGCACCGAGATCGCGCGCTGCCTCCAGACAGGGCTTGTCCAGCTTTTCGATGCTGGAGTAAAGCGGCAGCACCATAAACGGCAACAGAATGTACACCAGCCCAAGGATCACTGCCCCTGAGGTGTACATGATACGCAGCGGTTGGTCGATCAGCCCGATGTTTAGCAGTGCATCGTTGAGGTAGCCACGGGTACTGAGGAATAGCTTTAGGCCGTAAACGCGGATCAGTGAGTTGGTCCAGAAGGGCACGACCAATAGAAACAATAACAGGGGTTGCAGCTTCTGCGGTAGGCGCGCCAGGATAAAGGCGAACGGATAACCGAGCGCCAGGCAGCACAAGGTGGCAATCAGCGCCATATTTAACGAATGCAACAGCACCTGCACGTACAGCGGATCGAGTAGCCGGCTGTAGTTGTTGAGCGTAAACACCCCCTGCACCAGAGTAGCGTCGTCGCGGGTGAGAAAGCTGGTGCCAATAATCATCAGATTCGGCAAGAAGACGAACAGCAATAGCCAAACTACCACGCCGACGATCACCGCATTTTGAAATACTTTACGCGATTTCTTCATCAGCCAGCACCACCTCCCAGCTTTCGACCCAAGTCACGGCCACCTTTTGGTTCAGCGAGCGGTTGACATCCGGATCGTCTCCGTTAAAGAATTCGCTGACCATTACCATCTTGCCATTCTCCAGCTTGACCACTGATTCCAGCGTCATGCCTTTGTAGTTGCGCTCACGTACATAGCCGATCAGACCATCCGGCTGTGCACCGTCGTTCACTGCCTCCACCCGTAGGTCTTCTGGGCGCAGCAATACCTTCAGCCGCTGGCCTGCTTCAACCGGCAGTTCGGCATAGATGTCGCACTCGCGACCTTCGACATTAGCACGTACCCGCCGTGGATCAAGGCGCTGCAATACCACGGCGTCAAAGGTGTTGATCTCGCCGATAAAGCGCGCGACGAACAGGTTCTTTGGCTCCTCGTAAATTTCGCGCGGTGTGCCGTCCTGCTCAATGCGCCCGTCACGCATCACCACGATGCGGTCTGACAGGGTCAGCGCCTCTTCTTGATCATGGGTGACGAACACGAAGGTGATGCCCAGTTTGCGTTGTAGTGCCTTCAGTTCGCTTTGCATTTGCTTGCGCAGCTTGTAGTCCAGCGCTGATAGCGACTCGTCCAACAGTAGCACCTCCGGCTTATTGACCACGGCACGAGCGATAGCCACCCGCTGCTGCTGACCACCGGAAAGCTGGCCTGGACGGCGCTGGGCGAACTTATCTAATTGCACCATGCGTAGTGCCTCATCGACGCGGGGCGTCAGTTCGGCTGCCGGGATTTTCTGCATCCGCAAGCCAAAGGCGACGTTTTCAAACACCGTCATATGCGGGAACAAGGCGTAGCTTTGGAATACGGTATTGACGTGACGCTGCTCGGCGGGGATGGCGGTGATGTCTTGGTCATCAAGCAGGATGCGTCCTTGATCGACAGTCTCCAATCCAGCGATCAAACGTAGCACTGTGGTTTTACCACAGCCGGAAGGGCCGAGAATAGTAAGGAATTCACCGTGGTTAATTGTTAGGTTGAGATCGGCAATGATCGTTTTACCGTCGAACTCTTTGCTTAGGGCATGCAGTTCAATAAGAGGTATCAGAGAGGATTTCTCAGTCATTTATAGTGTCACTCTATCCCGTGGTCTAATGCAGATAGAACCGCAACTGGAAAAGACTGCCGAAGCTTCTAGGGTTGCCCCAATGATTGAATGGAGCTTCAAAACCAGTTGCGCCAATAGAAAACTTTAGAGCGCGCATGATAGACGCTGAAAGGCGGAATTGAAAGCCGTTCCGGCTCAGTGTCGCTTATTTCATCATGATGCGACACATAATCCCAGCAATGCCTGCTTTATCGCACCGAGGGTAAAGCCGATCTGCGGTGGCACCAATGGCACCCAATTGCATTCTGTCGTGTCCAAATTTGTTTATCGGCGGTTACAATTGCCTCGGTGTGTCACTGGTGGGGATGGAACAGGCAGTGGCAGTAATCATCAGCGCAGAGCGGGAAAATAGCGTTATATCCCATAAGCACCTACGGCACTACCCTGAAAGCTGACAGTGCCGCCACCTTCTCAGCGCTAGGATCAGTGGGTGAAATACCAATATCCGCTGTTCACCAACATGGCCAGCAGCGCCATAAATGACGGATCGTCCACTGCTTCGCCAAGCAAGGCTGCATCAACACTGAAGTTATGGCACAACGCATCTACTGCTGGCAAGTGATCGGTGTCGATTACCTCACCATTGATGAAGCATTGACCGCCGATGCGCAGTACACGCAGTCCGCCTAATCGCTGAAGCGATTCACCTTGTTGCAGCAATTGGTAAATTTCACTGATTTGATAGGGCGGCTCCAGCGGTGCGATATCCAACTCGTGGCGTGACTGAGAGATGAACTCGCCGAACCATTGCTGAAAGTGTAGCGGTTGCTGCACCAGCTCCAGCATCATTTGCCGCAGGGTATCGACTTCATGCGGCAGCACGTCAGCCGGGTGTTCACGCAGCTTGATGTCCGGGTCGCTGTAGCGCCTGCTGCCCAAATCGTGTGCTAACACATAGTCGGCAAAGTCACTGATCAGTTCGCGGCCATTCGGTGCACGAAAGCCCACTGAATAGTTCAGCGCATTTTCCAGCGCATATCCTTCATGGGGGAAACCCGGTGGGATATACAGAATGTCGCCCGGTTCCATTTCTTCGTCGATAATGGCACCAAAGGGTTCAACCTGTAGCAGATCCGGGTGCGGAATGTACTGCTTCATTGGCACCTTTTCGCCCACGCGCCAACGACGGCGACCAACGCCTTGAATAATAAACACATCATATTGATCGAGGTGTGGGCCTACGCCGCCGCCCGGCATCGAGAAGGAGACCATTAAGTCATCCATCCGCCAGTCCGGCAGTTGGCGGAACGGCCGCATCAGCGCACTGGAAGGCTGATGCCAGTGATTGACCGCCTGCACCAGCAGCGACCAGTTATTCTCGCCAAGGTGGTCAAAGTTCTCGAAGGGACCGTGCGCCACCTGCCAATGACCATCATGATGGCTGATCAGACGGCTGTCTACATCGTTTTCCATCGCTAACCCGGCCAACTCATCCGGGGAGAGTGGATCGATAAAGTTTTTGAAGCCGCGTTTCAGAACCACCGGACGCTTTTGCCAATAGCGTTGCAAAAAATCGTCCCAGTCCAGATCTAATCGATAATCCATTTTCTATTCCAACACAGTGGAGTGAGCCTAAAGTGCGATTATAACGGAAGTTTGGGCCGCTGGATCGGTACCTGCACGAGAGAATTTACCCGTGCAGGCCCTTTGAATAGCAAGCAGCCACCGAAAGACAGTGGCTGAAATTTAGCGGCAGGGCATGACGTGCTTGCCTGTGAAGGAACGATGCAGCCAGGTCGCCCGATGAAGCACAGACCCACTGAGGTGAGCCAGACGCTGTAGGGTGTCTCGCTCTTTTGGGCCGGGAGAATGTCAATCGTGATGATGGGAATCATGCTGACGGGCGAAGGTCACTTGCATGCGTGCGCCACCGAGCGGGCTGTCGCTGATGGTGATCTGGCCGTCATATTGCTCGATGATCTCCGCTGCCACCGACAGGCCGAGGCCCTGGCCGGGGCGCAGCGTATCGACACGCTGGCCACGTTTGAAAATCAGCGCGCGCTTGCTTTCCGGAATGCCTGGGCCGTCGTCGTCGATGACAATAGTGAGGTTTTTATCGGAGTGCAGCGAGGTGATTTCCACAAACTCCAGGCAATATTTACAGGCGTTTTCCAGCACGTTACCCATCACTTCCATAAAGTCGTTCTTCTCCCCCATAAAGGTCACTTCTGGCGAGATATCTAGCGTTATCACCACCCCTTTACGCTGATAGACTTTGTTCAGCGCTACTGTGAGGCTGTCAAGTAGCGCTGGCGCCGAGTGGATCTCGCGCGTCAGCATCGTTTGCCCTGAGTTGATGCTGGCTCGGTGCAGGTAGTAGCCGATCTGCTGCGAGATGCGGCCGATCTGATCCAGCATGATCGGTTCGGCTTCCTCAATGGTGGTCTGCTTGCTGGAACGCAGCGATCGCAGGGTCGTTTGCAGCACCGCCAGTGGCGTTTTAAGGCTGTGGGTCAAATCGGACAGCGTAGTATGGTATTTGGTGTAACGCTGGCGTTCGTTGCGTACCAAAATATTCAGGTTGCGCACTAGCCCGCGTAGCTCGCTGGGGGGGTTCTCGTCCAACTGCTCCCGCTCGCCATTCTCCAACTCGCCAACCTGATTGACCAGCGTCTTGATTGGCCGCAAGCTCCAGTAGGCTGCTAACCACAGCAACGGCACCACCAGCAGTAGGTTGGCCAGTAATACATAGCTGAACCATTCCCACACCACATCGGAGCGATGCAGCTCTTGTGGAATACTATCGACGACCACGACGGTTAGCGCCGGTAGGTGCTCGGTGGCGGCGTATGTGCTGATCGCCACTGAGTGGGTGAGTGCATTCTTATCGGTGTTGTTATAACCTTTCAACTGATTTTGCGCTTTGGGGTTGTTGCCCAGCACTTCACTACTGATACGGGTATCGGTATCGATCTCGTAGAAACCTGACTCCCTGAGCCATTCTTTGTTAATCAGCTTTTCCAATTCCGGCACTCTGCGCTGGTTCCACAACAGGTTGCCCTTTTCGTCGTAAATAAAGACCAAAGTAGGGAAATTAAGGTCGATATCAGGGGGAACGGCGATGGTGAGGTTATTGTCTTTCCATTGTGCCAAGCTAAAGAACAGGTTGCTTTCGCCGCGTAGCAGACGAAAGGCGGTTTTGTCGAAACTGACGATATAACCCACTACCGCCACCAAGCCGTAAGACAGAG
>Ga0308160_10007611_pt1 | contig 10722 bp, 9 predicted proteins | sample PhyFR1_FD_201036 | JGI IMG/M metagenome (GOLD analysis project Ga0308160, IMG submission 201036) | Phyllosphere microbial communities from UC Gill Tract Community Farm, Albany, California, United States - DLSLF.R1 | ecosystem: Host-associated > Plants > Phyllosphere > Unclassified | place: USA...
GCCCACGCGATCTCGTCGATGTCCTTGCCGGCGGCCGCGGCCTTGGCCTTCATGGCCTCGAAGCCCTTGTTGATGGCGTCCTGGTGCGAGCCGCTGAACGCCGTGTAGACGAGGTCGCCCGCCCACGGCTGACGCTCCGGCACCGGCAGCTGGTTGCAGTACTCGACCGTGCGCTTGATCTGGTCGATGTCCGAGAAGTCGATCTCGGGGTCGATCCCCTGCGTGAACAGGTTCATGCCGAGTGCGACCAGGTCGACGTTGCCGGTGCGCTCACCGTTGCCGAACAGGCAGCCCTCGATGCGATCGGCGCCGGCAATGTACCCGAGCTCCGCGGCCGCGACTGCGGTGCCGCGGTCGTTGTGGGGGTGCAGGGAGAGGATGACGTCCTCGCGGTGGGCCAGGTTGCGCGACATCCACTCGATCGAGTCGGCGTAGACGTTCGGCGTCGCCATCTCGACGGTCGCCGGTAGGTTGATGATCACCTTGCGGTCGGGCGTCGGCTCGAAGACCTCGAGCACGGCGTTGCAGATCTGGACCGCGACCTCGAGCTCGGTGCCCGTGTACGACTCGGGCGAGTACTCGTAGAACACCTTCGTGTCGTGCTGCAGGGTCGCCTCGGCCGCACGGCACAGCTTCGCACCGGACACCGCGATGTCGACGACGCCCTGCACGTCGGTGCGGAACACGACCTCGCGCTGGACGATCGACGTCGAGTTGTACAGGTGCACGATGGCCTGCTTCGCGCCGTCGATCGCCTCGTACGTGCGGTTGATGAGGTGCTCGCGCGCCTGGGTCAGCACCTGGATGGTAACGTCGTCGGGGATCGCGCCCTCGTCGATGAGCGAGCGGACGAAGTCGAAGTCGGTCTGCGAGGCGCTCGGGAACCCGACCTCGATCTCCTTGTAGCCCATCCGGACGAGCAGGTCGAACATGGCGCGCTTGCGCTCGGAGTCCATCGGGTCGATCAGGGCCTGGTTGCCGTCGCGCAGGTCGACCGCGCACCACCGGGGCGCTTTGTCGATGCGCTTCGCCGGCCACGTGCGGTCCGGGAGGTCGACACGGATCTGGTCGTGGAACGGGACGTACTTGTGGATCGGCATCCCGGAGGGGCGCTGGGTGTTCTGCATCGTTTCGTCGCTTTCGTCGTCAGGTGTGGGTCAGGCCACGACGGACTCCGCGACGAGGTGGGCCGTTGCGTCAGGCCTCGTCGCGGCAGCGAAGGAGGAGGAGCGCCGAGTACATCGGGTCCACGGTAGCACCGGCGGCGGCCCGTGTGACAGACCGAGCCGTCGCGGGGCGCCGAGGTCGCGCGGCCCGGGGCCCGGGGCCCGGGGTCTGGGTGCCGAGGTCGCACGACATGCCGCGGCCCGCGCGCCGAGGTCGCACGAACCGTCGCCCGCGGGCGCCGCAAGCGACACTTCGTGCGACCTCGGCCGACCCGAGCGACCGATCGTGCGACCGCGGCCGGCCCGAGCGACCGATCGTGCGACCTCGGCGACCTCGGCGACCGCGAGCGGCGCGTCAGTCGACCGCCAGCGCCTCCGTCGGCGGCACCCGCATCGCACGCCGCACCGGCGCGATCGTCGCGACGACCGCGAGGACCAACGCCCCCACGACCACGATCCCCACCGTCAACGGCGGCAGCACCGGCGTCGTCGCGAAGCCGAGCGAACCGAGCAACGTCTGCCCACCGACCCACCCGTAGAAGGTGCCGAGCACGAGCCCGGTGACGACGGCCGCGACGACCATCTGCACGGCCTCGGTGACGATCATCCGTCGGACCTGCGCCCCGGTCAGCCCGAGCACCCGCAGCAGCCCGAGCTCCCGCCGGCGCTGCAGCACCCCGAGGGCGAGCGCGTTCACGACGCCCACCGCTGCGATCACGGCGGAGAACCCGACGATGACGCTCACGACGGCGTTCAGTTGGACGAAGAAGTCACGCTGCCCCTCGAGCATCTCCTTCGTCATCTGCCCCTGGTCCATGGCCTGCAGCTGGGCACCGAGCACGTGCTGCATGATGCCGAGCGCCACGGCGAAGGTGACGAGCAGGGTGACGCCGATGACGAGCCCGATGGTCGCCCGTGCGGACCGGCCGGGCGCGCGCATGGCGTTGCGGCCGGCGAGCAGGACGACGGGGTCACGGGCCCCGATGCGTCCGATGAGCTGCAGGACGGGCGGCATCACGATCGTCGCACCGACGGCCACCCCGGCGAAGGAGACGAAGCCCCCGAGCGCTGCCGGCAGGACCGCGATGGGCGAGAGCCCGCTCGCGAGCAGCCCGACGAGCAGGAGCAGGCCACCCGCAGCCATGAGCACGATCGCCCAGACCTTCCGAGCGGTCCCGGAGCGGACGTCGTCGTGACTCGGTTCGACGCTCGACGAGAGCGCCTCGAGCGGGGTCACGGTGAGCACCCGCCGCGAACCGGCCGCGAACGCACCCCCGGTCGCGAGGACAACCGCCACGACCGGGAGCACGAGCTCCCACGGCACGATCGTGTACGCGGTGTCCGGCAGGAACCCGTTGCCCCGCAGCACGACGACGAAGAGCGCACTGAGCCCCGTGCCGACGACCGCCCCGATCAGACCGCCGAGAATCCCGACGACGAGGCCGGTCCGGGTGATCCGTGCCCGCAACGAGGCACCGGTCGCCCCGACGAGCCGCTGCAGCGCGATGATCCGGGTCTGCCCGGCGATCAGCGTGGCGCAGGTGTTCGCCGTGACGATCGCCCCGACGTAGAGGGCGATGCCGAGGAAGAGCCACCCGACGACCGACAGGATCGCCTTCACCGGGCCGAGCTCGGAGAGACCGGAGGCCGCCAGGGCCTCGGTGACGATCCCCGGCGCGATGACCAGTGCCGACCCGAAGGTGGTGCCGAGCGCCGCGACGAGGACGGTCGGGGCGAACGCGCGGACGCCGTTCACGCTGCGGTCTCCATCCCGAGCATCGTGGTCGAGATCGCCGCGGCATCCATCGCCGGACGATCCCCCACCACTCGACCATCCGCCAGGAACAGGATCCGATCAGCATTCGCCGCAGCCACCGGATCATGCGTCACCATCACCACGCTCTGCCCCCACTCCGACACCGCACCTCGCAAGATCTGCAACACATCACGACCCGTCCGCGAATCCAACGCCCCGGTCGGCTCGTCCGCGACCACCACCGCCGGCCGCGACGCCAACGCCCGCGCGATCGCCACCCGCTGCTGCTGCCCACCCGACAACTGGTGCGGACGATGCGACAACCGATCCCCCAACCCCAGCATCTCCACCAACCGGTCGATCCACGCCGACTCCTCACGAGTCACCTTGTGCCCACCCAACAGGAACGGCAACCGGATGTTCTCCCCCACATCCAACGTCGGCACCAGGTTGAACGACTGGAACACGAACCCCAACCGACGACGCCGCAACTCCGTCAACTCCTTGTCACCCAACCCCGTGACGTCCACCCCGTCGATCCAGATCCGACCCGACGACACCTGGTCGAGCCCCGCCGCGACGTGCATCAACGTCGACTTCCCCGAACCCGACGGACCCATCACCGCCGTGAACTCCCCCGCGCCGATGTCGACGCTCACATCGTCCAACGCCGTCACCCGCCGCACAGCATCGCCGTAGAACTTCGAAACGCGGTCGAGACGGATGATCGGTCTGCTGCTCGTGGTCATGACTCCACGATGACGGCCAGGAGGCACGCCCCGCGTCGGCCCAGCGGCTCCTGTGGATCGTCCGCTCGGCTCCACTGCCTGGGGAGAAGTCATCCTGACGGATGACGGACCGTCAGCGCGCAGCGCGCAGCCGCAGCGCGCAGCCGCGGTCAGTCGGCCTTCGCGACCAGACCGTGCTCGTGCGCGAACACCACGAGCCGCACCCGGTCCCGCAGCTCGAGCTTCGTGAGGACGCGCGAGATGTGCGTCTTCACCGTCGCCTCGCTCACGTACTCGTGCTGCGCGATCTCGCTGTTGCTGAAGCCCCGCGCCGCCAGGTCGAAGATCTCCCGTTCGCGCGGCGTCAGGTCGGCGAACGCGGCCGGCACCGAGGCCGCCTGCTCGCTCGTGTCCTCGTAACGGCGGAGGAGCTCACGGGTCGCCGACGCCGCGAACACGGCGGTCCCGGCGTGCACCGTGCGGATCGCCGCGAGCAGGAACTCCGGGTCGGCGTCCTTCAGCACGAACCCGCTCGCGCCGGCTCGGATCGCCTTCGCCGCTGCCTCGTCGAAGTCGAACGTGGTGAGCACGAGCACCTTCGCGCCGTCGGTCCCGCTGTCCTCGACGATGCGGGCGGTGGCCGTGATGCCGTCCATCACCGGCATGCGGACGTCCATGAGCACGACGTCGGGACGCCCGCGCCGCACGAGCTCCACGCCCTCGGCACCGTCGCCGGCCTCGCCGACGAACTGCAGGTCGGCCTGCGAGTCGATGAGCATCCGGATGCCGGTGCGGAACAGGGCCTGGTCGTCGACGAGCGCGACGCGGATCGGGGTGTCGTTCATCGGCCGGTGCGCTCCTGGAGGGTCGAGGGGGTGGTCGGGACGAGCCCGCGCGGCATCTGGCCGCTCGCGGGGACGGACGGCATCCGGACCGCGACCGCGAAGTCGTCGCCTCGCGGTCCCGCGGTCATCGTCCCCCCGGTCATGGTGGCACGTTCGCGCATGCCGACCAGCCCGTGTCCGGTACCGGGCCCGCGCGTGCCGTCGTCGGCGCGCCGGTTGACGACCGTGATCTCGACGGTGTCCGGCCGGTACGTGAGGCTCGCGCACACCGGGGTGTTCGGCTCGCCGTGCTTCCACGCGTTCGTCAGGCTCTCCTGGACGATCCGGTAGACGGCGAGCTGCGTCGTGGTCGGCAGGCCCGACGAATCGCCCTCGCGCTCGACCCGCACGTCGAGGCCGACGCCACGCATCTCGCCGATCAGCCGGTCGATGTCGTCGATCTCCGGGGTCGGTGCGGTGCCCTGCTCGTGCCGCAGCGCACCGAGCAGTTCGCGCACGTCGCCGAGGGCACGGCGGGCGGTGCTCGAGATCGTCCCGAGCGCTTCGTCGGCGATCGCCGGATCTGCCTTCAGCGCGTACCGGGCGCCGTCCGCCTGGGCGATCACGACCGCCAGCGAGTGCGCGACGATGTCGTGCATGTCCCGGGCGATCCGGACGCGTTCCTGCTCCACGGCGACGGCGCGATCGGCCCGTGCGGCGTCGCGCTCGGCGAGGAGCTGGGCCTCTCGGCTCATGCTCGCGGACCGCCGGGTGCGGAGCACGAGACCGGCGAGCCACGGCAGGAGGAGCAGCAGCAGCACGATCGCGAAGTACGCGATCGCGACCTTGAGCGACTCCTGCTCGGGCGTCGTCGCCGTCACGATGCCCTGCCGCTGCCGGTAGTCGTCGAGACCGAGGTAGACGGCCGCCGTCACGGGGCCGACGATCGAGGACACCAGGCCCGCCAGCCGGACGCGCCGGCTGCCGTAGCGGCTCGTCGAGTACACCACCCCGGCGATGAACGCGTTCGACAGGTCGGGCATCTGCAGGGTGACCATCTCGATGACGGCGAACACCCACGCCACACCGAGCGCGAGCCCCGGCGACAGGCGCCGGAGCGCCAGCGCGGCCGTCATGCCGAGGACCGTCAGCAGCGCGAACGGCGAGTCCAGTCCCCGTGCGGTCACGACGAGCACGAGCGCGCCGAGCAGGACCGCGATCACGACGTCGGTGATCACCTGCGCGCGCAGCATGGGACGGAACACCACTTCACGGTACGTCCAGGAGGCGCGGAGCGCGTCCGCCTCCAGGTTGACGTCAGCAGACGGTCGGGTCAGAAGCCGAGTCGCCCGAGCTGCTTCGGGTCGCGCTGCCACTCCTTCGCGACCTTCACCCGGATGTTGAGGTACACGTGGCGGCCGCCGAGCAGCGCCTCGATCTCGGTGCGGGCCCGCGACCCGACGTCCTTGAGGCGCTCCCCCTTGCGGCCGATGACGATCGCCTTCTGGCTGTCCCGCTCGACGAAGAGGTTCGCGAAGATGCGCAGCGGGCCGTCCGGTTCGTCGTCTTCGTCGGGCTCGACGACGTCCTCGATCACGACGGCGAGCGAGTGCGGCAGTTCGTCGCGCACGCCCTCGAGCGCGGCTTCGCGGATGAGTTCGCCGATCCGCTCCTCGTCGGTCTCCTCGGTCACCGCGGCGTCGTCGTAGAGCTGGGGCGACTCGGGCAGCAGCGACGTGATCACGCCGAGCAGGTCCTCGAGCTGCAGTCCCCTCGTGCCCGAGGTCGGCACGATGGCGTCCCACTCGCGCAGCTTCGACACCGCGAGCAGTTGCTCCCCGACCTTGTCCTTGGCGGCCCGGTCGATCTTCGTGACGATGGCGACCTTCTTCGCACGCGGGTACTGGTCCAGCGTGTCGTTGATGAACCGGTCGCCGGGGCCGATCGGCTCGTTCGCCGGGACGCAGAGCCCGATGACGTCGACGTCCCCGAGGGTGGACTGCACGAGGTCGTTCAGCCGCTCGCCGAGCAGGGTGCGCGGCCTGTGCACGCCGGGGGTGTCGACGATGATGACCTGGCCGTTCGGTCGGTGCACGATCCCGCGGATGGCGCGGCGGGTGGTCTGCGGCTTCGACGAGGTGATCGCGACCTTCTGGCCGACGAGCGCGTTCGTCAGCGTGGACTTCCCGACGTTCGGGCGCCCCACGAACGAGACGAACCCGGCGCGGTACGGCTCGGTCGGTCCGGCGGTGGCTGGCGTGGTGTCGGTCATGCGTGCGTGGTTCCCGTCGTGGTGGATGCTGCGTCGTCGAAGGCGTCCTCGACGTCCGCGAGTCCGGGCGTGCGCTCGGCGAGCACGGTGATGAGGTGGCGGCGCTTGCCCTCGACCCGGTCGGCCGTGAGCACGACGCCGGACACGGTGACGCTGTCGCCGCTGATCGCCAGGTGGCCGAGCTCCTTGGTGAGCAGCCCGCCGGCGGTGTCGACGTCGTCGTCCTCGAGCTCGATTCCGAACAGGTCGCCGAGGTCGTCGATCGGCAGTCGGGCGGAGATCCGCCAGACGCCCGGCTCGACCTCGACCCGGTCGACCACGGCGTGGTCGTACTCGTCCGAGATGTCGCCGACGAGCTCCTCGATGAGGTCTTCCATCGTGACGAGCCCGGCGACGCCGCCGTACTCGTCGACGACGAGCACGAGGTGGTTCTTCGCGACCTGCATGTGGCGCAGGGTGTCGTCGGCGGCCTTCGACTCCGGCACGAACTCCGCCGGGCGCAGGAGCGTCGTGACCCGCTTCGTACCGGACCCCGGGCGCTCGTACAGGGCCCGGGCGACGTCGCGCAGGTAGAGGACCCCGAGTACGTCGTCGCTGCCCTTGCCGGTGACGGGCATGCGGGAGACGCCCGCGGCGAGGAACTGCTCCATGCCGCTCGCGAGGGTGTCCGAACCGTCGACGGTGAGCATGTCGGTGCGCGGCACCATCACCTCGCGCACGAGGGTGTCGCTGAACTCGAAGACCGAGTGGATGAGCTCGCGGTCGTCCTGCTCGAGGACGTTGCTCTCGGTGGCCTCGTCGACGAGCGACAGCAGCTGTTCCTCGCTCGACACCGTCGACGCACTGCCCCCGCGCCCGGGCGTGACGCGGTCGCCGATCGCCACGAGCAGGCCGGCGAGCGGACCGAGCACGATGCGCACGGCCCGGACGAGCCCGCCCGTGGTCGCGATGAGCCGTTCGGCGTGCGCGCGACCGACGCTGCGCGGGCTGGACCCGACGAGCACGAACGACACCGCGGTCATGATCGCGGCGGCCACGATGAGCGCGACCCACCACGTGTCGAAGACCATCACGAGCGCGATCGTGACGAGCACGGCGGCGGCGGTCTCGGCGAGCACCCGGAAGAAGTTGAGCGCGTTGACGTGCGCCCCGACGTCGTCGCCGACCGCCTCGATGGCGCGGCGGTGCTTGCTCTCCCGCGCGATCTCGTCGAGGTCGGCGCGGGACAGGACGGAGAGCGCGGCGTCGGACGCGGCGAGGAGGCCACCGACGACGACCAGCACGAACGCCACCGCCAGCAGACCGACGACGAGCAGCATCAGCTCACCGCCCGCGGCGCTGGGCGGCGAAGGCCGTGAGGATCTCGCCCTGCAGCCCGAACATCTCCGCCTTCTCGTCCGGCTCGGCGTGGTCGAACCCGAGCAGGTGCAGGATGCCGTGGCAGGTCAGCAGGAGCATCTCGTCGGTGCTCGAGTGCCCGGCGGTCTTCGCCTGTTCCTCGGCAACCTGCGGGCAGAGCACGATGTCTCCGAGCAGCCCGGCGGGCGTCGGGTCGTCCTCGGTGCCCGGACGGAGTTCGTCCATCGGGAAGCTCAGGACGTCGGTCGGCCCGGGTTCGTCCATCCACCGGACGTGCAGCTGCTCCATCGCGCCCTCGTCGACGAGCACGATCGCGAGCTCCGCATCGGCGTGGACGTGGAGCGCGTCGAGCGCGAAGGCGGCGAGGCGCTGGATGGCTGCCTCGTCGACCTCGACGCCGGACTCGTTGTTGAGCTCGATGCTCACCGGTTCCCTCCTCGGGAGTCGTTCTGGGGGTACGGGGAGCGTGCACGGTCCTGCGGCGGACGGCCCCGTCGTTCGGCCCGGTTCGCGCCGGCCGGGTTCGGTTCGGGCGCGGTGCCCCGTCCGCCGGCGCGGTACCCCGCCTGCTCGGCGAGGCGCTCCTCGTCGTAGACGGTGTAGGCGTCGACGATGCGACCGACGAGCGTGTGCCGGACGACGTCCTCGCTGCCGAGCCGGGCGAAGTGGATGTCCTCGACCTTGTCGAGGATCCGGGTGACGAGTCGCAGGCCGGACAGGTTGCCGGGCAGGTCGACCTGGGTGATGTCGCCCGTGACGACCATCTTCGAGCCGAAGCCCAGACGCGTCAGGAACATCTTCATCTGCTCGGGCGTCGTGTTCTGCGCCTCGTCGAGGATGACGAACGAGTCGTTGAGCGTGCGCCCGCGCATGTACGCCAGCGGAGCCACCTCGACCGTGCCGGCCGCGAGGAGCTTCGGCACGAGCTCGGGGTCCATCATCTCGTTGAGCGCGTCGTAGAGCGGCCGCAGGTACGGGTCGATCTTGTCGGTGAGCGTGCCGGGCAGGAACCCGAGGCGTTCGCCGGCCTCGACCGCGGGGCGCGTCAGGATGATCCGGTTCACCTCGCGACGCTGCAGGGCCTGCACGGCCTTCGCCATCGCCAGGTAGGTCTTGCCGGTGCCGGCCGGGCCGATGCCGAACGTGATGGTGTGCTCGTCGATGGCGTCGACGTAGGCCCGCTGTCCGTCGGTCTTCGGGCGGACGGACTTGCCGCGGCTCGACACGATCGGCGTGCCGAACGTGTCGGACGGCTTCCGGTCCTCGTCGAGCAGCCGGGCCGAGGTGGGGATGTCCGACGGGCCGATGTCCTGGCCGCGCCGCACCATCGCGACGAGCTCGTCGACGAGCGCGTGCGCCCGGGCGACGTCCCGCTCCGGTCCGGACAGCGAGACCTCGTTGCCGCGCACGAGCACGCGGACGGAGGGGTACTGGCGCTCGACGGTCTTGAGCAGCCGGTCCTGTGGGCCGAGCAGCTGGACCATGGCGATGCCGTCGACGTGGATGTCGACCGACACGTCGTCGGCGGAGGGTGCTGGTTCGTTAGCCGGCAATGTTGCCTTCCTGCAGGTCACCTGCGAGTACGTGCGCGTGCACGTGGAACACGGTCTGTCCGGCGGCTTCGCCGGTGTTGAAGACGAGACGGAACTGGCCGCCGGCGCGCTCGTCGGCGATGCGCTGTGCGGTGGCGACCACGTGGGCGAGGAGGTCCGGGTCGCCGGCGGCGAGCTCGGCGACGTTCGCGTACTCCTCGGTCTTGGGGACGACGAGCACGTGGACGGGGGCCTTCGGCGCGATGTCCTCGATCGCGATCACGCGGTCGTCCTCGGCGACGACGGTCGCCGGGATCTCGCGCGCGATGATCTTCGAGAAGACGCTGGGCGTGCTGGTGCTCATTGCTCCATCGTAGAACGCGCCACCGTCGCGGTGTCTTCCCACACGGGGACTACCAGCGCCCGAGCCGCGTCTGGAGGATGGCCAGCGCGACCGGGCCGGCCGTCGAGGTCCGCAGCACGGTGTCGCCGAGACGGACCCGCACGGCGCCGGCGGCCTCGAGCCGGTCGAACTCCGACGCGTCGATCCCGCCCTCCGGGCCGACCACGAGCACGATCTCGTCGACGTCGGACGGCGGCTCCCACGCGGAGAGCCGCACCGCACCCACCGGGTCCAGCACGACCAGCGCACGCCGCGCCTCCTGGCCGGACGCCGCGCCGCCCGCCGCGCCCGCGGCGAGCTGCGCCGTCGAGACCGGCGCGTCGACCGCCGGCACCCGAGAGCGGACCGCCTGCTTGGCGGCCTCGTTCGCGATGGTGGCCCAGCGGGCGCGGCCCTTCTCGACCTTGGCACCCTCCCACCGGGAGACGCTGCGACCGGCCGACCACGGCACGATCCGGTCGACGCCGATCTCGGTGGCGGCCTGCACCGCCATCTCGTCGCGCCCGCCCTTCGCGAGCGCCTGCACGAGGACGAGCGCCGGACGCGGCGCGGGTTCGACCGCGACGTCGTCGACCGCGAGCGTCAGCACGTCCTTGCCGATCGACGCGACCGATCCCGAGACCACGGTCCCGTGGCCGTCCGAGATCCGCAGGGTCTCCCCGGCGCGGACCCGCGCGACCGA
>Ga0308160_10007613_pt1 | contig 10720 bp, 16 predicted proteins | sample PhyFR1_FD_201036 | JGI IMG/M metagenome (GOLD analysis project Ga0308160, IMG submission 201036) | Phyllosphere microbial communities from UC Gill Tract Community Farm, Albany, California, United States - DLSLF.R1 | ecosystem: Host-associated > Plants > Phyllosphere > Unclassified | place: USA...
CGTTAAGAACCGCTGAAGACTGTTCATGCAATTCCATTTGCTACAAGATCGCTAAACCACTTACCGACCTCGCACCTTACGTTCAAGGGCGACGAATGCGCTTCTTTTTGGCCTTGACCGCGATTGGTTCGATCAAGCCTTCAGTTTTCGGCTCCGAAATGAACGGGGAGGGGGGTGGGGATGAAATCCCCCTGGTATATTTGAGACGCGCACCGCGGATGACACGGTTTTATTTCGTTTGACACGGAATTGTTCGGTGTTCACCTCGAGTCTCGCGTAGAGAGCAAACGAGTCAGTCGATCCCACGTAGATGTTGATATGCTCGAGAGATGGTCAAACGTCTCTACTACGCACGCAATCACTCAGCTCAGCTTGTTCTCCGTTCTTCAACTATCTGCTGAACAAAAGACACCATAATGTCATCATCTGCCGGTCAGTCCCAGTGAACCGGTTCGCAATCTGCAAACTTGCATCTCGTATTGACATCCGCGCTTGGGCTTCTTACAGCTCCTCCTCAAGGAGTTACCGTCATGTGAGGAATCAGCGTGAGATTGTCATCGCACCGAGTCACTGAATGTTGCTCTACCGTCACAGTCTCGGAGCTCAGTGGGGTGACGAAGGAAAAGGAAAGCTCTCCGACATCTTGGCGGCCGAAGCCGACCTCTGTTGTCGAAGTGCCGGAGGAAACAATGCTGGACACACCATTGTCGTCAGGGATGAGACCGGAAAGAAGACGAGCTATGCATTCCACACTCTGCCCAGTGGTACGTCGAGAACCGGGAACGGTCTGCGCCGAGCAAGCTCGAGAGGCCGTCCCGAGGAGATTCGCTGTTCTCCTCCGCTGACCCCTATTCCCCGTATCGATTCTAGGTTTGATCAACCCTAAGTGCATTGCTTTCATCGGTTCTGGACTCGTCATCAACCTCCCGGCCATGTTCGAGGAGCTTGACGATATCGAGAAGCAAGGTCAGCAGGGTCTATTACAAGACAAAGCGTTGCTGTACAAAAGCTCACGAAGTCCTTGACTTCGCATGCCGTGGACTATAGGACTCGACTGCACTGGTCGTCTGTTCATCTCGGACCGAACGCACTTGGTCATGGGTTTCCACCAGATCGTCGACGGACTCAAGGAGATCGAACTGGGTGGATCAAGGTAAGGACTCATCCACATTCAGGATGCGAAGTGCTATAGCCTGGAGCTGATTCCAGCTCGCTATCGATTTTCTTTCGCGGCTCGTAGTATCGGAACTACCAGGCGAGGAATCGGCCCAGCTTACTCTTCCAAGGCTTCCCGATCCGGACTCCGAGTACACCATCTCTACAGCCCTGAATTCCCTGCCAAGTTCAGGACGCTCGTCGAGGGCCGATTCAAGCGATACGGGCATTTCGAGTACGACACCGAGGCTGAGATCAAGAAGTACTTGACCCTCGCCGAACGACTCCGACCTTACATTGTCGATGGACCGATGTTCCTCCACAAGGCGATCGCGGAGAACAAGAGGATTCTCGTCGAGGGTGCCAACGCGCTCATGTTGGATATCGACTACGGGACTTACCCCTTCGTCACCTCGTCGGCCACTTCGATCGGAGGTGTTTGTACTGGATTGGGAATCCCACCTACTATCATCAAAAAGGTCATTGGAGTGGTCAAGGCTTACACTACCAGAGTTGGAGGTGGACCTTTCCCTACGGAACAGCTCAACGTGAGTAGCTTTTGCGGTAAGGGACGCATGCATGATTGAGCATGCGGCTGATACGAACTTGGATGCTGTTCTTCCAGGATGTCGGCGTTCAACTCCAGGAAGTTGGTGCTGAGTGGGGAGTGACGACCGGTCGAAGACGTCGAACCGGATGGCTCGATCTCGTGGTCATGAGGTACTCGACCATGATCAACGGATACACCTCGTTGAACTTGACCAAGCTCGATGTTCTTGACGGGTTCAAGGAGATCAAGGTTGGTACCAAGTACAAATTGGATGGAAAAGAGATTGAGGGTTTCCCAGGTCAGTGTCTGAGCTCGAGCCGTGAGACTTTTGATGATATCCATCGTGACTGATGTCGACTTGGCCTTTTGTCCCTTCAGCCGATCTCGACCTCCTCGCCAAGGTCGAGGTAGAATACGTCACCTTCCCTGGTTGGGAATCCGACATCTCGGAATGCACGACCTTTGAGTCTTTGCCCGAGAACTGTCAGAAATACGTCAAGTTCATCGAGGACTTCCTCAACGTCAAGGTGGAATGGATCGGTGTCGGACCCGCTCGTCACTCGACTATTAAATGTTTTTGAGCGCATAGACATACGTGTTGTAGACGATCGGAGGCAAGACGATTCATAAATAGAAAGTGCAGCGCCGAATAGAAGGAATCTCAATATCAAAGTGGATCAGGAGCAGAAATTCATGGTTGGATGGATACAGCTTAGCATCTAGTGGATTCCGATACATGATGCGGCCAAAGCCTTCGTTATGTTTCAAGCGTTTACACTCATTCCTCCTATCAGTCTTCGTCAGTTGACTCGTCGCGTTCCAACATGACGTTACGGATCGGTAATCCGGCTATCATCAAGGGCGGAGGGCCTCGGGGGCGTGCTAGACCCCTTCCCCTTCCCCTCCGGTGTGCGGGCCTGCCAGTTTTGAATGGGCTGCCGGTTTCCGGTCTCTCTGACGGTTGTCTCGCTGCCAGGCTGTCACCGTCCTCTTCGCCTGCATCGCGTTCTTGCGTTCCATCCTCGTTCTTCCTGCCCTCTGTCAGAACCCTCATTGCCTCCTGAGCCAGGGCTGCGTATGCGTCATCTGTCATAGCACCAGACCCATCGATGATGGCAGCAGCCAGCCTATCGAGCTCTGCGACGACTTCGTCTTCGACGTCGACCGCTGTCGGAATACCCGCGTCCAGGTGATGCAGGGAAACTTGTACGGTCTCTCCTCTATATGTAGCAGCAGAAACAGCTGAACCTGCCGATCTTGGCACGTAAATCATGGTTATATCTCCATCGCCTTGCCCTCGCAAGTCGTATTCCTGATCCGACCACCAGTCCGGATCCTCCGACGGGCGAATCAGTATTTGATCGTCGTCATTGCCCCACACCACAATACCAAAAGCTCCCGCATCGCGAGCGATGTCAAACTTCTGGTGGAAGGTGCACTGGCCTCTTTGGACGAAGGCGATCCACGGCGTCCCCGCACCAACTTCCTCGGAGGCGCCATACGATCGAAACGAACAACCGAGAGGATCTGCGATTGGGGCGACAAGCGGTAACTGTTCTTCCATTGGTTCCAAGGGTTTGCTGCCCGAAACTCCGAAACTTGGCCTCTCGGATAATTGACGACCGAAAGTCGCTGTTGCGCCGACGCCTTGCCAGATCACGATGGGATCTCCATCTTCGCCTGATTTTGCACCATTCGCGGTGATTAGAACAAGCATCTCCGACGCGCTGTCCAGTTCGTGCCTTTGTAAAGTTTGTTCTTGTCTTGATGCTGCCGGCAAGGATTGAACGACATCCGGGTCCTTGATGAACACGTACTGTCCAGGATGAACTCGGTGGTTCCCCACTGTCATGCAAAGTGGAATGGCTCAAGCCGATATCCGAGTGGAACGACAATATGAAACTCACCACTCGTCATTTCAAAGGCCATTCCATCAGCCGATCGCGTCACCATCGCCCGTATATTTGTTGCATTCGTTACGACGAGGTCCCCTGCTTGACGAGAGATACGCGAATCCCAGACTCTCTGCAACTTTCTCTTTTCGGCGGCGGTCTGAGGCATAAAAGTCTCATTGGTCGCAGCTGCTGTAAGGATGATCTCAAAATGCTGCGTGACACAAGATCTGTCAGCCGGCTTATAGGCAAAGCAGAGCTTCCTTCCGAGTCAAGAAAAACCTACATGTAGCCCAGACTGAGGCAGTCGGCAAAAGCCCCAGCTTGCCCATTCGTGGCTTGCGAGCAGTGGCATGTCGACAATTGTGCGAGCGTAATCATAGTCGTCCCTTGCTCTGATCCCGACGTTCATGCCTCCTACGTTTGCATGGACCGGAGCGAGGCAAATCGCATTGGCGCCAACAAAGTCAGACTGACGTGTGAGCGAATGAGGGTCGTCCATGTGTCCTCGATACTCTCGGGGAAGTTTTAATATATGCCCTTCAGTCGTGAAGACGGAACCCGTCGCTGCTCTGTTGATAGCGTTGTCTTCGTCGAAAAGAAGGTAGAGGTACTTTCGGCAACATGATTAGAGAGAGACTTTCGCCTTTGACATTCCTGCTATCGCTCACTTTCAAGGTCTCGCTGAACATAAACGGTCGGTTCAGAGAGAGCGGGGAGCTGGCTGATGCTGCAGAGACTCACCTCAGCATGAACGATTCCATACGGTCTTCCTTCTAAGAGGTCGAAGTTGCTGGCAATCAGCCCTTGTTCCAAGCGCAAGGCCCCAAGGCAATAGCACTTACAGCTCCACTGAAGATGTTGTGCAAGACCGCAAAGCCGCATCGAACTTTCGTGCGCTTCGTTAGATCCTTTAGTATGCGTTTACCCACTTCCAAATAGAAAGTGTCACGCGTAGCTCGATAAAGGTGATATGTACTTTCAATGAATTCGGGACGCAGGGGGTATCCCGACCATTCGACCGTTTTATTGACGTAGTTGAAGCCCTCTGGTAGACACGAGTGTTTTTGCCAAAGATGCCAATACACAAGATGGCTTTTGATGGCGTTTTCCACGTCGCCAGCTAGGACTTGAAGTCCAGGCCAAAAGGCAGAAAGGGAATCGAGTAACGTTCCAACAGGCTGTCCTGTCCGCAAATGCACGTTCCGGTACTGAACATGAGGGATCAGCCATGCAACCTGACCATGTCAACTCCGTTCTGCTCACTAGATGTGTGTCCGAAGCTCGGATATGTTGCATGACAGCTCGATAAGCATCCTCCCATACCTCCATATACACGTCGTCGTCAAAGAGTACTGCGCTTTTCAGGGCATACTCGTAAAAGCTATCGATCCCGGCCCCGATACCGCTCGCTCCAGGTAACATCCAGTGTCCATTCCGCACCCCGATCGAGTTGCCCACCAGATTCGTCGAGGGGACTCGTCTAGCCCACGTGTTTAAGAAACTTTTCCGAGCAACGCGTTCGTAGACCGGATTGCCGGTCAGCTGGCTTAGAACAGTGAACTCCAGGGTAAGAGAACCAGCTGCCGCAGCACATGTCTCTTCGGTCTCGCCTTCGGAGATTCCATAACGAAGGTTGATTCGTGCGAATGGTAGAGATGTCGGTGTATCGAACGCAGGTAAGAGTCTATCCCCGAGTTCTTTAGCCATAGCAAGTAGGTCGGTAGCTCGCTTGGACGGACGAAACCCTTCCAATGCTGTTTTGATCCAGCGTCTCCGGCGAGCACGTTGAGAAGCGATACTAGACTCTTCTTGATCCTCCTTGTCGGCTCTTTCGCTCTCATTCGATCGGCTCTTTCGGGAAAAGATTGCACCGTTCCAGATGGAGGAGAACAGTTCTGTTCCTTGTAATCCAAGCGGTGTCATCCAGTTTCCATCGTTAGGGCCTGTTTCACGACGGATGTGATTTCTTTCCTCTATCTCTATCAGTTGCTGATAGCTGGACAACAGGGAGCCGAGGATTCGGATGGTTACTGTCGGAGACAACCGATTCTTGCACCCTCAGCTCCAGCCAAGGCACATATAAGAAGAAAACCAGTCAACTACTCACCTTCAAAAACCTGTACTTTGACATCACGGTCAAAGTGTACGACATCCTGTAGGACTCGATCGACAGCTTTGAGGAACTCCGCCTCACCTCGCATCAACGGCATAGTTGACAAGAGGTCAAGATAAGTCAAGGAGTAGTCTCCATTGACGTCATTCCGTCCATAATTGCCCGGGTTTCCATGATCTCGACCTTGCCCACGGCATGAAAGGGGTTTCAGTTCGTCTTCGGGATAAGCGAATGTCATATAATTGGTGTATCCATGGTTCCATAGAGCTTTTGTCTGATCTCTAAGAGACGCTTGTTCCTTTTTGGTGATGGCTGAGGTCAACTGAATCAAGCCAATCGCCAGAATCCATATGATCCAAGTCGTCATCCAATTGACCTCGATTGAGGGCTGCCGACGGGCCATGCGCGACTGCATCGCTCGATGTCTAAAACCTATTCAGAACCCCATCCCGTTATCGATGATATGATCCAAGGATCACGAGAATACCTGAAGTCCTACGCAGACCAGTCTATCTGGAGGGTTGAACTCGGGTGCGATCATATCTAACAGTATCGGTCGTCATCGAACTTTGGCCATCGTGACTTCGTCGACTCGCGGATCGCCGTGCGCGCTACGAGAAGGACGCAAATTACTGCAACATGCAACATGCAATTATGTCGACATGCGATATGCCAGCCGAGTGTCCTCAATTGTTGGAATCGATCTGATCTCCGAACCCCTGAGATAGTGTCGCAGGCCGTCCATTGAATAATACAGCGCTAGAAGGCAGGAGGGCGAAGGTCTGCATTATTCACGCCAACATCGGTGAACTCGGAGAGTGCCAAGCTGGGCCGAGGTGATCTGGAATCGATTTCATGATACCGCTGCAGCCTTGATCAGAAACAAGACGAATTTGTCAAGGGACTGCCCTCAGTAGTCATGCGCATCTCGCACTTCAATGCGTCACTCACATATCCGTTTCCGAGGGCTGACGTTCCAAAAATTGTTATTTCCTGCTCATCTCTATATTTATCTGAAGAAGAGCCCAGAAGCCCTTGAGCCAAGTACTTCAACGACCAATGTAGCGCTCGGCTTTCTCGGGACGGGTCCTTCTCCTGCATGAGAAGAATCATGACTGTCCCCGTGTTGTACTAGCCAATATTCTCAATCAGCTAAGTTCTGAATCTCATTCGATCGCATCCTCATCTCCGCCGGCGGGATCGGTCCTCGTGACAGAGGACAAGAAGGAGCGTGGTGAGTGTCGATCAGAGTTGCAGTGTGGATCATCAGGAGAATTTCCGAGAGTTTGCGCTTGACTGGGTGATAAATGAATACGTCCCGCGACAACAGGTCGCACGGGGAGGCAGTGACGGTGCCGTTTCTGGTGAGAACCATGCGCAAATCACTATCTGCATAGCAGGCTGAATGATTAAATGACCATTGACTGCTATAAGTGGCTGCACCATCGAGTTCACTAGACGATACAATTCATCCGGTAGATCTGGTTTCAAGATTCCGTCCATTGTTCAGTGATCTGCAAAGTTTCGCACAAGATGTCCAAATGTCTCTCTTTCTTTCCAGGCTCTGCATTTTGCGCATGGTTTTGCGTAGCTTCTCAAATCGGGAGAATCGGGAATTTGAGATATCAGACTGTGACGGTTTGTTGGAGATGTGAGACCCCTCACCCTCTTTGTCATCTGGCCTTGGAATCGATCTGAAGAAAATGCAGCACGCTGATGTTTCACGTCTAGCGTCAGCTCAAAGCTAGGCGGAGCACGCGCATTCCTTTCTTGAACAGATTGCATCCGGTTGTGTTTACGTCAATAGGAAGCAAAAGGAGGCCGCTTCGCCGAACGGTTGCGAGCGAGGCCAACTCGTCATACCAAGAAACAGGCGATCGGTAGATATCGAGGTTGATTGAAGGCAGGTTGTAATCCGTTGTGAAGTTATTCTCGGTAATCTGGCGCAAACAACCCTCGCACTCTGCAAGATAGAACTAGAGCTCTACGGGCTAGACCTTTTTGTCGACCATGAGTGGTTTGATGAACGTGAGAGGGGCCGTTGTGGCCGTAAGTCGCCTCGGTAACAAGCGTGTATCGACGACCGGTTGGCTGACCTCTTTATGCGGTTGCCCCGTGCGGGGTACGGTTTCTCGATCTATACAGCTCATCAACAAGTTCATCTCTCCTTATGTCGACAACTTGAACGCCAATGACTTGAACTTGGCCATCATGGCGGGTGAGAGGGAATCAGCGTGCCTTTGGGTTCAGGATTTCTATGGCTGACTGCATTGCATCTGCGTCGGCTACCTTGTGGATTCCAACATTATTGGTTCGACTATCAGGTGATTTGACGTTGCATAATCTGCATCTGAAGAAGTCTGCCGTAGAAAAGTACAATCTGCCAGTCGAGGTGGTCGAAGGTGAGAGATACTGGTCGTCCTTTAGGCTGCAGCAACCTTGAACTCGAATTGACACTGTTCCGAGTCTGCTCTGCTATTCAGGTCACATCGGACATCTACATATAACGATCCCTTGGTTCTCTCTACGGACGAATCCTGTCCACGTCAAGATCTCCGATGTCTTCCTGCTCGTGAAGATGAAGGATACGACGCAGGAGAACCTGGATCCTAGAGAAGACGAGAGAAAGGAACAGGAAGCTAAGCAGGAGAAGCTGCGGAATGCCGAAAGTCTGGATGCTGCTGCAGCTGCTGGCCAAGGCGCTGCTGGACAAGGAGATGAAGGTAGGTCTATCGATGCTGAGAGGTGGTACTGTCAAGGGGCTAATTTGGGAGATTCTTATCGCCCGCTTTGGAATGACAGCGAAGCAAACGTGGCTTGGAGCTTTCACTCAGAAACTGGTAGATAATGTCCAGATCTCGATAGAGAACATTCATCTGAGATACGAGGATAATCTGAGTACACCCGAGGTCAGTTGTTTTTCTCAATAGTACGAAGGGACTTGCATGCAATGCTGACGTCTTCTTGGTAACAATCTAGCATCCTTTCGCTGCTGGAGTGACCTTGTCGAGTTTCAAGGCGGTTTCGGCGGACGAAAACTGGATCGAGGCGTTCATACAGAACAGCTCAGAAGGTGTTCGGAAGGTGAGAGGAAGGTCTGATCTTTGATGAAAGACGAATAGTGTTTGATAGATGTCTTTGTCATTGCAAAACAGCTGGCTTCGCTGGACGGCCTTGCACTGTATTTCGACACTGACGCCAAGAGTATCTACCAGCAAGGCGATCGTCGAGGCGAGATGATGAAAAGTTTCCAGTCGCTTGTTAGTAGCCATACCATCGATCATACCCGCCAGCTATACTGACGATCTTGATACGCCTGTACCAGATCGCCAGCAAGGAAGTGGACGTTCCCCATCAATACATCTTGAAACCCGTCAGCGGAGAGTCGCGAGTAATCATGAAGAAGAAGTATTCGAAAGAGGTCGCCAAGACAGAAGCGCAGGTGTTCTTCGACGAGATCGGATTCGTGCTGGATGACGATCAATACCGAGACGCTTTGTCCATGCTGGACTTGTTCCACTTTTACACACGCACGCATATGGTGAGTATGGAGCTGCTGATCAAGTCAGGGCGGAGAGAGGCGTTGCTGATGAAGCTTTGCATCCCATAGTACCACCGATTCCGTCCCCCAGAAATCGAGTTCACCGAGTCTCCGGCTCGATCGCGATGGAAGTTTGCTACCAAAGCCATTCTCAATGAAGTTCACGAGCGAGATCGCAAGTGGTCGTGGCAATACTTTGCGGAGCGTCGAGACAACCGAAAGCAGTATGTCGAGCTGTTCGTCAAGACATTATCCGGAAACGGGGCTCTCGATGCCGAAGTGAGTTGATGCGGGAGCTGCAACAGCTCGATATCAAGCTGAAACTTGTGCAATCTGTCTTCCCAGGATGCGGCTGTGTTAGAGAAACTCGAACAAGATCTCTCGTACGAAGATATCCGATTCTTCCGGTCGGTGGCCAAGGCCCAGGCAAAGAAGGATGCTGATCTCAAGAAGCGCTTGCAAGAGGAGAAGCAAAAACAACAGGGTGCGCCCAAGTCCACGGGATGGCTCGGCTGGGTGTGGGGAGGGTCAGCTGCTTCCAGCGAGGAATCTACCGGCAACGAAGATATGAGCATCTCCGAGGCGGACAAGGCGCAGCTGAACGAGATCATCGAATATGACCCGTCAGCAGTTTCGCTCAACGGCAACCTACCGGAGGACTTTTTGCTGATGCGCGTTACGGCAACGCTCAAACGGGGGTCTCTGGCTTTACGTACCGATCCTCATGGAGCTAAAAGAGATCTCATCTCGCTCGTGTTCGATTCGTTCGCTGCGGACGTAACGCAGATGCCTAAGTCGCTAGATGCTGCTATATCACTAGGAGACTTCAGTGTGTTCGATGGCACGACACCAAATACTCTGCACCACAAGATCGTGAGAGTCAAGGAGGGTGCTTCTATCGGCAACGCCTCGGTGCCAGGGGAAGAGATCGACGAAGTCGATCCTTTCTTCAACTTGCGTTTCGAGCGTAATCCGCTGGACGGGCGGGCCGATACTGGCGTAGCGATCCGGATGCGGCATCTTGAGATCGTCTACCATCGTGGGTACATCGAAGCAGTCAGGAAATTTTTGACACCGCCAGCGAGTCAATTGGAGTCGATCGCAGCGTTGATCGTGAGTAAACCGTCAAGCAGCTACTACCATCGCATAAGCTGACCCCTTCGCTTTAGGATGCTGCCGGAGAAACGTTTGACGGTATCCGAAGGGAGACTCGGGCAGGTTTGGAGTTCGCCCTGGAACATCACAAAGTAAGCGAGGCGTCCATGTCGCTTGCTTAATAGCACTGATTGACCCTCTTGTTGTGCAGACCATCGATCTGCAGGTGGACATGAATGCACCGATCATCATCGTACCCGAACGGTGAGTCAGACCTTGCACCAAACGCGGCTACAGTACTGAGACACTATACTCTATAGCGTGGATACAAACGAATGTCTACACATGATTCTCGATGCCGGTCATATCGG
>Ga0308160_10007614_pt1 | contig 10719 bp, 13 predicted proteins | sample PhyFR1_FD_201036 | JGI IMG/M metagenome (GOLD analysis project Ga0308160, IMG submission 201036) | Phyllosphere microbial communities from UC Gill Tract Community Farm, Albany, California, United States - DLSLF.R1 | ecosystem: Host-associated > Plants > Phyllosphere > Unclassified | place: USA...
TAAGCCAGACGACGACGAGGTTCCAGAAGCCAAGCACGCCGAGCTCGCCCGGGCTCAAGCCACCGAGCGCCTTGCTGGCCGTCAGGGCGGGCGCGTAGATAAAGTGGAGGAGAAGCTCCATCGTCAGGAGCGAGCAGAGGAGCCGGAGCGCGTAGCGGAGCGTCGTCCGTCCAGGGAGCGGCGATGAGGAAGCCATCTGCCCGGTCGCGATCACAGGAAAGGTTGGGGGACCGGGGGTAAGTGGGGGGGGAGCACACACGACGCGCAGCGCAGCAGGCTAATCGACAGAAGGAGAGGAGGGGGATCTTCTCGCACCTGCGCCGCAAAATCGTTGAACGACACGATCGGCCCGGCGACGTAGAGCGGCGTGTAAAGAGCATGGGCGAGGCAGCCTGTGACCGAGGTGTACTCGGCCAGCGGGCGCGGTGACCGGACGCGAGCGGAGGGAGGCGGCATGGCGGCGGCGGTGGCTGCCGCCTGCCGCTGCTGCTGCTGCTGCTGCTGCTGCTGGGTCGAAGGGCCGGCGTCCGATACGGGTGGCCCTACACTCGATCGGGACGGAGGAGAGAGATCGTCGCTTGCACCCTCTCGGCTTGCTACGAGCGGGATGGTCACCTCGTCGTCGTCGGCCGGCCGACCCGAGCGCGAGGAGCCGTCGACCGCCGCCGAGCCGGCGTCGGCCTCAAGATGCGCCCAGTGGTGGTCGAGCGCAAACGAGAGGAGGCGGAGGGCGGTGATGTTGAACGAGACGTGCCAGCGTGGGAGGAGCCCGGCGTGGCGCTCCTGTGGGGAGAGGAGGCGAAACAGGAGGGCAGAGAAGGCATTTCTCTTTCGGTCAGAGAGCGGTTTCTCAGTCCGGTCGGCGGCAAGGGCGTGTTTGAGGAGCGTACGAGAGCTGCTGGCAGAAGGCCCTGGAAGCCCTCCGTCTTCTCGGTCAGGACGAGCGCGAGGCCGACCGAGGCCCACGCCGCCCAGACGGCATGTCTTCCACCGGCAAGCTGGCGCGAGAGCGCATGATTGGCGAGGACGAGGCCGACGACCTTGAGCGCGTTGAAGCCGTGCATGACGCCGAGCGCGCAGAGGGCAAACGCCGTGTGGAAGGCGTTGAGCACGCGGGGCGATGGCAAGCGCGAGGCTGAGGTAGGGGAAGAAGGGGAGGAGAGGGAGGAGACGGGAGGGAGGCGGAGGGCGAGGAGGTGTGGGAGGGCGTGCCGGAGGGCCAGCTGGGCCGAGGCGAGGCCAAGGAGCGAGGGCAGGTTCGACCGAAACGAGCTGTACTGCGGATCCGAGACGTCCTGCGCGAACGAGCCGAGATCGACGGAGGGGTTCCGTCAGTCTCAGGGGGGTATGTTGACTGCCTAGGCGGCAGTGCTCGACGAGAGAGACGCAGGAACGGACGACCGGCCTGCTCAGGATCCAGCCTGGCCGGAGGCGATGGGCAAACTGGCCGTAGTTTGGGTGGCCTGCAGATTAGGGGCAGGCAGGTCAGGGGGGTCAGGTCAGCCTGCGTCATCCCGTCTCCGAGCTCAACCCTCGTCGGGCGGGCGGGTCGGCCGGGGGAAACAAGCGGTGACTCTCGCTCACCGGGCCCGAAGCTCGCCCCCGTCCGGACCATGAGAAGCACGCCGACCAGGACGGCCAGCGCGTACGATCGGAACTCGGCCGACCGCCAGCGGGCAGGCCGGGTCCCGCTGCCGCCCAGCGACGGCGGGGGCATCTCGGCGAGCGGCTCGGCCGCCGCCGCCGCCGAGGACGAGGGGGTCTGGACCGTCAGGTCGGGCAGGCGAAAGGGCGGCAGCGAGGGCAGGCGCATCATCGACGGGCGGCGACGACGACGACGACGACGACGGGAGGTCAGCGAAGGGCCGAGGCGGCCGGGCGCGCAGCTCCTGAGCGGGCGGGCCTCGAACCTGCATCGGCCGGCGTGGAGCGAGGCCTCGAACCTGCATCGGCCAGTCTGCGCGCGCGCTCTCCCACTCCGACGACCGCCCTCCTCCCCTCACCCCTCCTCTCGCTCTCCCACGCACCTACATGTTCGCCCTCCTCCGCTCGGCAGCCGCCGGTCCCGTCCGCCGGTCGCCGCCCGCTGCCGTCTTGATCAGATCGGCCGCGACAACGTCCAGCTCGACGCCCGTCAGCAGCAGCAGCAGCAGCGACGAGCCCGTCGACCTCGCCGCCCCGTCCTCCTCGTCCTCGCCCTCGTCCTCGTCCGCGTCGAGCTCGCTGCAGCCGACGACAACGACGACGACGACGACGACTCGCTCGCAGGCGCCTTCTCAGATCCCCGAAGAGTTCCTCGACCCGTCGACCGGGCTCATGCTCCCGCCGGCGCTCCTCCCAAAGCAGCCCCTGCCGGCGGCGCTCCTCCGCCAGCGGCCCGAGCGGATCGCGCGCGACGTCAAGGAGCCCGTCGACCACGACCACCCGCTCTGGGCCTTCTTCCGGAACAAGACGACGACGATTCAGCGCCTCAGTAAAAAAGATGCTTCGCTTAGTGCGTAGCCGGGAAGCGTCAAACTTCCTGGACCCCCCCCCCTCCCTTTTCCCTGAACTGACCTCCTCGGCTCTCCCTTGCAGCCCGGCCGTTCGAAGCCTCCGAGCTCCGGCTCAAGTCGTTTGACGAGCTCCATACGCTCTGGTTCATGCTCCTGCGCGAGAAAAACATCTACTACACGCAGATGGCCGAGGCGGCCCGGCGGGGCGTCCACCCTCGGATGATCAAGAAACTCGGCACCCAGGTCCACCGGCAGAAGGTCCGTCCACCGCCTTCCTAGGTCTGCAGCTGCTGTCTTCGCGGTCGACGGGGTTCGGTCGCTAACCCATCGGGCGCTCTTGCAATCGAAACCCGACGCCTTGACCCGATGCAGATCCAGACGGCGATGGCCCGGATCAAGTACGTCCTGAGCGAGCGCTCGCAAGGCTACGCCGCGATCGAGGCCGAGGTCCTTTCGGACCTGGAGCTCCGCGAGCGGCTTAAGCTCGAGGAGGACGAGGCCACGCTCGCCGGCGCGGGCGGATCCGCCGCCGTCGACGGCCACCCCGGTCTCGAGGCCGACGTGCTCGCCGGCCGGCAGCTGCCGGAGCCCAAGCAGGTGCGCGAGTTCCGCGAGAAGCTCCGGCTCGAGACGGGCCGCCATGGGCGGATCGGCAACGAGCGCCGGGCCCGGCTGCCGAAGCGGGGCGATGGCGAGGAGGCCTTTGGCCACCGGGGCAGTGCCGCCAAGCGAAAGCTCAGGGCCCAGCAGCAACAGCAGCAGATCAGCGAGGAGTAGTAGAAAAGGGGGGGCGCGCAGTTGGGGGCTGCTGCTGCTGCTGCAGTTGGTTCACATCTCATGCACGTCTCGCTTGCTGCTGCTGCTGCTGCTGCTGCTGCTTCCTCGGCCATCCACCGATGACACGGCTGGAGAGAGCAGATGAACGATCGGCCAGGCTGTTATCCAGCGCCACAGTCACGGCGTGCAGGGTCGGAGCGACCGGGGAGACCTTTCCTCGCCGGCACCCGCGGTAAGGCGCGAGCACTAAGCCTCGAGATCTGGGTCGGGAGCGGCAGCGACGTCGCTGGTCGGTGCGCCGTCTCGGGAAGGTGACGCCGTCTCACTGCGAGGGGATCGAGACGCTGTCGAGGGTCGCTCGCTCATTGTCTCCTTTCACCCCGAGGAGGGAAGGGGGGTTCGCGGACGCGCGACGTACGTCGCGGACACACGCGACCGCCTACCGACGATCACCTTCGAAACCCTCTGCCCGCCAGTCCGTCTCCGAGTCCACTCTCCCTCTCTTCTCGCTCAGGCATGGATCCGTCCATGTCGACACCGGGCGCCGGACCGTCGACGGCGCGTGCTCCAGGACGGCTAGCGGGCTCGCCTGCGGGCTTCCCGCCGCCAGCAGCAGCAGCTCGGTCGGCGGCAGCAGCGCCGTCGACGAGCGGCGGTCCTCCGCCGCTGCCGCCTCCCCCTTCGACCAGCCAACCGACGGCTACAACCTCAGCAGGGTCGAGCGCAGCCGCTCCATTGTCGAGACCGGATCTCCCGCATGCAGCCTACCTCGTGGGGCCTGGACCGGTGGCGAGAGTCGGTTCGGGCCCGTCGACGACCGGCCTCGTCGCCAATGCGGCCGGCCCTTCGACCTCGACGGGACCCCTGCCCCTGCCCCCGGCGCCGCCGCGCGTGCCACTGCCCGAGGTCTACGACCCGCTCAAGCAGGCCGGGCCGATAGACGAGGTGAAGCTCATCAGCGAGGGCGTCCGGCTCCGGTGTGTTTCAAGCCTGCTTTCGCTGCTCCTCTTGAGGGGCTAGCGGTTCGACCCTGACCGACCCTCGGACGCCGCCGGCGCCCTCTGCCTCGACCGCCCAGCGTCTTCTTGACGCTTGCCCAGGACCAGCTCGCGACGGTCAAGCCCGATGTGACGGCCTTCCGCGACCACGAGGACGTCCTCAGGCGGCTCGTGCCGTACCACCTGTGGCAGATACCGGAAGACGACCTGCACGGCCCGCTCGGCGCGCCCTCGCGCAAGGGCAAGGGCCGCGCACGCGACTGGGACGTCGCCGAGGCCGAGGCCGAGATCGAGGAGCGCAGAGGTCCGTCGTCGGCCCGGCCTCGCATGCCCCTTTGTCAGCGGACGATGCTGAACGTGTCCACCTTACTCTTGGGCAGCGCTGAAGGAGGCCATCGGCTTCGCAAAGCGGAAGCGCAAGCTCGACGAGCGCTTTGCGCAGCTGCGCCAGCGCGAAGGCCTCGTACGTCCCCCCTCCTTCCCCCGGGGAGTCCGAGTTCACCCGCCTGGTCAAGCCGGCCTGACGTTGTTTTGCTGCGCTTCTGTCTGGCAGCACGCCTCGCCGTCGGGCATGGCCATCACGCTCGGCCGCGAGCTCGTCAATGATGAGCTGCCCTCTATCGTCAAGACGCGCTCAGAGGCCGTACAGGCGCGCCAGAAGCAGACGATCCTCGACGCCCAGATCAACCAAATCCGCAATCCAGCACCGCCTCCGCCACCGCTGCCTCCTGCAAGACCGCCCGTGCCCATGTCCGGGCCACCGACCCCGGCCGCCGCCGCCGCCGTCGGTGGGGTCAACGGCATCCGAGGCGGGCCGACCAGCGCTCTGCCGCCCTATCGTCCGCAACAGGGCTACCCGGGCACGCCCATCTACCGGCCTGCGCCTGGCGGCGGGACGTACCAGCCCTCGCGGCCCCTCCCAGCAGGCACACCTACGTCGGTGCCGCAAGCGCGAGCGCCGACGTCCAACACGGTTGGCCGCGGCCTGCCTCCAAGCTCCCGGTCATCAAACTCCCCTGCGCCGCCGTGGACGTTTAACCAGGTTTCTCGACCGTCCACCCCGGCGATGCAGACGGCCGCTGGCGTCGGACCACCGGCGGCGGTCGGTCGCCCGACAGCGCCGGTCCTTTCTCCCGCAGTGCCGCCGCGTCCGTCTGCGCCAATAGTCGCAAGCGCTACGACTCCAGCAGCCACTCCAGGCAAGCCGACGATCAACATCAACGCGCCGCACTCGCTCTCGGTGCCGATCGCCTTTCTGCCCAACCTCCAGACGGCGGGGATCCTGCCCGATGCGACGGCGACGCCGCCCCAGTCGGGCCTTGCGACCGACGTTCACATCGACCGCGACAACGTCCGCTTCACCGTCGTGCTCGCGATGCTCACTGGCGAGCGAATCAAGACGCTGAGCGAGGTCCTTAGCCTGGCCCACGGCGCCGAGGCGAAGAAGCGGGCGGCCGCGGCAGCTGCTGCTGGCTCGGCCTGAGGTGACCGGCCTTCCCGACGACGTCCGATGATCGTGGATCTCATGTGTGACGAAAGGAGGCGCATCGCAGTGTGACAGGTCTGATCTGTCTCAGATATGTGGGCATGTGCAGCAGCCTTGAGGGGGCAAGGACTCACGGAGCAAGGCGGCGACGCGCTCAGCTGCGTGACGCGGCGGCCCGGCCGTCGCTCGAGCTGTCGTGACTTCGAGGGGCCTGCGACCTGCATGATCCTCGAGCCGACACCGCCGCCCAAACCCACCATGTCTGCCGCCCACAACGCCTCGACCAAGGACCGTGTTCTGATCGCCTGCATCGGCGACGAGGTACGGTCGATCGCTGAGTGGGAGACGCCCCGCACGGACGAGCTCGCCTCCTCGGGCTGACCAGCGAGATGAACCCATCCTCCTCGGCCGATCGCCTTTCCGCTTTCCTCAGGACTCGATAACAGGCCTCCTTCTCGCCGGCGTCGGTAACGTCGACAAGGGCAAGAAGAACTTTCTCATCGTCGATGCCAGTGCGTGGGCGGCTGATCGACTCGGCCCGTCCGACAGCAGCAGCAGCAGCATGGCATCACTGACGAGCGAGCTTTCCTCGGCCCCCGGCTGCTCCTTGTTCTCTCTCTTCTCTCTCTGTGCTCAGAGACGCAGCCGGCAACGATAGAGGCGTCTTTCCAGGACTTTACGACGCGTGGCGACGTTGCCATCCTGCTCATCAACCAGCACGTACGTCTCCGTGGCCCCCTTAGCGAGCTCCTGCCGGCAGCTCCTGCCCTTCCGGTCAGGAGCTGTCGATGAGCTCTATCGCTCGGCTCAGCTAGTTACAGCCGGCTGATTGATCATCAATCCTCTTCGCGTTCAGGTTGCCGACAAGATCCGACCGACAGTCGACAAGTACAGCCAAGCGTTCCCTGCACTGCTCGAGATCCCTTCGTCCGTCCCCTGTTCGCTCGCGCGAGGCCGACAGCAACGAGAGCGAGAAAGCCCTGACCAAGTGCCTACCTTCCCGTCCTGGCCCATCTGTAGCAAGACGCATCCGTACGACCCGGAGAAGGACAGCGTGCTCAAGCGGGTGCGCAAGCTCGCGGGCGACGACTAGATGAGGGGGCTTGGGACCAGCCCGCAGGAGTAGCAGCCGCGCGGAGCGGCCGCATGGGCGCAGCAGGCGGGCGCAGAGCGATGACCTTTACGACCTTCTTTCCTCCTTCGCCACCGACGCGGCCCGGTGCTGTGTCTAGGAGCGCGTGCTTAAGCTGTTGCACTGGAAGCCGTCACCGGCTGCGGCGGTCAAGAACCCAACGCGCGGTGATGCTGTGCCCGTGTGTGACCGACGGTGACGAAGAGGCCGTCCCCCCTGAGGAGACGCACCCCTCCTCCTGTGCGCACCTCAACTCTCGCTGGGATCTTGTCAGCCAAGAGCCCAATCAGCTGCTGTTGCGCGTCAGTCCGTTTAGACGCTACCTGGCTGCCGGTCTCGGCGCCGTTGCCGACGGGCTGCGCCGCCCCTTTCATGCGCGTCCCTCCGAGACGAAAGCGGTTCAACCCACCGGCGTCGTGTCTGTCGGCTTGTGTCTCTGCACCTCGACCATCACCTTGCGTTCCGCTTCCCTCAACCCGTCGCCTCGGAGACATCGAAGCTGCTCTCACCATGTCGACCTTCCCTGGGCTCGTCCAGCCGAAGCGGAAGCGCAACCCCAAGGCCCTCCAATTGTCGGCCGAGGCCCTGTCGCCGCGCTCGGGCTCGTTCGCGGACGACGAGCCCGCGCCGGTCCTCGAAGACGCCGACGCCTCGTCAGCAGCTCCGCCGCAAAACGAGCTGTCGGTCAGCGGCTCGGTGGCGCCAGGTAGCGGTGGCTCAGCCCTGGGCGCTCTGAGTGGCGGCCCGACGACGAGCAAGATCAGTCGCAAGAAGCCCGCCGGGCTCGACATCTCGCGGTCGATCCCGACGCGACCCGCACCGACCCCGTCGACCTCGTCGACACCGACCGATCGCGTCAAGCGGACGTCTGGGCCGGCCTCGACGTCGTCGCGCTCGCGGACGGTGTCCGGCCCGACCGTGGCGGCCGGCGACAAGCCCTCGAGGGCGACTTATCAACAGAAGCTGACGGACCAGCTCGCGAGCCTGCACCTCGGCGGCGAGCGCGGCAAGACGACGGTTGCTCTCCGACCCGAGGACCTTAAGGTCGTTGGCGAGCTCGGCTGCGGTAACGGCGGGACGGTAACCAAGGTCCTCCATGGGCCGAGCGGGCTGTACATGGCTCGGAAGGTGCGTCGTCGGTCGCTTCTTTGGCTCTCGTGCGCGTCCCGGCTGACGCCCTGCGTGCGTTCTCCGCGCGTTCCCAGCTCGTCCTGATTGACGCCAAGCCGGCCGTCAGAAAGCAGATCCTGCGCGAGCTACAGATCATGCACGACTGCTCGTCCGACCACATCGTCTCTTTCTACGGCGCCTTCCTGGCCGACCCCCACATCTGCATCTGTATGGAGCACATGGACAGAGGGTGCGCGTCGGTCCGCTGGTTTCTGACTCCAAAGCGTCGGCTGATGTTGATCGCCGTCCCCTCCCCATTTTTTCCTTCCCCCAGGAGCCTCGACAACATCTACCGCGAGCACGGGGCGCTCGCCGTCCCGATCGTCGGCGCGATCGCGCGCTGCGTCCTACAGGGCTTAACGTACTTGTACGACGCCCACCGGATCATCCATCGCGGTTCGTCTCCCTTGCGCTTGCTGCTCAGCTGGAAAGCAGGCACTGACAAGCGGTTTACACTGCCGCGACAGACGTCAAACCAAGCAACATCCTCGTCAACTCGCAGGGCCAAGTCAAGCTCTGCGACTTTGGCGTCTCGGGCGAGCTCATCAACTCGATCGCCAACACGTTCGTTGGCACGAGCACATACATGAGCGTGCGTCCTGTGTATGAAAGATCCATCCGCTGCCTCGCTTCGGTGACGCTGACGAAAGAACTTGCTGTCGACAGCCCGAGCGGATCCAGGGCGCGCAATACACGGTTAAGAGCGACGTCTGGAGTCTCGGGATCTCACTCATCGAGCTGGTCCTCGGCCGCTTCCCCTTCTCAGGTACGCCGCGCCCCTTGACAGCGCTCGGGTGATCCGTCCGAGATCACCTCGACGCCGAGCTGATTATCTCGGCTCTCGCCATCTGCAGACTCGGATTCTGATGCCGACGAGCCAGCCGGGAGCGACGCGGATCAGCAGACGCCGACCTCGCGATCCGACAAGCGCAAGTCAAAGGGCGTCTCGCTCGGCGGCGGGGGCATGACCATGTCAATCCTCGACCTCCTCCAGCACATCGTCAATGAGCCCGCGCCTCGGCTGCCGAGCCCTTACGGGGCCGAGACGAAGGAGGGCCGTTTTGTCGACGATTGCCTGAGGAAGGACCCGGCAGAGCGGCTCAGTCCGGCTGAGCTCCTGGTGCGCTCTCGTGTCTACCCTTTGCTCGCTTCGGCGCTGACCGAGAGACGACCCTTGCAGGACTCGCCGTGGATGGTCGAGATTGGCCGCCAGTCGATCGACCTCAAGACCTGGGCAGCAGCCCTCTGATGACGAAATCGACGTTGAGGCCTCGTACCTCTTTCCCTTCCCTCCATGATCGCCACCTACTCTTTGCTTGTATACTTCCTTCCCTCGCTCCCAATTCACGCACCCACGAAGCCACACTCGGGCCCGCACGGCCCTACCCTTTCCTTTCTCTCTCTCTCGCCTCCGACGCACGTCACCCTTCATCCACGCACACACACACAAATACACAACTTCATCGCATGCAGCCCGTCTCCCCAGCCGATGAACGCGCTGTTCCCGTCCCGCACTGATGGGCAAGGCAAGTCAGCCCCGGTCGTTCGAGTAATCGGTCTCTGGCGAGAGTGCGCAGGTGAAGGGTCCCTCTCCCCCTGTTGGCTGATCGTTCTGGGCCGGACGCCCCTCAGCCGGGCGCTCGGTCGCCCCGCTCGCTTTCCTCCAACCGCCACACCCGACCTCCTGCTCGCCTCGCCTTGTCCAAAACAAGATGGTCAACTTTCGCGTCCGTCAAAAGCGCTCTTTGCTAGGAATACCGGCCCCGCCGCTTCCTCATCGTGAGGTGGAGAGACTGCTGATGCCCCCCCCCCCCTCTGGTCCTTCCAACACCCCTCTCCACGCTGTCCACCGACCACTCTACCCTACGTGACTCGACCTCTCTGGCCCTCATGCCTGCCTCTCACAACACCCCTCGACACACGCTCCCTCTCGGCTCTGGAATCTACTCTAGGGCTTCGCACGCGACCTCGGCTCCAAGGGGCGGTGCGTCCCTTCGTGCCTCTGACGCGGCTCGGCTCGGTTGAGCCGCCCTCCGCCAGCAGGCGCTGACCTCCCTCAACCTTACCTTCGCTCTGCCTCATCTCTTTTGGTACATGAGGAGCAGGTTCGGCTTCCTCTGGTGCGTGTTGGCCTCGTTTTATCTGACGGCACCGCACCCTATCAATGCCGGCGGTCCGCCCCGCTGCTGACAACCCCCTCTCCGCCTGCCTCCTGCCTCCTGCCTCGCATCAACTTGCTTCTCTGGGGTCCTTCGCTCGGACGACTTTTCCTTTGCTTTGCAGGCTCGCAGCGACCGTCGGTTCAAGCGTGCGTCTGCCTTACTTGGTCGAGACGGCTCGAGATGGGAGGGGAGGGGAGTTCAGTTCGCTGCGCGCACGAGCCCCTATTTCCGACCCTACGCGGAACGTGCCACTCCTATCGCTGCTCATCCTGTCGTCCCACTCCATCCTCATCAACGCTCCCAACTGACAGTCCTCGCCCCTCGCCTGCACAGGACCGCTCGCTGTCCAAGGCCAAGCTGCTCAAAATCGACTTCGCCCAAGCCTGCGACGAGATTGGCCGCTCGACAGGGGCCGGGGCTGGTCTCCGGCCACCCGCAGAGGAGGTAACAACCTCGGAGGAGGAAGAGGAGGAGGAGGAGGCACCGAAGCGCCGAAGGC
>Ga0308160_10007615_pt1 | contig 10719 bp, 8 predicted proteins | sample PhyFR1_FD_201036 | JGI IMG/M metagenome (GOLD analysis project Ga0308160, IMG submission 201036) | Phyllosphere microbial communities from UC Gill Tract Community Farm, Albany, California, United States - DLSLF.R1 | ecosystem: Host-associated > Plants > Phyllosphere > Unclassified | place: USA...
CGCTGCTGGTCTTGCTGCCAGCGTGTAAATCACCCTACCGTTCGCCCTCCTCGGCCCCGCAGAGCACCCCGCAGGCCGGCGCGGCGTCTGCGCCGCCGTCCGCATCCATCCCTGCCACACCGTCAGCGCGCACGCTCGACGCCTACAAGGCCGCTGTGGCTCGCCAGGTCATGCAGCGCAATCCCGAACGTGTCTTCCCGGGAGAGTTGCCGCCCATGTTGCCGGCGGTAGTGGTGGTCAATATCACGGTCGACCGTGCCGGCGAGCTGCAAGATGTCCGGGTACAGCGCTCGCGCGACCAGGGCGCGTCCGAGGTCGCACTGGCCTCGCTGCGCCGCAGCGGCCCGCTGCCCCGCCCCGATGGCCTGGGGCCGCCGCATCATGCCCTGACGATGTTTTCCGAGACCTTCCTGTTCGGTGAGCGTTACCGCTTCCAGCTCAGGACCCTGGCCGGGCCGCAACGCTCAGGCCTGTAAGGTCGTCAGCGGATATTGCACGGCGCCGGTGCGGCGTGTGTTGGTTCGTCCTGCGCGCGGGTAGCGCAACGCTTGCAATGACGGCGGTTGCGCAGGTGCGCGTACAGCAGCATGAACCCGCTGACGACGGCGAAGACCGCTTCGGCGATTTCGCCGAACAAGGGACTGACGACGAACACGGCGCCCAGAAAGAACGCCAGTCCGGCGCAGCCGACGATGAGCGTGGTCTTGTCGCGATGCTTCAGGTAGCCGGGCACCAGCGCCAGCAGCACCGGCAGCGTGATCGCCGCGATCAGGGTGTCGTGGAAGGTGTCGTGCACGTGGGCGAGGCCCAGCATCGGGAAGGCCAGGATCACCAGCGGCATCGCCATGCAATGCAGCAGGCACAGGATCGATGCGGCCATGCCGGCGGCATCGCCGTATTTGATCAGGGATTTCATGCACCCTGCTCCTTTCTATGAGCCGGCCGGCCAGGCGTCATGCCCGCACCACCGGTGGCTGGACTCGACCACGACGACGCACAAGCCGGCATGGGCAGCCTGCCTTGCGCATGGGCGTCGTCATGGGGGAATCCTGTGATTGCGAGATCTACCTTGTCGCAGTGGCGATCTCGTCAGCGAAAACTAATGATAACCGATTATCGTTAAGGACTCAATGCGGGTGCGCAATCGCGCGCCGTGAAAGCAAAACCGGCGCAAGCCATGCTAGGCCTGCGCCGGTCGAGAACAACATCAGGCGCGTCAGAAGATAACGCGAATACCTGCCGTCAGGTTGCGGCCGGTGAGCGGCGCCGCGTTCTTGATGAACGAGGTGTGGCTATACGCCAGTTCGTCCGTCAGGTTGTTGAGGCGCGCGTAGAACTGGGTGGGCACGCCGCCGATACGCGTCGCGTAGTGGGCGCCGATATTGAGCATATTGTAGCCGGCGGTCTCGGTCTCGAATTCGGCCAGCTTGTCCTGCTTGCCGACGCGGTAGAGCTCGACCATGCCGTGCCAGGCGTTCCAGTCGGCATCGAGCTTGACGCCGATGCGCGCGGCCGGGATGCGCGGCAGATTGCGGCTGCCGTCACCTTCGTCGAAGCGGGCGCGCACATAGTCGCCGAACAGGGTGGCGCTGTAGTTCGCACTCAGCTTCTGGCGCAGTTCGCCTTCCAGGCCGGTGAAGGTGGCGTCGCGCTGGGCGTATTCCACCAGCTGGAAGCCTTCGTGGTTGTCCAGCGTGTGCGCGTAGATATAGTTGTCGACCTTGTTGTGGAAGGCGCTCACCGAGAACGTGGTGTCGCCCGCGAACTTGCGCAGCGTGAGGTCGACGTTGTTCGAGGTTTCCTTTTCCAGGTCCTGGTTGCCGATCTCGTAGGTAGCGGTCGCCAGGTGGACGCCGTCCGCGTACAGCTCTTCGGCGGTCGGCAGGCGGTGGCTGCGCGACAGCGAACCGCGCAGCGAGTATTCCGGCGCCAGCTTCCACACGGCGCCGACCGAGACCGAGGTGCCGCGCGCATCGTTGTCCCGAAGTCCAGGCGCGTCGACCTTGATGTCCTGCCACTCGTGGCGCAGGGCCGCTTCGAAGCGCCAGTCCTGCAGCTTGTACTCCTCGGTCAGGAAGGCCGCATGCTTCCTGGTCAGGGTCGGGGGCACATAGGCTTCCTCGCCCACGGCCGAGAAGTCGCGACGCGTGGTCTGCAGGCCGAACACGCCGCGCCAGCCGGCGAACGGCGCGTGCACCGCCTCCAGGCGGGCGTCGTGGCCCTTGTTGCGGAACGAGGTCGAGACCACGTTCTCTTCGAGCTCGTCGTGGACATAGTCGGTGAACGAGGCGCGCATGCGCACGCGCTCGATACCGGCCACCGGGTTGCGGTACTCGCCGCGGATGTCCCAGCGCTCACTGTCGAGCTTCACGACCGGCACTTCGCTGTGTTCGTGCTCGTGTTCGTGTTCATCGTCGTGGCCTTCCTCGTCGTGGTCATGGCCCTCTTCTTCGTGCTCGTCGCAGTGCAGGTGCGCGCCGTGCGGATGGCAGCCTTCGAACTCATGGTTGTGGCCCGGGATGCCGTATTCGGTGCGCTCCTTGGTGAAGGCGGCGCCGATGAAGCCGTTCTGGCCGATCCACGACAGGCCGACGGTGCCGGTCTCGGTTTCCTTGTAGCTGCCCAGCACGTGGCGGCCTTCGCTCCAGTCCTTGCCGACGCGGTAGTCGTCGGCATCGCGTTTGACGCCTTCGAGGTGCAGCGCCAGGTTGCTGCCGGCCGCGGTGGTGAACTCGAACGCGCCGGTCTTTTCGCGCGCGGCCGAGTTGGCGCGTACTTCGGCGCTGCCTTCCAGGCCCTTCGCGGGCATGACGGTCGGGATCTTGCGGTCGATGATGTTCACCACGCCGCCGACGGCGCCGCCGCCATAGGCCAGCGACGACGGGCCGCGCAGCACTTCGATGCGCTCGGCCAGCACCGGCTCGAACGCCACGGCGTGATCCGGGCTGATGGTCGAGGCATCCTGGATCTCGGCGCCGTCGGACAGGATCTTCACGCGCGGACCATCCATGCCACGGATCACCGGGCGGCTGGCGCCAGCGCCGAAATGGCTCGACGTAATGCCCGGCTGGTGGGCCAGGGTCTCGCCCAGCGTCGATTCGCGCGCACGCACCAGTTCGCCACCACCGAGCGACGTCACCGGGGTGACCATGTCGTCGTCCAGCACACCCAGGGCGCTGGCGGAAACGACCACGGTCGGCACGCTGTCCGGATCGGCGGCAGCGCGGCTGGTGGTGGTCTGGGCGTTGGCGGCCAGCGGCGCGCCGAAGGCCAGCATCAGCGCCAGGGTCAACGGCGTGCGCTTGCAGGTGAAGTGGTGCATGGTGATTCCTCGATGGTCGATTAAGCGGTCGGTGCGGGACGGTGACAGTCTTGTTGCCACCCTCGATAGTGATAAGCCATTATCAATACCAATCAAATGATAAGGCATTATCATTAGCGATTCAAGCACCTTCTGGCGGTGCCAGCATGCTTTGAGGTATTCTTCGCCTATGCAACGCAATACACGTCAAAAAACAGCCATCCTGCATGCCATCGAGCATGCGGCCCGCCCCCTGTCTCCGCAAGAGATCCTGCTCGACGCCAGCCAGCAGGTCAGCCAGCTGGGCATGGCGACCGTGTACCGCAATCTCAAGTCGCTGGTGGACGATGGCGCCCTCAAGGTCGTCACCCTGCCGGGCGAAGGCGCGCGCTATGAATCGACCAGCGTGGCCGAGCATCACCACCATCACTTCCAGTGCACGGCCTGCCAGCGCGTGTTCGACGTGCACGCCTGCCCGGGCGATATCGAGCACATGGCGCCGCAGGGCTTTTCGGTTGAACGCCATGAGCTGACCCTGTACGGCCGCTGCGCTGACTGCCTCAAGCCATGAACGACAACGGCCGGTGCGCATGATGCGACCGGCCGTTGTGGTTATTGCGCGCGCTTTACTTCGCCAGCACGTTGAGCACCGCCAGCGTCATCGCCTGCGCGGCGGTCTTGATCGACGGCTCCGGCACCGGGGCGTAGAACGGCGAGTGATTGAAGGCGATCGGCTTGCCGCCTTCGCGCTCGGCCTCGGCCACATCCTTCGGATCGTACACGCCGGTAAAGAAGAACATCGACGGCACGCCTTCGTTCGCATACAGTGAAAAATCCTCGCTGGCGGTCATGGCCGGCATGCGCCTGGCATTGTCCGCACCGAACGCTTCCTTGAACACCACCTCGGTCCTGTTCACCAGCTCGGTGCTGTTGACGATGGCCTGGCCGCCGCCGCCGATCAGCATCTCGGGCTTCGGCGCGCCGGCCATCGCGGCCGACCCTTCCGCCACGCGGCGCACGCCCTCGAGCAGCTTGGCGCGCACAGTCGGGCTGTACGAGCGGATGGTGCCGCGCAGCTGCACGCTGTCCGGGATGATGTTGCCGACCGTGCCGCCCTGGATCGCGCCGACCGTCACCACGCCGAATTCCTTGGGGTCCTTCTCGCGACTCACCACGGTCTGGACATCGACCACGAAACGCGCCGCGATCGCCACCGGGTCGATGGTCTTGTCCGGCGCCGAACCGTGGCCGCCACGGCCCTTGAAGGTGATCTCGAGCCAGTCCGAATTGGACGACACCGGGCCGTCGTTATAGCCCACCGTGCCGTAGGCCAGCGGCCACGAATGCAGCGCGAAGGCATAGTCGGGTTTCGGGAAGCGCTTGAACAGGCCATCGTCCAGCATCGCCTTGGCGCCGGACACGATTTCCTCGGCCGGCTGGCCGATGAAGACCAGCGTGCCTTTCCACTGCGACTTGAGTTCGGCCAGCGTGCGCGCGCTGGCGAGCCAGCTGGCCATGTGGATGTCGTGGCCGCAGCTGTGCATCACGAAGGTCTCGCGGCCCTCGCTGGTGGCGCGTGCGCGGCTGGCGTACGGCAGGCCGGTGCGTTCTTCCATCGGCAGGCCGTCCATGTCGGTGCGCACCAGGACCGTGGGACCGGCGCCGTTCTTCAGCACCGCGACGATGCCGGTCTTGCCGACCTTCTCGGTGACCGTGAAGCCGAGCTTGCGCATCTCGCCCGCCAGCTTGCCGGCGGTGCGCACTTCCTGGAACGCGATTTCAGGGTGGGTGTGCAGGTCTTTATAGATGGTCTCGAGCCACGGGTACATGGCGTCGACGCGCTTGACGACGTCGCCCTTGAGTGGCGCGGCCGACTGGGCCAGGACGGAGGTGGCGGACAGCGCCAGCAGGGCTGCGGCGGCGATACGGGATAGAGTCGTCATGGGTGCTTTATCAAAAGGGAAGAATGCCGGGCAATCAGACCGCGCTCGGCCGCTTGAACGCCGCCGACTTGCGCCCCGCCACCGCCTGCGCCAGGGTGATGCATGGCACGCGGTCGGCCTGCAGCGTGACATCGAAGGCCATCAGCTCGTCGCGCCGGAAAGCGTGCACGGTGACGCGGTCGCCCACGCGGTAACGCCCCAGCAGCGCATCGACGTTCGACGGCGCGCCATTCACGCGCAGCCCGTCGATCGCGATCACCACGTCGAGCGCCGACAGGCCGGCCTGGTGCGCCGCCCCGCCCTCGTGCACCTGGTTCAGCCTGGCGCCGAGCGCATCACGGCCGATGCCGGCGTCCAGCGACGGCTTGCCGCCCTTGCGCTCGTCGGCCAGCTTGACGCCGAACGGCGCGTACAGCTTGGCCAGCGGCAGGTCTTCGGTGCCGCGGACGTGGCGTTCGAACAGGTTCCTGAGTTTGAGGCCGCTGACTTCGTCGAACAGCGCCTCGACCTCGGCCTCGGTGACGCCGCGGCCGGCGCCATGATAGAAGTCGCGGCCATAGCGTTCCCACAGCGCCAGCATGACGTCGTCCAGCGACTTCGCGCCATGCGTCCTGGCGCGGATGGTCAGGTCGAACGCCAGCGCGATCAGCGAACCCTTGGTGTAGTAGCTGATGATGGCGTTCGGCGAGTTCTCGTCCTGGCGGTAGTACTTGCTCCAGGCGTCGAAACTCGAGTCGGCTACGCTCTGCTTCAGGCGCCCGCTGCCGCGCAGCACGCCGCCGATGGTCTTGGCCTGCAGCTTGAAATACGTGGCTTCGCCGATGATCCCGGCGCGTACCAGCATCAGATCGTCGTAGTAGCTGGTGAATCCTTCGAACAGCCACAGGAGCGGCGTGTAGTTCTCGGCCTGCAGGTCGTAGGGTGCGAACGCGGCCGGCTTGATGCGCTTGACGTTCCAGGTATGGAAGTACTCGTGGCTGCACAGGCCCAGGAAGCGCAGGTAGCCCTCGCCCGGCTCGGCGCCCTTCGGCGTGGCGGTGCTGGGCAGGTCGGCGCGCGCGCAGATCAGGGCGGTCGAGGCGCGGTGCTCCAGGCCGCCGTAGCCGTCGCCGACGGCCATCGTCATGAAGACATACCGATCGAGCGGCGCGCGTTTCGTGGCGGGCTCGAAGAAGGCGATCTGGGTTTCGCAGATGGCCTTCAGGTCGGCCTGCAGGCGCGCCATGTCCAGGTTCGGCACGCGGCCGGTGATCACGATATCGTGTGCGACGCCGTGCGCCTTGAAGCTGGCCAGTTCGAAGTCGCCCATTTCGACCGGATGGTCGATCAGTTCATCGTAATTTGCGCAGGCGTAGGCGCCGAAGCCGTAGCGCTTGGCGCCGGCTTCCGGCATCGCGGTGGCCACGCGCCAGGTCTTGGCGGCGGGATCCGCCGGGCGCTGGATGTCGACCTGGTGAATGGCGGCTTCCTGGCCAGCCACGCGCAGGAACACGCTGGTGCCGTTGAAGAAGCCGTGGGTCTGGTCGAGGTGGGCGGCGCGCACCGACAGGTCCCAGGCATACACCTCGTAGTGCACGGTCAAGGGGCCGGCGGTGGGCGCGGCGCGCCAGGAATGCTTGTCCAGTTTGGTGAGCGCGACGGCGTTGCCGCCGCTGTCGGCGCGGATGCGCACGATATTACGGGCGAATTCGCGGATCATGTAGCTGCCCGGGATCCAGGCCGGCAGCGCGAACACCTGGCCGTCGGGATCGGGGCTGGCGACCGTCACGGTCACGTTGAACAGGTGGCCCGCCAGGTCCTTGGGGACGATGGTGTAGGCGATTGCGCTCTGCTTCTTCTGCGATGGCTTTTTCATGATCTTCTTGATGGTCTCTCGGGACGCGCCGAACAGGCCATAGTGTAATCGCTTTGCCTCATGCACAGCAAAACGCGGGCCATGCGCTTGGCGCCCTGGCGCGACAGGGGCTATGCCAGATCGGCGGGAGAATCGATGTCGCGCAGGATGCCGGGATCGTCGACGGCGATCGCCGTCACCGGCGCGCGCTCGAGCAGTCGGCGTGCGCCCTGGTCGCCGTCCAGCGCCAGCAAGGCCGCGCGGTGCAGCGCGCCGAAGGCGACCGGATTGCCGCGCCGGCCCTCGAACAGCGGCGCCGCGATGCCGGCGCCGTCCTCGATGGCGCTCGCCAGCGCGCGCAGCGTGGCCTGGTCCACGAAAGGCATGTCGCCCAGCGCGACCAGCCAGCCCTGGCCTGGGTCGTGGTCGTGGTCGTGGTCGTGGTCGTGCTCGTGCTCGTGCTCGTGCTCGTGCTCACGCTCGTGGGCGTGGGCGTGGGCGTGGGCGTGGTCGTGGTCAGGGTCGTGATCAGGATCGTGGTCGCGCAGCGAATATCGGATCGCATGCGCCAGCGACAGGCCCATGCCGCCGTCGGCGTCCGGGCAGGTGGTGACCTCGCAACCGAGCAGTTGCAGGGCTTCGCGTACGCCGCCATCGGCGGGCGGCACGACCGCCACCACGCGCGGGAACACGGCCAGCAGCGTGCGCGCGCTGGCGGCGACAACGCATTCGCCGTGCGGCAGGCGCTGCAACAACTTGTTGCGCGCGCCGTCCGGATCGAAACGGCGGCCCCGCCCCGCGGCCAGCAGGATGGCGGTCAGCGCCATGCTGCCAGGCCCTCGCGGCGGCGACGCTGGCCGCGCACGGCGATCGGGTGACGCTCCAGGCAGGCGGGCATCGTGCGCCGGCTTACTTGGCCTTGGCTTCCAGCGAGTCGAACTTGGCTTCGAGCGACTTGAGGTCGATCGCGCCCGGAATGCGCGAACCGTCGCTGAAGAAGATCGCCGGGGTGCCGGTGATGCGCATCTTCTGGCCCAGCGCCAGCACCTTGTCGTTCGGCGACTCGCAGGCTGCCGGTGCGGCCGGCGGCACTTTCGCGTTCAGCATCCAGTCGTCCCAGGCCTTGTTGCGGTCTGGCGCGCACCAGATGTTCCTCGACTTGGTGGACGAATCCTCCGACAGGATGTTGTACAGAAACGTATAGATCGTGACGTTGTCGATGTCCTTGAGCGTGGTCTGGCGCAGGCGCTTGCAATAGCCGCAGTTCGGGTCTTCGAACACCGCGATCACGCGCTTGCCGTTGCCCTTGACCTGCTTGAGCGCCAGGTCGAGCGGCAGATCGCTGAACTTGATCTTGTTGACTTCGTCAATACGCTCGCGCGTCAGATTGCGCGAGCTCTTGACGTCGTACACCTGGCCGATCACCAGGTACTCGCCCTTCTTGTCGGTGTACAGGATGTCGCCCGCCACCCGCACTTCGTACAGGCCGCCGTACGGCGTTTCCTTGATCGTTTCAATCTTGGCGCCGCCCAGGCGCGGCTCGAGCGCCTTCTTGATGGTTGCCTCGACATTGGTCTGCGCGTCGACGCAGGATGCGAGCAGTCCCGTCGCCAGCAATACGGCGAGCTTCAGTTTGATCATGCTAGTGTTCCTCAGATGGATGACTTGCCCATGGCGTGCGCCATCAGGCGCCGCTTTACAGCGGGCATTTTATCAAGCAAGTTCATTCCGAGATTGCGAACGACGCGCAAGGGCTCCAGGTTGGCCCCGAACAGGCGCTCCAGGCCGTCGGTCGCCAGCTGCATCATGACTACCTCTTCCTTGCGCTTGCGGGCGTAGCGCGCCAGCACCCGTTCGTCGCCGATGGCGCGCCGCTCCTCGCGTTCGCGCACGGTGGCGAGCAGGTCGACCACATCGCCGAAGCCCAGGTTCATGCCATGGCCGGCCAGCGGATGCACGGCGTGGGCGGCGTCGCCGACCAGCGCCACGCGCGGCGCGACGATCGCATGCGGCCTGACCAGCGCCAGCGGCACCGCCGCCACCGCCTCGGGCTGCAGCGGACGCAGGGCGCCGAGCTTGTCGTCGGCATACTCGGCAAGACGGATCGCCAGCTCGCCGAGCGACTCGTCCATCAGGGTGTCGGCCAGGGTTTCTGGGGCCGACCACACCAGCGAGACGCGGTTGCCCGGCAGCGGCAGCAGGGCAATGATGCCTTCCTTGCAGGTGAACCACTGGTAGGCGACGCCGTGGTGCGGCTTGTCGCAGGCGAAGTTGGTGACGATGGCGCGCTGGTGGTACATGCGGTAGTCGACGCCGATGTCGCACTGGCCGCGCACCCAGGATTCGCGGCCGTCGGCCCCGACCAGCAGCTCGCTCTCGATGCGGCGGCCGTCTTCCAGGCGCACCGCGGCACCCTCCCCGGCGCAACTGAGCTCGCAGGCGCGGCCTTCGATGCGCTGCACGTTGTGGGCGAACTTGAGCGCGGCGTCCAGCGCCTGGTTCAGGTTGTAGTCTTCGACGATCCAGGCCAGCGTGCCGACCCGGGCGCCGAAGGCATCGAAGCCGAGGTTGCCGCCCTGCTCGCCATCACCACGCACGTCCATCGCGTCGACCGCGGCGACCCGCGCCAGGTCGAGCGCGCCCCAGACCTTGAGCGAGGCCAACAGGTCGTGGGCGGTATGGTTGAGCGCATAGACCCGCACATCCCACGGCCGCTCGGCGGCCGACGACGCATGCGCCTCGGCCCCCTGCCGCGCCGGCGGCGCCAGCAAGGTCACGCTGTGCCCGGCCTGGGCGAAACCCAGGGCGGTAGTCTTGGCGATGGCGCCGTTGCCGACGATGCAGACATCGGTCCGGATGGTGGAGGTCGTGAGCGTGGTCATGGTGTCATTATAGCGAGTTGCTTCATTGCGCCGCTTGCATGCCGTACCGGCCTGGCGTCTGTCGCGGCATCGGGGACGGCGCCCGGGATGCCGTTGCCATTCTCGGCCGACAGCCATGGTTCGTTCCAGGTTTACTTCGGCCACTTTTCATTTTCCTGGCCTGGTCGGGTGAAATCGCCAACAAGGGCTTGCATACCTGAAAATCGCTGGCTATAATCATGCCTCTCTTGGCCTGGTAGCTCAGTTGGTAGAGCAGAGGATTGAAAATCCTTGTGTCGGTGGTTCGATTCCGCCCCGGGCCACCAAGAATACCGTTCATACGACGCCCACTCCTGCAAGTGGGCGTTTTTGTTTCCAGGCTTGGTTCTTGTTGTTCTCTGGTCCCCTTCCCGGCAGTACACAAATCGCGACCAACTTCCCTGGCGCCCCCTGTCGATGAGCGAGCACCGTGCTTGTCCGGCGCACTGCGCGCGCTGGGCCAGGGCCACACGGTGCGGCTGCCTGCCGACGATCCTGCCTGACCTGCACCCATCGGGCGGTTCCCGGGTCACCTGGGCAATCAGGCTGCGCCTTATCCAGGCGGTCTCGCGCACGCACAGCACGCCTGCAGCACTGGTAAACCCTCGGCGGCGCCTGACCGGTCGGGGGTGAATTCGGCATGGCGCCGCCATGGAATGCGCTCCGCCTGCGCAAGAGCATGGAACTCGAATGGATGACATCAGTCCAAATGACAGTTCATTCCCGGGGGTGCAACCATGA
>Ga0308160_10007618_pt1 | contig 10712 bp, 14 predicted proteins | sample PhyFR1_FD_201036 | JGI IMG/M metagenome (GOLD analysis project Ga0308160, IMG submission 201036) | Phyllosphere microbial communities from UC Gill Tract Community Farm, Albany, California, United States - DLSLF.R1 | ecosystem: Host-associated > Plants > Phyllosphere > Unclassified | place: USA...
TGCCGCCTCCCCCCCCCCCCTTCGCACGCGCGCGCCCGCATAGAATGTCGGCCGAGAAGAACATCCGGTTTGAGCTGATCGCTCGGCTCTGCCCGAATGCTACGGGCGCGGAGCTTCGGTCCGTAGCGACCGAGGCTGGCATGTTTGCCATCCGCGCCCGGCGCAAGGTGGCGACCGAGAAGGACTTTTTGGACTCGGTCGAGAAGGTCATCCGGCAGGGCCAGAAGTTCTCGTCCACGGCCCAATACCAGCAGTACAACTAGTGGACGATGACCATGACGATGACAGACAGTTTTGGCAACTCTGAACTCTTGTCGGGGTTGAGGATCCTTGCGAGCGGCGGTGAAGCGGCTGGGCAGGCGGTGGAGGGAGGGCTGCTGCGCGCCGCGCGCCGGGCGCCGCCGCGCGCGCGCCGCCGCTAAGGGGAAGGCCAGCAGCTCGAGACCCTCGACGCTCTGTAGCCTCTGCCTACTCAATGCCACGACCCTCCCCCCCGACCTTGCCTTCTCTCACTCCGCGCCGCGCACGCACAGACCGGCCCTGCATCCAAGCGGGCTGAAAGCCAGGGGGGGGGGGGTGGCGAGCGGAAATGCTGGCAGCGTGGCCTCAAGGCTTCGAAGCAAAGCGATACGTATACCTGGCTGACGTAGCGGCTGGATAGCAGGCGAAGGCGTTGCTGCCGACAAAGCGCGAGAGCAGCGAGCTGCTCGGCCCTCCATGAGGCGTCCACAAGGTGACTCCCACCGTCGAGCCACACAGGCCTTGGACCTATCGAGCCTCGCTCCCCCTCCCCACGCATCTCCCCCTCAGCCAGAGTATCCCTCCCCGCACTTGCGCGCGAAGCCTGTCGAGGTTCGACGGACGGCCCCTTCCGCGAGCGACGCACGACAGCTAGACGCACTTGAGGTATGGATGGGCATGTGCAGAGCAGGCGAGATGGGTTCAGGCCGTCACGCCCTCGGGCTTAACGGCAGCGGACGGCTCCTTTGCCGTCGGCGGCGGTTCAGTCCCGCCGCCCGCGGCCGTTGTCGACGACGACGACTCGCCGTCAGCCGCAGCGGACGACACAAGAGTCGGATGCAATGCCGAAGGCACCTCCTCCTCGTCGGCAGCCTTGCGCTTGAGGCCTCTCCGCCGGCCATTAGCAAGCCGCCGCCTCGCCTCCTCGTCCGACAAATGAGCCGTCGGTCCCGCCGCCTCGGTCGCCGAGCCGCTGCTGCGACCATAGGTGAAGCCCGGCGGCGGAGGGACCATGGCCGGGTTGAACGGCTGCGGCTGGCCAAAGGCGTTGAACTGGGGCGTGTGGGTCAGGGCGTGGACCATCTGGAGGTAGTGCAGCTGCTGGGCGACCTCGTGATAGGCGACGTCGACCTTGGCCCGCGCCTGCTCGGCTGCGGGGGGCGGGATGCGTGAGATAGATGATGGGGCAGCGTTAGCAGGTGGGTTCAAGGAACAGGTGCGAGGGGTAAACAAGGGAGGACCGACGAAGGTTCGGCAGCTTCTGCATCATTCGCAGCTGCTCGAGCTGGGCCATGAGCACGCCCGGATCCTTGCTCTGCTCCTTGGGCGCCTGGGCCTTGCGCGCGAGTGCCTTGCGGTTCGCCTTGGCCTCGGCCTTCCTCGCCGCCGCCGACTTTTTCGTCGTCGGCCCGGCGCCGTTCGTCTACGATACAGGCAGGAAAGAGCGACACGGTTTAGCTACGAGTCGCGCGTCGGCTCTGAGCACATCAGCAGGTGCGGCGCACCTCGTCCGCATCCTCGGTCGCCGCATGGTCCGTCTCGTGCTTGCGGCGCTCGATCTCCTGCGCGATGTACGACTCGACCTTGGCCCTTGCCTCCCAGTCGTCCTCGAGCCGGTCCAGGCTGCCGATGCGCTCCTCGCCGTCCGGGGCGACAAAGTCGTGCTCGAGCAGGTGCGTCTGGATGCATTCTTCGCAGAAGGTCGTCCCCCGCTCGGGCGTCTTGACCGCCTGGACGAACAGCCGCGAGCAGATCGGGCAGGCGAGCGAGTCGTCCGACGGCGCAGACTCGCGCACCTCGGCCTCGGTCACGAGCTTTGGCTTTGATCGCTGCTGGACCTTCTCCCATGTTGCCCTGGGTCAAATTCGAAAGCACAAGCAGGCGGTCAGCGAGTCGACTCTAGCGTGAGGGCGGGGGAGTGGCGGGTCCTGAGCGCACATGTCGGGCTGGGCAATGACAAAGCCGCCCTCGGGCGTAATCATGACGCCGCCCATCGGCCCGTCCGCCGGCACGGGTCCATCGACCGTCTTGAGGAACGAGCGCGGGATACCGGTCGTCCTCTTGAAGCGCGGCTTGTTGTCAAACTCCTTGTCGTCGTTAGTCGGGCAGAGCTGGATCCAATGGCCTGTAGGCGGCGGTGGACAGAGCAAGGAGGCAAATGGCGGGTCAGACGACGCACAGCAGGGCATAGACCGAGGCGGTCACAGTGCACCCACCACGTTGGCCGCAGCGGTAACAGATGTAGCCCGGTGGCAGAGGCTTGTCGATGAACTCGGCGACGAGATCCCGACTCTGATGGCTCCGATCGCCGCCACCGCCGCGACCTATGCCGCCGCCTCCGCGCATGCCGCCCCGGCCGCCGCGGATGGAATAGACGGGCGTCGCGCTAGCAGGCACAAAGAGCCGAGAGATACACGAATCGTCAGCTCTACGAGACGGTCACTGGCAGAAAATTCGAGCCGGGACGCACGTCGCCATCGTCTCCTGCGTCTGCTGCCACTGGTCAGCCTCGGCCTGGAACATGGCCGCGATCTTGGCAGCCTCGTCCTCGCCACCGACGGACGGTCCAGCCTGGATCTGCGGGTACAAGGGCTGCATTGTACGATGAAATGGCAAAGGGGGCATCAACAACCGTCGCACGCATGTCGCTTGGGTCCCCCCACGAGTCTAGACGCACCGCATCCTCCTCGCCTTTGCCGTCGAACCGTCGGGTAATGCTTCGGACAGGCAGGAGGCCCGGTGCCCGTTTCGGCGCGGCCATCTGGCCGAGCGGCCCGCTCGCCCGCATGTGCTCGAGCGCCGAGGTGCCGGCGACGTACATGGCCGCCGTGCCGCGGCCCTGCCGGGTAGGCGGGAGCCGGCGGACGATGACGGACGTCGAACGCGGGATGATGAACGAGTCGTCCGTGTACTCTGAGCAGCGATGAGAGTCTGGTCAGCTTCCAGCACGCATGCTGTTCGACCGGCCCTTTGGCCGAGATGGATAACGGGACGCGACGCACCCTCGCCGTTCTGGTCGTACAAGCCGAGGTCAAACTCCTTGCCGTCGCCCATCTGGTTGGTCAGGATGATCTCCTTCTTGAGGTCAAAGACCGAGATACCCGTGCCATCGATCGGCAGGCGTGAGTCCTGCCGCTGCGACTTGAAGCGGTAGAAGATGGCCGACATGGCGGTCGAGCTCGGCAGGGGGTAGAGGCGCAGGCGGCCGGGGAGGCAGAAGGGAGGCCTTCAGGCAGGCTCAGGCCCAAGGAGAGAGGCGGCTGTGAGGAGGTGCGTGGTCTACTGCGTCAGCTACTGAGCTCGGTGAGCAGTTCAGAGCGAGATCCAGTCGCCCTTGGCCGGTCTGCTGCTCGGTCGAAGCGACCGCGGCTGAGCGACTGCCCTCGGCAACTGGCGGCGAGCTCCCAAGGCTAACGTCGACGCCTGGAGGGGCCGATGCCTCCCCTCGCGGTAGTCGCTGGTGTCGGCACTCGCGTCGACACACAGCGCCTTCCCTCGCAGACCCAAAGCGGACCGGCCGAGATCCGAGGGCAAGGATGTGACCAGGGCGAGGATGCGTGCGACGAGGGGTGGGAGGGGCTGGCGGCGGCCTGCGCCTCAGCGCGCTCGCGAGCCGGACGGATGCCGAGACTGACCCTGTTTGGAGCGACGATCTCGCCGGCTGCTCTGACAGTAGGCTCAGCCGGCGTTCCAGACGTGGCTGGCGGGCAGGGAGCTGTGTAAGTGGGGCGGGTCGAGAAGTGGGTGGGGTCGATGGTGCTCGCGAGGCGCACCTGGCTGGGGTCGAGCTCCCGAGGGTCCGCGGGCCCTCGGCTGGCGCGGCGCGACCTGCATCGAGCCGCCCTGCTGAGGTGCATTCATAGGGGCCCGCCGTCGTTTCAGCAGCGGCCGCCGCCTTCACGAGCGAGTGGCCTGGCTTCCCTTCACTCGACGACGCGCTCTTCGACTGGCAAGCATCCCCTTCGCCCTTCCTACGATGCCCGACACGGCCGTGGAGGTAGCTCCAGCGGGTGCTCCGCCTGCTCCTGCTAGCCACTCGGAGGTCGTTCCAAACGCCACCGCCGCCGTCGCCGGTAGCAGCCGGAGCTCGCGGGCGTCGGTCCTCGCCCCATCTACCTCGCCTCCCTCCGCCGTCGCCCACAAGCGTCCATCAGCCAGCGCGCGACTCGCCTCGGGGTCAGCGCCTCAAGGCTCCCAGTCTAGTCTGCCGTCGGCTCCAAGCCTTGCGACCTCGCCTCTTCTCGGCCGAGGGACGGGCGAGCCCGCGGGTCGTGCCGCCCGAGCTGCTCCCAGCAGCCGGCTCGGCTCGCCGCTCGTCCTGCCCAAGGGCAGCGTCGCCACCGACAGAAAGCCCCTCGTCGATCTTTCGTCGCCCCCGAGCGGAGCCGCCCGTGCACCGGCAAGGGCCAGTTCGTCGCCTTACATTGCGCACGCCACGTCGACCACGCCTGTTCGCGCGCGGCCAGAAGGGTCGTCAAGCTCGGCTGCGCGGCCTGCTCGGACCCCTCCCGGGACGCCTTCGCCGACCGCCCAGGCTCGGCACAGTCGGCCCGCAGCCCTCCCTTCGCCTTCCGTCGAAACTTCAAGGACCGGTTCGTCTCGTCTATGCGCGATGAAGCCTACCGCGGGCAGCAGGGAGGGGAGTCTGCGCATGAAGGCATCGGCGCCAGCGACCGTCGCTTGCTCGCCTGTTGCGATTCTTGCCTGTAGTCCAGCTAGCGACACCGAGGCCGCGACGGCCCTCCCTGGCTCGTCCAAAGAAAGGGCAGGGACGGTCCAGACCGGCAACACGTCTTGGCTGGACGACAGCACCGAAGCGGACGACGTCGAGGTCGACGAAGAGGTGCGTGTGAAGCGCTGGCTGGAGCCCTTCGAGGCAGCATCGGCTGACGTTCTGAACGCTCACGCAACCTGATAGCTGGAGGCGGCACTCGCACGAGTCCGGGACGTCTCTTCGGCGAAGGCGACGGCCTACAAGCGACTCCTCGAACAGGTGCGACTCAGCAGTTGGCCCGCCTGACGCACCACGACTGACCGACTGCTGTCCTTCTGCGTCCCCAGACTCAAAGCAGCTTCTCGGCGCAGGCTCACGCGCTCCAAACCGAGGTCAAACATATCAAGAGCGAGCTCGACGCTAGTCGGCGGCGTGCGCAAGGCGTCGATGTGCGGGCCGGTCGCCTGACGTCGACCCACGTCAGTCAAGCTGCGCGCTCAGAGGTCGAAGTGGACGACCTGCGACGGGTAGGTGCCAAGCTCGACCATCCGAAGGTCAAGGCCTTCGTCCATGGTCTCGACGTCCCGGACCGCTTTGAACTCATGCGGCTCGTGCTCGAGGGTGGGTGCGGAGACATGGCCGACGCGGCTGAGCGCTGCCTCACTGATCCAGTCGAAACGCTCCTCCGAGGCAGCTTGTCTTCCGGGCGACATCGGCCGCATGATTGACCGGCTCGAGCACTACCGCAGGACGGCTTTCGACCTCTTCACGCAACTGCCTCCAGAACTCAGCGTCGAGATATTGTCGTATCTAACCGTCCCTGAGGTGCTCGACAAAGCCCGTGTGCGTCGTACATAGGCTGTCAGCAGTCGGTCCAAGGGCAAGCCGGTTCACTGATCAGCCTGCCATCGCCTTGCTGCAGATCTCGCGCAAGTGGCAGGCGATCGTGCAGAGGCCTGAGCTGTGGAGGCACCACGCGCTCCGCCTGGCCGAAACCGATCCCGTGCGCCCTGCCGACCCCGGAGACCCGTCACAGTGGTGCGTGCGTCGAGCTCGCTGCTGATGTACGAGACTGGCTGCTGACAGGGCAGACCCGCCCTCGCTCGCAGGCTCGACGTCTACAAGGGCCTGCACTTCCGCGAGCGCAACTGGTCAGCCGGCATCGCGCAGGAGGTGACCTTCCTTCGCGGGCACACCAAGTTCGTCACCTCGCTCGCCCTGCACGGCTCAACGCTGCTGACGGGCTCGTACGACGAGACGTGCGCCCATGGCCTTTCTTGCGTTGGCTCCCCACACAGCTCGACGGCTGCTGACATGACCTGGCCGTCCTGCCGCAGGATCCGGGTCTGGGACCTCACGACGGGCTCGTGCAAGCTCGTGCTGCAGGCCAAGGCGATCTCGTGTCTCGAGTTTTATCCCGACCAAGAGGTCTTTGCGATCGGCTTCCACGACGTCGGGTGCGTGGCGACCTCTGCCTCCCGCTCGGCCTTCCGGCCACTCACTCTACCACGCTACCGTTTTCCGCAGGCGGACCCAGGTTTGGTCCTCGGTCACCTGGCAGCCGCTTCAAATCCTGTCTGGTCATCTGCACGGCATCCGAGCCGTCGCGCTCGACGGTACCTACCTCGTCTCGGCTGGCGCAGACAAGGCGCTCGTCGTCTGGGCATGGCGGACGGGGGCCAAGGTCATCAAATTTGGCCAGCAGACGAGCGTCAACGTCGGTCTCGAGCTCATCGGCGACGACAAGGTGCGCCCGAGCACAAGCATTGCGGCGCTCGCTCCCTGCTGACTGATGCTTTCCCGGCCGGCGTACAGATCGTATCGGTCACGCTCGACGGCATCATCCGGTGAGCTCGATCTGTGCGTCCTTCCAGCCCAGGATGACCCCAACGAGCGGGGGCTGATCGGTGACGCCTGACTTTGCAGCCCGACGCGAGATGATTGCCCAGTACAAGCTCAGCGAGCTGGCGTCACTCGATCTCGGTCTCTCGCTGCGGCTGCAGAATGTCGGGGGAGGTCACCTCGGCAGCGGCCAGCTGGTCTGGATGGCGGCAAAGGGCGCGCACCTGACGGTCAGTCCTTTCTGCCTCACCGCCGGTCGAGATCATCTGGCTGACCGAACACGGTGTGTTGCGACCCTTGCTAGTGCGCGTCAAAGGCGCTCATCGTCCATCTCGAGTGGGAAGTGGGCGAGGAAGCCATCAGTGAAATGCCGGCGTCAACCGCTCCGGGCATGCCGACGAGCGGATCGGCGATGCCAAAGTCACAATCAGCATCGGACCTGGCCAGCAAGAAAAGTCGCCTTTCCCTCTCGCCGGTCGTCGTCCGGACCAACGGCCGTGGCCCCGCGCATCATCCGCTGCTGGACCGCGCCCGCCAGGCCCCTCGGTGATGACCGATAGTCGCCCGGGAGCGTCGGCAGGGGCTGCGTCTCTGCCAGCGTCGAGCCCCAGGCCGGTAGGGACGACGGGCAGGACGAAGCTAGTCCCGATCCTTACTCGGCCGCCGCGCATCATCAGTGTCGTCGACACGCCCGAGGCGAGCATCGGCACCGTCGATCCGCGCAAAAAGAGGTGCGTCTCGCCACGACAGCCGCAGTTATCGTCAGAGGCCTGACTCTGCCGTCTTCCTTTGTTGCAGAGTCGTCACGTCGACGCGCTTCTCGTCGCGGTCCGGCGCCGAGCGCAAGCTGCACGTTTCGACCTACGTGCCGCTGCCGCTCCCGGAACCGGATCTCGACGCATCACCAAGGGCATCGACAGGGCCCCTATCCGCGACGGCGGGAGGCCGAAAGGCACAAGCGTCAGCACCAGGCGACGCGGCAACACCCACCACACTCAGCCCTTCGGTTCTGAGTGGCGCCTGGGCTTGCCTGCCGGAGCTGGCGACAAGCGACAAGGGCCCTATGAGCCTCGAGATCGACCACGAGAAGATCGTCGTGCGTGCCACCAGCCGTCGCTTCGGACCTGTGCGGCTGACATCTGCTGACCTCCGAGCTGTCCGACTCCCTTCCAGGTCGGCTGCAGCGATGGTACTGTCTACGTTGTCAAGATGGCCGGCCACCTCTTCACAGCTCCGCGCGGCGATGCAGACTCGACCAGAAGTCCTGGCTCTGCCTTCTCGGTCACCGTGTAGGAACCGTGGGCTGCGCCGGACGACGCCGTCTCGCGGTGACCACACACTCCTTTCAAGAGCCCTACGTCGTCTCATCGTCATGAGTTGTTGTCCGCGTCTCCTCCCGCTGCTTTGTGCGCTGCTCTCGCCTTGGCCCTGCAATCTCGCAAGTGGACCTCTCGACGAGCCGAACTCATAAGCGACAGCGGCAGTCGCACAGCGGCAGCAAGCGTCGCCTGCGCGCGCGCGCGCGGCCGGCGCCTTCAGCCCGACCTCCCCTCCCCCCTGTCCTGACCCCATCGCCTCATCTCGCCAACTCCCACACCCCTCCTCGCTTCATCCTCGTTCTCGCTCCTTGCTCCTTGTCGAACCTCGCTCGGCTGTTAGGACTCGCTCGCCTCATCTCGCTCGCCCGCTCGCCCACTCGGACCGTCAGCAAAGTGTCGTCCTCGGCCTCGCGCGTCCTCCGAGCCGCCGCTCGCTCCCAGCTCGCCTCTGGCATGTCTGCCGCCGCCGGTCCCGACTTCAGTCTGCCGCCGCCTGGGGTCCGCATCTCGCCGTCGTCCAGATCGGCAGCAGGTGCGGGACTGAATACTCTCGGAGCTGCAAAGGAGTCGGCCGTTCAGGGAGCGGACGCGCCGGTGCCGGCCAAGGCAGGCGCGAGCAAGGCTGCCGGCGCTAACGGGGCAAAGGGCGGTCCGCCGCCTGCTCGCAAGAAGGCGGCTCCCAAAGCTCGAGTACTGGCAGAGGGCTCGGAGCAGCCGTCGATGTCGACCAAGGGCGGGCCGTCCAAGGCCGAACCAAAGTGGAAGGCCAAGCAGGCGCTCAAGAACCTCGAGGCCGCCGGCGCCGCCTCCAAGTCGACGGCAGCGCACGTCGAGCCCCTCCTGACCAACAACCGCTCCAAGCTGCCGTCCTTCAACTCGAGGGAGCGGCCGCCGGTGCCGATGTACTCGTCGCCGCTGCTCCCACATTCCTACTCGACAGCGACCGACCCGCGGTCGACCGCGCCCGAGCCGTCCGAGCTCAACTCGGCCCTGCACCGCGAGCTGCTCCAGTCATGGGTCGCCAGCCGGCCCCGGCCCGAGACGCTCGAGGCCCGCAAGGTAGCCCTCAACCGGGTGGCACGCGCGGTCGGCTCTTTCTCCGGCCGCTACCAGCTGGCGCTCTTTGGCAGCGTCGCGAACGGCGTCGACAACGACAGCTCAGACCTCGACATCTGCGTCATCGTCAGTTGTCGTCGCTGCGCAGCTTCAGGTTGGCCGGAGACGCTGACCAGCCGCCCGACCCTCGAACGCAGGACGACTCGCGGCCTAGAGGCTACGACCCGAGCCTTGACGAGACAAAGAACCGCAAGGGCATCTTCAACATGTACCTGCTCGGCGATAGGCTCACGATGCAAGGCATGGTCGACGTCGTCCCGATCCCCTTCTCCAATACGCCGATCGGTGAGGCTCGTACCACAGCGCCCCCTTCTGTGACGGAGGACTGATTCTCCCGGGATATCTGCCGTATGCGCCCGCCAGTCAAGTGCCGTGATCCGACGAGCGGCATCGAGCTCGACCTAAAGTGCGTTGGCCGCCAGCCTCTTTGAGCCATCGCGCCCGCGGCCAAAGCTGATCGTCTCGCTCGATCCCCGCCACGTCCTCAGCGTCAACGACCTCGGCGGCGTCTACAACACCAACTTGATAGAGTCGTACTGCTACCTCTCGCCCTATGCGCTCCGGCCGCTGCTCAACCTCGTCAAAAAGTGGGGCAAGGCGCGCAGCATCGCCTCGCAGTACGTCTCACATCCGCCCCGGCCACCAGCCCCTTCATGGCAGCGAGACTGAAGACCAACCCCCCTTGGCTCGCAGATCGACTGGCGCGCCGACGTTCTCGAGCTACTGCCTCAACCTGCTCTGCATCGCCTACATGCTCAACACGACGCCGCAGGCTGCGTCCGACGGCCTGCCGTACCTGCCCAACCTGCAGACGCCAGAGCTGCTCGCAGAATACAACGTCCCGCACTCTTCCATCGACATCCGCGTCAACAAGAAGCAGAAGGTTGGGACGCCGACCAACACGACCTTTGTCCCGGTCCATCGGCACGCCAGCGGTGGGGCCGATGGCGGGGCGTGGGGCATGGACGCGGACCGGATCGCCTACTGGCAGGCCCGCAACAAGGACGTCGACATCGGCGACCTCGCCACCGGCTTCTTCCGTTACTATGCCGGCGTCGACGGCCGAGGCTGGGACTGGGCGGCCGACGGCGTCAGCATCCTTTATGGCGGTCGCATCAGCCGCGGTCCCGACGACACGCGGTACGAGATGTCCAAGGTCGGCGTCCAGACGACCGACGAGAGTGGACTGTTCGGGAGCGTCGATGTTCGCAGACTGACCAAGTCATGGTCGGACAAGGCGATCGTCATCCAGGACCCGTTCATCGGTGCGGTCGTCGCCTTCTGTCGGCCGCTCCGAGCTCTCACTGATGCCCACCCCCTACCACCCCCTCCCTGTTCTCCGCCATCGCTCGCTACAGTCTCCAAGGTCCGTTTCGACGGCCCTGGAGCCCAGACGTCTCTTTTGTACGGCCTGGAAGCTAACATGCCTGCGCCCCCCCCCCCCGCCCCTCCCTCCCGTCAGAATTGCGCCCGCCCGATCA
>Ga0308160_10007619_pt1 | contig 10710 bp, 8 predicted proteins | sample PhyFR1_FD_201036 | JGI IMG/M metagenome (GOLD analysis project Ga0308160, IMG submission 201036) | Phyllosphere microbial communities from UC Gill Tract Community Farm, Albany, California, United States - DLSLF.R1 | ecosystem: Host-associated > Plants > Phyllosphere > Unclassified | place: USA...
TTGTGCGCGAACTCGCCGGTGTAGGACAGGCGCAGGTCCACGCCGCTGTCGACCAGCCGGGTGCGCGCGCCGCCCCAATCCCCGGTCAGGGTCTTGGCCGGATCGAAATCCTGCGCCGCGGCCTGCGAGCAGCACAGCGCTGCCGACAGTGCCGCCAGGGCAAGGCATGGGGTCTTCTTGTTCATGGGCGACTCGCTTTGTGCGGGGCCGGCGGGTGCGCGCGGCCGGTCATGGAAAGGACGCCGGCGCGGCGGCTGCCGCGCGGCGCAGGGCGGCGAACGGCGCCTGGGTGGCGGCGGTGGTGGCGGTGCGTGGTCTGAGGTCGAGGTGCGCAGGGCGACAGGATCCGCGGGCGTGCCGCTGGCGGCGGGAAGCGATGCAGATGACGGTGTCGGTGCACGGATGGAACACATGGCCTCCCGATTGCCATCGCGATGCGGTGCGCTGGCTGGATGAACGCGGATACAACCCCTGTGGCCGGAGCATATCGTCGCCACGTTCGTTTCATGTTCGTTATTTTTCGAATTAGAACTTTCTTGTTTTTCTTTGTTCAGGATTGGCGGCGATCTCCAAACCCAGTGCGTGGTCCAGCCGACCCCGTCGTGCCTTGTGTGGCGTGGGTTCCTGGCGTTCGAGTGAGGTGCGCTGCGACCTTCGGCTATCGCCGCCGCCGCTTCAGGGAAGCGGCGGCGCGGGGCGTGTTTGCTGCGGCGCAGCGTCTGGAATGGGCGCAGAAGCCGCCGCGATGGCGCTGGCTGTGTGACCGTACCGCCACGACGGCCGCTGCAGAGCCGTGTTGCTGCGTCCGTCATCCCTGCCGGGTCGGCCCGCCGCCGCATCCGCCTGGCAGTGTCTTCCTGCCGCACTAGCAGTGCCGCCGCCGACGGACGCGGTGTGGCAAGGCGCCGCTTGCCCGGCGGACCCCGCAGCGTCGTTCAGGCGCCCAGCGACTGCCCGCCGTCCACCGCCAGCACCTGCCCGGTGATCCAGCGCGCCTGCGGCGAGGCCAGGAACAGTGCGGCGTTGCTGACGTCCTCGAGCGCGCCGAAGTCGCCGAACGGAATGGCGGCACGGATGCGCCGGTACAGCTCCGGCTGCTGCGCGCGGCGCTGGTCCCACAGTCCACCGGGGAATTCGATCGAGCCGGGCGCGATCGCATTGACACGGATCCGTTCGCGCGCCAGTTCCGCGGCCAGGGTGGTGGTGTAGTAGTTCAGCGCGGCCTTGGCCGCCGAGTACGCCGGCACCCGCGGCGTCGGCCGCAGTGCGTTGATCGAGCTGATGTTGAGGATGCAGGCGCGTTGGCTGGCGCGCAGCAGCGGCAGCGCGGCGCGGTTGCAGCGCACCGCGGCCATCAGGTCGATGTCGAACCCGGCCTGCCAGCTGGCGTCGTCGTCGCCATGGCCGTAGCCGGAGGCGTTGTTGACCACCACGTCGATGCCGCCCAGGGTGTCGGCCGCGTGCGCCACCCAGCGCTGGATCTGCGCCGGATCGGCCAGGTCGCAGGTCAGCCGCGACACCGGATGGCCGTGGCGGAGCAACTGCTCGGCCGCCTCGGCCAGGCCGGCGGGATTGCGCGCGCAGATCGCCAGCGCGGCGCCGTGGCGGGCGAAGGCGTCGGCGATCGCCAGGCCGATGCCGCGGCTGGCGCCGGCGACGAGGACGCGGCAGCCCGCGAAGGCGGAAGGGTCGGTCATCGGCAACTCCTGCGGCGGCGCCGGCATGCGCCGGGCACCGATTATCGGCCAATCCGCAGCGCGGGGCCGGGTTCTGGCACCATGGCGGCCCGCCGCGCATGCAGGCGGCCGGCCGCAGGGCCTGCCCACGCGCCGCCGCCCGCGGCCAGCGCCGCGCATGCCGGCCGCCGCGTTCCCTCTTTTCAGGATCCTCCCCGCAGTGAAGAAGACCTACCAGCTCCGCATCGAAGGCAAGCACCCCGACCGCCTGCTCGACGCCAGCAAGCACGACATCCGCAAGTACATCCGCCGCGAACGCCGCAAGGCCTTGCCGGCCGGCGCCGACTACTGGGACTTCGACACGCTGTTCGGCGCCGAGGAAGCCAGCGCCGCAGTGGTGCCGCCGGCCGAGTTGCTGCGTTCGATCGACGCGCTGGTCGCCACGGGCGGCACCCAGTTCTACGTGGAAATCCGCAGCAAGCCGGGCAAGCGCACGCCGCGGCCGCAGGGCGATGCGGCGGTGGCCGATCCGTTCGACGATTGAACGCCGCTGCCTTGTGCGAGCGGACGTGGATGGCTTCGGCCATCCGTGAAGCGAGCGAGGTGCGTTTTTGCGATGGACGAGGTGGCGAACTCCCAGCGCCAGACGCAGTCGAGGCTGATCCCGAAAGGCAATAGCCCACAGTGCACATCAGGCAAGCCGACGCTCTTGTAGGGGCGAGTTCAGTCGCGACGAGCGGGGCAGCGGGCTTTCCCGCGTCGGACAGAGTCGGGGCTGCCCCTCCTGCCTGCAGTTCGGCAAGTTGGCCGCAAGCCCCTGAGTGCAGACACTGGGGAAACAGAACATGTTGATCGGTATCACGTCAGACTTGCCAGGCTGGAGCAAGGTCAGTGAAATCAGCAAGGAGCTACGGGATCTTGGTGTCCTGGTAGAAGAGAAATACCCTTCTCTTGATTGGGAGTTGGTGGTTTGCCTGCGATGCCTGCCGAAGGATCTGCAAAGGAAAACATTTTGCCGTTACTACGCCAAAGACAAAATGTTCGGTCTGGATATCGCCATGGACGAGGAAGATTTCGTCCCGCATAAAAAAGATAAGGCCGCTCAGCGCAAATTGATCGGTGCGGCGTTTGTTGCCTTTTTTGTTGAGAGTATTAATAAATACGAGAAAAAGCTGCCTAATCTTCAGTCGGTTTCAGCAGCGCTGATCGCGGATGTACAGCAGTGGTGTGCCGAAAACGCGTGGGGCGCCTGAAATCCGACGTACGCGTTGACGGTATCTTTCAGCGACTTGCCCGGCTTGAACGCAACGGTATTGCCGGCCTTGATCTCTACAGGCTCACCGGTAGGAGCGGCTTCAGCCGCGACGAACGGGTCTGCGCAGGAAGCGCATCCGGTAGCGAGGAACGCGCGCTTCACGGAATGCAACCTGTGCCGCCGTCACTTTGCGGAAGCAATCCTGGATCCACTCGTGCCATCGGCTACGAGCAGCCCAGGCTCAGCTCCAGGCAGCGTCGGTTGATGTGCGGCCCACCGCGACAAGGCGGACATTGCTGACGAAGTACATGCGCCCATTCCCCGTGAATGCGTTCATTCCTTAGCGGCAGGCCCACCGCCGCCCTGCGCGTTCGCCGCGCGCAGCTTGTCCTTCTTGCTCGGGCGCTTGCCCTTGATGCCGCCGGTCTGCGGCGCTGTTTCGGCGGCGGGCGCGGCCGTCTGCGTCGGTTCGAAACCGGCGATGCGTTCGCGCGGCACGCGCAGGTGCTGGCGCTTTTCGATCAGGCGCAGGTGCGCCTCGCTGGCCGCGTCGACGAAGCTCACCGCCAGGCCGTCGGCACCGGCGCGCCCGGTGCGGCCGATGCGGTGGGTGTAGTCGGCGGTGGCGCGCGGCAGGTCGTAGTTGACCACCACCGGCAGTTGCGCGATGTCCAGGCCGCGCGCGGCCACGTCGGTGGCGACCAGAACCTGCACCTGGCCGCTTCGGAAGCCGGCCAGCGCCTGGTTGCGGCGGCCCTGGCTCAGTTCGCCATGGAACGGCTGCGCCAGCACGCCGGCCTTGCCCAGCTTCTCGGCCAGATTGTCGGCGCCGCGCTGGCTGGCCACGAACACCAGCGTCTGCGGCCAGGCTTCGCTGTGCAGCAAGTGCCGCAGCAGCGCGGTGCGCTGCGCGCTGTCCACTTCGATCGCACGCTGGCGGATCGTCGCCGGGGCCGCGGCGGCCGCGTCCTCGCCGATGCGTCGCGGTCCGCGCATCAGGCTCTGCGCAAGCACTTCCACCTCGGCCGGGAAGGTGGCCGAGAACAGCAGGGTCTGCCGGCGCCGCGGCAACAGCGCCAGGATACGGCCCAGTTCCGCTTCGAAACCCAGCGCCAGCAGGCGATCGGCTTCGTCCAGCACCAGGGTGCCCACCGCGCCCAGATCCACGGCGTTGTGCGCGACCAGGTCGAGCAGTCGGCCCGGGGTGGCCACGACGATGTCGGCGCCGCCGCGCAGCTTCAGCATCTGCGGATTGATCGAGGCGCCGCCGGCGACCGTGGCCACCTTGACCCGCCGCGGCAGGTAGCGGCCCAGCGCCTGCAAGGTGTCGCCGACCTGCGCGGCCAGCTCGCGGGTCGGCACCAGCACCAGGCCGCGCACGCGGCGGCTGGCCGGTGCGAGCGCCGCGCGCTGCAGCAGCGGCAGCGCGAAGGCGGCGGTCTTGCCCGAGCCGGTCGCGGCGCAGGCCAGCAGGTCGTCGCCGCGCAGGATCGGCGCGATCGCCTGCGCCTGGATCGCGGTGGGCGCGGTATAGCCGGCGGCGTCGAGCGCGCGGGAAAACGCGGGCAGCAGCTCGGGGGCGAGGCCCAGCGTGGCGAATGGCATGCAGCGAGGTCCGGAAGGTAGGGCGGCGAAACCGATGCCGCCGCGATGCTCCGCGACGGACGTAGCCGCGCAGCCTACCCGCAGCCGGACGCCTATGCGAGGCGTACGCGCCTGCGGGGTGTCCGATTGCGCCATTCGAGAGACGGCCGGTCAGGGGCAGCGGACAGCTGCGGCATGTCCTGGCGTCGTGCGGGAAACGGCCGCGCCAACCGCCGCTCGCAGGCAAGGCGACGCCAAGTGCGGAAAATCTGGCGTAATGCTTGATCGCCGCCGAACCGATCGTACGTGGCAGCGAAGTGCGCAGGCGCCTCGCCATGCGCATCGGCGATCACGCAGTGCGCGGGCTCGCCTGCAACGTCGCGTTGCCATGCCGCCGCACGGTCACCCACCTGGGGTGGCCGTGCGGCAGGCAGTACCGGTGCCGCGCTTACTGGCAGGTCACGCCGACCGCACTGAACGCGGCCGTCACCGCCGCCACCGGACGGCCCAGGTCGCTGGCCGCGGTGCGCACGCCGCAGGCGCCGCTGTTGAAGCTGGTGCTCGGGGTCCAGTACAGGCGGTTGGCGCGGGCGAAGACCTCGAAGGCGGTGCGCGTGTTCCAGCCGGAGGTGGTGGCCAGCTTGTAGAACGCCTTGTTGTAGACGCCGGACGAGTAGTGCACGTCCAGCCCGTTGCTGTAGTTGGCGGCGTTGTCGATCGAGGAACCATCCTGCGGCGGATTGGCCATGTAGCGCAGTGCGCCGTTGGACTTGAAGATCTCTGGGCCGACCAGGAAATCGTTGCTGCCCTTGAGGTAGTACTCGGTCGCCTCGCCGGCGATGTCCGAATACGCCTCGTTGATGCCGCCGGACTGGCCGGAGTAGGTGAGGCCGGAATTCTGCTCGGTGAAGCCATGCGAGACCTCATGCCCGGCGACATCGATGCTGACCAGTGGATAGAAGCGTGTGTTGCCGTCGCCGAAGGTCATCGTCGACCCGTTCCAGAACGCGTTCTCGTAGCGCGTGCTGTAGTGCACCCGCATCACCAGCTGGAAGCTCAGCGGCGCCGCCCCGGCATAGGCGCGGTACATCTTCTCGATGATGCCGCCGAAATAATGCGCGTCGTTGATCGGCGAATAGGCGCCGTTGATGGCCTTGTAGGTGTTGCGCGGGCAGGCGAACTGGTAGGCCGTACTGCCGGAGGTGCCGCCGTTGAGGTTCACCGACTTGACCGTGCTGTTCTGCATGCGGCAGTTGTTGTCCACCTCGAGGAAGCCGTGGATGCTGCCGCTGGTGCCGTATTCGTACTGCCCGGTCTTGGCGTTGCCGCCGGGGCCGGTGGCATCGCGGGTGGTCAGGCCGTCCCATTGCCGCAGGATCGCGCCGCTGCGCGCATCGACGATCACGAACGGGCGGGTCGGCTCGCCGCCCTGCGGCGCATCGGCGAAGAACGACACCACGTAGGCCATGTGCGCGCGGTCGTCATCGTCCAGGTAGATCATCTGCGGCGCCTGCGCGCGCTCGATGCGGCGCGCGGCCAGGGCATCGCCGAGCGCGGCACGCTTGGCTACGTCCAGCGCGCGGCTGGCCGGCAGCAATGCGTTGGCGGCGGCGGTGGTCGTGGCTGGCAGCTCGCTGGCCAGGCCCGCCACCGAGCGCCCGAACAGGCTGCGCACGCTGCCGTCGCTGCGCTCGCTGACGACGACATGCTCGCCCCAGATCGGCACGCCGCGGAAGGTCTGCTGGTAGCGGCTGTGCACGGTGCCGTCGTCGTCGGTGCTGCTGCTCAGCAGGGTCAGCGCGGACTCGGCATCCAGGCCGATCAGTTCGGCGTGGCGCACCGCGGCCGCGGCGGGAACGCCGCCAAGGCTGGTGGTGGCCGCCTTGTACTGCACGTTGAGCGTGCCGAGATCCTTGCCGTGCAGGTCCACGCGCTCGGCCGCCGTGGCGGAGGTGGCGGCGAGGGCGAGCAGCAACGGCGACAGCAGCGCGAGCGGGCGGTGGTGGCGGATGGATTTGGGCATCTTCGAGTTCCTCGCAAGTGATAGGGAATGTCGTGCCGGCGCGGCTGCGCATGGCGGCCACGGGTGGTTGCGGTTGTGTGCGGAAGTACGTCGGCGTTGCGGCCAATGGCGCGGTGCCGTCCCCCTGGCAACGACCATAACGACGCGGTTACGGGTCGTGGTAGACAGCTTTTGTTCAGGCTTTCGATCTGGGATGGGGAGCCGGATGTGCGGCTCCCGCGCCCGCCGGGGCGCACGCCTGGCGCTGCATGCCGAGCGTGCGGCGTCGACGGCGTGGGCTGCGCCTGTGCCAAACAAACCAAAAGGTTAGTGCGCAACAGCACTGAAAAAGATAATCGGGCTGCCTTTCACCCGATATGAAAAGTGCTGCGGGCAGGTGAGCAAGCAGCGCTGCAGGGTGATCGAGGCGAGCTTTGGGAGAATTCAAGAAAAATTGCGGAAAAGCACCTATTTCCCGGTGAATTTCGCACAGTGCAGAAGCTTGATTTACGTACTTTCGTGCACTGTAAAAGACCGGCGTACGGGCTTCGCGGTGGGAATACAGTTAATCGGTAGACACGAGCGATTCAAAATGCGTGGCAAGTCACTTTTGGGACGATTGGCGATTGCCGCAGCGGAGTGTGTATTGCTATATATCGGCGGCGTTTCGTCGGTACGGTGCTGGTTGCCGACGTGTGTCTTTCCTCCCCCCGGGATCGCAACGCTATGACCTCTTCGCTCCTGCGACCGAGCTCGGCTGCATTCGCCGCGGCGGTGCGCGCGTACCGGCAACTGCATTGGTCTGTCGCCGCGGCGCGCCGTCGTCTGACTGGATGCCTCGCGCGCAGCGTGCTGGGGATGGCGTTTGCCATTGTCGTGCTGGCCGCGCCGCCGCTGTCGGCGCAGGCGGCGGATATCCGCGCGCTGCGCCAGGCGGCCACCGGCGCGCGTTTCAGCTTCGGCCATTCCACCTATCGGCTGATCCCTGGCGCGGTGGTGCGACTGCGCGCCGAAGATGGCCTGCGCGATCGGCGCACGATGCAGGCCGCAGACGGGGTGGTGGCGCAGATCGGTCCGTACGCGATCCTGCTCGGACGCGACACGCACAACGCAGTGCCGGCGTCGCGCGATCCATCCAGGCAGGACGAACGGCTGGCCGCGGCGATCAACGAGTTGACCGAGCAGACCGTGCTGGTCGCACCCAAGCTGAAGTTGTTCGGCACCACGCCGGCGGTGGTCGAAGCGCTGGCGCACCGGACCGGCGGCACCCTGGTCTACGCCTCGGCGATCGACGGCAGTGCGGTGATCGGCTACGGCTCGGTCGAGGCCGCGCATGCGGCGCTGGTGCAGTTGCGGCAGGCCCGCGGCGTGGCCGAAGTGGCGCTGCAGGTGATCCAGGCCTTCGACGAGCGCAACTGATGGGTGGCAAGCATCGCCGCCTCGTTGCGAGGCGGCGATGCAGTTCGCTCAGCCCGGCAGGGCCAGATCGTCGATCATCGCGCGCAGGAAGCGCGCCGCCTCGCCGCCGGTGCAGGCGCGGTGGTCGAAGCTCAGCGACAGCGGCAGCAGCTTATGTGTTTCCACGCCGCCCATCACCGGCACCAGTTGGTGGCGGGCGCGGCCGGCGGCGACGATCGCCACGCACGGCGGCACCACGATCGGCGTGGCGTAGCGGCCGGCGAACATGCCGAAGTTGGACAGCGAGATGGTGTAGCCGCTCAGTTCGGAGGCGGCGATGCTGCGCGTCTCCACCTGCTGGCGCAGACGGTTGACGCCTTCGCGAATGCCGCGCGCGTCGAGCATGTCGGCATTGCGCAGCGCCGGCACGAACAGGCCGTCGTCGGTATCCACGGCAATGCCGATGTCGACATGCGCGTGCAGGGTGCGGGTTAGCGCGTCGCCGTCGAACCAGGCATTGAGCGCCGGCACCGCCTGGCAGGCGACGACGATCGCGCGCACCAGGCGCACGGTCATGTCGTTGCCGGGTGCCCAGGCGTGGACGTCGGCGTCGTCGTTGAGCGTGGTCAGCACCACCTCGCGATGCGCCTGCGCCATCACCCGCGCCATGTTGCGGCGTACGCCCTTGAGCGGCTCGGGCTGTCCGTGCGCGGTGGTGCCGGGCGGCTGCGTGCGCATCGGTTTGCCGGTGGCGGACATGGGCGTGCGCGATGTTGCGGTTGCCGTCGCGGTCGCTGTTGTAGGAGCGGCTTCAGCCGCGACCCGCGGCGGCGGTGCAGTCGGGACCGATGCCTCCCCCACAACCGCCGAGCCGTCCGCTGCGGCCTGCTTCACGTCGGCCAGGGTCACCGCGCCGTCGCCGCCGCTGGCGCGTACCCGTGTCAGGTCCACGCCCAGCTTCTTGGCCAGCGCGCGTACCGCCGGCATCGCGCGGACCCCGCCGACCGAGACCGTGCGCTCGCTGTGCACGGCGTTGGAGCTCTGCATCGCGCCGACCACGGTGCCGGCGTCGTCGCGTGCGCCATCGCCTGCCGCCGCATCGGCATCGTGCAGTTCGCCGCCGGTGTCGGAGGCGATGACGCGGTCGTTGTCGCCGGGCGCATCGGCGCCGGCGCCCTTGCCGGGACTGGCCGCCGCGGCGCCACCGTGGTGATGGCCGGTGTCCTGGCCTTCGGCGCGCTGCGGCATGCTGGCGTCGGGCGCGAACTGCGCCAGCATGCTGCCGGTGACGACGATGTCGCCCGGTGCGCCGGCCAGTTTCAGCACCTTGCCGGACACCGGCGAGGGCACTTCGACCACCGCCTTGGCGGTTTCCATCGACACCAGCGGTTCGTCGAGCTGGATGGTGTCGCCTTCCTTGACGAACCATTCGACGATGGTGGCGTCGGGCAGGCCTTCGCCCAGGTCGGGCAGATTGAAATTCTTGGTTTGGCTCATGTGGTCTCTTCCAGCAGTTCCAGGTCGCGCGCCGGCAGCCAGCCCTGCACGCCATCGGCGCGCTCGGCCCACCACCAGTCGCCGTATTCGTAATGCAGGGTCACGGTGTCGCCCTGCACGGCATCCAGTTCGCGCGCGTCGTAGTCGCGCAGCGCTTCGGCGTGGCCGTCGCCGGTGGCGCGCAGCCAGGCCAGCGGCGCCCAGCCGGCGTTGCCGGCCGCGGTCGTGGTCCAGACGAACGCGGGCCATTCCTCGTCGCGCACGCCCAGCACCACCCGCTCGCCGGCGGCGAAGCGGATCGGGTGCGGGTAGGCGGCGCGGTAGTCGCTGAGCAGGCGCGCCTGCATGTCAGCCTGCGGCGACGGCACGCTTGGCCGCCGCGACGATCTTGTCCACGCTCGGCAGGTATTTCATCTCCAGCCGGAACAAGGGAATGTGCGTGTCGTAGCCGGTCACCCGCTGCACCGGCGCGACCAGGTCGTACATCGACTGCTCGGCCAGGCGCGCGGCGATCTCGGCGCCGAAGCCGGCGCTGCGCGGGGCCTCCTGCACGATCACGCAGCGGCCGGTGCGCGCCACCGATTCGGCGATGGTGTCGAAGTCCAGCGGGCGCAGCGTGGCCACGTCGATGACCTCGGCGCTGATGCCGTCGGCGGCCAGCTTGTCGGCCGCTTCCAGCGCTTCCTTGACCTGCGCGCCCCAGGCCACCAGGGTCACGTCGCTGCCCTCGCGCAGCACGAAGCACACGTCCAGCGGCAGCGCCTCGCCGTCGTCGGCGACCACTTCCTTGTACTGGCGGTACAGGCGCTTGGGCTCCATGTAGATCACCGGATCCGGCTCGCGGATCGCCGCCAGCAGCAGGCCGTAGGCGCGCTGCGGCGAGGACGGCAGCACCACGCGCAGGCCCGGCACGTTGGTGAAGATGGCCTCGTTGGCCTCGCTGTGGTGTTCCGGTGCGCGGATGCCGCCACCCCATGGCACGCGCAGCACCATCGGGCAGTGCAGGCGGCCGCGGGTGCGGTTGCGCAGGCGCGCGGCGTGGCAGATCAGGTGATCGACCATCGGATAGACGAAGCCGTCGAACTGCGCCTCGGCCACCGGCTTCATGCCCTGCGCGGCCAGGCCGACGCTCAGGCCGGCGATGGTGGTTTCGTCCAGCGGGGTGTCCAGCACGCGCTGCGCGCCGAAGCGCTGCTGCAGGCCGGCGGTGGCGCGGAACACGCCGCCGTTGACGCCCACGTCCTCGCCCAGCACCAGCACCGACGGGTCGTGCTGCAGTTCCCAGGCCAGGGCCTGGG